>Ga0302319_10002063_pt1 | contig 43993 bp, 36 predicted proteins | sample Bog_T0_2_FD_203319 | JGI IMG/M metagenome (GOLD analysis project Ga0302319, IMG submission 203319) | Peat permafrost microbial communities from Stordalen Mire near Abisko, Sweden - Bog_T0_2 | ecosystem: Environmental > Terrestrial > Soil > Wetlands > Peat | place: Sweden: Abisko, Stordalen Mire...
GAGTATTTCCGCGTGCGCGGTAGGATCATTGGTGGAAGTAACCTGATTCGTGCCTTCTGCAACGATGGCACCGTCCTTCACCACCACCGCGCCGAAGGGGCCGCCGCGCACGGAGTGAACGTTTTCAATCGAGAGCTGAATGGCGCGGGCCATGAAAGGATTGTCCATGTGTTCGTTCTATCTGCGTAAATCGGTAATGGTTTGCTGGCGCCAGCAAACCGCGAATCCGCTAATCAGTCGACATGGACTCTTTCGCAGCCGCTTCGCTGAGAAGCGAGTATAAGACGGGCATCAGAACTTCGTAAAATGTTGTTTTGATGTGGTGGGTGACGGCTGCGTCGCAAAAGCGGTGCGACCGGGACACGCTCTGCCCCTAGAGGCGATCTTCCAAGGAGCTGACACCTTGAGTTTGCAAGCTTTCCTCGCTCGCCGAGTGATCACTCCCGAAGGCATCCGCCTGGCGGCCATCCTGGTGGAAGGAGAACGAATCCAGGCTGTTGTTTCTCCCGACCGAGTACCGGCCGGGAGTTACAAGATTCACGATTTCGGCGAAGCAGCCATTCTTCCAGGGCTCGTCGATTCCCGCTGTCCGGATGACGTGTTCAGCACCGCTTTGATTACGGTGCGTGAGGAATAGCGGACTCACGTTCGGCCCAATGCTCCACAATATCTAGAACCACTTTGTCTCCGACTGTCTGAGCTGCCTCCAAGGCCGGCATGTAAGCCGAGTAGTTGCCGGAAACCATTTCTTGCAGGCTTTCCGCCACAGGCACGCCTGGCGCTTCGCGGTCGTAGTTGCTGACCGTGCGGAGCACGAGCACTCGGCGCAGATCAACGCGCCCAGCCTGGTTCAGGAACGTGAGGGCCTGTAGTGTGCCGGAATCCTCCATGGCAGCAACCATGTAATTGCCTTTGCCGTTTGTCATCGGCAAGCACGTTCTGGCACGGCTCTAAGATGGACGAGTGGGCCAACGCTTGGACTCGCTACGGCCTGAGCAGAAAGGGAACGAGGACAGAGCGCGGAGAGCGCGAGAGCGAGCGCTAAGCTCTTGGCACTGCTGCTCATGAAATCTCCGTGGGCATGCGATCAGGTGGCCGCCTTTGCCCTTGCCGATTCTCGAACCCGGGCGTAACCGGGTTTGATCGCCGAATAGATGAAATCGCAGCGCTCTTTATATGGCAAGAAAGCACTCTTCATCGCGTTAATGGTGATCTTCTCAAAATCATCCAGGGTCAGCCCAAAGGTCTCCGCGGCCGCTGCGAATTCCTGTGTCATGCTTGTGCTGCTCATCAACCGGTTGTCCGTGTTCAGCGTGACGCGGAATTTCTCTTGGTAAAGAATCCGGAAGGGATGTTCCGCCAAACTCGGTGTGGCTCCCGTGTGTACGTTACTCAGCAAGCAAATCTCCAGCGGGATGCGCTTGTCGAGAACGTATTGAGCCAGATCGCCCAGCTTAACCGCCTTGCCTTCCAGGATGGCAATATCATCAATCAGCCGCGTCCCGTGCCCGATGCGGTGCGCTCCGCAATATTGAATCGCCTGCCAGATCGACTCTTTTCCATAGCCTTCCCCGGCATGAATCGTGATATTGAAGTTCTCGCGCTGGATGTAATGGAAAGCATCCACGTGCTTTTTCGGGGGATAACCGCCTTCTTCGCCCGCCAGATCGAAGCCGACCACGCCGCGCGCCCGAAAATCGACTGCAAGCTCAGCCATTTCGAGCGAGACGTTCATGTTGCGCATCGCACAAATGATCAACCCGGAAGAAATCCCGAAATCTTTTCGGCCTTGCTCCAGTCCCTTCAACACCGCCGCGACAATTCTTTGGTGGGTCAGTCCTTTCTGGGTATGAAAGACAGGCGCAAAGCGAGATTCGAAATAAACAATTCCATCCTGGCTCAGATCCTCGGCCTGTTCATAGGCGGTGCGCTGCAGCGCCTCCTCCGTTTGCATGACCGCAATGGTGTGTGAGAAACCCTCCAGGTATTTGGCAAGACTGCCCTGGTTCGCGCCTCGATGAAACCATTCCGCTAACGCCTGCGGATCTTGTGTCGGAAGCTCCGCGTATCCTGCGTCACTCGCCAACTCAATTACAGTTTGCGGTCGCAGCGCGCCGTCCAGATGCTCGTGCAAGAGGACTTTGGGAAGGCGTGTTAGTAATTCGTTACCGAGTTTCATGGCCTGCTGTTTCCTCTCAGCAGCGGCGTCGTCTAACTGAGCAGGGGAAGCGTTGCAAGATAATACACCACCACTGAGATCAGGTTCCCTCTCGATCTCTCCCGCGGTTAGTGTTGTACAATCCAACCCCAACCTGACATGCCGGAGGATTGCCACAGCATGGTGCAAACGGAACAAGAGCATTCCGTGAACACGGACTATGGATTGCGTCGCGGGATTCTCTCTCCGATGGAAACGCTGGCGCAATCCGTTTCCACCATGGCTCCCACCACCACGCCCGCGGCCACCATCCCGCTAGTGTGTGCGCTTGCCGGCAACGGCACCTGGCTGGCTTACGTGCTCGCGACTGTGGCCGTGCTGCTGGTGGCTCGATGCATTGGCCGTTATGCCCGCCTTTCGGCCTCCCCCGGTTCGCTCTATACCTATGCCTCGATGACGCTGCCCCCGTGGCTTGGCGCGACCGCGGCGTGGAGTCTTTTGCTCGCTTATGTGGCCACGGGATCGAGCGTGATCGGCGGCTTTTACTATTACGCGAACTTGCTGCTGCACGATGCCACGGGTCATCTCTACTCTGCCGTTTGGTTGGCCGCGCTGGTTACTGGCGCTTCGATATGGATTGCTTATCGCGACGTGAAGATCTCCGCACGCCTTATGCTGTGGATCGAGGCGGCGTCTGTCACGGTGATTGTGATCATGGTAACTCTCTTGCTGGTGGGCCACGGCCGGCGCTGGGACTGGGACGAATTGCACCTGCGCGGCATGACCGGAAGTGGACTTCGGTTGGGACTGGTGCTGGCGCTATTCAGCTTTGTCGGCTTTGAGAGCGCTACCACTTTGGGCTCGGAGGCGCGCGACCCGCTGAGAACAATTCCGCGGGCGGTCCTCCAAAGCGCCGTTCTCGCTGGTGCGTTCTTCACTGTCTGCGCCTACGCGGAAGTGTTGGGTTTCCACACTGCGGGTCAAGACCTGAGCACGAGCCAGGCGCCCATGCATGTGCTGGCCCGAGTCGTCCGCGTACCGGTGCTGGGACTGCTGATCGATATTGGTGCGCTCGTGAGCCTGTTTGCCGGGACCTTGGCTTGCATCACGGCGGCAGCGCGTGTATTGCTGCTCATGGCCCACAACGGGCTCGCCCACGGCTCTCTGCGCAACACGCACGCCCGGAATCAGACTCCAAGCCGGGCAGTCATCATCACCGGAATCGCTGCACTGCTCCCCGTAGCAGTGCTGGCGGCCCGCGGAGCGAGTGGCTTGGATGTCTATGGCTGGCTGGGCTCACTGGCGACGTATGGTTTCATCGTGGCTTATGCGCTGGTGTGCGTCGCACTGCCACGCTACTTGCGCGATCAAGGTGTCTTTCGCCGTGGAGCGCAGATCATTCCCTGGCTGGCGGGCCTTGCTATGCTGCTCGCTCTAGTCGGGAATTTTTACCCAGTTCCCGAAGGACCGTACGGCAAGCTGCCCTACATCTATCTTGCCTATCTGACGGCAGGACTGTTGTGGTTCGTGTTTCGCAGGCACCGTAAGGCTGCGGCGCCCTCTGGGAGTTAATTGGCCCGAGGATCCATCACATCCGCGATAGAAATATCTAATCTGTGCCAAAGAAATTTTTACTGAACATGGCCCTTTGTTTCCATTCCCGACTCGCGTAAATTGGTCCATCAATTCTTGCATGCTAGGCCGAGCAAGCCAACTCTGCCGCCAACATCGTCTTGACAGTACGTACGCGGTTCGACCGCCTTGGCAGGCGTTGTCGCACGAGTGTAGTTACGGAGCTGCACGAGGTCATTGATGCTCAACAGAATTGGACTTGTCGCTTTCCTAGTCGCGGCATCCCTCTGGATGCACTTTGCCTTTGTCACGGATGCTCAGGCCCAGCAGACGCTCGGCGGCATCACCGGTACCGTCACAGACAAGACCGGCAGCGTGCTGCCGCAAACCGATGTGACGATCGTGGGTGACCAGACCAAACTCACGCGTACCCAAAAAACCAACGCGAACGGCAGCTACGACTTCGTGAATCTTCCCATCGGTACTTACACGCTCACCTACACGCACGAAGGTTTTCAAAGCGAAAAGATTCCTTCCATCACTGTGCAAGCCGACCGAACCGCCACCGTCAACGCGACGCTGAAGATCGGACAAGTCGGCACCGTCGTTACGGTCGCCGCCGCGCCCTTGATGAATGCGGTCGACACCACCAACGGCTACATTCTGGAGAAAGAGCAGATCGATTCTGTCCCGCTGCCCACGGGAAGTTTCACGGGCCTGGCGATCCTTTCGCCAGGAGTCAACGCGGAGTTACCCAACGGCACCGGCGCAAACGCCGGTCTGGGCAATCAGCCCATTTGGGCCAACGGCCAGCGCGACACCAGTAACACGTTTCTTCTGAACGGAGTCGATGCCAGTAATCTGTTCAATGGCAAAAGCACCAGCCAGGTAGCTTCGGCACGCATTGTGAATAACACTGGCGTGGCCGGCGCTTCCAGCACCACCGCCGAAATCATTCAGAGCACGGCATCGCCATATCTGGCGATCGGCCAGGCTTTACCGACGCCTGCCCCGGAAACGGTTCAGGAGTTCATGGTGAACACCTCCATGTACGACGCCCAACAGGGGTCCACCAGCGGCGCCCACATCGACATGAGCACCGCCTCCGGCACCAACACCATTCACGGCGGTCTTTATGTTCATCGCGGAACCGATTGGCTGAACGCAGCCCCGTATTTTTACAATCAGGACCCTAACATTCCCGACAACGAAAAAGTGCCGCAGTTGCACCGTTACACGGCCGGAGGAACCATCGGTGGGGCTCTCATCAAGGACCGGCTCTTTGGGTTTGCCAGCTATCAGCACACTCACGTTTCCGATTTGGAGATTGGAGCTTCGCGGACGGCGGCGCCTTTCGGGCTGACTGATGATCGTAGTCCCGCAGCATTGGCAAACATCGCTCTTAGCGACTGGGGGACCGTTGTTAGTCCTTCGGTCGGAACGCCGGGGGGCATCGATTCGGTCGCCTATAATCTGTTGACCACCAAGTTGCCGAATGGCCAGTATCTGTTCCCATCGGCGAATCCTAACTCCTTACCGACAGTGAACTTCCCGGAGAATGTTTTCCTCACGCAACCGGCTTATTTCATATCCGATCAAGCCGTGTCCGATCTCGATTATCTAGCTACCCCGAAAGACACTCTATCGTTGAAGTATTACTACCAGCATGATCCCACTTCGGCGCCTTTCGGGTTTTCCTCGGTCGAAGGTTTCACCCAACACCTGGACGCCGGAAGCCAGGTTGTGTCCATTACGAACACGCAATCGATCAGATCGAACCTTAGTGTCTCCGAGGTGTTCGGGTTCATTCGCGAAAAAGTCTACAGCACGATTGACCAGCCTTTCACTCCAGGATCAATCGGCATCAATGCTTTCGGCTCGAACGTTTTTCCCGGCATCACCATCGTCGACGATCTGGGGAACGATGCTGCAGCGAATGCGGGCAATTGCACTTCCAATCAGGACCAGGCCGCCTGCGGTCCACCTTTCAACGCCGGCCTGAACATCGGCGCCACGGCGGCGTCTCAGGGCGCATTCACCGGCATCTTTCAGAACCGCTGGATGCCCTCGGTCAATGCCATCTGGAACCATGGCAAACACACACTTACCTTCGGCGGGAGCTTTTCCTACACCCAGCTCAATGCTCGCGATGATAGAACCAATACGGGCATGATCGGCTTCAACAATTTCGCCGACTTCCTCACGGGTTCGCCCATCGGCTATCAGGCTGACGGATTTATCACCACGACCTTCTTGCAGGGAGATGCCAACCGTTACTACCGCTCGCACGAATCGGGCTGGTATCTTCAGGACAAGTTTCAAGTCCGTTCCAACCTCAGCATCAGCGCCGGTCTGCGCTTCGACTATCACGGGGGTCTGACCGAAAAAAACGGGCGTATTTTTAACTTCGATCCGTCGAGCTACAACTACGACGCGACCGATGACATAATCAAGTCGAACGGCTTCATTGTCGCGGGGAACAATCCCGATTTCCCGACCAAGGGCGTGAGCAGTTCGACTCTTACAGGACGCCAGTGGGGTCTCGCGCCGCGCGTCGGCTTAGCCTGGAGCCCGAAGATGTTCAGCGACAAAGTCGTGGTCCGCGCCGGCTGGGGCATGTACTACGATCGCGGCGAACTCTTTACCTATCTTTCTCCCGGGTTTGCGTCCGGCGTGATCGCGGGCGGTCCGTTCGGCGTAAATCAGACTCCACCCTGGGTGAATGCGCAAGTTTGTGCTCCTGCGTATGTCAACTGTCCTGGTGGATTTGAAAATCCTTGGGGGTCTACGCTCGGGGCGCCTCCCTCTGGCAATCCTGCCGATCTGTCCCTGCCCAATGCGACGGACATCACAAACGGCGCTCAACTATTCTCATTCGCGGATTACAACCGCGCCAACAAGCTTCCCTATACGCTCAACCAGACGCTCGACATTCAATGGCAGCCGCGCCACGACCTCGCCATCGAGATTGGCTACGTCGGCAATCTCGGCCGCCATGAAATCGTCCCCCTTCCTTTCAACCAGGCGCAGATAGCCTCACCTTCCAATCCCATCCGGCCGGGTACGCCGTTCGAGCAGGACTACACCTACGGCTACTCGGTGGTAGGACCATCCACCTGCAATCCACAAGTCTTTGGAAATTGCACGCCGATCAACTTGCCCAGCGTCAACGGGCAGCCGCCGCAGCCCTACCAGGAGACTTTCGAAGGCGGAAACGTCGATCTGCGCGTTCCCTACATCGGCTATTCCTCCGAGTCTGAGTCCTACACCGCCGCCGGCATCTCTGCTTACAACGCGCTTCAGGTCCACGTTGAAAAGCGCATGAGCCATGGCTTGCAAGTCGGCGCTTCCTACACCTTCTCTCATTCCACGGACGAGCAAAGCGCGATGGGCCTCTTTTACAACGGCAACAATCCTCTGAATCTGCGTTCCGGTTACGGTCTCTCCGACTTCGACCGCAAACACGTCCTCAATTTCACTTATATGTACCAGTTCCCCGCTTTTTTCTCGGTATCTTCATTCAAAGGCAAGCTCGCCGATGGATGGGCAATTACCGGCCTGACTGTCATCCAGAGCGGTCAGCCCTACAGCGTTGTCGATTACTCAGGCGCAGTCGGCAGCATCTTCTACGGCGACAACGATGGCATTACGAATCCCATTGTTCCGCTCTCCGGTTGCTCAGCCAAGCAAGCCCTCACCGGAGCCTCGGGTGCGGGCGCTAGCCCTGCGCTGAACGCCAGTTGTTTCGGCATTCCGTTGCTGGCCGGAGGCGCCTTGAACGGAGCGATTCCTTCGAATGATCCCTACGAGACGAACTTTATCGCCAACGGCCAGCGCAATATTTTTCGGCAGTCCTGGCAGCGGCGCGCAGACATCTCGCTGGTAAAGATGACTCAGATTACCGAGCGCTCTTCCCTGAAGTATAGCTTCGATGTCTTCAACCTGACCAACACTGCGAGCTTCGATATCCCAATCGACGACGTAAGCCAGAACATCAACTTCAACGGCTTTCCCGTCGTCGGTACGCCAGCGACCTTGAGTCCCTGTAACCAGAACTTCACAGGATCTCTTTACGTCTGCCCGACGACCGGCAGTGGTCTGGGTGTGACGAATAAAACCATCGGAAGCGCGAGGCAGATCCAGATGTCATTAAGCCTCAGCTTCTAGATCCACTATGATTCGCATCAGGGCATCGCCTCAGCGATGCCACAAGCCTCGCAAAATCAACCGCGGCTTTAGCCGCTGAGGAGTCTCAGTCTCGCCCGATATCCTCGTTCCACACTTCTGGAGTCGCGCGAATATACTCGCCCAACATCGAAACGCACTCCGCGGAATCGAGGTCGATTACATTTATCCCCAGCGAGCGCAGCCACTCCACCCCGCCCTGGAAATTGCGGCTCTCCCCAACGACCAACGTGCCGAAGCCAAACTGCCGCACCAGCCCGCTGCAATACCAGCAAGGCGCCAGCGTGGTGACCATGATGAGCTCGCGGTAGCTGCGCTGGCGTCCGGCATTGCGGAAGGCGTCAGTCTCGCCATGCAATGATGGGTCGCCGTTCTGTACGCGGCGGTTGTGGCCTGCGCCAAGCAGTCTTCCGCTCACGTCAAAAATCGCGGCACCGATAGGAATGCCGCCCTCCGCCAGCCCCTTGCGGGCTTCCGCTATCGCCACCTCCAGCATCGCTGAGTAATCAAAACTGGACATGGCTCTTGATTATATGTGCCCCTTCGGGAGGGTGTCTTTAGGGCACTACACCGTGCGAACCCCGGCGTGCGCCCGCTGTCCCAGCTCATTCCGTCGCACGCTCGCGAAACGAAAGGTGATAATTTCTTTCTGTTTTCGGATGTCCGAGCGCCCAGTCTCTGTGGCCTTGTGAAAGACTGACCCGTGGCTCTTCTCCCCAACCCAAGATCATGCGTGATTTCAATCACAGACACTTGGTTAGCCTCGGGAGATAATTGTGAATCAGCCTGTCCCTCCCCCTATAAATACTCTTGGCCGCTTCTCCCCCGCCAGTAGTCACTCGATAAGAATTCTGCCGGCAGTAGTGTCGGCGAGCATTGGAGAAAAGGCCTTGCACTGGGATCACAATGAGCTGGGGATCGAAGGAATGGGACTGACGCTGCGGATCGCGAAAACCATTCCAGAACTTGAGCAACTCAGAGAAATATGGAGCCTGTGGTGTGAAGGTCCCATGGCCGACATCGATTACTTCTTCGCCTCGGCGCAATGCACAGCCGGTTTCTTACGGCCTCATGTGATGGTAGTCTACCGTGACGGCCTGCCCGATTGCATGCTGATAGGGCGCCTGGAGGACACCCAATTGACCCTCAGGGTGGGGTACAAAACACTCTTCCAGCCCCGCGTTCGCAGATTATTGTTCGTCCAAGGGGGATTCCTCGGAAATCAATCCCAGGAAAGTAGCGAGTTCCTGGTGAGCGGGATCGTGTCGTGTCTTCAACAAGGGGAAGCAGATATGGCCGAGTTCATGCGGGTGCGCGAGGACTCGGCCTTGTACCTCGCCGCTAGGGAAAAGCCCAATTTCTTGCGCCGTGGACACTTTCTGCCGGTTGAGGAGCACCGTTTCGTGAGACTGCCGGAGAGCTTCGACAAGTTTCTTCAAAGCCTGTCGCGCAAGAATCGGCATGAATTCCGTCGGCATGAGAAGAAGCTAACGGATGCCTTCGCCGGTCAGGTGCGCATCCGCTGCTACCGCACAGAAGAGGAGTTGGAGGATCTGGCCCAGGAAGTCGACAAGGTCTCCGAGAAAACCTATCAGAGGGCAATTGGGGCGGGATTTAAAGCCGATGTTGAGAACTATGAAGCTCTGCGGGTTGCAGCCCATCGAGGATGGATGAGGGGCTGCGTCCTCTATCTGGCGGAACAGCCTTGCGCCTTTCTCATCGGGAACCACTACAAGAACACGTTTCACGCCAATTTCATGGGGTTTGATTCCAGGTTCGGCAAGTACTCTCCGGGACTTCACCTCTTGCTGCACAGCATCGAAGAGTGTTTTGAGCCGGATCGCCGGGCGACTGAGATCGATTTTGGAGGCGGGGATCGACAGTATAAGCGCGCCATCTGCAATCAGTCCTGTAAGGATGGGCCCGTGCGTTTATACGCTCTGTCATTTGGCGGATTTAAATTGAACTGCCTTCAATCAGGTACCTCGGCGATCGATGGGTGTGCCAGGAAGTTGTTGCTGAGGAGCCCGCTCCTGCAGAAGCTGAAAAAGACGTGGCTGCGCTGGCTTCAGAAGTCGGCCGGACCGGACACGCTGGAGCAGGAGTGTGAGGACGATGGAAGCGAGCGCCGATCGCGGCAACCATCAGCCACGATGTCCCGTTTGGAGGTCCAGCACAAATAGTTCCCAATCGCCGCCCTCGCAACCAAAAGAAATTAGTGCCGCTCTGCACCGCCGTTTTCCCAGCCTTGAAAAGCTCCGCTCTTTAGTCCAAGCTGTACGTTTACCCTTCTCGCGTGCCTTGGGAATCCATGCTTTCGGCGAGTCCTAAGTTTAGAGGCATGGTTATTTGTCAGGTTGATCGACTCCGGTGAAGTCGAAAGGATAGAGCTTGTCCAAACAGATGAATGGTGCAGAAAGTTTGATTCGCACGCTGGTCGCCGGAGGGGTTGGAATCTGCTTCACGAATCCCGGCACCTCGGAAATTCATCTTGTCGCCGCGCTTGACCGAATGCCGGCAATGCGCTGCGTGCTCGGTTTATTCGAAGGCGTTGTCACCGGAGCCGCGGACGGCTACGCGCGCATGGCCGAGAAACCGGCATGCACCCTGCTGCACCTGGGCCCCGGTCTCGGGAACGGCCTTGCCAATCTGCACAATGCGAGCCGGGCACACGTGCCGATAGTCAACCTTGTCGGCCAGCATGCCACTTATCACTTGCGCCACGACACACCACTCACTTCGGATATCGAAGCCATCGCGCGGCCTTGTTCCAAATGGTTGCGGACGTCTGCCTCACCCTCGGAAGTGGGCCGCGACGCAGTCGCTGCGATCGTCGCCGCGCGTACTGCTCCAGGTCAGATTGCGACGCTGATCGTGCCTGCCGATGTTGCCTGGAGCGAGGGCGGAACCGTGGCTGCGCTTCCTGGTCTACCTAAGCCTCCCTCACCGGCGACGGCAACCATCGAGCACGCGGCAGCCATGCTCCGGTCGGGAGTGCGAACAGCTCTTCTGATGACCGGCAATGCGCTCTACGGCACAGGACTGGCGACTGCGGGGCGCATCGCGGCGGCGACAAGTGCCAAACTCCTTGCTCCCTATCCCGTCACACGGCTGGAGCGCGGCTCTGGCGTCGTCCCAGTCGAACGTGTCCAATATGTTCTGGAGCAGGCCGTCGAGCAACTAAAGGAATTTCGTCAACTCATTCTGGTGGGCGCGCAGGCGCCGGTTGCGTATTTTGCCTACCCGGGGAAGGACAGTGCCTTCACGTCGCCAGAATGCGATATCTACACGCTGGCCAATGCCGGCGAGGATTATGTCGGAGCGCTCGAAGCGCTCGAGGCACTGTTGTCGTCACATCGAACACCGCTGGTCCAAGAAAATGCAGAACGACCACGCGTGCCGAGTGGCGAGATCACGCTCGCCGGCCTTTCCGCCGCAGTGGGGGCTCTCCTGCCTGAGAATGCCATTGTGGTGGACGAATCCATGACCTCAGGACGAGGCATGATGGCGGCGACGAGAGGCGCTCCGCCCCACGACTGGCTGGGGAACACCGGAGGCTCGATTGGAATTGCTTTGCCGTTGGCGGTAGGTGCGGCCGTGGCGTGCCCGGAGCGCCGGGTGTTGTGCCTGAGCGCCGACGGTAGCGGGATGTACACACTACAAGCGTTGTGGACCATGGCTCGCGAAGGACTCAAGGTCACAACGGTGATTTTCGCCAACCGCGCTTATGCGGTTCTGAAGCGCGAATTCTCTTATCTGGGAGTGGGTGATCCGGGACGGCGCGCCTTGGAGATGTTCGAGATCGGACGTCCCGATCTCGACTGGGTGCTGTTGGCGAAAGGCATGGGAGTGCCCGGTACCCGGGTCGATTCGCTGGATGGATTTGCCAAGGCTCTGCGGGAAGGCTTCGCGAGCGAAGGACCGACGCTGATCGAAGTGCCACTATAAGTCCAGAATCTCTGTCTCACCGCAGATAGCAGTGAGAGCTCAGCTGTGCGATCCGGAGTCGGCTGTTGCTGCCCTTTCGGAGCATTCAAAAAAGGCGTTCCGACTGTGACAAGTTCGGAGGATCGAACGGTGTAGGGCAGACGCGATCAGCAACCTTCCTTGATAACTACCTCACCATCGGCTGTGACTCATCGCCCGTACGAGGTTTTCACATAATTACCGGAAGACTTTTCAGACCCCTGAATCCGAATGTAGAAGCCCACTCTGGTCGCGGGCCAGTAAGCCTCATCTTCGGGAATCGCTGCACCAGATTCAAAATCGCAATCTGTCCCTCTAAGCGCGCCAGTTGGGCTCCAATGCAAAAGTGCGGACCCGCGCTAAACGCCAGGTGTTCGTTGTTCAACCTTTTCAGGTCTAACCGATTCGGCTCCTTGAATTTCTTCGGATCCCGGTTCGCCGCACCGAGCATGCATAAGATCGACCATTTCTTTGGTATGCGCTGGCCGCATACCTCGATCTCTTCCTTCAGCACGCGAGCAGTGAATTGTACGGGACTTTCGTAACGCAAAAGCTCCTCCACAGCCGTCCGGATCATCTCCGGTTTCTCCCGTAACTCCGCAGTCTCTTCCGGATGCTTCAGGAGCGTGTACAATCCATTGCCGATGAGGTTTCGAGTGGTCTCATGCCCGGCGAAAAGCAGCGCAATACACTGCGCGTAGAGCTCTTCCTCGGTCAGCACTTCGCCTTCATCCTCGATGTCGATGAGAAGGCTAATCAGGTCGTTCCCCTTGTTGCGTCGTCGTTCCGCCACGGTCTTTCGAAAAAAATCAGTTAACTCGACTAGAGCATCTTGCGCCGCTTGTGCCTGTGCCACCGTGCGTTCTGGACTGCCTCGAAACACCGCGATGTCCCGCGACCAATTGACGAACGTGTCCCGCAGTTCCTGCGGTATGCCGAGCATTTCCAGGATGATGCGCACCGGCATGGGGTTTGCGAATTCGCGCATAAGATCAACTTCAGAACCATGCTCCAAAGGCTTTAGCATTCGATCAACCATGGCTTCGACTTGCGGACGCAAGCCTTCAATCGCCGCGGGCGCAAATCCTTTGTTGAGAAGCTTTCGCAACCGGGTGTGCTGCGGCGCGTCCATGAAGATCAGCCACAAGCCCAGCATGCGCGCGAGTTCGCTGAACTCAGCCTGGCGGCTGATCGGCAGCGGCAATAACATCTGCTGCGCGCGTTTCGCGGATAATCGGGGGTCTTTCGCGATCGAGGCACACTCGGCGTGGCTGAAAATCGACCAGACCGCCCATTTGCCCACATCCAGGAAATGCAATGGACCCTCTTCGTGCAACCGGGCGTATGTGGGATACGGGTCCTGCAGAACATCATCGCTAAAAACAACTTTTCTATCTGGAGCGTCAACCATGGACAACCTTCCCTGTGGGTGAAATCAGAACTTACAGTCACGCAGAAACGGCTAGTTTACTGATGCAGAGCTTAACACGGCATTTTGAGGAGAACGATTCGCAGGGAAAGAACCCTTCAGGAGCCGGCAGGTAGACGCTGCCAAATCAATTCGACAGTTTGGATTTTTCCGTTCACTCGTGTTGGTGGAGTAACCAAGATGACTTGATCGCCCTGAAATTTGACGTTGCGGACCAAATCCCTGCCTACATAGTTCTGAATTGAGGAGACTTCGACGTGATGGGTCACCTTGTCGCCCTTGAGCGTGTACCGTCCGGCATAGGCAAGAAATGTCTTAAACGCTTCAGCCTGTTCCTCCAGAGCCCCGCCGCCGACCGAGAGCGATTTTCGCCCGCTGTGACTGATCAGGGCGCTTACTCTGCCATCTTCCGTGTAGGTGAGAAAGCCCACAGGGCTGGGACCGTAAGGAGTTTCGTCCTGATCCCCTTTTGAGGTCGCGCTCGATGCGGACACCAGGCTCCACGTGCCCACGAGTTTGTTGCTTTCATTTCCGAACACGGCAATTGCAAAGGCGATAAACTCGGCTGCGGCTAGAATCTCAGTTCTCATCCTGATTCTCCGTTAGATTTTATCCCGCTGCTCGACGAAAAGCACTCTTGACACCCTCGGGCTTCTCATTGAAGGTATTTGAGGATAACTGTTTTGACGAAAACTGCACACCATGCCTGCGCTTAGCGGTTCCATCTTGAGAGGTCTGGCTTGAGAGGTCTGATTCGTCTAGGAAAACTATGACGATGGAATTAGAAGGCAAAGTCGTGCTGGTAACAGGCGGGACGTCGGGTATCGGCCGCGAGACCGCGCTACTTTTCACGAAGGCGGGAGCCAAGGTGGTGATTGCAGGCCGACGCGAGCTCGAGGGCGACGAAACCGTTGGCCTGATCCGCGCCGCCGGCGGTGACGGTCTATTTGTGAAAACCGATGTGTCGAAAGGCTCCGAAGTTGCCGCGCTCGTTCAGAAGGCAGTGGAGAAATTTGGCTGCCTGGACATCGCCTTCAATAACGCCGGGATCGAGGGTGCCTGGGTCCCCATCATCAGACAATCCGAAGAAGACTGGGATCGGACCATCAACATCAATCTCAAGGGCGTCTGGCTCTGCCTGAAGTATGAAATTCGCCAGATGCTCAAGCAGGGGGGTGGCGGAGCTATCGTAAACATGGCGTCAGTTACGGGCTTGATCGGGTCTGTCGGGGCAGGGGCGTACAGCGCGAGCAAGCATGGAGTGATCGGCCTAACCAAGACCGCCGCTCTGGAAAACGCTAAGAGCGGAATTCGGGTTAACGCAGTGTGCCCCGGGGTTATCGAAACACCGATGGGTGAGCGGCTCTTCGGTGCTCCAGCGATCCATAAATCCGTTGTTGGTCTCCATCCCGTCGGACGCTTGGGAAGGCCAGTGGAAATCGCCGAAGCCGTGGTATGGATGTGCTCCGACCGCGCATCTTTCATGACGGGCCAGTCCCTGGTTCTCGACGGCGGATTCCTGGCGGGGCCTAATTCTCCGATCTAGCTGCCCGTTGTTGAGATGCTGCCTGCTAGGTGTGCAGCATACACACACTCCTAGCGCCGTGGAACACGTTCAGGAATCTTCTAATTCGCGTGTGGGCAAGCCCGGGCGGCGGGCTCTTAAGATGTTCGAGATCGGAGGCCCGATTTCGGCTGGGTGCAGTTGGCAAAGGCTGGGAGTGCCCGGCACATGGACACTGGCTGTAGGGTTTGCGAAAGCGCTGCGGACGTTTACGCATCGCGGGCAGGCCAGTGGCGCCCGCTGGCAAGAATTCCCAGCGACGTTCCTGGTATTTCGACTAGCAACAAGATATGGGAGGTCCGCTTATAAGCGGCAAGATGCTTCGCCGCGTATTTGCAACTCGAGTGTCGTCAGAGATGTGTCGCTCAGCGATGGTCCATCCGAATCTTGACCAGATCCCAAAACGCTTTCATCCCCTGACTTAGTCGCACCTTTGTTCCCTCCACATTTGCCCACCGCACCGGCACTTCCACCGTCCGTGCACCCAAGTTCCGGGCAATCAACAAATCCTCCACGTCGAAGCTGAATCCTTCTTGCTTCTGCCGTGAAAAAACTCGCCGCGCCGCGTCTGCCTGGTACAACTTAAATCCGCATTGCGTGTCGCGAAATGGGAGCCCCGTCACCCACCGCATCACCCGATTGAAGAGCCGCCCCGATAACTCGCGCAGTGCCGGTTGATGAACTTCTACCAATGATCCATCCACGACTCGCGATCCAAATGCGATCGCCGCGCCGTGCTCACGCACCGCCAGCCAAAGCTTCTCGATCTCCTCGATGGGGGCGGACAGATCCGCGTCGGTGTATAGAATCCACTCACCCTTCGCCTCCAGCATTCCGTGCTGCACCGAGTACCCTTTGCCGCGATTGCCGGGGTTTCGTAACAACCGTACGCAAGAGCTCTCCTTGGCGAACTCCTCTACGACGCGTGCCGTCTCATCACGCGATCCATCGTCCACCACGAGGACTTCGCAGAAAAAGAAATTGCCCTCCTCAAGCCAGTTCAACACTTGCCGCAATGTTTGCGGCAGGCGACGTTCTTCGTTGTAGGCAGGGATGACGACGGAGAGCGAGTCCAGGACGTTAACAATACTCCTGCGCGGGGGGGCGAAAGCCAATAACGGAGATCCTGGACAACATGTAAGAACATCTTCAGTTTGCTGAACCGCCATAAGGTCGGCCTCCGATTTCTTTGCTGGTCGACTGGCCCAGGAAATGCACCGAGTACCGCGTATCTCCAAGCCTTTGCCAGTCTGCGAACCCGCCCGAGGGCAGCGGCTCTTCGGTTACAACTGCTTTCACGCCGGCCTTCGCAAGGGCGTCATAAACTTCTGCCTTCGCTTGCGGCGCCGATATTCGCCAAAAGTCGGCCGAATCTTCGGGACGTATCTGGGCAACAATTTGAACCCGCGCCATTCGCGCCCAGCGGCAACCGTCGCCACCGTCACCGATGAGGGCCACATCGTCGCCGGGTTGCAGCCCCGCGCGATTCAGAGAGTCGGCCGCCTGAAGGTATATCTGTCCAGCATCATCCCCATGAGGAAAACCTGCGAGGTGATAGAAAACGAACAAAGCGGTAAGAATCAACATAGAGGCGGCAACAACGACTGTCCCCATGGCAGTTCGATCAGCAGCATCTTTTGGCTTATCCACAAGTATTCCCGGGAACAACCCGAGTAACACCAATACGAGAAAAGGCGCCAGATAGCGCGGTTCAACCCACACAGAAAAATACAACAATGGAGCAACAATCCCAGGGATGAGCAAAGGCCAACTTCTTCGGACCTTCCTAAGTCGACCTGAAACATCTGGGCCCATGAGCAAAAGGATGAGGGCACCCCCAATCAACCCCCACATTGGTATGGTGTGGGTGTTTGAAATAGCGGCAATCAGGTTCCGCTTAATCGCGCGAAGCTCGTTTCGCGCATTGAATGGTGCGATGCCGCCGGCGCACCAGGGTTGGGGATTCTGCCGTGGCGGGAATGTCGAACCTTTTGGATCTCTGAAACCAAAGACATCGGGGTCTTTGTGAAGAAGAACTATCGGATGCCTCAAGTAAGGAGGCGGACCGGAAGCGGACGAGAAGAAAGGCCACACTTCTCCATTAACATGCCATGCGTAATTCAGGCTTCCGGCCTCGCTATAGCTGGGCCGGCCTACCGTCCTGGAGATCGAGATAAGCAACGGTGCGGATACCGCGCAAAACAGAAGGAACGTCACCGCGAGAGGCAATACCGCCTTCCTCCATTCGCCAATTACGAAGAACGCCGCCACCATAAACAAGAAAGCCATGGGGAACAGGATCGCCTTCGCTAGATAGCCCAGCCCCAATGTGAGTCCAAGTAGCAGACAGGTGCGTGAGGTTTTGGTGCTGTCGCGGAGACGGAGAAGAAGTCCACAGTCTAGGTAGACGAACATTGCGACGCATAGATCGGGAGTGATCATGCGAGGCGCCAGCATCACTCCGAAGGTGCTCCAGGCAAAAAGGCTATAACCAAGCAGTTGCCATCTCCAGGCCGAAGGGGGAATCTCTGCATCTGCATGTTGCCGCCCCTCTTCTCGTCCGAGAACGCAGATCACCTGGCGGAGGAGGAACTCGAAAGATGCCAATGCCCCCAGAAAAATGATGAAGTTCAACAGGTGTACGATGGGGACTTCCCATTGCGCCGATGGGTGGGTCAGCCAGGTCGCCAGGCCCATCAAGAACGGGTAAAGCGGGCTCCAAAGTGGGTTAACGAGCAGGTGCCAATTGTGTCGCAGGAAGGCATCGCTCATGTCGAGGTAGGAGATGCCATCCTGGTTGAGGAATTGCCGCCCCGACCAAGTCTCGAGCAACGCAAATGCAATACACACACTCCTGCAGATGAGCCTCGTTAATTTGTACCTTTGATCTTCTCCAAGAGGCAGGATGGCCTTCTCTTGGCTTTCAGAAATCTCAGGTTTCATCACTTCCTCCGGCCTGGATAACAAAGATTGCATTATGCCTCACCGAGAACTCAGCTCACGATCTCTTTCCATCTATTGTTAAGGGGAGTTTGGTTCTTTGGAACACGGCAGGTTCGGGAGCAAAAAGCAACGATGCGTCCCGTTTCTAAGCGCTTCGTACACGAGCGCCGCTGGTTTGGCTGCGCCGCGGAAGGTCCGCGGCGATTCTTGCCAACTCCGGTTTCATGATCTTTCCCAGCGACGTCACCGGCATTTCGGCGAGCATTAGGATGTGGGAGGGCCGCTTGTAGGCGGCAAGATGCTTCGCCGCATATTCCGCAATTTCAAGCGTCGTCAGCGATTTATCCGGCAACGGTTGCACGAAAGCGATGATCTCTTCATCTCCCTCAACCATTCTGCCGATCACAGCGGACTTGGCGACCGCGGGATGGCCATTCAGTACAGCCTCGACTTCAGCTGGATAGACGTTGAATCCCAACCGAATGATTAGGTCTTTCGTGCGTCCGACGATAAAGAGATTGCCATCTTCCACACGAGCGAGGTCGCGCGTATTGAACCAGCCTTCGGCGTTGATCGCGGCCGCTGTCTGATCAGGTGCGCGATAGTAGCCTTTCATCACGCTGGGGCCGCGCACCCACAATTCACCGACTTCACCCTCGGGCACCACCTGATTGTTGGACCCAACCAGCTTGATTTCCAATCCCGGCAGAATCGGACCTACCGAAGTGTCCGCGCGCTTCGGCGCTTCGGGTCTCACTTGTGCAACGGTTGGAGCGCATTCGGTGATGCCGTACGCATGATGGAGCGGCAGTCCAAAAAGATTCTCCACCGCCAACTTGGTTGCCGGGGGAAGCGGTGCGCCCGAGCAGGAAATGATTCGGAGCGCGGAAAACTTCAGCGTCTCCAGCTTTCTGATCTGTGCATATTGCAGAAATTGGGAAAACATGGAGGGCACGCCCAGCATGATCGTGATTCCATCTTTTTCCAAGGCCAGGCGGGCGGCCATAGGATCGAAGCGAGCCGCCAGAACTAGCGTCGCTCCGCTGACCAACGTACCCAGGAGTACCGAAAGGCCAACAATGTGAGACAGGGGCAGAACGCCAAAAAGGCGATCCTCCGGGGTCAAGGACCTGATTCTCGCCGAGCCTCCCGCTGAGAACAACAGATTCCTGTGCGTCAGCATGACGCCTTTGGGAAGGCCAGTCGTACCGGACGTATAAATCAAGGTTGCGACGCGGTTCCCGATGTCAGGATCGATTGGTTCCGGCCCGGCGTTTTCGTTCAGAGGACCGATTCCGATCGGTCCAACATCGTCAACTTCTTCGATTGATGCAGCATGCCGATTCGCGTGCTCCGCCGCGTGCGTTGACGCAGCGGTGAGATAGACCACACGGCGGGCGTCGCAGTGATTGCGGATCGAGTCGATCTCTCGCGCGGACAAGCGTGGGTTCACCGGTATGGACCATGCATCCAGACGGGCGACTGCCAATAGAACCGCCGCAAACGCGCGGCAATTCTCACCCATGATCATTACCCGGTCACCCGGCCTCACACCGGCGCCGCGGAGCCACAGCAGAGTTTCCGTGACGGCTTGCGCCAACTGCCCGTAACTCCAGTTGCCGGTCGCATCCACTAGAGCGGTGTGCTCAGGCGAACGTTCCACCCACGGATCCATCACGTCGCAAATGCGCACAGGAGCGTTCACCGAGTTTTACTTGCCTTGTCTTTCACGGATGCTTCTGAATTTGTAATCAATGGAGACAAGTTCGGGGGTTTACCCGACGGCAGTTCGCTTCAGCGCACTGCCGTAGGCGGGTGTCATAGTGAACACCGAGGTCTTCGCCTGGCTGGCCAATAAGTACTGCAACCAGTTTCGATACACGCATGCGGCCGTCGAGTGCCATCCATTCCGTAGGCCGCTGACGATCGCCTGCTCGGGGAAAGATGCCATGACTTCTTCACGCCGGTCGGCCATTGCGCTCTCTTGAAATTCGCGCAGCAGACGAGCCGCGGACTCATCAAAATATCCCACGGGCATCGTGGGATAAGTTTCCCGTTCGCGATTGAGGAACCGCTTGATATCTCTCCGATACTCTTTGAACAGCGTGTGCACCCCATATTCCGGATGCCCCTGGAAGTGCACAAATAGACTTTCCCGCTTCTTCTTCACAAACGTGTCGACACCTGCATCCGCCGATTTGGCGAGGACAACGTAACCGGCGGAAGTCAGTTCATCTTCGCGCACTTCATTCCACCTCGAATGCGGGAAGCGGACACGTTCGGGGATGCGATTCATCAACGCGTGATTGCATGCTCTTCGGGATTCCAGCACGCCGAATTGCTTGTCGGGCAAACGGTGGCGTTCGATGCCGTCGCTGTGAAGAACGCCGGCATGGGCAGCCAGGCAGGAGAGCACAGTCGACGCCGTGCTGCGTTCCGCCCAATCGAACACATCAGTCAAGACTCTCCAGTAGGGCTCGTCCTTCAGGTTGGGCTGGCGCGGTTCCGTGCCCGTGATGATCACGCCATCGAATTGGTTCTGCCAGAGCTCGTCGAGGCTGTAGTAAAAGTTGTTCAGATGACGCTGGCCGCGATCGGTTCGCGGCACTCCGGTCAGCGAGTAAAGCTTCAGGTAGACGGGAATGTCACTCGATGCATCGTCGAGCAGGTCAAAGAACTGCAACTCGGTGTCTTCCAGCGCAGGGTCCGGCATGTTATTAATGAGCGCAATATTCAAGCTTCCGGTGCGCAGAGTGTTGCCGGAAACCGCCGGGCGGGAACTCCCTTCAAGAGCCCAACGCGGCGGTACTCGCCCGCCTTCAATCATCAGCGGCATGTCACACCTCTCCCCGAGCCACGCGTGCCTGATCGGGCAGTCTTTGATCTCTTGCACTTTCCAGTGCCTGGCCTAAATCTTCGAGAATATCGTCGATGTGCTCAATCCCCACGCTGAGGCGAATCATTTCCGGCGTGACTCCCACCTTTGCTTGTTCCTCTGGGGTCAGCTGCCGGTGTGTGGTCGACGCCGGATGACACGACAACGATTTGGCGTCGCCCATGTTCACCATCCGCTTGAACAAGCGGAAAGCGTTGAAACATCTCCGGCCTCCCTCGTAGCTGCCTTTTACTCCGAAGGTCAGCAGGGAACAGAAGTTCGAGCCCAAATAGCGATGCGCCATCGGATAAAGCGGATTGTCCGGGAATCCAACGTAGTTAACCCACTCGACCATGGGATGAGCGCGCAAAAACTCCGCCACCTTGCGCGCGTTCTCTACATGACGCTCCACACGGAGGGCGAGAGTCTGAATCCCCTGCAAGAATAGAAAGCCGTTGAAAGGAGATAGGGTGGCGCCGGTGTTTCGTTGGCACACGGTTCGGCATCGCGCAACATACGCGGCATCCCCGAAATGGTCGACGTAGACCACGCCGTGATATGCGATCTCCGGCCGGTTCAGCATGTAAAACTTGTCCGGATACTTTCGCCAGGGAAACTTGCCGCCATCCACAATCATTCCGCCGATGCTGGTGCCGCCCCCGCCAATGAATTTCGTCATCGAGTGCACCACCACGTCGGCGCCATACTCGATGGGCCGCAGCAGGATCGGCGTGGCCACGGTGTTATCCACCACCAGGGGCACACCGTGCTTATGCGCCACCCGCGCCAACCCCTCGATATCGGCGACGTTTCCCGCCGGATTGCCGACGCTCTCGCAGTAAACCGCGCGAGTATTCTCGTCGATTAATTTCTCCACATCCTCGGGACGATCGCTGGCCGCAAAACGCGAAGCGATTCCCCGCTTCGGAAAGATGTGCGCCAAAAGCGTATATGTGGCGCCATACAACTGCGGCAAGGAAACGATGTTATTTCCCGCCTCGGCAATGTTGATGAGGGAATATTCGATCGCAGCCATTCCAGAGCTGACGCTGAGCCCGTCAACTCCGCCTTCCAGAGCGGCAAGACGTTTTTCGAGCACCGTGTTGGTAGGGTTGCCAATGCGAGTGTAGATGTTTCCCTGGACTTCGAGGTTGAAGAGCGCGGCCCCGTGTTCGGCACTGTCAAACTCGAAGGCAACCGTCTGATAGATCGGCACCGCCACGGCCTTGGTCGTGGGATCGCCGTCATAGCCGGCGTGAATTGCGATGGTCTCTCTCTTCATGGTGTTTACAGTTTTATGCGAACAGACTTGATCCTAGGACCCCGAAGCAGCGCCGGCTTTCTCGCGTGTTTCAGGCATTTTCACTTCGCGAAGTTCATGCCGATCCTGAACGGAAATCGACGCCGGCTTGTGCACCAGCGACTTCCTCACCGACCGAGTCAGAGTGCGGGCTGCGAAGCCAGCGCCGAAAGCGAACCGCATCACCGGTCCAAAGCTGTTAGCGGCAGTGAGTCCGGCAAAATACAAGCCAGGGATGGATGACTCGAAGCCGGAAGACAGCACAGGTGAACCTCCAACAACCTTGAGGTTTTCGCGAATCTCCGGATTGACGAACTTCAGACGATCCATATCTACTTTGTAGCCGGTTGCGGCAATCACGTGCTCGGTCACAACCTCGCGCTTGGTGCCGTCATCGGCGCGAAGATGGAGCACTACGCGCCCATCCAGGATCTCGGCACGCTCCGGCGTCTGTCCCAAAAGCAGTGGAACCTTTCCGATAACCTTCTCCTTGGCGAACCATCCTCCCGAAGGGCCCAGTACTCTGCGGACAGCTTCCAGGCGCAGGCTCTCCGGCAGGTAATGGAACGCCATGGGCGCATCCGCAAGGAAGCGCAAGCGCCAGCCGGGGCCGATCCCCGACTTCGGACGTTTGATTTTCTGCCACCAGGATGGCTTCTTGCCGGTCGGCCCACCGTGGAACTTCAATGCAGTTCGACGAGAAACCAGTTGAACATCCGCGCCAACTTCGTGCAGCAACCCAGCCAGGTCCGTTGCTGAAGAACCGCCGCCGACCACAACCACGTTGCGGCCCCGGAACGGTTCCAGGTCGTGATGGCGGAAGCTATGCGAAAGAAATTCGGGCGGCAGGTTCGCCAAATTCGCGGGCACGTATTCGAAGTGAGTGATGCCAACCGCGAGCACAACCTTCTGCGCAGTCACGGTTTCGCCGTTGTCGAGCCCTAGGCGAAATCCTCCCGGCACACGATCCAGGCTGGTGACCAACTTGTCTTCCAACTCTGGCACCTTGCGTTCCTTGAAGGCCGCACCGTACGCGCTGAAGGTGTCGAGGCGCACCGGGATGCCGTCGGCATATTCGATGCCCTTCTCCGCACAAAAATGGCTCAGAGTAAAGTCGCGGTCGGGATCGTAGATGTTGGAAGCGAAGTCTTCAGACTTGAGACACATGCCCTTCGGCATGTGCGTCTGCCAGCTGTCCATCAAGCGGCCGAAAATACGAAAGGAAATGCCACGACTTCGGAAGTGCGCAGCGATTGAGAGTCCGTAAGGACCAGCGCCAATGATCGCAGTTTCGAGCATAGTTTTGTGAAGACCTCAGTCTGAATGTGCGGTTCCGAAGCCGACAAAAGCGGCCCAGTCGAACCTTGGGGGGGGGATTATGAAGGGGAAGAAATCTAGCCAGATAATATCACGGTCTGTAGCTCGACGCATCGAAATTTGAGCGTCTTTGGCGGCGGAAGCTAATCACCGCAAACGTTGTATTATCAATTAGATAGGCACAATACGTGCGACCCCCGGCCTGCGCAAGTGAACCTTGCGGCCAAGCGCAGGGCGATGCCTCAACCTTTGCTGCCGAGTTTCTTGGTGACGTAGGCAACGACCTTCTTTACTGAGTCCAGGTTGTCCCGGTTCACCTCTTCATCCTCAACTCGTATACCGAAACGTTCCTGAAGGAAAACGACGAGCTCGACGACGCCGTGCGAGTCGATCACCCGGTCCATGAGCGGCGAATCGTCGCCCAGTTCGTCGTTGCGTCCGAGGAGGAAAGTGTCTACCAGAAAGCCGCGAATGTCGTGCTCGATGTCAGTAGTTTGCATGGTCAGATCGTGTAAGTTTAGATCGCCTTTCGTGACTAGTATTTACGAATCGAGATTATAGTACGGAACGAATTGAGTATCGGACAAAGACGTACGAGGGGGAAGTATCGTGAGATCAACATCTCCTGCTGAACCTTCGAGCCTAGCTCGGAGCGCCGTCCCCACTGTCTTCCATTCGGCAATACATGCTTATGCTTTTCCAGCCCGAAACGCAGCCAGCGATGGCGCAGCAGTGTCATTGGCCCGTGCTTCGATCTTGCCGGTTGAGATCGGCGGATCGAGTTCGGAAAGATTGCCATCGAGGAACGCGCGAATCGTAGCAACCAGCCGCGGCGAGGCGCCGGGGTCAATTCGATCGGTGCCGCCTAAAGTGAGAGCATGGTCAAGCTTTTCCGCCAGGTCTTGCTCGCCGTTTGCCACGATGATTCTGCCCTGCGCGCCGAAGCTTTCTGCGGTCGCGACCTGATGGTCATTGCGCGTTTCGCGCAAAGCCCCTCGCCGGGGCATAACCACAATTGGCTTGCCCAGCTCGAGCGCCGAAATGATCGAGCCCATTCCCGCGTGCGCCACGATGACGCTGGCTTCCCGAATCACCCGGTTGAACTCGGCGGGTTCAAGAAATTTGGTGAATTCGATGTGCCGGGGATGGAGCGTGGAACCGCCGATCTGAGCAAAAACATCAGCTCGGCCGCGCAGAGCGGCCCATTCGTCGACGGCGCGAATCAAACGATCGAAGGGCTCTTGGGAACCGACGGTCGCGAATATCACAATACACCGCCTGCATAATGTGGACCTTCACTCCTGGCCAGGTGCGGCCACTGGGTGAGCCACAAGTCCGCGTACCGGCCAACCCGCGATCCCGACATCGAGAGGTGTTCGATGTTGGCCATGCTATCGATCCAAATCGTTCTCGCTCCGAACCAGCGTCCCAGCAACAATGCAAAGTATCCGGGCGCGGCACCCGTCGATATAACCACGCCGGGCTTTTCCTTCGCCATGATCCAGGCCAGCCTGAGAGCCAGCGCAATCATTGAAAGTTTGTTCCAACGGGTGGCGTCGTTCACGCAATAAAACCTGTTCTCCGGCACCTGCGAGCGGTACGATTCGAGCACCGTGACATAGACGACCTCGGAACCGGCAAATGCCGGAATCACGCGCCGCAATTGGACCCAATGCCCGCCGCTGGAGGAAACCGCCAATACCTTCAGCCCTCTGCTGTGACTTTGAACCTTCTTCACTGGCAAATCCCTCTCAGCGTCATCACCTTGAACGATTCCTGCTTCGCCACGTCAAGCAGCGCCGCGGTCAATTCCAAAACAAAATCATTTCGTTGCTGCGTGCGGTCCAGGTCGTGCATCAAAACGATCCCGCCTCCGTCTTTTCGCAGTCTCTCCGCCACTTGGCTCGGGCTGGGCAGAACATCTCGGGTGTCGCCCGAGTCGATGGTCCACCACCACACTGGAGCGCCCCGGCGGCGGATCGACAAATAAGTCGGAAGCGTCATTTTTCCGTAAGGCGGACGAAACATGGCGTCCGGTTGAATCCAGGGGGAGAGCCGTTTATATCCGGCATCGATGTCGGCCACAGCCTCCCATGGCAATGCCTTCCATGCATTAAGGTGCTGGTCGGAATGACAGCCGATGTCGTGTCCTTCCTCAACCACGCGGTCCGCGATCTGCGGATGCCGCTGGGCGCTGCGCCCCAGCATAAAAAACGTGCCGCGCGCGTTCTGCTGTTGAAGCAGATCGAGGATTTGCGGTGTGAGCCCATCGCTTGGACCATCGTCGTAGGTAAGGGCAAGGATGCGGTTCTTGGCCACTTCTCTTCGAATGCGGTTCATGCGATAACGCCGCCAGAACCAGGGCGAGAAGTACGCCGCCGATCCCGCCACTCCGATTGTGGCTGCCAGGCCCGCAGTCATGGTGTATCGCATCATGGTGTGTCGCAACATCGTTTGGCGCAGCATGCCCTGTCGCACATTTGTCTGCCGCATATGGTTTGAAGCATCAATACGTTCAGAGAACTACGCGGTGGCGCGCGACGTTTTATCCCGCTCCCAAACCGCAGTTCCATCACGCAGCCGCTTTTGGGCTCGGTACTTCGCGATGGTTGTAACCAGACAGTAGACCGCCAGCTTGCCCCACAGCTGCGGCCGCTTGAACAAACGAAGGAGCGACTTGTGGTTGCTCTCGCCCCGGTTTTTCCAGAGTCTGGGAAACAGATTCGCCAGTTCGAATGAACCGTAATGCGCACGGGTTTTCGTGGCAATCAGGTTCTTGATAGTGCGGGGTGGAAACACGATCGAATAGGCGGAATGAACCGTTTCGCGCTCGTTTTCCAGGAATTGGATGCGAACATAACCATCGTCCGCCGTAACCGGCGGGAAGTCCCGAAAGCGCTCCCGCCCAGCCTCGGACAGGGCGTATACTCCAGAACCTCCGACGCCTTCCTGTGCGGACGGAAGCAGGGATCGGATCTCATAGCAGGCGCGCACCGCCCACGAACACTCCGCAAGATCAAAGTTCGGAATCGGGGCTACCGCCAGCACATTTCCCGTCTCCAGCCCGCGCGCCAAGGTCCGAATTGTCGCCACGGAGATTACTACATCGGCATCCACGTAAATACGTGGAAAGCCGTTGGCTGTCTCGTCACCCAGGTTAAGAGCATGCGTCTTGCTGGCGACGTCGGTCTCGACGACTCGCACCGGCGCGCCGAAGCGGCGGGCTACAGCCGCGGTATTGTCGCTGCATCCATTACATACGACGATCACGTCCAACTCGCCAGGCTCCGCCCCCTCGGTCATCGCTTGCAAGGTTCGGGCGATCACCGAACCTTCATTGTGCGCGGGAATGATTACGGAAATCATAGTCATCCGCGTACCGCCGTTGCTTTGGCGAACGCACTCGATCCCAGCACCCACTCTCCCTTGACGGGATCGAATTGCTTGACCACACGCGCCGGGTTGCCGGTCACAACCGAGTTCGGAGGAATGCTGCGGCTCACCACGGCATTCGCGCCGATCACGGAATTGCTTCCGATCACCAGTTCACCCTTGCCGCAGACGATGGCCGCTCCATACCCGATCCAGCAGCCCTCTTCGATCCGTATCATCCCGCCCTTGGTAACCCCCTGGTCCTTGATCGGGACTCTCACGTCTTCAAAGGCGTGGTTGTGATCCATAACCAGCACCGAAGGGGCGAGAATAACGTTTCGCTCGAAGTGAATCTGGTTTATCGCCGAAATTACGCACCGCCTGCCCACCCTGCAGCCCTCATCGAACACGATCGCCGGCTCTCCGCTCTCCGGCGCGAATGGAATATTAATCCACACCTCGCGGTCCAGCAGAACCGAATCGCCGATCTTGATGTAGGGAGCAATCGAGCGTTTCAGGTCACACGAATAATGCACCTGCAAGTCGCTGCCCAGGGAAGCAAAAGGGTAGGTCCATCGCGCCCACAGGCTGCGGAGTTTGTTGGCAATGCGGTCGATCCACCGCAGTGGATCCTCACGAGTTTGGCGAGTCGATTCGTTCATTGATTTCTTATTTTCGTCGGTTTGATCGTGAGGTATTGGCGATGCTGCGCAAATGCGATCCATCTTACCGACTCTCCGGCTTGCGGAAGACCACTTCCACGCACGGCCCTGCGCCGGCAATGGAAGCGATATACGCGATCGGTTGGATTACAGTCATCCGTAACCCCTTGCGGACGATCCTTTGCAGAACGCCGCGTGGTTTTGGTCTGGACTGGGGCGTCGGCGAAAAACCCAGCTTCTCGAGCAGGCTGGAACCAACGTATCCAGCGCTCCGTTCGATATAAGAGACTGCTGGCGTCTTGACGCATACTTCCTCGAACCCCAGCTCGTTCATCAGGTAGCGAAGCGAGCGCGGTGAGAAATGTCCCAGATGCCGCGGCAGCTCAAGGCCAAACCAATGACTCCCAAAGAGCCGGGCTTCCCAGGAATCGATGTTGGGCATCATGGCGTAGTAGATGCCGCCGGGCTTCAGCCATTCCCGAACCTTGGTCAGGAACTCGCGCGGAGAGTAGACGTGCTCCAGAACATCGAAGCAGGTAATGACGTCGAAACTCGCAGGCAAGAACGGAGCCGCAACCGCATCTCCCACGAAGACTTCCGCCCCGGTGGTCGCCCGCGCCCTCTGCGCAGTCGATTCCTCCATCTCAATCCCGTACAGCTTCCAGACGGATCCCTTCACGGTGCTGAGAAAGCCGCCGGAACTGCAGCCGATGTCCAGGAGCGCCCCTCCGGATTTGTACTGCGAAATCAGCTTCACTTGGTCTTTCCACCGGCTGGCAGCCGACCCCTCCCCCGCCGTGACGATGGCGTTGTGGTAGTCCGCGGTATAGTGATCCCCCATCTCGGCAGGCTGCGGAGGACTTGCGAGCCAGACCCCGCTGCAGTTCTCACAGCGAACCAGACGATACATCTGCCTGCGCAAGTGAAACCGGTCGGGCGCAACCAGCAACTCGCCCAGCTCATTACTGCCGCAGATCAGGCACGTTCCCGATTGCTGGCCGGACTTTGCGGTTGCGTTATTCGCCGGTTGAAGTTCGCTCATAATCTCAAGCGTGCTGCTCATATTGTTTTACCCATTGTTTTACCCACCGTTTCCATCACCCTTTCGCTCATCGGTTTCAGCCATTTCCCACTCTGTTGGTCGTAGGTCTTGACGACTTTTGCCGGGTTACCGGCAATCACGCTAAACGGGGGAAAGCTTTGGGTCACCACTGCATTCGCGGCGACCACGCTGTTTCGTCCCAGGTTCAAATCTCCGGAACCGCATGCCACCACCGCGCCAATTCCAAGCCAGCAATTTCGGCCAATGAAAATCCGTCCGCCGCTCTTTTCGACCCTCGAGAACTCATGGTCCGTGATCAGAACCGAGGGCGCCAGCAGCACGTCGGCTTCGAGAATTACTTGATTCCTGGCAGAGATGGTGGAACGCCTTCCGATCGCGCATCCGCTTCCCAGAATGACCTTCGGCTCGGGATCTGGCGAACCCGGGGCGACGTCGATCCACACGCCCGGAGCCAGATAGACGTTGTTGCCCAATCGAATCTCCGGCGCCGCCGAGCGCCGGATCTCGCACGAGTGATGCACGCAAACGCCGTCGCCGAATTCGGCAAAAGGATACGTATGCCGCAGCCAGACGCCATGGAATTTGGTTCGAATCCCCAGAAACTTGGAGAACGCTCCTCCGCCAGCCAAGCCAGTCTCTTCGTCTACACTCATGTCGGCTAGGTAACGCTTTCCGCGTACGGCTGCTCGGTGCGCACCTTTCGCGGCCGAACAATGCTGATAAGCGCTCTGCTCTCGGCCCCGGTGACGGATTTCGTCAGCACCAGCGCCGGCCACGTCGCCGCCAGACAGGCCAGCAACACTTTTCCCAGATCCAGAACTGCCATCCAGCGAACATTCGCCATCGCGGGCAGCGGTATCCGGGTGGCAATCGCTCCGGCCACCAGAACAACCGCCGATGCCAGCGTCAATTTCACGGTATCGGGCAGCAGGGACCTGGGATGAAATGTGCGAAAGGTTTTCGTGATCGCGTACAGCATGAACATCATTCCGGCGAATTCGGTCAACGCCAGTCCGGCCAACACCCAGTAAAAGCCCAAATGTCGCGCAAAGCCGGCAATCGAGAGCAAACATACAATGCGCAAAGCCTGCCGAATATTGTCCAGAAGCGCGTTTCCCGAGACTCGGTACAGCACCAGCCCCAGCACCGAAAACGCCTGAAAAAAGCCCGCGGCGCAGACCATCCAAAGTGCAACCCGCAGCGACGAAGCGGTCTGTCCAGTCCAGGCAAAGATCATGGTGGGCCCAAACAATGCGATGAAGCCCAGCGGGAACAGGCACAATCCCAAGGTGATTTTGAACGACTTGCCAATGAGCTTGCGCATTTCGTCCTGAGCGCCGGATGCATACACCATCGCTCCCCCGGAAAGGATGGGCACCAGGAAGGAATCCGACAGCAGCACGGCCGAGCTCACCAGACGGATCGCAATGGCATAGATGCCCGCCGAATCCGCGCCAAATACCCGCAGGATCGCCACCGGAAGAATGGAAGCGTAAAGCACCTCGAGCACATTCACCAGTTGATAGCTACCCGCGAATCGAACCAACTCCGGGATGGCCTTCTTCGTGATATACGCTCGGGCCACGTGTATCTGGGGCACAATCTTCTTCGAGCTGACATAGCAGCACAGCACGAATCCGACTTCGGAAGCGGCCATCACCGATGCCATGGCGAACAAGCCGTAGCCAAAATGCAGAAGAATGACAATCGCCACCGCTTCGGCCACCGTGAAGAAAGTCGCGTAGTTCCGGGCCAGGTCAATGCGGTGGCCGCCCATCACGATCGCCTCGTACACCGCGCCCACATTCGACAGAACCATGATCAGGGCGAGTACCGAAGTCGACTGGGCCGCGGAATGCAAAAACTCCGGCGGCACACCGGCGGCCCGCGCCAGCGCGGTCGAAAACCATGCCACCGGAATCAACACCGCCACCGAAAGCACCAGCATGGCGGCGCAACCCGTGCTGAGCAGCTTGTTCGCGGCTTCGTAGTCGCCGTTCCCCGTCGCTTCCGCCACGTATTTCTGAAATGCCGACTTGATGCCCACGCTGCCAAAGCGCATGTAGGCGGCGGTGGTCATGATGATCGACCAGATTCCATAACCGCCCAGACCGAGATGGGCAATCACAATCGGGATCGTCACCAGCCGCGTCGACACCTGGGCAAATCTGGCGATCACTCCAAAGACGGTATTCCGCCCGATGGTATGGGCAAGGTTCCCCAGCGTCGCCGGATTCGAAGTTGCAGAGGTTGATTTCATTATGTGCGGTACCGCTCTAAGCCCATGCCAGCCGGCTCTTCCGAAAATTGCGAGATCAGATCGGCCGCGTGCGATGGAACATCGACCGGCGCCTCAGTCAACTCTTCCTTCGGCCGAACCGCAATCGCCCCCGGGATCATCGCCAGCAGCGCGTACCACCCCACCATGGTTTGGTCGAAGAACGAAATGCCCAAGAACGCGACCACATTGGCAAACAACGCCGAACCCAAGGCCCAAATAAAAAGCGCAGTCTGCTTATCTCTTGCGGCAGCCCGTCGCGCCCGCCCCAAATACTTGAAGCCGTAAACCAGGATCGCCAAAAATAGCAGGAACGGCAGAAGACCCGAGTTCTCGCACACGCTAACGTACTGATTGGCGGTGTCCCACATGTCCCATCCCCAAACACTCGTATCTTTTACGCCGAATAGCCACCAGTCCCCAAAGTGACGGATACATTGATCGATCAGCATATAGCGGTGCCAGGACGAGGAACCGCCGGAGATATCGATTTTTTCGATCAGGCTCCAGACCGGCCCTTTCATCACCAGGTGGAGAGCGATCAAAGTGAAAACCAATCCCCAGCGTATGGCGCGCATCCGCCGGCGGGCCTGCCACAGGCAGAGAGCCACCACACCGCCTGCATAGGCCAGCACCGGGGTGCTGGAGTTGCAAGCTACCGTGATCACGGTGGAGGATAGGATTCCGACCACTGCAATGGTTCGATATTTCTTGCTCTTCCACCATAAGCCCACGAAAAGAGGCATCAGAACCGCGCCGAAGGTTCCGGCCAGAATGGAGTGGGCAAATGGGCCCTGGGCACGAACTTTGCCGTCGCGTACCGCGAGCGATTCGATAGATTTAGCTCCCGCTCCCCCCAGCAGCGCGTAGGGATTGTGCCCGGTCGCAGCTTCGTACGTCATAATTATGGCGATAAAGGCGGCAATCCATGCGAGGGTTTGAATTGCGCGCACCACATCTGCGTCGTCTCGAATCAGGAACCGCAACAGGAAGTAGACGCCGAAAACGGTATAGAGGGCGCCCAGTTCATTGATGGCCGCTCCTGACTCCTGAAATAAAAGGATTCCATTCACTGCGGTGAAGATCGTCAACAAAATCACCGCGATATCAATCTTGTTCATCCCGCCCGAGAACATGCGGACTTTGGCAGAAACCTTCTCTTTGACCATTCGAATGATCCCGAACAGGACCAGAATCCGCAGCATCGGAAAGTGAGCCGGCCCGATCAGCAAAATCTGATCCATGGGAATAAGAATCCCTACCGCCAGAAATGGAATACTTGCCTTGCCCCGCGGCCACATGTATATCAAGACGCCAGCGATGAGAACCACGATCAGAACGAATGGGTTGAGAATCGTCTCCGACACCCCACCGCCGAATTTTAGGTGCTCGCGTCCCATGACTTATTTAGCTATTGCCCTTTGATGAAGTGGTACCGGCGTCTCTGGTATCGCACGCAGAAGAGCAGGGTTGGAAAAACCGAGGGGCCTCGATATCGATTTCGCGGTCGGCCGGCCCGTCCTCGGGCAAAGTGCAGATCGCCGACCAACCTGCAGGTCGGAAGCTTTTCTGATTTGGACGAACCAGGCGTCGCGTTGCGCGCGTCAACTCAGGATGTAGCCTTCGTTGTTGCTTTCACCCCATCCAAGAAACTACTGAACCGATGCCTGAAGTCCTGTCGGGGGATTGGGTGTGCCCTGCCCCCCGCTGAGCTGGTAGGCTCCCGAATCCCACGCGCTGGAGGGACGGGTGTTTACCGGCATGGTTGGAAATGTCAGGACACCTGGAGTGCTCTCCGATGCGGCTCGCGTAGTGCTGCTGCAAAGATCATTATCGGAAGAAAAGGTGCTGCACGACGAGGCTTCGCTCTGGCCGGCCTGCACCGTGCTGCACGTGGATGAAGTACACCCCGAAATGGGACTATCTCCTACCGGGGTTTCCGATTGGGTATAACCTTGCGACCGAGCCGTGCTTGTCGCCTGAATTACTTCGCCGCCATTGTCGTTAACCGTGTAAGTAGCGGCTGCGCCGCCGGCCGTCCGAGTGACGAACAGCGACGAAAGGTTGGAGTAGCCAATGAGGTGATTGTTTGCGGCATACACCGGCCCGTTCCATGGAACCCCGAAGGCGTTTCCCCCCTCTGCGCCCCACATTCCGATCAGGCAGCCGTTGCTGTCCCCGCTCGAGCTATCGGTATCGTTGTCGAAGGTGTTGTTGTAGATCATCAGCGTTTGGGTTCCGCTGCTCTGGGCGTTGAGCTGAATGCAGTTACTCGGAGTCCCGTTGTGGTTGTCGTAGAAGACGTTGTTGAAGATATAGGCTGTGCTGCCGCCGCTCACCGGAAGGTAGAACTGCTGGCTGAGCCAGTTATGGCGCACCACGTTGTTGTAAAGATACTCGGTTACTCCGCTGGCCGAGGTCGAGCCGTGGTAGTACATCAGCGCGTCGTCATGTTGAGCGTTTTGCATGGTCGAGGTGGGCGAAGTTGCCATGTACTCGAAGGTGTTGTCATGCACGTATTCGCTGTCCACGAGCACTGCGCCCACACGGATATAGTGGAATACGTTGAACGCGACCGTCTGCCCCGCAAGATAGATTGCGACTCCGGTGCTGCATGGAGCATTACTGACTTGCGTGCAGTTGGGATTTCCCGAAGCCCAGTGGGGAGCGTCGGATCCGTCGAAGACGTTGTACTCGATGACATTGTTCGGGCCCGATGACGCGAGGCACCCCATCGTGTCCACCGAAGTGCTGGTCATCGTGTATCCGTGGCAATAGATGTTGGTGACAGTATCGTTCCCCGGCACGTTCAGCATGCCCGGATTTCCACTGCCCAAGCTGCCGCTCCAGCAGTCTCCCGTGATTTCAATGTTGTCGAACTGATTATAGGAACTGATCGAGACTAAGGACTTGATCGACGGTGCGCCGTAATCGTAGGTGCAGGATGCCGGATAGCTGGTTCCGTTGAAAACCGGATTGTCACCGGTGACAATGGGCCGCGCCCAGGAAGATCCCGTATACCAGGTTTTATCCACCCCGATGTAAATCAAGTTTCCGGAACTGCCCGATGTCGAAACATGCCAGGTTCCTCCCGTGTAGGGACTGGCAGACGAATTTCCCACATGCCAGGTATCGCCGCCCCGTAAGATGACCGAATCTCCAGCACGAATCGTAGTGGAGGCGCAGGTTCCAGTGCAGTTCGGCATACCGGGCGCATGCAACCAGGGCGAGGTGTTCGAGGTTCCACTATTCGAGTCGCTTCCATTGGCCGCAACGTAGTAATTGGCCGCGGAGGCGATTCCGGTCATCATCGTGCCGACTGTCAAAATGAGGAGGGCGAGGCGAAAGAAACGGTTCATGACTGGGGGTCCTCTGCTGGAATCTCACGCTTGCGGTTTGCAAGCCTGAGATCAGCGTATACCGGATCAAACACCCGGCCTAGGACACACAAGGGCATTGACCGAAATCACGCGGGAACGCCCCAGCGGGCCTGACCTTCTGGATTCCCGTTTTGAACTCCAACTTCCGTCAACGCTTCCTGCACGGTCAGAATCCGGCAACCGCTGCGCACCGCGCAGGATAGCGCCGCTTCGAACAGCGCCGGAGTGCAACCGAAGGCCGACGGATTTTGACGCACGTCATGCGTATAGAAAATCAGCCAGCCGTTCCGTGCTTTGTTTTCCCGGATCAACTCTTCCACGCTTGGCAACCCGTTGAGATCTCCGTACAAGCTGTTCGCCCGCAGCAGGTTCAGATCGAGTTCGGCCCCGTTGAAACCGGAAAAGATGCTTCTCGCGCTGCTCCGGCCGAGGCCCAGGGTTCGCTTGGCCTGGAGCGTGACGTGGCCAAACGGATACGCGAAATTTGGGCAATCCACGCCAGTCACTTCCTCAATTGCCTTTCTGCCTTTTTCCACATCGTCGCGGAAGGCTGCGCTCGAAACCGAGCGGCAGGAAATATGGCTGAAGGTGTGGCTGGCCAACTCGTGGCCTTGTTCGAGCAACGCATCAATATCCTCGCGGCGGAACTGTTCCCCGAGTTCGTTCGAGGTATTCATCAGCCCGGCCGCCGCGTAATATGTTCCTCGAACTCCGAATTTTTCCAAAATAGCCCCGCCCGCGGAATAAGCCGTGCGGGGAAAATCGTCGAAACTGAACGATACGATGGGGCCGCAGTTCGCCATGGGCACAGTGCGCCGGTACAGCGAACACAGCACCTGGCGTCGGGCCGCGCCTAGCCTGGATCGGAGGCTCACGCTGGCGTCACCACCATTGCGTCTTGTACAACCACATTAATCACGCCATCCTCGGGCACTTCTCGGTCTTTCGGAAACTTGAGGGATAGAACTCCGTCCCGGGTTTCTGTCTCTTCCATCGAAAGGTCGGCAAACACCTGTCCCGACGGCGCGTTACGCGGAGTTTTCCGGTAATTGGCGTAGAAATCTCTTCCGCTTTCGGCGATATAGCTGCGGATCACACTGGCCAGAAACGCGTGTTCCACGCGCTTCGATTGCACCCGGCAACTGAACATCAGATCGGTCATGCGGGGTTCGCGGCGATCCACGATGGAAAAGCCGATGACGCCATAGCTGCCAAACCGGTCCTCGCAACTCAGCACAAATGTATCCAGATTCGGGTTCGAAAGCAGCTTTCTCAATACTTCGCGGTCATAGCGGTTCCCGGAAAAGTTCATCTGGTTGGTACGTTGGGTCAGTTCGTGAACCCGCTCCAGGTTTTCTTCGGTCATGGGACGGACCGTCAATTGGATCTGGCAGTGCCGGAGGAATGCCATGTAGTCGTTGCTGAAACTCTGCGCCACCGTCTGCCGGCTGGCCTCGACTTGATAGAGTTTGCGACGTTCCTGGCTTTCGGCCGTGACCGGAACTTTACATTCGTCTCTTTCCGGCAGCGTAAGGTATTGCTCCGCATTCAGAAGGTGCACCTCAGCACAAACGGCCTTCACTTCTTCCAGCTCAAATTTGGAATCATCGACAAACAGCAGGCTATCGAGGCCAATGTTCAGCTGTTGGGCAATCGCTTTGATTCCCTGGCTTTTTGGTTTCCAGGAGATCTGCGGACACAGGAAATACTGGTCCAACTCGAACTTCTTGATCACTTGCAGCGCATCTTCGGGATTGTTCTTGCTGGCGATCGAGTGCAGGATTCCGCGCCGATCCAGTTCCTGAATAATAGCCGCGATGCCAGGCTTCAGGCGCAGCCGCTCCGGACCATCCTCGACCAATACCCCGTCCCACAGAGTATTGTCGAGGTCCCATACCACACACTTTATTTTCTTCTCCGGGTGCTTGTTCCCCGCCTTCTTGCTTTCCGGCAACTCCGTCACAAAATCCATCAGGCCAAAGTACAGCGTCGTCTCCTCAGCCTCGTCATTGGGGATAAGGTCAATGCCAAAGGGTTGCCGGACATCGATCAACGCGGTAATGTCTTCCAGCGGAACCCGGATGCGGTGAAATCCCGGAGTCAGATGAATCAGTTGCTGGAACGGCATCTTGGCGTGCTCATCGCTCGCGCGCATGGTCAGCGACAGTTGAACGTTGTGTGCTTCGGGGTTGTAGCACTCCAGTAAGAAGCAGGTCGGAAGTTCTTGACCGTGTGACGGCGAGTTTGCCACTCTCTTCTTGAAGCCGTACCGCTTGGTCGTGGCCGTGATCTTTACCAGAGATGGCAAAGGGAGCCGCTGCAGCGCGCTCCCGATGCGGTAGTCCCTTTTCTCAAGCTTTTCCGCCTGCTCCGCCGTATGCAGCCGGAAGTTGCCGGGGGTCCACAGTTTTCCCCAGCGCTTGAAGCGGATCTTCAACAAGTAATCGTTCGCGGCGGACCGGGAGTCTATTCTCACCATTCCGTCGGCGAATCTGCGGCATCTTCCGTCCTGCCGGGGACTGTAGAGATCGCAGGTGGTATAGCAGGTCGGCCACACACACTCCGTGCAGTGCTCGCCCCAGGGCAGAACGGTTCGGGAGTGGATTCGTCCTCTGAGGTGGGCGAACGAACGCATCGCTTCGTCCGGAACCTGGGCCGAACTCTCAATCGCGTAATTTGCTTCGGTCTCGTACATGGTTGTGGAAGTGTCTAGCAGGTGCAATGGTCGTCGAGCGATGGGCTCAGGCCACTTTTCCGCTGGTCTCAAACTGCTTAAATTTCGCGGCCCCCACCCACTGCAGGCAGGCCAGACTTCGCTTGAACCGGGCGGCGGTGTCAGGCCGGTGCGAGGGCGAACACAGATAGAGGAACGCAGAACTCAGCAGCCGGACCGAATGATGGATGGCAAACGCAACCAGAAAGCCGAGTTGGGCCAGGCCGTCGTGATGCTTTCGCCAATACTGCCAGGTGGCGCGGCACATCTCCAGGTAGAAGCGAACCGGCGCGTTGGCCGAGCTCGCTCCGCCATAGTGAATCGCCCCAGCTTCCGCGAAGAAAACAACCTGCTCTCCCGCCTGCCAGAAGCGATAGGACCAATCCACATCTTCTCCGTACATGAAGAACTGGGGATCGAGCCCACCGACTCGCTCGATCGCGCTGCGGCGGACCAGGATAAACCAGCCGTTCAGCACCTCCACCGGCGCCGTCGTCTGATGATCGAAATCTGACATCAACATCCCGCCAAACAAGCGCGACCTCTTGAACAGGGAATCGAGCCCAAAGGCTCGGCAAAAATTGTTCCAGACGGTGGGGAAACGCATGGTGGAGCGTCTTACCTCTCCGGTCGGCGCCAACATCTTCGGTCCCAGCATGCCCACCCCGGAATGATCATCCAGGTAGCGGACCATGGGCGAAATGCTGTCATCCAGAAACTTTACGTCCGAGTTCACCAGGCAAATGTACTGCGCCGAACTCTGCGCCATCCCAATGTTGTTGGCCTTGGCGAAGCCAAAGTTTTCCGGGTTGCGAATCAGCTTGAATTCCGGGAACATTTCCGCCACCAGTTCCGGAGTTCCGTCGGTGGAAGCGTTGTCGACCACGATCACTTCGGAACACGCCTGCTCGCAATGTGCGCGCAACGATTCGAGACACTCCATCACGTAGTGTTTGGCATTCCACACCACGATGACCACCGCGACTCGCGCTGGACCCGCCGGCGGTTGGGGCCGCAACCGCGGGAGCGTGTTAGATTCGGCTCTCGTCTTTTTTGACATCTGATTGAACATCGGAAGCTCGATTCGTCGAAACTTTAAGTGATTCCTTATCCAACGTGCCGGTAGAGCGCCCGGCCGGCTAACGAAAGGACGCCAGGTTGCATGTGGGCGAGCAAGTACTTTGCCACTTTTGATTTCCAGCTTGCGGTAGACGACTCGAACATGTGGGTGACCTTGTCTGAAAGGCCGTACCTCGAATAGATCAGGCTGGACTCGGTGGTCCCCCATCGCTTCTTGAAAGTGATGAGCCCATGTTGAGCGGCTTCCGTCCTCCCGAAGTCGAAGAAGTGCAGCCCCGACGCCTTCGCCTCCTGGATCGCTCTCCAGAGCAGGAAGTGCATGCTGCCCAGATTATTGAATCGGGAGTCGCTGCCGCCGTACTTGTACACCAGAGTATCCTTGTGACGAATTGTCAGCAGCGCCGCCACTGGACGGTCGCCCTGAAACGCCACTCGGACTTTGAGGGCGTCCCCAAAGCAATCCATCAAATTGACAAACCATTTCCGGGGCTGGGGCGGCCGATTGTGCCGCTGTCGCGTAATGGTATGCAGCTTGTAGAAGAGGTCCAGCAGTTCGTCTGTGGATCCTTCGCGACACTCGAGACCTTCGCGTTCCGCCCGGAGAATCTTGCGCTGCGTCGAGCTCTTGTGACAGTTGCGGAACAGCGTATCGAGGTCCGGCCGAAGATCGAGTTGATGAAAGGTATAGGGTACGGTTGTGTGCGGCAGGGAAGTGACGATCTCGAACCCTTGCAGAGGGCGCATTTCGATGTAACGCCATTGCCCGCCGCGGCCCTCCTGATCGAGAGCAACCGCGATGGCCTGCATATCCTCTGGCCTGTCCACCAAGGGCTCACAGTGATCGGAGAAAGGTAGCGAAACCAAGCGGCGCCCGGTCAGCCAGCTCTCCACCCGGCAAAACACCACGCCATTCTCCAGATCCTGGCCAGATGGAGAGGTTGTATAAGCAATCGGCCGATATCCGTAGGTGCGGGAAAGCGCCTCCAGCCACGCCGAGGAATGAAAGAGGGAGCCACGGGGATGTCTCCGAACGAACTCCTCCCAGCGACGATCCTTCAGCGGCTCGATGCAATGACACTGCCAATGAGCCGACTTGGACTCGACGACCGAGGGTGTTTCTTCCGGCTGGCTCAGGCACTCAACTACCGATGTTGCGGTCAGGGTGTTCTCTCCTCGGCTACAAACGAATGAACTGCAAGTGCATGCTGTGCGACGATCTAAAAGGCATCATCGCTGAATAAGGCTCGGGGCGTTTGCGCCAGGATTTGCAGGTCCAGCCACAGAGACCAGGTCCGCACGTATTGCAGGTCGAGACGCACCATGTCGTCAAAGCGTACGCGGCTGCGCCCCTTTACTTGCCACAGGCCGGTGATTCCCGGCTTGACCTCGAGCACCCGGCGGCGATGCCAAATGTCATATTCCTGGCATTCGTAGGCGATCGGCGGCCGGGGGCCGACCAGCGACATCTCGCCGCGCAACACGTTGATAAATTGCGGGAGTTCGTCCAGGCTGGTCCGGCGGAGAATCGATCCAATCCGGGTGATGCGCGGGTCGTTGGTCATTTTGTAAACCGACTTACTTCCCCCCTCCGCCCCGCCGTCGTGGTCCCCGTTGATGACACGCTTCATGAACTCCTGATGGATCTTTCGGTCATTGTTCGCATACATCGAGCGGAACTTGAGGAAAGTGAAAGGTTTGCCGAACTGACCGAGGCGCTCCTGCCGGAAAAGAATCGGCCCCTTGGAACTCAACTTGACGAGTGCCGCGACCACCAGAAAAACGGGAGACAGCAGCCCGAGCGCAGCTAGACTGCCTACGATGTCGATGCTTCGTTTCACCATGCGGCTGAATTTCTGTTCTTGGTTGCGGTTTACAAAGTCGGGATAAAGAGTCGGATTGCCGTGCGTACTCTCCTGATCCCAGGTCTCCGGGAAAACGTGCATCGACATGCTGACCTGGCTGAATTTCTCCAGGCTCAGATTGTTTCGCAACGTCTCGCTGACCCGGCTCATCATGGTGCCCACAATCGATTCCCGATCGGCGGCGCTGATGTCGGTAAACATCACCCCCACGATTGAATGGTTCTTGTACCAACCCGTCACATCGGTCTCTCGCGTGGCCAGGGACAACGCAGACAGGATTTTGGCCAGCACTTTTCCATTTCTATCGGAGGGCAGACAATTTCCCGCGTCCAGAAGCATGAGCAGGAACGGCTTTCCCGAGCGTTCCGTCCGCTTGCGCTCGAGCGCAATGATGCGATGAAAGGGCTCTTCCCCCAGGACGCTGAACGTTTGAGCCGGCAGGGGCCGGGCCGGCGGAGAAGCTACAGGCGTATTGGAGCGACTCGACTTCACGACTTGTCTCCCTGGCGCTGCTCCGCCTTGACCCGAAGCAGCCACGAATGATTTGTCAATTAGCTTGGACATTGGGCTATGTGCAGTTTAGGGAGAGGGGTTGTTTCAGGGCCCTTGGTTTGAGCGCTTAAGGTCTACTTGCTTACTGTTCCTGGTTGGGGCGGCGGCTGGCCTCGGCCGGCTCGCACGGATGATAGCAATTTTCTCTCGCACCAATCGCCGCCGCAGTCGTCAGGTGGAGAGGGCTTCCCAGCTGGAACTCTTTATGGATGCCGGCCAGCGCCGCGTTCACGTCTTTCTTCGGCACCACGAAGGAAATCGTGCATTCCGACGAGCCTTGTGCGATCGCGATGATGTCCACGTTTTCCCGGCCCAGCGCTCCGAAAGTGCGGCCCACAATTCCGGGTACCGATCTCATGTTCTGACCCACGACCGTGACCATGGCGACGGTTGGGTCGAGGGCAATATGTTCCGCAGGCTCATGCGCCAGGTCATGAGCAAACTCGTGTCGCAATGCCTCAACCACGCACTTGCCGAGTGCAGAGGAAATAACCAGGCACAAGTCGTTTTGCGAAGATGCTTGTGAGATCAGCAGCACATCGGCTCGAACCGCTGCCGTGGTCCGGAAGGTGCGGCCCAGAACATCCTGCACCCCGGCCAAACCCGGGCCTCCGACAGTGATCAATGCCACGTCGCTGATGGCAGTAAGCGCTTTCACCCCGGCAACGCTCGGCGGGCCCGTAGGCGTGATTTTCGTGCCCGGCCGTTCCGGAGCGAAGGTGTTGCGGATCCAAAGGGGGATGCCGCATTGCATGACCCCGCGAAGAGTTTTCGGATGCAGAACCTTGGCCCCGAAGTACGCCAGTTCGGCCGCCTCGCGATAAGAAATCTCCGGGATCGTGCATCCCCCCGGCACCAGCCGCGGGTCGGCGGTCTGCAGCCCGTCCACATCCGTCCAGATGATAATTTCATCCGCGCGCAAAGCTGCGCCCAGAATGGTCGCCGAGTAATCCGAGCCTCCGCGGCCAAGAGTTGTAAGCAAGCCGTCGGGTGTGGCGCCAATGAAACCGGTGATCACCGGGACGATGCCCTGTTCCAAAAGTGGGCGCAGACGGTGGTGGCAGCGATCCCCGGTCAGATCCATCAACGGGTCGGCAGCCCCGTGGCAGGAGTCCGTAACCACAAGTTCCGTGGCTTCGATGGCTTCACTGGCCACTCCGCGCTCGGCCAGCGCTGCGGCGACGAGCGGGGCAGAAAGGCGCTCCCCCAGACTCGATATGGCATCACGCGCCCGCGGCGTCAACTCGCCGAGTAGCATCGTGCCCTGGCACAGGCGGTCGCCCTCCTGCAATAGCTTCTGTACTTTGCCCCCGAAGCCGCTCCGCTCCGCCGTCGAATGGATCAATGCGTCGGCGGCCGCGTCGTGCTGTCGGCGCAGTTCCCCGAAAATCGCCGCCACCGCCTCGCCATCCCCGGCCTCCGATTGAGTGGCGGCCGCGACCAATCGGTTGGTCACTCCACTCATCGCGGAGACCACCACCACGACATGACTGTCGCGCGCAGCGGCGCGGATGATTTCCACAACCTTTCCGATGGCGGAGGCGTCGCCCACCGACGTCCCGCCAAATTTCATGACTCGAATGGGCTTCCTCAGATGGCGGCGCAATTCTCCTTGCACCGCACCCTGAACAGGGTGATGCTGCAGGAAATGTCTGCTCTGGAAACCAGCGCGCCCCGAGCGATTATTCACGGGAGGGGTCATAGACGTGGGAGGCCTACCGGCGATAGACTCTGCACCTGATTTTCTTTGGGATGGCGAAGCTTCTGCTTCCAGCGTTTCCCTACGCACGCACGAATCAACGCAGGTTCTTCCCAGGGAACGTCGTGATAGCCCGATAGCAGAAACGAACTCGCGGGGTCCCTCATCCACTCTTGCGGGAACAAAGCGATGGTGTCGTTCTCCGTCACCTTGGGGGCCGCATGGCAGGGCTCGCCGGACAGGGCGGAATACAAAGCTGCGGGCAAGTCGTGTCCCGGCCCCAGCGCCAGGTGTCCTACCTGAGTAGCGCGGGGATTGATTTCGATCAGATGCGCGTTTCCCGTGTCCGCCTCCAGCATGAAATCAAACCCCTGCAGTCCGGAAAGATTCAACTGGCCGACCATCTCCTCGGCGGCGGCGGACATTTCAGCGTTCTCAATCAAGCGGAGGACGCTGGAGGGCCCGGCCGCATCCCGCTTGTTGATCACTTCGAAATGAAGGCTCGCGAGCACGCTCCCCTGCCAACAGGCGACCGCGCTGGTAGCTTCGCGGCCGGCCACAAATTCCTGCGCATTCACCACGGATCGGCGGCGCAGCAAAGACGGCCAAACCAGCGTCTTGTCCTGATCCACCAGCGCCCGTTTTGCCGCCCGAGCCAGAAGAGGAGGGGCCTCGAGGGCGCGAAAGGCCTGTTCCGCCTGTTCTAGCGTGTACACGACTCGAACCCCGTCGCCACCGGAAGTTCCGTTCGCCTTCAGCACCGTCGGGAAACCCACTTGGGCGACCCATTTTCTGAGATCATTCAAATTTGCGATCACCGCGGTCTTCGGGGCACGCACCCCTGCCTTCCGGGCCAAGTCAATAAAACCGCTTCTGGCATACACCACGGGGAAACTCTCGGCTGCGCCCAGCGAGCGCTCGATCAGGGCGCAAATCCACCGTCCGGCTTCCCCGCGTCGCCGCTCCTGATCGTAAAGGCGGTGCAAGTGAGCGGTGGCCAAATCATCTCCTGGGACGACAAAATCCGGCTTCGTCGCCGCGACCGCATCCGCGAACGACTTCAGCGGCATCAGGCCCCAGTAGGGATGAGTTTGCCGCACCGCGCTCATCTTGCGCAGCGGATGTTGCGCCGGACACACGGCGTCCACGGTACACCCGGCGCCGGCCAGAGCCATGGCCAGCCGGGCGGTGGGCAACCAGCGCGAGGTCGTGGCAATCAAGACGGTTGGCTTCACCTTTGGACCAGCCTCCGCGCCTCGTCATGCGGGGCCAGGTCGGGATACAAAGTTGGGTCGCCAGGCATCGCCGAGATTCGAGCGCCGCGGTCTTCGGGAAAGAGATGAAAGGAAATGCTGACCTGGTTGTATTGCCTTGCACTGAGACGGCTTCGCAGCGCCTCGCGCACCCGGGTCATCACGGCCGTCACAATCGAACTGCCATCCTCGACCGTGATTTCCGTGAACATCACACCGATCACGCCATCGTCCTTGTACCAGCCGGTCACATCGGTCTCTCGGGTGGTCGCGGCCATCGCGGACAGTACGATCCCCAGGGCTTCGCCGTTCTTGTCGGAAGGAAACTGGGATTCCATTTCGATGAGCATCAGCAGAGAAGGCTTTCCCGAACGCTCGGCTCTCTTTCTCTCATGCCAGATCACCCGGAGAAAGGCTTCCTCGCGCAAAGTACTGCAGTCGGCAGCCCGCGCCGGTGCGGCCGGACGACGAGTTGAATGGGAAGTCATATTGGAGCGGCGTACGTTCATTGATTCCTCCGCCGTTTTCGCTTCTTCGCCGGCAATTGCCAGTGAATCTGCGAACGGCTTGGTGTATTCGTGTAGGGGGAGATGTAGAACCCAGAAGGCGTCAGCCGCCTGGCTTACGTTTGCTTACTTCCTCGAGGGGGGAGAGTCGGGGATGCTGCCGGACCGTACCGTTGATAGTAGTCGCTGTGGGCCGCGTCGGTGGAACCATTCACCAACGCTCCCAGCAGCTTTGCCGGTTCCAGCGCTTCCAGGCCGCGCTGT
>Ga0302319_10002065_pt1 | contig 43957 bp, 35 predicted proteins | sample Bog_T0_2_FD_203319 | JGI IMG/M metagenome (GOLD analysis project Ga0302319, IMG submission 203319) | Peat permafrost microbial communities from Stordalen Mire near Abisko, Sweden - Bog_T0_2 | ecosystem: Environmental > Terrestrial > Soil > Wetlands > Peat | place: Sweden: Abisko, Stordalen Mire...
GGTCGATGCGCTCACCTGATGGCTCATTCCGCACAGCGCCGTCGCCGGCCCGCTGGGGTAACGCGATCCGCCTATTTCCGGGCGTTTCCGAAGCAAGAAACATGCCAGCTAATTCGACTCTGTCAAAGTAGTGCTTGTCGCCGACCCAGGTGTCCTCGGCCCCCCAGTAGATGTCTTCCTCAGGCTCCCAGACGTCCGCGCGCCCGCCACCGAAGCCGAAGGTCTTGCACCCCATCGATTCCAACGCGCAGTTGCCGGCGAGGATCATCAGGTCGGCCCAGGAGATTTTGGTGCCGTATTTCTGCTTGATCGGCCAGAGCAGCCGGCGCGCCTTGTCGAGGTTGGCGTTGTCCGGCCAGCTGTTGAGCGGCGCGAAACGCTGCGTGCCCGAGCCCGCGCCACCGCGGCCGTCGCCGATGCGGTAGGTACCCGCGCTATGCCACGCCATGCGGATGAACAGCGGCCCGTAATGACCGTAATCGGCCGGCCACCAATCCTGCGAGTCGGTCATCAGCGCAGCGAGGTCCTGTTTCAGGGCCTCGAGGTCGAGTGTCTTGAACGCCTCGGTGTAGTTGAAGTCCTTGCCCAGAGGATCGGACAGGGAGGAGTTCTGGTGCAGAACCCTGAGGTTCAACTGGTTCGGCCACCAGTCGCGGTTCGACCTGCCGGCAAAACGCGTTTGGGTGGAGGCTCCGTGCATTACCGGGCACTTGCCAGCGCTTGGGTCGCCATTCCCGTTCATGTGTCTCTCCGATCTTGGCTGCGTTGATTGACCTGGTCCGTGACTACTCCGGAAGAAGAACCGGTTGCTTGGCCGCCACGATGAATAAGCGCCAGACATGCACCTCCGGGCCGCGCGGGCCGGCGGTGAGGCTGTTCCGGTTGTCGGCGACAGGTGCGCCGGCGTTCGCGGTAAGGTGTTGGATCCTGCCGTTGCTCCCTCGGGTAGTTGGGTGAGTATAGCTCCAGGTGCATCGCGATGATAGAAAGACGCTTCGTCTCTCATCAGGCGCGATAGGCACCGTCTATGACGACAGTCCGGCTGACCGGATGAACCTCCGGGACCTCCGCTACCTGCTGGCCGTGGCCGAGCATGCGCATTTCGGCCGCGCCGCCAGGGCCTGCGGCATCAGCCAGCCGACGCTGTCCGTGCAGATTCGTAAGCTCGAGGAGTTGCTGGGGGTCGCGTTGTTCGAGCGCACCAGCAAGGCGGTGGCGCCGACGGCCGCCTGCGAGCGGCTGATCGGCCATGCCCGCGCCGCGGTGGCGGAGGCGGAGGCAATCCACGCCGTGGCGCGCAACATGCGTGACCCGCTGGCCGGGCGCTTCCGGCTCGGCATCATCCCGACGCTGGCGCCCCACCTGCTGCCGCTGATTTTCGCGCCGCTGCGCAAGGCGCTGCCCACGCTTGAAGTAGAGCCGTGGGAGGACCAGACCACGGCGCTGCTCGAACGGCTGCGCGCGCATGAGTTGGATGCCGCCCTGCTGGCAACCGAGGTGGACGGGCCGGACCTCGCGAGCCAGCCGCTCTTCGCCGAGCCCTTCCTCGCCGCGCTGCCGCCCGAGCATCCGCTCGCCGGGCGCGACGTTGTGGCGGAGGTGGAGCTGGCGCGGGACATCCTGGTCCTGGCAGACGGGCATTGCCTGCGCGACCAGGCGCTGGCGGCTTGCGGGTACAGCGGGGCGTTCGGCGGCGCGCTGCGTGCGGCGAGCCTGGCGACGCTGCTCAACATGGTGGCCGCTGGCTACGGGACGACGTTGATCCCGGGGCTGGCAGCCGGAGCGGCGCAGGATGCCGGGATCGTGCTGCGGCCGCTGGCGGCGCGGGCAGGGCGGACGGTGCGCATCGCCTGCCGCGCGCAGTTCCCGCGGCGCGCGGCGGTGGAGGCCGTTGGCGAGGTCATCGCCACGCGCCTGCGCGGCTTCGCGGCGGCGGGGATGGTTTAGGCTCCAAACCTATCGGTTCCGGGCGTGACGCGGCGGGGTGTGATGCAACAAGTCCATCCGCTGCGCCCCGCGATCGCCTTTCGGCAACGCCGGGTGTGCGTCGAGGTTGCGGAGCACAACGAGGCCGGCCTACAAGCGGCCCGATCAATTGCCGCTGGCAAATAGAGGGATTGCAGTTGCAGCCTTATCAGATCGGTTCGACCCGGTTACGTGGTCCCGGCTCTTTTCACGGCAGAAAAGCACCTCCTGCTCGCTGATGCGAAGCGCGTGCAGCTTCTATATCGTTTTGGAAGTTTCTAATCTCCATGAATGATCTTGCCCCGGCCCGCCTTGCGCCGCGGGAGGCAGCGGAGCTGCCGGACCAGGCGACCGCGGCGGCGGCAGTGCAGATGGTGCGCCGGCTGGCGCTGGGCATGGGCCTTGCAGTCGTGATGCTGGCAACGGCGCATCTCTTTGCCAGGACGCTTCCGGCCGTAACGGGGCTCCACGAACTGGTTCGTGCCTCGCTTGCATCTTTGCCGCTTGCCGCCCTGCTGGTGGCGTTGGCAGGGCTCGCCGGCACCTGGGCGATCGCCGGTGCACGACGGCGTGGCGATCCGGCGCTGGTCGGGCGTGCGGCGCGCTGGCCGCAGACGCTGCTGGTGGCGCCGCTCGCGGTCGCGGCGGTAGCGGCCGCCCTGCTGCCCCGGATCGTGGGTGTGCCGGACACCCTGCCGGTTGTGAGCGCGGCGGCGTGGTTCTGGGGCGCGGCGATGGTCGTCCTTGCCTTCCCGCTGCTGCTGGCCGAGCGCGTGGTGGCTTCGGTATCGCCAGTGCGGCTGCCGGAAGCGCCGGCGCTGCGGGCGTTGCTGTTCCTGCCCACCGTTGTCCTGCCTGCCGCCGGTGCACTGGAAGTCCTCGCGGGGCTGGGGGTACCTGTGCTGGCCGAACGTCTGGCGGCGGTGCTGTCCCTGCTCCCCTGCGCCATTGCCGTCGAACTGGCGTTACGGGCGGTCGGGCGCTGCTTTCTCCCGCCGCCGCCCGCGGCTGTCGCCCGAGCCGCCGTTTGGTCGGTGCTGGCCTCCCTGCTGGCCGAAGGCGCAGGAGCGGGCAGCCTCGCCACCCCGGTGCGGCAGCATTTTGGCATCGACTTCAGCCGCAGTTGGGCGCTGGCCTATGTCCGCGCCGCCTTCGCACCGATGGTGCTGATGTTGATTCTGCTCTGCTGGGGCCTCACCGGCGTCGCCATGGTCGGGTTCGACCAGCGCGCCGTCTATGAACGCTTCGGCGCGCCGGTGCGCGTGCTGCCTCCGGGGCTGCACCTGGTGCTGCCGTGGCCGCTCGGCCGGGTGCTTCCGGTCGAGTTCGGCACGATCCATGAGATCGGGCTGGTCGGCGGCAGCGCGTCCGAACGGGTCGGCGCCGAGGACCCGCCGCCACGCAGCGCCGACCGGTTATGGGAGCAGTCGCACCCCAACGAGGCATGGTTTCTGATCGCCGCCGCCCGCGCCGGCCAGCAGAGTTTTCATCTCGTCAACGCCGATATTCGCCTGTTCTACCGGATCGGGCTCACCGATGCGGATGCCCTGCGCGCTATCTATCGGGTTGCCGATCCCGTTCTGTTGCTACGCCAGGCGGCCGGGCGGGTCATGGCCGCCTTCTTCGCCGGGCGCACGCTCGAGGCGGTGCTCGGCGAGAACCGCGAGGCGATCGCGGACCGCCTGCGCGTCCTGCTCCAGCAGAACCTCGATGCCGCCGGCACCGGGCTTGCGCTGACCGCGTTGGTGATCACTGCGATCCACCCGCCCGGCGGCGCCGCGGATGCCTACCACGCTGTGCAGGCGGCGCAGATCAACGCCGAAGCGAGCATCTCCGCCGAGCGCGGCCGGGCGCATGCCACTCTGGCAGCGGCACGGCAGGGCGCCATTGCCCTGGAGACCGACGCCCTGGCAACGTCAGCGGAACGCACCGGCACTGCGACCGCGGAGGCCACCCGCTTTGCCGCGAACCGTGACGCGGCGATCGCGGCCGGGGATGCCTTCCTGTTTGAGCATCGCCTGGCCAGGTTGCTGACGGTCATCCCCAACACGGACGTTATTGTTATCGACCATCGCATTCCTGCGACAGACGCACCCGTGATCGACCTGCGCCCCCCGCCGGGAGACCCGGCCGACACTGTCATAGGTAAGCCGTGAAATCGCCCTTCCTGCATGTTGCCTTGCGCTTCGGCTTGGCCTTCCTCGTGGTGGCGGCGGCCGGGCTGGCCGCCACCGCGGTGATGGTCAGTGCCGGCGAGGCGGTGGTGGTCACCGAATTCGGCGCGCCGGTGCGCGTGCTCACCGAGCCGGGGCTGGCCTGGAAGCTGCCGGCGCCGTTGCAGGCCACCATTGCCGTTGACCTGCGCCTGCGCACCAGTTCGACCGGGCTGCAGGATGTCGGCACTCGCGACGGCTTGCGCATCCTGCTGCAGGCCTACGTCGCCTGGCAGGTGCCACCCGAGCCGGAGCGCATCGGCCAGTTTCTCCGCGCGGTCCGCAATGATCCGGACGAGGCGGCGCGCCAGTTGCGCAGCTTTGTCGGCTCGGCCCTGCAGGTCACTGCCAGCAGTTTTGCCCTTGCCGACCTGGTGAACACCGATCCCGCGCGGTTGCGCCTCGCTGCCTTCGAGCACCAACTGAAGGCGCAGGTGGAAGCTCAGGTGCTGCAGACCTACGGAATTCAGGTGCAACAGATCGGCATCGAGACGCTGAGCCTGCCTGACACCAGCTTCGTTGCCACGGTGGCGCGCATGCGTTCTGAGCGCGAGACGGCGGCGGCCGAGCGCACCGCCGAGGGCTTGCGGGCGGCGGCCGAAATCCGTTTCAGCGCCGAGCGCGATTCGCGCATCACGGTGGCGCGCGCCCGCACCGAGGCGGCAGAGGTCCAGGCGGCAGCGGAGCGCGAGGCCGCTCAGATCCAGGGCCGAGCCTTCCGGGCCGATCCGCAGCTTTACCTGATGCTGCGCGGACTCGACACGTTGGCGCAGCTTGTTGGCACCAACACGCGGCTGGTGCTGCGCACCGATGCAGCCCCGTTCTCGCTGCTGGTGCAGGAACCGCCAGCGGCGGAGCCGCCTAAGTGAACGACACGCTGGACGGGCCGGTTGTCCAGTCGCTGCGGATCGGCTTTCGCGCGCTTTACCTGGCCACGCTGCTGCTCGCATTGGGCTGGACCGTCTCCAACTGCCGTCAGGTGCCGCCAGAGTCGCAGTGTGTCGTGCTGCGCTTCGGGCAGGTGGTGCGGGTGCAGCCGGCCGGGCTGCTGCTGGCCTGGCCGCGGCCGGTCGAACAGGTCGAAACGCTGCCCGCCCCCGCCCGCCAGATCGAGATGAAGGTGATCGCGCGAACCGGCGGCGTCCCGGCCGAGGCCGGCACCTTTCTCACCGGAGATGGCGGCGCGGTGCTGCTGGGCGCGACGCTGACCTGGCACGTCGTCGATCCGGTCGCCTATTACCAGGCGCGCACGCATGTTGCCCCGGCACTGAACCAGCTGTTCGCCGCCAGTGCCGTCAGCATCGCGGCCGCACGGTCGATCGACGAGTTCCTGGTGGTCCGCCCCGAGCACGACGACACCGACCCGATGGTACAGGCGCAGCGTCAGGCGCTGCGCGGCGACCTGACGAAAGAGATCAATCGCCGCCTGCGCGCGCTGGAGGTGCAGGGCGCGCCGCTCGGTATCGAGGTGACGCGTGCCGACATCGAGGCACTGCTGCCGCCGGAAGCCAAGCCCGGTTTCGATGCGGTGCTGGAAGCGACCCAACGCGCCGAGCAGGGGCTCGCCGCGGCTCGGACGCAGGCCACGCTGACCCTCCAGGCCGCCGACCGCGAACAGGACGGCATCCTGACGGCCGCACGCGCCGACGCCGAGGAACGGGTGGGAAAGGTCCGTACCCAGGTGGCCGCCATCGCTGCTCTGGCAACGGGCGACGATCCGGCCGGGCGGCCCGGCCTATTCGACCGGCTCTATCGCGAGCGCATTGCCGGCGTGCTGGGCCAGGCCGGCTCCGTAATCGCCGTCGATCCGCATGGCGGCAGCCGGCTGATCCTGCCGGGGGGGCGGCCATGAGCGGCAGCGCCGCGCGAGCGGGACAGGAACCATGAGCGGCGCAGCCGTCACCGGGTTGTCGGCAGCACCGGTGCTGGCGCGGGCCGAGCGGCTGCTGCTGGGCGCGCGGCTGACCCTGGCCATGCTGGCGGCCGGGCTGCTGCTGGTAGCCGTCGGCTGGGAACTGGCCGTTCCGGACGGGATGGCGCTGGCGACCCTGGTGGCCGGCGCCGCCGCGTCGCTGGTGGCCGTGCCGGTGCTGATGGCGGCCTGGCACAGCCTGCGGGCGCCAAGCCTGCACGGCATCGCCGACCGGCTGATCGCGCTGGCGCTGATCGCCGCCTGGGCCAGTGGCGACCTGATGACGGCGGCGCTGCTGCCGATCGTCATGATCATCGGCCACGTGCTGGAGGAACGCAGCCTGCTCGGCTCGCGCGAGGCGATCCGCGCGCTCGGCCGGCTGACCGAGACGCAGGCGCGGCGGCTGCGCGGCGGCGTGGTCGAGATCGTGCCGGCCGCCGCCCTGCGCCCGGGCGACCTGGTCGAGCTGCGGGCCGGCGACCGGGTGCCGGCCGACGGCATCGTGCGGGCGGGCACCGCCAGCCTCGACATGGCCTCGCTCACCGGCGAGTCGGTGCCGGTGGACGTGGCGCCCGGACAGGCCGCGTTGCTCGGCGCCATTGCCACCAACGGGCGGCTGGAAGTGGAGGTGACCCTGACCGGCGCCGACACCACGCTCGGGCGGATCATCGCCCTGATGCGGGACGCCGAAGACGCCAAGCCGCCGGTCACGCGGCTGTTGGAACGCTATGCGGGGCAGTACCTGTCGCTCGTGCTGGTGATCGCCGGCGGCACTTGGTTCGCTTCCGGCGACATGGCGGCAACTCTCGCGGTGCTGGTCGCCTCCTGCCCTTGCGCGCTGGTGCTGGCGGCCCCGGCCACCGCCATCGCCGCCATTGCGGTGGCGGCGCGGCACGGCATTCTCATCAAGGGCGCCGCCTTCCTGGAGAGCCTCGCCGAGGTCAGGTCGGTGGTGTTCGACAAAACCGGCACCCTGACCACCGGCGAACTGTCGCTCGCCCGCACCCTGCCGGATGCCGGCGACGCCGCGCGGGCGCTGCTGGAAGTCGCGGCCGGCCTTGGTGCGGCGAGCAGCCATCCGGTGAGCCGGGCGGCCGTCCGTGCCGTGCCGGCGGACGCGCGCCCCGCGGTTACGGCGGTGTGCGAAGAGGGCGGCTTCGGCCTGACCGGAGTGTGCGCGGGCGCGCCGGTCGCGTTCGGGCGGCCGGAGCTGTTCGCGCGCCTCGGTATATCGGCCCCACCGCCGCCGGCGCATGACGGGCCGATCGCCGGCGCCAGCCGTGACTTGGTGTTCCTGGGGTGGCTGCTGTTCACCGACGCCCCCCGCCCGGAAGCCGCGGCGGCGCTTGGCGAGTTGCGGAGTCTGGGGCTCACCCGGCAGGTGTTGCTGACCGGCGACCGCACCGCGGTGGCGCGGCGGATCGGCGCCGAGTTGGGCATTCCCGAGGTTTGCGCCGAGGTGTTGCCCGCGCAGAAGATGCATCGGGTGCAGCAGGAGACGCGCAACGGTTTTCCGCCGCTGGTGGTTGGCGACGGGATCAATGATTCGCTTGCGCTCAAGGCCGGCGCGGTGGGCATCGCCATGGGCGCGCAGGGCACCGACGTGGCGCTGGCCTCGGCCGACGTGGTGCTGATCACCAGCGACCTGCGGCGGATCGCCACCGCCATCCGGCTCAGCCGCCGGTGTCGGCGCACGATCCATGTCAATGTCGGGATCGGCCTGGGGTGGACGCTCGTGCTGGTGGTTCTGGCAGCATTCGGGCTGCTGGGTGCGCAGGGGGCGATCATCGCCGCGCTGCTGCACAATCTTTCCACCTTTCTCGGGCTGGCCAATGCGGGGCGGCTGCTGCTGTTCGACGAAACCGGGCGCGTCATATCCGGCGGCGGGTAACCGGGGCTGACTGGCATTCCTGCAAACCGCCTTCGGCCAGAGCCGGAAAACGGAAATCGATCAGGACGCCAGGATTCGCCGCCGCTCACGCGGTCCAGACTATTCCGGGACCTGCCAGGCCGTGGTCAACCGCCACTGCGCGTGCCGCGGCCCGGCGGGTCTACGGCGCGGGAGAACTTGCGCCGCGCCATGAGAGGCACGCTGCACCTGGCGATCGGCCGGGCACATAACGCGATTGCGACCAGTTCGCAATTCGGCTACGGGTGGCGGAGCAACCCAAGGATCGCGCGCGTCGTGTACATCTGCATCTGCAATGCGCTGACGGACGGTGACATCCATCATGCGGCGACCGTCGACGGGGCGCGCCGTCCACTGGAAGTTTTCGAGGCATGCCGCTGCCGCGTGCAATGCGGCACATGCGTGCGCAAGTTGTTAGCCTTGGTGAAGCAGTCTATCGCCAGCGTCGAGATCGCCCCTGAAGCTTCCGATAACATGCCCGTTCCGGCACAGAGTGCGGCATGATGGTATTCTGTCGTCATCTGCCAGCCAGGGCGGAAGGAGGGAACCATGTTGCGCGATCCCAAGGTCATTGAACATCTGAATACCCAGCTCACCAATGAGTTGACCGCGATCAACCAGTATTTCCTGCATGCGCGCACCCTGCGCCATTGGGGTGTGACGAAGCTGGGCGAGCACGAGTACCACGAATCCATCGACGAGATGAAACATGCCGATTGGCTGATCGAGCGTATCCTGTTCCTTGATGGCCTGCCAAACGTGCAGCGGCTAGACCAGGTGCTGGTGGGTCAGACGGTCGAGGAGATCCTGAAGGCGGACCTCGCACTCGAGGAGAAGGCGACGGTCGATCTGCGCGAAGGGATCGCCTACTGCGAGAGCGTGCGCGACTACGTCTCCCGCGATCTGCTGCGCCGCATTCTTGACGCCGAGGAGGAGCACGTCGATTTCCTCGAGCGGCAGTTCGATCTGATCAAGCTGATCGGAATCCAGAACTACATTCAGCTCAACAGCGCCGCGGCACCCGACCAGGGAGGCGAAGCTCACTGACGTGGCGGCCAGGCCAGGCCGGCTGACGTCAGGGCGGTCAACCCGGCGGCAAACAACTGCCCTGTTGCCCGCTGGCCACCCACCTACAAGCACCGTCGCCTCGCGCCACTGCAGGGCGGCGGGGTGGTGGCCCAGCACCGCGAGGGCGATGACGAGCGCGCCCGAAGATAGTGCCGGACAGGACCGTTGGCGTCGCGTCCAGGGGGCCACCAGCCCCGATGCACCGGCGACGAGGCATCCCTTCCGCGAGGGGGCTTTCATCCCGCAATTGTGGCCAAGCACCCGTGTCGATAGATTGGCTGTCGGAGCTGGATCTGGAACTCAGATCGTCATCGATGTTCCGGGCCAAATTCAAGCTAAGCTCTCAGCCGGTCAGCCGCCCATTTGATGAGAGCAGCAGTGCTCGTGATGTTAAGCTTGGTCTTTATCTGTGCGGTGAGGCTGGCAGACGTTCGGTAGCTGATATTCAGCCGATCCGCGATCTCCGCAAGCGTCTTGCCGTCGCCGAGAAGTTCCAGCACTTCACGCTCGCGGCCCGACAGGTCGCGCAGTGGATCGCTGCCGCCCCTTGCAGCCATTAGCGCAAGCTTTCCTGTCATTGACGCGGTCAGAAACAGCCCGCCTCCGCTGACCGTCTCGATGGCCTGCAAGAGAACATCCGGATCATCATTCTTGGTGATATAGCCCCTGGCGCCGGACTCCAGCGCACGCTGCGCAAAGGCAGGATCGTCGTACATGCTGAACACAATAATCTTGCGCTCAGGTGCGGCCGACAGCAATGGTGCAAGCAAACTCATGCCGTTGACGTCTGGTAAGTTGAGGTCAAGGACGATGATGTCCGGTGTGAATTCACGCACAATTCGTAGACCATCCGCCGCCGTCGCCGCCTCCTGCACCTCGACGTCATCCCTGGTTTGGAGCAACCGACGGCACCCTGCGCGGACGATCGGATGGTCCTCAATCAGCAGGATCCGCATGAACCGGCTCCCCTTTGGGCACCTGCCCGTGCTTCGGAATCACAACCTCAGTGATAGCACCGCTCGGGTGTCGATTGCGGACACGCAGTACTCCGCCGTGCCGGCGAACACGCTCTGCCATGCCCAACAACCCGAAACCGAATCGAAGGTTCTTCGGCAACCCTTTCCCATTGTCGTGAACCGATAGAAGCACACGTGAGCCGGCACTCGCAGCATCCATCTCGTCTGTTCGTTCTGCCTCCATTTGGCGCAATCGTATCGTAATCTCAGATCCTTCCGCGTGCCGGATGACGTTCGTGACACACTCCTGTGCAGCGCGATACAGCGTCAGACTCGTCGCTTCGTCCGGCTCGTCGAAATCCCGATCGATGATCAACAGCCACGTCATGTTCGGATATCTGGCCTGCCAGGACGCAGCCAGCTGCCGAACCGCCTGGCAGAGGCCCATTTGCTCCAGCACCAGCGGCCTCAGGCGCTCCAACATGCGGTAGTTGAGCTTCTGAATGCCATCCGTCAGGTCGGCAATCGAACGTGCCCGCTCTCGGATCTCCCGGTCGGGGGCCTCATCGAGAGGCATTGCCCTCATGATGCAGGCAGCTTCCGCTCGGATTCCAAACAGGGCAGGCCCGAATTCGTCGTGGAGTTCCGCCGCCAGCTCCTTGCGCTCCCGCTCCTGCAAGGAGATCAACTCGTGGATGAGAAGATGGTTGTCGGTTGTCACCCGCTGCAACGACTGCGCAAGGTGATTGAACTGTTGCCCGACCCGGCGGAGCTCCAGCAGCGGGATTGGGACAATCGGCCGGTAATCTTCCTGTTCGAGGCGATCAAAGCCGTCCGCCAGCAGCTGGACCAATTTAAGGGATCGCTGTACAGTCCACAAAAGTGCGCCGACGATCAACAGGCATAGCCCGATGAGGACGCCGGAAAACAGCGCCACCTCGCTGACGATCTCCTGGACCTCATCGGCGGAATGCGAACGCAATCGAACCTCGCCGGCTGTCTGACCGCGCACAATAACCGGAAAAACCCGCTCAACCGGAGGTGGCGCCAGAAGCTGACCCAGCCACAGCCACTGGTGCTGCGATGAGTCGTCGATCTGCGCTTTGGTTTCTTGGAGCAGTGGTCCATCCGAAGGGAACAAACTGAATTGGACGTGTCGCACCCGTGGCAGCTCTTGCGCCAGGTGCTCGAACGCAGCGGCCGGGCTGGTATCGTTGGCCACGTTGCGGAGTGCTGTCGCAACGAGCTCGTCACCCAACTGTATCCCGGACGTGATCTCTGTCGCGATCCGGGTCCGCGCCCCCAAAAGAACAATCCCCACGGTAGCGACAAGTCCGACAAGAAGGGCGGCGGTCGGAATGAGCACGAGCTGACCACGAAGGGATCGCGGCCATGGTCCGGCATGAGCGATCGAGTGGTCGGCAATGGCCTGCCCGGAGATCATGGAATGCCTCTTGCGTGATGGCAGCGGGACTATCATCCGCCGGGACAGCGCAGCCAGGCAATCGGTCTTCTGCGTGCACATCCGCCGCGCCCTGGTGCAGCGGTTTTGCCAGGTCGGCAAAAAGTGCATGTCAAACTGCACAATTTGCAAAAATTCCGGCATTTAATGCAATGGACGCCCCAATGCCGTCCCTATAGGTGTTTCCGTTGGAGACGGACTTGATGGCCAGCAGCAAGGTCACATGGTTTCTCGCGCGGTGACCTGTTGCACGGCCTGGACCACAGGCAGGTAGCTTTTTGTGGTTCCCAAGGTTCTGAAACGATACGGCTTCCGGGGGGCGAAGAAATGAAACGGCTTATGCGGCTCGGTCTTTGGGGGGCGTTCCTGCCACATCTGGCGCTGGCGCAGACCACATCCGGAAACCCGCCGCCCACCGCACCGGACGCCTCAGCCACGATGCTGCCGGAGGTCAACATCATCGCGGCATCGCCGTTGCTGGGCACCGGCATCGATCGCAACCTGGTGCCCGCGCAGACGCAGGTATTCACCAGCCCGGATATCGCCCGCGAGGGCAGTCCCAGTGCCTTGCAGACGCTGAATGACCAGGCGGCGGGCGTGACGCTCGATTCCGCGTCAGGTAACCCCTATCAGCCGACCCTGCTCTACCACGGTTTCGAGGCATCGCCGCTGCAAGGGACGCCGCAAGGGGTTGCCGTCTATGTCAACGGTGTCCGCTTCAACCAGCCATTCGGCGACACGGTCAACTGGGACCTGATCCCCGACATTGCCATCGACAGGATGAACCTGGAGGGATCGAACCCGGTCTACGGGTTGAACGCACTGGGTGGATCGCTGAATATCCAGTTGAAGAACGGTTTCACCTACCAGGGCGCCGAGGCGGTCGTTTCCGGCGGGTCCTTCGGACAGGTGCAGGGGCAGTTCCAGTACGGCAAGCAGAGCGGCAGCGAATCAGTCTATGTCGGCGGCAACGTGCTGCACCAGGACGGTTGGCGCGACCTGCAATCGTCCGACATCTACAATGTTTTCGGCGATATCGGCTGGCGTGGCGACAAGGCGGAGGTCCACCTTGGCATCACCGCCGCCGACACGGTGTTGAACGGCCCGGGGACCTCGCCGGTGGAACTGCTGGCCGCCGACCCGAGGGCACAGTTCACCGGGCCGAACCGCATTTCCAACCGGTATCTGCAAATCACCCTGTCGGGCAATCACGCCGTCAGCGATACGACATCGCTTCAGGCGGTCGCCTACTACGAGAATTTCCTGCAGCGCGTAACCAACGGCAATGCACCGAACGACACGCCCTGCAATGATGGGTCGGGCCTGTTATGCCAGGATGCGGGGGTGCCCAGCACCACACGCGGCGGGGCGACGATCCCGGCCTTCCTGGGTTCCTCGCCCTATGCGTATTCGGAACTGGATAACCAAGCCACCAACACGAACGGCTATGGCGCCTCGCTGCAGGTGACCAACACCGACGATGTGTTTGGGATGAAGAACCATCTGGTCGCCGGCATCAGTTTCGACGGAGCGCAGACGGAGTTCGACGGCGTCTCGTATATCGGGGGCATTACGCCGGTCAGCCGGGTCTACTACGGCCCCGGCGTGGTCATCGACGAGCCGGGCAGCAACGCGCCCGTCCGCGTCGGCATCAGCGACGCCTATTGGGGGGCCTATGCCACCGACACGCTGGAGCTGACCCCGAAACTCGCGGTGACTCTTGCCGGGCGCTTCAATGCGGCGCAGATCGATCTGCAGGACCAGGGTGGCGGCGACCTGACCGGCAATCATAACTACACCCACTTCAATCCCGCGGCCGGAATCACCTACAAGATCACGCCCTGGCTGACCGCCTATGCCGGGTATTCGGAGGCCAACCGGGCGCCGACGCCCTCGGAACTGTCCTGCGCCGGCCCGGCGGATTCGTGCAGCCTCGCCAATTTCTTCGTCGGCGACCCGGACCTGAAGCAGGTGATTGCGCACACGGTCGAGGTCGGACTCCGCGGTACTGTCGTGCCCTTCGAGGGCGCGCATCTCAGCTACAACCTCGGCCTGTATCGTAGCGCCCTGGACGACGACATCGTCTTCGTCAACAGCGTGACCCTGGGCCGAGCCTATTTCACCAATGTCGGGCAGACAAGGCGTCAGGGCCTCGATGCGGGTGTGCAGCTCAGGTCCGACCGATGGTTGGCCTATGCCAACTACAGCTACACCGATGCGACGTTTCAGAGCGGCTTCGTCGAGGCTGCCGGCAGCAATCCCCAGGGCGATGCCAATGGCAATCTCACCATCCGTCCGGGCGACCGGCTGCCCGGCATTCCGGCGAACCTCGTGAAGCTGGGCGTGCAGTACAGGGTCACCGATGCGTGGACGGTGGGCGCCACGGCAGTGGCGCAGAGCGGCGCGTATCTGTTCGGCGACGAGGCCAATCTGAACCCGAAGCTGCCCGCCTTTGTCGTGCTCAACCTGAACACGTCCTGGCAAATCACGCCGCACATCCAGCTGTTCGGTCTGGTGCAGAACGTCACCGATCAAAAATATTATGCCTACGGCACGTTCTCGCCGACCACGTCAGTGTTCCTGTCGCAGGCGCCCAACGCGACCAATCCGCGGAGCTACAGCCCGGCTGCGCCGGTCGGCGGCTTTGTGGGAATCCGGGTGACGCTTTGATGTTCGATTTCGTATTGAACGGCACTGGTGCGCGCTCGCCATCCGGGACAGACTGCGGTGGAATGGTCTCCGTGCGAAGATGCTTCGATGTGTCCGATCCAACCTCTGCCGACAAGAGTTTCTGATTGCCGGGATCGGACATCTACGTTGGCCCCTGAGCGAGCACACGACTCGTTTGCCAACCCAACCGGAAGCCCTGTCGGTCGAGCGCCCTCTTGCGCCGTCTCACGCAGCCGTGTAACCAGAGATGCGAATAAGTCGCATCCGCATAAGCGAGGAATGGCCGCATGTTTGTCAGCATGATCATCGTCTTTCGCGAGGCGATGGAGGCGGGGCTGATCATCGGCATCGTCCTCGCGGCGACCGAGGGGGTCGCCGGGCGCGGGCGCTGGATCGCGGGCGGCATTGCCGCGGGGACGGCCGGCGCGAGCCTGGTGGCGGTCTTTGCCGCCAGCCTGTCCGATGCATTCCAGGGCGCCGGCCAGGAGGTGTTCACTGCTTCCATCCTCGGCTTCGCGGTGGTCATGCTGAGCTGGCACATCGTCTGGATGTCGCAGCACGCGCGCAGCATGGCTGCCGAGTTGCGGCAGATCGGGCAGGCGGTTCGGCTCGGCCAGCGCTCGCTGGCGGCGCTCGCTGCCGTCGTTGCCATCGCGGTGATGCGGGAGGGGTCGGAGGTGGTGTTGTTCCTGTTCGGCATCGCCGCCGGGTCGCAGACCGCCCCGCTGTCGCTCGCCGGCGGCGGCGTGGCCGGGCTGGCGCTGGCTGCGTTGCTGTCCTGGCTGCTGTATCGCGGTCTGGTCGCCATCCCGCTGCGTCATCTGTTCAGCGTCACCAATACGCTGATCGCGCTGCTTGCCGCCGGCATGGCGGGGCAGGCGGCTTCCCAGTTGCACGCCGCCGACCTGCTGCCGGGCTGGGGCGAGCATCTGTGGGACACCAGCGCCTGGCTCGCCGACGACAGCTTCGCCGGGCGCAGCTTGCGCGCGCTGATCGGTTATTCCGCCCGGCCGTCGGGCATCCAGCTGGCGGCCTGGAGTGCCACGCTGTTGTTGCTGGCGGTGTTCTCCCGCGTCGCGAGCCGGCCGCGCGTGCGCCCGCTGGCCGGGGCCGTGCTGCTGGCCGCGCTGCTGCTGGGCGGGCCGTCAGCCCGCGCCGATGACCTGCCAACGCTGGTGTTCCGCCAGCACCGGTTCGTGCCGAACCGCATCGAGGTGCCGGCGCACGTGAAGTTCCGCCTGCAGGTGCAAAACACTGACGACACCGCCGACGAGTTCGAGAGTGTCGATCTCAACCGCGAGAAGCTGGTGCCGCCGGGCCAGACCATCACCGTGTTCCTGGGCCCGCTCGAGCCGGGGGAATACAAATTCTTCGGCGACTTCCATCAGGACACCGCCCAGGGCGTGTTGGTGGCGAAGTGAGCCGGCCGCGGCGGAGGCTGGCCGTGGCCCTGATCCTGCTGGTGCCGGTGTCGGGGCGCGCCGACTACCATGTGGTCTCTCCGTACGAGATCGATCTGGGCGAACTGGAGATCGAGCATAACGGCGATGCGGCCTTCGATCGCCGCCCCTCCCTCAGCGGCGCGCAGAGCTACACCGTCGAACTCGGCACCGGACTGACATCGTGGTGGCATAGCGAGATCGAACTCGGGTTCGATCGCGATCCCGGCTTCAACCAGCCGACCCTGCTCACCCAGGCGGTGTGGGAGAACATGGTCCAGCTCACTGAGCCCGGCGAGGAATTCGCCGATCTGGGCTTCTACATCGAGTATGGCCAGTCGCTTACGCGCGGCGTCCATGCCGGCCCCAACCAGGTTACCTTCGGTCCGGTGATCGCCAAGGACATTGGCCGCACCACGCATACGCTGAACCTGTTCTTCAGCCGCGAACTTGGGCCGGACCAGGATACCCATGGCCTCGATGTCAGCTATGCCTGGCAGAGCCGCTGGAACATCTGGGCGCCGCTGTCGCCCGCGATCGAAATCTACGGCGACGCTGGCGCGGTGGGCAGTATGCCCGGGCTGTCGCAGCAGGAACTTCTCGTCGGCCCGGTCGCGGTCGGCTCGCTCAGGCTCAACGAGCTCGGCCTCGGCCATGCCGGCAAGCTGAAATATGAAATCGGCTGGCTGTTCGGCGCCACCCCTGCCACTGCCTCCGGCACGCTGCGCTGGCGCATGGAGCTGGAAATTCCGTTCTGATGCAGTGCCGCGGCTTCCTCGTGTTGGCGGGGGCGGGAGTTGCCGCGAGAGATAGTCATCTTCTCACGTCCTTCGTCCCGGAAACGCTTCGTCCTGCGCTATCTGTGTTGCTATCCGGAACGGTTACGCCAGGGGCGTCGTTGGCCACGTAATGCTGCTGAACTGCTCCGGCCCGGGCCTGCACATATGTTGCGCCGGCGTCCTAACACGGCATTTTCCGAGCGGCCCGGTCGGCTGCCGTTGGGGCAGTCCAGCGTTTCTTTGTTCGCGAAAGGGGAGGGGCAAGGCACCCGGCGTTCTCTTACGGGGCCAGGGCGCAGCCGCGTTTCTCACGTCCTCATTGTTTCGGTCTTTGATTCTTATCGTTCGATGGCCAGGGCGCTCTTGCGAACGGCCCGGGGGCTGGTATGAGTTTCTTCCGGAAACATCATACCGGACGCTTGAGGAAATTCCATGCCACAATCGCCGCTCACCGTACTGCGGCCTCAGGTGCGTTGCATCAGATCGCACTGGCGCCGCCCCTTGGTCGCCTGGGTTTCGCTTTCGCTGGTGGCTTCTGGCCTGGCGCAGGCGCAGGCCGCCGATCCGCCACCGGATGGGGTGGCAGCGCAGGCCGTACCCTCGGATGCGGCCCCGTCCGGCGAGACGCTGCCGACCGTCGAGGTACGCTCCCGGGTCGATCTGCTCGGAACCGCCACAACGGCCAGCCAGGGAACGGTGACGCAGGAGGAAATCCAACTGCGCCCAGCCTTTCGCGCCGGGCAGGTGCTGGAGACGGTGCCGGGCCTCGTGGTGACGGTACATTCCGGGGAAGGCAAGGCGAACCAGTATTTCATCCGCGGATTCGCCCTCGATCACGGCACGGATTTCGCGACCTATGTCGACGACATGCCGGTCAATGAGCCGACCCATGCGCACGGCCAGGGCTACACCGACATCCACTTCCTCCTGCCGGACCTGGCCGCCGGGCTCGACTACACGAAGGGTCCCTTCTACGCGAATATCGGCGATTTCGGGGCGCTCGGCTCGGCGCATGTCCGGCTGGTGGACGAAATCCCCAATCAGATATCGGTCAGCGCCGGAACGCTGGGCGACCAGAACGTGTTCCTCGGCGGCACGGCCCATTTCGACAATGGCGACCGACTGCTGGGGGCGCTGAACGTCGGACATTACAACGGTCCGTGGACAAATCCGGACGATTTTCAAAGCTACAATGGCGTCGCCCGCTATACGCATGGCGACAAGAGCAATGGCTTCGACCTCACCGCCATGGCCTATCGCGGCACCGGCAACTTCACCACCGACCAGCCAATCAGCGCTTGGCGGCAAGGGTTGATCGGCCGCTTCGGAACGCTCGATCCGACCGACGGCAACTATGCCGAGCGTTTCAGCCTGTCCGGCCATTATTACGTCAGCGGCGATGACTGGACGGTGACAACCAGCGCATACGTTATCCACTCGCGGCTGACGCTATGGAACAACTTCACCCATTTCCTGGTCGATCCGGTGTACGGGGACCAGGCGGCGCAGGACGAGAACCGCACCACCTACGGCGGCCAGACGGTGTATCAGCGATCCGATACCCTGGCCGGCTTTCCGACCGAGACCGAATTCGGCCTGATGGGCCGTTACGATACCTTATACGTCGACCGCCGCCATACCCAGTACCGGGTGGTGCTGCCCGACTGCCCGAACAGCCCGAACCCCGCAAGCGTTGCCGGACTTTATGTCTGCAATGCCGACCGCGTGACTCTCGGCGATATCGGCGCCTGGGTGAGCAACACCACGCATTGGCTGCCCTGGATGCGCACCATCCTCGGCATGCGGGTGGACAATTATGGTGGCACCGACAACAGCTGGGTCACCGGCTTCAGCGGCAGCACCAACCAGACGTTGCCCCAACCGAAAGCCAGCCTGGTGTTCGGGCCGTGGGAGAAGACCGAGTTGTATCTGAGTTACGGCCAAGGCTTCCACAGCAACGATCTGCGCGGCGTGCTCGGCACGGTGCCAGCGCTCGGCCTGCCCAATCCGAACCTGACGACGCCGTTCATGACCCGTATCACCAGTGAGGAGATCGGCATCCGCAGCGACATCCTTCCCCGTACATCGCTGACTGCCGCGGTGTTCCGCGAGGATTTCACGTCGTTCCTGACCTATGACGCCGACAACGGCGTGAACAGTGCCGGCCCGCCGGCCCGGCTGGACGGCATCGAAGTGTCGGCCCAGGTCAGGCCGTACGACTGGATCGAACTGAATGCTGACGTCAATTTCACCAACAGCCGCTATCGCACGGGCAATCTTGCCGAATACGCCCTCGCCGGGTTGTACATAGCTGGTGCGCCGAGCTTCATCGGATCGTTCGGGGCGATCGTGGACAATCTCGGCCCTTGGTTCGGCGGCGTGCAACTCCGCTGGCTGGGACCGTATCCGCTGGTCGAGGACAACTCGCTTCGTTCGGCGGGCTATAGGGAGGTGAACCTTGAGGTTGGCTACAAGTTCAACGACAATCTCAAGCTCCGACTGAGTATCTTCAATCTGTTCAACAGCAATGCACAGGCAATCCAATACGCCTACCAGTACCAGGTCAGTCCCACGGCTGCGCCGGAGTTCGGTGCGACCTATCACCCCCTGGAGCCGCTCTCCGCACGCCTGACGCTGACGGCGCAGTTCTGACAGAGATGGACGCCCCCGGTCCCGGATTGACAGTGGCGGCGTGCGCCGGCTTGCCGAGCCTGGCGGTCGAGCCGGCATGGGCTTTGCCAGCCGGATCGCGGCCCAGCCCGGCCGCGATCCCGCGCGCCTGCGGCGTGTCGGTCGCGCTGCATGTCGCGGCGGTGGCGGCGTTCAGCCTGTTGCTTGCGCAATCGGTCACGCCGCGGCGGGCCGTCGTGGCGGATGTCGAACTGGTTCTGCTGACGGCTGAGCAGGAGCCGGCCGTACCGCCTGAAACTGCGGCCCTGCCGGCGACGCCACCTGACCCGGCGCCTCTCCCGGCCGTTCCCCCCGAGCCGGCGCCACCCGCGGCCGTGCCGCTGCCCGATCCACCGGCGGCAGCCGTTTTGCCCGCGCCGGCTTCTGCTCCGACCATGCCGCGCGAGCCGCCGCGGCGGCCACCGGCGCAGGCGCCGGTCCGTCCGCTTTCCCGTGCCGTTGTACCGCGCCCGGCGGCCGTTGTGCGCGAGCCGCCAGCGCCAGCGCCGGCAACCACCGCGTCGCTGCCACCGGCTGCCCCAGCGGTGCCGCCGCCGGCCCCGGCATCGCCGGAGCGCTCAAGCCCGTCCTGGCTGGCTGGCGTCAGCGCATGGCTGCTCGCGCACCGGTCCTACCCGGAAATGGCAAGGCGCCTCCGGCAGCAGGGAACCGTGGTGGTGCATTTCACCGTCGATCGCGAGGGGCACGTGCTGGAGGTGAGCCTGGTGCGCGGCAGCGGGACGGAGGCGCTGGACCAGGCTGCACAGGAGCTGCTGCGCAGCGCCCACCTGCCAGCCTTTCCGCCGGACATGAATCTGCCGCAGCAAAGCGTGACGGTGCCTATCCGTTACCGGCTGGAGTGATCAATCAACATCGGCGGCACCGCCCGGACCGGCACCAGGCGGTCATAACCTTTCCAGCGACAGATGACGGCGGAGAAACCCCAGGCAAGAAGAAAAATCCCAATGACGCCAAAGCCGAGATTGGCAACATCGTCGTCCAGGCCGGACACCACCGACCACACGCCACCTTCCAGGCCGAACTGGTCAGCCAGCAGCCCGAGCGCCTCGATGCCACCGATGAGCAGGGCCACGAGCACCGACGCCGCGGTGATGGTGAGATTGTACCAGAGCTTGCGAACCGGCTCGCGCAGAGCCCAGCCATAGGCGCCCACCATCAGCGCACTGTCTGCCGTGTCCACCAGCGCCATGCCGGCGGTGAACAGGGCAGGGAAGACCAGCGTTTGCCATGGCGACATGCCATGCGCGGCCTGCGCCGCCGAGATGCCGAGCAGACCGACCTCGGTGGCGGTGTCGAAGCCCAGCCCAAATAAGAAACCGAGCGGATACATATGCCAGCTCCGCGTGACGGAGCGGAACAAGGGCCGGCACAGCCGCGCCAACAGCCCGCCGCCGGCCAGCGCGGCATCCGCGCCGGCCGCATCCAGCGTGCCGCCGCCGGCGACATGGCGGAAACTGCGCCACACCCGGCCCAGGATCACCAGGTTGATGAGCGCGATCAGCAACAGGAAGGCGGCCGAAACCGAGGTGCCGATCACGCTGCCGATCGCCTTGAAACTCTCCAGCCGGTCCTGCATCGCCGCCGTGGTGGCGGCGATCGCCAGCGACGCCAGCACGACGACGGTGGAATGGCCGAGCGAGAAGAAGAACCCGGCGGCGACGGGCAGCTGTCCGTCCTGCATGAGCTTGCGTACGACGTTGTCGATGGCGGCGATGTGGTCCGCGTCCACGGCGTGGCGCAGCCCGAACATCCAGGCAAGCAAAGCGGTGCCGAGCAGCGCCGGCCGGTCAGCGAAAGCCTGCCATGCCCAGGCCCAGGCAGCGGCGTTGGCCGCAATCAGCAGTCCAAGGAAACCAGCCGACCGCCGCCACGTGCCGATGGCCGGGTGGCCAGCATCCATTGCCTGCGTGCCCATGCCGGCATCACACCTTTCGGCCGCTTCTTCATACACCATTGCCGGCCGCTCGCGTTTCCGTCAAGAGAACCGATGGCTATTTCACCGAACCGGCGGGAGAAAAAATCCGTGCAACGGATCACCATCACGATCGATGACGAACTGCTGGAAGTGGTCGACGGATTGATGGCACGACGCGGCTACGCCAGCCGATCCGAGACGTTTCGCGACATCCTGCGGGAGATGATCGACCGGCAGAGCGCGGGCGATCTCAAGGCCGACTGCATTGCCACGTTGAGCTACGTGTTCGACCACTCGACGCGCGATCTCGCCAGCCGACTTACGCATGCGCATCACGATCACCACGATCTGTCGGTGGCGAGCATGCACGTGCATCTCGACCACGAATCCTGCCTGGAAGTATCGGTACTGCGCGGTGCGACCGGCAGCGTCACGGCGTTCGCCGATACGCTATCGACGCAACGCGGTGTTCGGCACGCCCATCTGCACCTGATCCCGGTTAGGGTCTCGGCAGCCGAGCACACGCATGGGGAACGGTCCGCGGCGCATGCTCATCTGCATGCCTGACGCGGAAGAACAATGACGTCGAACGCTGTCCGGTGCAGCTCGCTGCCACCATTGGGCAGTCGTGCAGCATGCCCCATTTCTCGAGCTATTGCTGCGGTTTTGTAGCCCAGCGCCTGCGCGGTTTCGGGGACCGCCTGCGGAGGGCGAGATTGCCACTTCACGGCCTGCTGCTTCCGCTCCGTCGGGATAGGATGTCGCCGCGGAGGAGGGGAGGACATGTTCGGTTATGGCCGCTGCCCGGTCCCGTTCAGTAATGGACGAACTGACCCTCCGGGGCGACCTGCTGAATAAGGTCGAATTCGTCCCGGTTCGAGGTCAGCACCGGGATGCCGGCCTTTGCTGCGGTCAGGAAGATCAGCGCGTCGTTGAGGCATTCCTTGCGCTGATGTGACAGAAACCGCTGCGTACGCGCGAGCGTCCCCGCGATTACGCCTGCGTCCGCCCAGACCTGTGCGTCAGGTGTCAGCAGTCTGCTTGACGGTATCTGCGCAAACAGATCGATGTAGTGATCCCGAAGCGCAGGCCAGCCAGATCGCTGCGGATCAGCGTTCGCAACACCGATCGCAAGTTCAGCGAGTGCCGCCGAACAATGAAACAGGAGCGCCTGGTCGATGACATTGCGCAGGGCGGCCTCCAGGCGTCCCGCCGCCCGGTTGATGTAGACGTTGGTATCGAGCAGCAGCACCGTCGCACCGCCTCCCGACAAGGTCGTCCACGCGACAAGCTGGTGCCGCGGTCGCGGGACGAGTTGCGACGTGCGTTTTGCCGGCTTGCGTTTCCGGATGGCGCTGCCGAGTTCAATACTCAAGGTCGTGGTCTGGCCCGAGCCGCCCTTCGGTGCGGCGGAAGAACGCCGCGACCGGATCCGGTCGGGCCAGCATCGCCAGCGCCAGCACGCCCAGTTCGCTTGTCGAGCTGATCCCGGCTTCCCGCTTGGCCGCTTCCACCAGTGCCGGCGGCGCGCGGAAGCTCACATGCTCGGTCTTCTCGCCTTCGAGAAGACCGGCTCGACGGGCCTCTTCCAGGACGGACGCATGCAACGGCATCGGAACGGGTGCCGTCGCCGGCTTGCCGGCGCCCCGAGGCCGGGCGTTCTGCCTCGCCTTCGGTGCAGAGTGCGTTGCTGCCATACCAGCCTCCATCGCGCAGAATGTGCGCACAATATGGCTTATTGTCACACATTGCAAGCTTGGCTCCACCTGCAAACCCCCCGTCACTCAGGGGGCTGCCGCCGGACGGAAAATCTGCGTCGCGGTGCCGGCAGACACCTCGTGTAATTTCACCAGGCGCGATGACGCGAAGCGTTGCCCCCCCCGGCACATTCACAGTGGGCTGCCGGGGGGCGTGGCCTGGCTTGACAGCGCACGGTCCGCACCCTACGGGTGGTGGCGTCGTGGTTCTCCTGACCCAACAGATGGGGTCAGGAGCTAAGAGGGAATCCGGTGCGTCCGAGGGTGCGTGCACCCGAAGGCCATGCCCGAGCTGCCCCCGCAACTGTGAGCGGCGAGCGTCTGTCGAATACGTGTCACTGGTGCCGGCCGGCATCGGGAAGGCCAGACAGAAGCGATGACCCGCAAGCCAGGAGACCTGCCACGGCGGTCGTTCGTACTCGGGCGGGGTGTCCCGGTGGTGCGCTTGCGAGCGGGTGCCATCTGCTGTCCCGACCTTCGCATTGCGTTCCCGCCAAGCCACGTCCCTGGTTGCCGAAGAGGTGTAAGGGTGGCGCTGGATTGCCAGACCCGCGCGCAGGACCTGCCGACTGACCAGCCCATGCGGGCGAGTCTCGTTATCGCCGTTCTGCCGCCGTTCCTTCTGCTGCCATGGGACCGTCCTGCCTCGGTGCGTCCGGCCGACGGGACCACGGCTCCGCCCGGCGTGCGGCATCGTCGATGCCGCCGCGCGGCGGGCCGCCCTTCGCCGTGCCGGGCGTGGCGCGGCGGACCTTTGGCGCGGAGATCAACGATGCGAACCCTGTTTTTCAACCACGCGACCGCCGCCTTGCCCTGCTTCATGCAGCCATGTCAGGACGCCGCAATTGCCACTCAGTCGCAGTTGCATCCTGTTGAGGGGCTGAATTCGTGCGCATAAACAATTGTTGTTCCGATAGGACAACCGGGGTCGGGTCGGCCGCCGGCACTTCCGGCCTTGCTCGAACGAATCGTTGCTGGTCGCGGAACGTCGCCCCGCACCAAACCGGACTCCTGCTTGCCTTCGCAGGCTTGCTACTTGCGCCACAGCTGGGCCACGCGCAGTCGTCCGGCCCGACGCTGCAGCCGGTCATGCCGCAGCAAGCCGCGCAGGGGACCGGGCAGCAATCGGCGATGCAGGGCCAAAGCACAGCTATGCCCTATGACTGGAGCGGCTTTTATGCCGGCGGCAACACCGGTTATGCCTTCGGACACTCAAATTGGAATGCCGGGCAGGGCAACTCCGGCTCGCTGGGCTTTGCTCAAGGGATCGACAGCTTTAACGAGTCGGGGAGTGTTCTCGGGGGTGTGCAGGCAGGGTACGATTACCTGTTGCCGAACCGTTTCCTTCTCGGCGCGGAGATCGATGCATCGTTTCCAACCTATCAAACTCTCTCCGGAATCTCCACCGGTGGCATCGCCAATTTCACCACGCCGACGCTCGGCCCGCAAAGCTACAGCGATACTCTTCTTATGTCCGGCACGGCACGGCTTCGGCTTGGCTATGCTCCCGGCGATTGGCTGTTTTATGTAACCGGCGGATTCGCCTGGGCCAAAGATCAAATGTCGCTGACGCAGCTGTCCACGGGCGCGACCGGATCGCCGACCGTGTGGCGCGTGGGCTGGGCGGCGGGGGCCGGGGCCGAGGTTCCGATCATGCCAAACTGGACGGCGCGGTTTGAGTATCTTTTCACCGACTACGGCCGCACTACGGCCAACTTCGGCAGCGGACTGCAGTCGACCAGGTCTGATCTGGCTCTGTCGGAGCTGCGCGTTGGCCTGAACTATCAGTTCGGAGGCAATCCGTTCGCCCCGCAAGCCCAGACGGCATCCGCGTTGCCGGCATGGGCGAACTGGGCCTCGGACAATGTCAGCCTGCACGGTCAGGTGACGGAAGTCTGGCAAGGCTATCCGGCGATTCATTCGCCTTACGAAGGCCCCAACAGTCTCCCCCGCGGCGGTGAAGGCCGCCAGACCACCGATATCATACTCTATGCAGGAATGCGGCTTTGGTCAGGCGCGGAGCTGTGGGTTAATCCCGAGATCGATCAGGGTTTCGGTCTTGCCGATACCCACGGTGCAGGCGGATTCCCCAGCGGCGAATCCTACAAGCTCGGCTTCCTCTACCCGTACGTGCGCGCCAACCGCTATTTCATCCGCCAGACCATTGATCTGGGTGGCGAAACGCAAAAGGTGGATGCCGACGTCAATCAGTTCGAGCAAACGACGACGAAGAACCGCCTGGTGCTGACGGCAGGCAAATTCTATGTCATCGACATATTCGACACCAACAAATACGCCAACAATCCCAAAGTCGATTTCCTGAACTGGTCGGCCATCAATGCCGGTAGTTTCGACTTTGCTGGCGACGCCTGGTCGACCAGCTACGGCGCGGCCGCCGAATGGTATCAGGGTCCCTGGACGCTACGCGGCGGGATTTTCGATACGTCATTGACCCCCGCCGGCGGGGGGGGAAATAGCGCTGAAGGCTACGAGCTCGACCCCACCTTCAGCCAGTTTGAGGTGGTGGGAGAGCTGGAGCGCCGATACACGGTGTGGGACCAACCCGGCACGGTCAAGGTCACCGGTTTTCTCATCGATGGACGCATGGGAAAATTCAGCGACGCCCTCGCGCTCTCCCAGGCGACGGGCCTCGATGTCAGCGACGCGCTGGCGGCGGTGCGCAAGTGGCAGACGACGCAAGGCGTGAGCCTGAATGTGGCGCAGCAGGTGAGCGACACCATCGGCGTGTTTGGTCGCCTCGGCTGGGGCAATGGCAACGTCGAGGGTTGGGACAATACCGACATCGACAGAACGATCGAGGTAGGAGTCTCAATGAACGGCAAGCGGTGGAACCGGCCGGATGACACGGTTGGCATCGCCGGTATTCTTAACGGCATCAGCGGTATCCACGCGGCCTATTTCAACGCCGGCGGCGTGGGCGTCGTCATCGGCGACGGCCAGCTGCCGAAAGCGGGGCTGGAGCAGATTGTCGAGACCTATTACAACTACGCTGTTACGCCCTCGGTGGGGCTCAGCGTCGACTATCAGTTCGTCCGCAATCCCGCCTACAATCTCGAGCGCGGGCCGGTGAACGTTTTTGCCGGGCGGGTTCATTGGACATTTTAGCAGGCCGCGGAAAACCCGCGGGCGATCCGGTATTCCCCGTTGACCGGCTTTGGCGCTCGAGTTGCGCCTGCATGCCGAGTTCTGAAAGCCCGTCGCGCGCCAGACGCTGTTCTTCTGACCTTGAGAGGAAATAACGATGCACATCATGGAAGGCTACCTGCCGGCGGCCCACTGCATAGGCTGGGGCACGGTCTCACTGCCGTTCGTGGCCTGGGGGGTGAAGAAGCTCTCCGACCGGCTGCGAGACGATCCGGAGTCGCGGCTGCTGTTGGGGGCGGCCGGCGGCTTCACTTTCGTACTCTCGGCGATGAAGCTGCCCTCGGTGACCGGCAGTTGCTCGCACCCGACCGGCATCGGCTTCGGCACCGTGCTGTTCGGCCCCTGGATCATGAGCGTGGTGGGCTTCGTGGTGCTGGTGTTCCAGGCGCTTCTACTCGCGCATGGCGGGCTCACCACGCTCGGTGCCAACACCTTTTCCATGGCGATCGCCGGCAGTTTCACCGCCTGGGCGATCTGGCGGGTGGGCAGGGCGGTGGGGCTGCCGCTGAATGTCACGCTGTTCCTGGCCGCTTCGGTGTCGGATTTGCTGACCTATTGCGTCACCTCGCTGCAGCTGGCGCTAGCGTTTCCTGATCCGGTCGGCGGGGTGGCGGGGGCGGCGGTGAAGTTCCTCGGCGTATTCGCCATCACCCAGGTGCCGCTGGCGATCAGCGAGGGGCTGCTCACCGTGCTGGTGATGAACCTGCTGCGCAGCCATGCCGGCGAGGCGATCGCCGGCGTGTTGCCGGCACTGAAGGAGGCCGGGCGATGAGGGTGCAAAACACGTTACTGGCGCTTGGCGTGGTGGCGCTGGCGGTGATCCCGCTGGCGCTGGTTTCGCCTGCGCAAAAGGGCGACGAGATTTTCAGCGGCTCGGACGATCACGCCACGCAACTGATCGAGAGGTTGCGGCCTGGCTACCAGCGCCTGATGGCGCCGCTGTGGGAGCCGCCGAGCAACGAAATCGAGAGCCTCCTGTTCGGCCTGCAATCGGCGCTGGGGGCGGGGGCGCTGGCCTATTGCCTGGGCTACTGGCGCGGCCGGCGGCACGGGCGGAGGGACGATGTTGCGCGCGATTGACACCTGCGCCCACACCAACCGATGGCATGCGAACACCGGTCCGGTGGTGCCGTTCTGCGCAGGGCTGAAGACCCGCGTGCTGGCCGCAGGCCCCGCTGTTCTTCGGTGCCATGCTGGTGCCGGCCGGTTTTCCGCTCAACGGTGCGGCGGCGCTGTGTGTCACGCTCGGCTTTCAAGGTGGCGAGGTGGTGCTCGGCGTGTCGGCGGCGGGCGGCCCGGGTATTCAACGGCTTCGGACGGTCTCATCCTGCCAAGACGATGACCAGGTGCCATCGATTTGAGTCGGTACCGCAGTCATTGAATCGCTCGTGTCTGGCTCACGGCCTCCCCCTTTGCGGAGAGAGGCCGCTGTCGGGTCAAGGCTTTACGGAGAAGGTGTAGCTGCCGTCGGTCTTGTGGGTATCTGTCGCAACGACATGCCAGACGACGTTGTAGGTGCCTGGGTCGAGCTTGTCCGGCAGGGTCGCGATCAGGATTTTCGGGTTCTTCGGATCTGTCGTGAGCGTTGCCGGCCCCATGTCCATGCCGTCATCCATTGTCACCGCGACCGTGGAGAGCTTTGGCTCGACGCTTTCGGTGAATTCGAGGCGCAGGATCTGCGGACCGGGCGAGACGGTCGCCTTATCCGCCGGGGTCGAGGACCTCAGATGGGCATGGGCGAGCGCCTGACCTGGCAGGCTGGCAATCGCCAGCGACGCCAGGCAGAGAATGGCGAGGTGGGGAAGCAGGCGGCTGGAAAACGTTGTCTTCGTCGGGTTCATCTGGTCTTTCCTCATTTGCATGGGGTGAATTTGCCCGCGCTGGACGCGCCACCGAAGACCCAATCGGGCCTCCGGTAGCGGCGGACGGTCTGTCCCAGGGGATGATCCGGCCCAAGACCTTCCGGAACCCCAAGGGCGCGGCTGAGCGGCGCTTTTCGCTCCGGCATGCCTGTCACTTCATTCTGCCCTCCTGATCAGGTGCGTTTTGGGTGCTCCGGAGGACCGCCGGCATCCCGACAGCATTAGTGGCGGTGGGCATGTTGGGCTCCAGCGGGCATGGCCAGGGGCTCGTTGCGTATGTGGGCGATTTCGGAAACCAGGGCGGCCGGATCGGTCCAGCCAGGCGGATCGCCCGGCTGCCAAAGCGCGCGCAACCAGCCCCCGGGATCGACAAGGAACTGCGTGCCGGCGGCGGCATCGGGCGCGACGCCGGCCACCAGCGCGTAGGCCGCCAGCGTTGCCGGATCGCTGTCGGCACAGGCGCCGGCGGCGGGCTCAGCGCCAACCACGATCGTGACCAGACCAGGCACGGGTGACAGCGCCGGCAGTTTCCGGCCGGCGGCAATCACGATGCGGGCAGCCAAGCCCTTCAGGTCGGCAAGGTCGAGGTTGGCCCCGTCCGGGCAGTCGGCAGTGAAGCGCGGCGCCGAGGTGGGACGCGGCCAGTTGCGATCGTTGGTGCCGAGCGATATCCCGGCATTGTTGGCCCGGACCGCGTCGATCAGCGCCCAGCGTTCGTCCTCGATCAGGCAGTCGGCGAAACCGGGCATCGCTTGCCCGCCTTCGGGAGTGTCGATGCCGTGCGACAGCCACCAGAACAATTCGCCGTCGCTGTGGTCCCATAGATGTGCGGCGGTGAGGTCGGCCGGCGGCACGGTGAGCGTCATTCCGGTTTTGCCGTCGCCCTGGCCGCGCGCACCGTGGCACGAAGCGCAAAAGGTAGGGTAGAGCGCCGCTCCGGTCGCAATGGATTGCGCCGAAAAACCGCTCGGCGAGCGGTAGAAGCTGGTGGGATAAGCCTCGACCAGCAACGGACCGAAGTGCGGTGCGGCCCAGACGATCGCTGTGGCCCCGGCCACTATCAGCAGAAGCCGCAAGCGTCGCAGAAAAATCCCGCCCGAGGCCAGGAACAGCCCCACCAGTGCGGCGATCGCAGCCGTCCCGATTTCGCGACGCAGATCGGCGTCCGCAAGTGCCGCCAAGCTCGGCCGCCACGTGAACGGCCAGAGCGGTTGCAAGTGCATGGCCGGCTCCAGGCTGGCCAGCACTGCGGCGACCCCTACGATGACCACGCCGGAAGCGGTCTGCAGAGCCAAGCTGCGCAGCAAAGTGCGTCGGGCGGCTACCGGGTCGGCGCCACGCAGCGCCGGCGCGAAACGGTAGCGGTTGAGGGCAGCAAAGCCCAGCAGGACGGCGAAAAGCAGCGTCTTGGCAGCGTCCGTCCAGCCATGCGCGGTGCCGATCATTCCCACCGGTCCGCCGATCAGAACCTGGAACTGCCAGATCGCCGACAGCACGAGGCCGACGATGCACCACTTGCCGAGCGGGGAGAACCAGCGGCACGCCGCAGCAGCGGTTCTGGGTGGGGTAAGCCGAACGACCAGCAGCAAGGGCAGCAGCCCGCCCAGCCAGGCGCCGGCCGCCAGCAGATGCGCCACCTGCGAGGCCAGCAGAACGCTGGGGCCATGCACCATCGCCAGGGCATGGCTGTGGGCGGCGTGCAGGCACAGCGCCGCGCCGCACAGCACCGTCGCCCCGCGCCAACGCAGGACGGAGGGGCGGCGGCCCAGCACCGCGAGCGCGATGACGAGCGCCATCAGCCGACCCGTCAGGGCATGCCCGAAGACCGTGCCGGACAGGACCGTTGGCGTCGCCTCCATCGTGGCCCGCAGCCCCGATGCACCGGCAAGCTGCCCCGACTCCGCCACCAGCCAGACCGCGGCGAAGGCAACGGCCGCGAACAGACTGATGCGGCAAAGCCGCGTCAGGGCGCGCCAGGCCGGCCCTGTGACCTCGGCCGGCGCGCCGCCAAAGGCGCGCGGCGCGACCGCCACGCCGAACAGCAGCGTGCCGAACGCCGACAACAGGGATGCGACCGCGGCGGCCCGCAGGAGGGCCAGCGCAAGCCCGCCCTCCGGGTCGAAGGGCGGCATGGTTCAGGGCTGGACGGTGAACTGGTAATAACCCTCGGTCTTGTGTGTATCGACCGAGGTCACGTGCCAGACCACCTTATACACACCCGGCGGGAGGGTCTTCACACCCGCAAGCAGGTGAGTGGCGTCCTGCGGATCGGTGCGGACCGTGCCGGTATCGACCCGCGTGCCTTGCGCGTCGGTCACGACGACGCTGCTGAAAACGGGCTCGACTTCCTGGGAAAACATCAACACCAGCTCGGCAGGTGCGGCTTTCACGGTTGAGCCGACGGGCGGCTGGGTGTGGCGCAACAGCGCGTGCGCAGACGCAGAGGAACCGCCGGCCAGCAGGGCTAGGGCGGCAAGCATGATGGTCAGCAGGCGCATGTGGGGGCTCCTGGAACGGATTGGCTTCTGCACAGACGCACTCACGGGAAAATCGGCTTGCCGAGGAAGCTGCCTGGGAACAGGTCGTCGAAGAAGAAGTGAACCTGGGCGATCACGCCGACATTGTGGCCGGATTGCCGGTTGGCGGGAATCAGCGCCTCGATGCCGACCTGGAATCCGTCAGCCATGTAGATTACCCCCGGCGATATGGTCCATGTGCTCGGTACGCCGCCAGCCGGCGCCGCGGTGGGCGTAAACCAGGTGGATTCAACCAACGGAACCAGACGTCCGAAGAAGTTTGGCAGACCCAGGTCCTTCACCTGCGACTGAAGGTACGGAATACTGTACTGGATCGAGAGAGCGCCGTTCAGCGAGTTTGGGTTGCCGTTGTTGTCCAAGGCGCTGTTCAGCCGCCGGTCGGGGATGTTGTAGTTCAACTCGCCGGTTACGGCGAGCGGACGCAGAAAGCCGATCGGCAGGTCGCCGAGGCCCTTGCCAAAATACAGCGTCGGCGAGGTGCCGCCATAGGCATCGCCGCCGATGTTCTGAGTTGCCTGGGTGCCGCCGAATTCGTAGATCACGCCCAGTGAAACAACGAACTCGTGTTCGGCGTCAGTGAAGGCCTGCCATTTGCCCGTGATGAAAACATTTTCAAGACCAGATCTTGCCTTCGACCCAGATTGCTGAAACCAGTCATAGCCGTGATTGTAGATCAGAGCGGTGGTGGGCGTGATCGTCTTGTCGAATTCCCATTGCAGTTGATAGGTGTTCTGTGGGCCGGCGTCGCGCTGCCAGACGAATTGCGGCAGCGTCGCTTCGTCGGCGACGCCCGGGTCATCGAACGTGAGGGTGACGGGAAAGACGCGCGCGCCGACAATGACGTGCGCAAAGGCGGACGGCGCAAGCGCAAGTTGACTGCCGAGCGCGCTGGCGGCGGCCAGCGCGGCGGCAAGCTTGAGACGAGACATCTGAGGTGGCTCCGCATTCCGAGGCTGCAAAGAGCGCACGCCGGCAAGTGGCCGGCGGCGCAGGCTCGTTGGTCAGACCAGGACGGGCGGACCGCGCGGAAAGGCCGCGCCCGCCATGCGGATAGGTGGCGCGCGAACCGGCGGAGGCATCGCCACGCGGAGTTTCATGGGCACCGGCGGGACCAGGATGGGTCCTGGCGGGATCAGCAGCGGCCCGGCATGTGCAATTGCCTGGCAGAGCGGGCATACGGGGCACTTGGGCGTGGGGTGACGCGCTGGCGTTTGGTGATCGCCCGAAGCAGCGTCGCCGGCGTGGCAGATCGCGTTGGCAATGAGCCAATTTGCATCGCCGAACCGCGTATCTTCCCACGGCACCATGGATGCGGCAACGATGTGCACCGCCAATGCGACCGCGGCTACCCAGCAGCCGCCCAGGCAGCGCAGGTGTCGCACCTGATTGGACGCCGGCAGCAACATTACCCGGACATTCTCCATCAGATCGGTGTTCAATCGGCTGACGGTGGCCATTTTTCGGGTCATTTGCAAGGTCCACTGCCGTGAAGGGGATTTTCATCCCGCGATGCCAGCCAGGGAACCCTTGTCGCAAAATTTTCAGCCGATCCGCGATCTCCGCAAGCGTCTTGCCGTTGCCGAGCAGTTCCAGCACCTCACGCTCGCGGCCCGACAGGCGCGCGGCGTCTGTCAGCGTACGGCTAAACCGTTCAGCGGGTGTTGAGCCGGATCAATGGCTTGCGTGACTCGCTAAATCGTTCAGCAAGGTTGACGATGGCCCCGGTGACTCGTTAATTCGTTCAGCAGGGTGGCCGCAACCTTGCGCCTGTGTGCCAAGGCCGATTCAGGCTCGGACGGGGTCGAGGGGGAACGCTGTCAGGTGCGCATGCTGCACGATCGGCGCTTCAGGAGCCCGATCGACATGACTGAGACAGAGCGCGGAGCATCGGCGACGAGAACGGCTGGCCCAGGGCATATGCACCATTAAATGCTTCAGCCGCTGAACGAATAAACGAGTCAACCGGTGCTGCTGAACGCTTTAATGGTGCTGCTGAACGAATTAACCGTACGCCGACAGCGTCCCCGAGGGGAACGGACGCCCCTAAGCCTATGCACCATTAAATGCTTCAGCCGCTGAACGAACAAACGAGTCAACCGGCGCCGCTGAACGCTTTAATGGTGCTGCCGAACGAATTAGGCGTAAACCGACAAAAATTGTTGGAAAAGCATCCCAAGCTGGGTCATTTATAATAAGCGAGAAGGAGCATTATCAAGTCTTATACGTCGTAGAGGATCCCCCCATGCCAGGTTCGTTCACCGAAGCCAAACCGCAAGCGGCACGGTACAATTGCTCATTCTCTCGCAAGTGATCTTGTCGTTGCAGCTGCTCTTCGCGGTGATTCCGCTGATGCTTCAGCGTGAGGGGCGAACCGCGATCGGAACCTCAACGAGGGGTCGAAGGACCTCAAGGCGGTTGCGGTAGGCTGTCAGGATGCGGTTGTACAGGTCGGGCTCCTCGGGAGCACGGACCGACAGGATCAACGCGTATGGCACGTCGGGGCGGCGCGTCGCGGGGCCGCCGTGGAGGCGCGCCTGGTGCTCTACGTCGAAGACGGGCCGCTTGAGGACCGAAGGGCGGAAGGTGTTCTCCGCACGTAGGGTGGTTTCCCACTTGTGCGCGTCGGCGCGCCGCTGCGCCTCGGTGCTGTAGTAGCCCTTGCTCTGGAAGAAGGTGCTGGACTCGTGCTGGCTAGGCTGACGCCGCTTCCCGGCCTTGTCGACGTACTCGGGTGGCGGGTCCACGGTGTTGGGCCGAAAGACGATCCCCAGCCCGGCCCGCGTGTAGTTCAGAGCGTCCTCCGGATCGACGGCGGTGAAGTAGCAGAAGGTCGCGCGCAGCGTGGCAGCGGCTGTGAAGCCTCCCTGAGGCTCTGGCACGGAGAAGCGCATCCACTGGCTGGGCGAGAGGTTGCCCTGGTAGACGATGTGCGCCTCTCCCTCCTGGCAGACGACGAAACTCTCCAGATCTTCGGGCAAACGACCCCAGCCGACCTCATGCCTGTGGTGTCCTCCGGCGTCGGCGTGATGGATCAGGAGTGCCTTCACCGCCGGCGCTGATAGGCGCGTCCCGAAGTGCGCGCGGACCCCGATGCCGGTGCGACACGCGCTGGGCGATGAGAAGCTCGTGCCACAGCGGCCCGTCGCGTAGCCGCGGCGGTCCATGTCGAGCAGATAAAACTCGCCTGCGCCCTGCGCGCCGCCGAACGCCACCACATCGGGCTTGACGAAGCCTGGGCTCCGCCCTGGCCCGATGGAACTGTAGGGGGCCCGGGACCAAGTGGCACCGAGGCTATCCGCAGCACCGACGCCGATGCCGTTGACGGTGTCGGAGGAAGGTTGGATGCGGGCGAGCCCCGCGGCCCGGTCCGCTTCGCCGCTGTTGCCGACGGCATTTGTGAGCACGGTGTGACCCGCCGTAAGGTGGTGATCGATCACCGACGTCCAGGCGTGAACCTCATTGTCTTCGATCGGGAGGTTGGGCCCGAGGCTGAGATTGACGAAGTCGTACTGACGCTGACTGAGCACCTCGTCGATTCGGCGCAGCACGGTGTACATCTCGGAGCCATCGTCAGCGAGCGCTGCAGCGTCAATCACTTGCCAGTGGTCCACAGGCGCCCAGGGCGCCGCCGGGATGACGTCACGCTGGAGTGGCCCGAATAGCACCGCGGACGTCACGCCAAGGCCGTGACGCTCCGCCTTGGATAGGGCGGGACCGGTGTCGGGCGTTTTCAGGCGCGTAACCCAGGGATCGAGCTCGGGGTAGGTGGGGCACCCGCCGTCGAAGACGGCCACCTTGACGTGGGAGTTGAGAGGACCTGCGGCGGGCAAGGAAACCGGGAAGGCGCGGCTCGGCGGCACCGCCCGGAGCAGAGCGTCGTTCAGCCGCAGCCGCGGCATGCGGCGGAGCACACGCAGGAAGGCGAATTGTGCCAAGTGCTCTATGGCGTCGCGCGGTGCGCGCACGGGCAGGAAGCACAAGCCGCCCGTCTGGAGGCGCAAGTCCAGGTTGGTCCTGGCCCCGGCTTCATCGGCCCAGGCGCGGAAGCCCTCGATGATGTGGGCGTCGCTGCCGTCGGAGGACGCGTGCAGGACCACCTCGAGGGGAAGCAGCGGCTCGTCTCCTGGCACGGCCCGCACGCGTTCCTCCGCCAGCGGACGGACCCGCTCGATCTTCCGCACGTCCTCCGCCGTGGGTAAGCGTCCGCTGACGACCGCCTACCGCGCTGTTCGCGCGTAGAGGATACTTCGGTCCGCCTGCTGAGAGCGGGCTAATGTCCACGATCGGTTAGTGGACATTATTGCTCCGGACTACGGGACGGGAATGGTGAGTTCAGCTCTTGAAGCAGCGTGGCCGATGTCGAATGCGACGGGGGGCAAGCGGTGCCGTCGGGTTTGGTCGGCCGAAGAGAAGCAGCGGATCGTCGACGAGGCGGTTGTTCCTGGTGCGTCGGTGGCGGAGATTGCCCGGCGTCATGGGGTGAATGCCAACCTGGTGTTTACCTGGCGCAGGGCTGCTCAGGCAAATGCGCCGACGGCAACTGAACTGAGCGCATCGCCGAAACGCGCGCAAAGTCATCCAGCAGCGCCTGCGAGCGGCCCCTGCGAATTCATTCCGATCGGCGTGTTTGGTCGGCCGGATGATGGCTCACCTGCAGTCACCGCCGGGCCTTCGGCGGCCGTGGTCGGCGCGACGTCTTTGTATGCGGCGGCTTTACCGCGCCCGCGCATGGATGACCGGCCTGGCGCGATCGAGATTGATCTGGCGGACGGAGCGCGACTGCGGGTGGATGCGTTCGTCAATGAAAGGGCGCTGCGTCGCGTACTCGCGGCATTGAAGGCGAAGTCATGATCCAGGTTGCGCCCGGCACCAAGGTGTATCTGACGTGTCGTCCGGTCAGCATGCGGTACGGCTTTGACGGTTTGGCCGCCCAGGTGGCGCAGGTGCTCGCGGCCGACCCGTACTCTGGTCAGTTGTTCCTGTTCCGCAGCAAGCGCGCGGACTATCTGAAGATTCTGTACTATGACGGTACTGGCCTGTGCATGTTCGCCAAGCGGCTGGAGAGCGGAAAATTCGTCTGGCCGCCGATCGTCGATGGCGGCATAATGCTGACGCCCGCACAACTGGCGCTTCTCGTAGAGGCGATTGACTGGCGAAGAACAGTAGCTGCCGAGTTGCCTCGAAAGCCAGTTGCAGTTTGACCAATAAGTATTTCGTTACTATAAGATACTTGATTAGATCGTGACTTCCGCAGTAGGGTCTCCGCATGTCCTTGGCGCAACGTCCTCTTCCGGCCGACCCGCAGGCACTGCGCGCTTTCGCCGCGGACCTGCAGGCCGAGCTCGCGCGCAAGGACATCGAACTCGCCGCCAACGCCGCCGAGATCCATGCCAAGACACTGCACATCGAAAAGCTGAAGATGCAGCTGGCCGTGCTGCGGCGCGCGCGCTTCGGCCGGTCCTCGGAAAAGCTCGACCACGCCATCGAACAACTCGAACTGCTGATCGGCGAGCTCGAGGAAGACGTCGCCGCCCAGGATGCCCGCGCCAATACGCCCGATCCGGCCGCCAAAACCGATCCCAGCATCCCCGCCAAACCCCGCCCGCGAAACCAGCCGGTCCGCAAGCCACTGCCGGAGCATCTGCCGCGCGAGACCGTCACTCACGAGCCGACCTGCACCTGCCCGGGCTGCGGCGGCACAACCTTCAGCCGCATCGGCCAGGACGAGCGTGAAGTGCTCGAATACGTCCCCTCCAGCTTCAAAGTCATCCGCCACATCCGCCCAAAGCTGAGCTGCCGCGCCTGCGAAACCATCGTGCAATCGCCGATGCCCTCCCTGCCGATCGAACGCGGACTGCCGGGGCCGGGCCTGATCGCGCACGTGGTGGTCGCGAAATACGCCGACCACCTCCCGCTGTACCGCCAGTCGGTTATCTATGCCCGCGAAGGCGTCGCGCTCGACCGCGCGACGCTGGCCGACTGGGTCGGCCAGGCGGAATTCCTGCTCTCGCCGCTCGCCGAGGCGATCGGCCGCCATGTCCGCGCCGGCAGCGTGCTGCACGCCGACGACACCACCGTCCCGGTGCTTGCCCCTGGCGAGGGCAAGACCAGAACCGGACGGCTCTGGGTGGTGGTGCGCGATGAGCGCCCCTGGGGATCGAAAGTGCCGCCGGCGGCGTTCTATCTTTATTCGCCGGATCGCAAAGGCATCCGCGCCGAGGCGCTGCTCGGCACCTGCCTCGGCTTCCTGCACGCGGACGGTTATTCCGGGTTCGACCGGCTCTACCAACCCACCGAGCCAGGCGGCGAGCCGGCGCTGATCGAAGTTTCCTGCTGGAGTCATGCGCGCCGCAAAATCTACGACGTGCACCACGCCACCGCGTCGCCAATCGCGCTCGAGGCGTTGGAACGGATCGCCGCCCTGTTCGCCATCGAGACCAGCATCCGCGGACGATCGCCCGAGCAGCGTGAAGCTGCCCGCAAGGAGCACGCCCTGCCGCTGCTGCAGCAACTGAAGACGTTCCTGGAAACCTCGCTCCGCCAGGTGAGCGGCAAAAGTGCACTCGCGAAGGCCATCCGTTATGCCCTGTCGCGCTGGAAGCAACTGAGCCGCTATATCACCAATGGGCGGCTTGAGATGAGCAACAACGCCGCCGAGCGAGCCATGAAGCCGCCGGTTCTGGGCCGAAAGAACTATCTGTTTTGCGGCTCCGACGCCGGTGGAAAACGCGCCGCCTGCATGTACACCATCATCGAGACCTGCAGGATGAACGACATCGATCCGCAGGCCTACCTGACCGACATCCTCGCACGCATCGCTGACCACCCCATCAACAAGATCGACGACCTGCTCCCCTGGCGTTGGACAAAGTAGCCCAGCGCAGGCGCCAGGACGGCACTTCAAACCGCGGTCATCGGCTGGCGCTTACCGCCGTGGGGGCCCGGTTCGCATCTGGCCGGAGGGCGTTCCCAAGCGCGCGCAGGAGGCGCCGCGGACCGGCGACGAAGATCTCCGGCGCCGGGGCCGGGAGGACATTGGGAGACACCCTATCGTCGGCCTTCGCCGTCCTGATCTTCGGCGTGCTGGGTGGCTCGGACGGCGCGATGTGGACCGCGTGGCTTCCGACCGAGCGCAGACCGGTTTCCCGCAGCAGAACCTCAGGGAAGTAGCTCTTCGCCAGATAGGCGGGGTTGAGTGCGAGCGCAACCACGGCCTCGTCGCCGGGACACGCCATGGGGGGAAGGGCCGAGACCGCGCGGATAGTCTCGGCGAACTGGGGCGCGAGGCGCTGCCGCGCTTGCTCGAAGGTGTACGGGTGGCGCTTCGGGCCGCCGGGACCCTTGATCGAGACGGGTTGAACGAGGCGCTCGCCGAAGCCTATCAGATAGTTACGCATACTACTTTCCTCCGGCCTTGGCAGGCCTCCCCTTCGGCCCCTTCGCCATCGAGTCGCCCATCGTGCGCAGCGTGTCCCGCGCCACCCCCGTCAGGCGGTGCGTCTGGCGGTCAGGCACGCCCGCTCCTCGCAGCACTGCTGCCGCCGCCTTCCGCGCCCCGAGGGGCCGCTCCGCCACCGTGCGCCGCAGGACGTCTTCCAGTGCCGACGCAACCGGCTCGGAGGCCATGACCGCCTTTCGTCGGGCCTGCGCGAGTAGCCGCGCCGCGTCGCTGAAGGACGAGCCTTCCAGCAGGCACGCGACTGCGTCGGCGAGGTGCATTGGTGCGGCCTCGTCCTCTGCGAGGGTAGCGCGCACGAAGGCGCGCAGCTCCGCCGCCGCCGGTAGCGGGAAGCGGACGACGTGGTCGAAGCGGCGCCAGACCGCAGGGTCGAGCAGCTCCTCGTGGTTGGTCGCCGCCAGCAGCAGGCCCGAGGCAGGCCAGTCGTCCACCTCCTGGAGGAGAACCGTCACCAACCGCTTCAGCTCGCCGACTTCGCTGTTGTCGTCGCGGCGCTTGGCGATGGCGTCGAACTCATCCAGCAGCAGCACGCAGTCGGCGCCCTTCGCGTAATCGAGGACGTTGCGCAGGTTCCCGCCGGTGCGGCCGAGGAAGCTGCTCATCACCGCCGACAAGTCCAGTGTGAGCAACGGCTTGCCGATCTCCGCCGCTATCCACCTAGCCGTGAGGGTTTTGCCTACGCCGGGAGGTCCCACAAAGAGCATCGAGCGTGTCGGCACCAAGCCGGCCCCGGCCAGTTCGGCTGCCCTTCCGCGCTCTGCGACAACTTGGTCCAGCACCGCTCTAACCTCAGCTGTCAGGACCGGCGCACGGTCGATATGCACTGGGTACTCCTGCCGGAGCAGGCGGAGCCGCGAATCCGAATCGACGGGAACCATAGGCATGCCGGCGTCACGTAGCGGGCTGTCGGGCGATGGCGCCTGCGCCACCAGTTCGCCAAGCTGCTGCGCCAGCGCCTCGAAGCACAAGCCAAAGAAGGGCCAGACCGATATCGCCTGGCACGAGGTCGCCCGGGCGCTGACCAAGCGCCGCATGCCGGCCTCGGCGGCGAAGTTCGGCGACGATCTGACGAAGGCCTACGGCATCGTCTGGGAGGACGACTTGTTCGCCCCGCCGGGCGAGGACAGCCGCACCACCACGAACGTCGAGGGGTTCTTCGGCGCCCAGCAGGAATGGCTGCAGAACAACCTGCCTGAACGCGGCCGGCTGCTGCCGGTTGATGAATACGGCCGCTGTGATCTGCCGAAGAAGGCCGAGCGCGTCTACGGCAAGCCCGGCAAGACCGATCTGGTCGGCCACTACATCGACACGCGGACCGGCGAGGTGCAGTCCATCGCCTATCGCCTGCCCGAGCCGAAGAAGGCCGGCAAGCCCGCGGGCGGCACCAAGACGGCAACCGGGGCAACGACCGGCGGCGCCGGCGGCGACAGTGACGATCACATGCCGGCGGCGCGGACCCGGCCGGACGTGACGCAGAAAGGCATCGCCATGATCGGCGACCTGCGCACCGATGCGCTGCATCTGGCGCTCGCCGACGCGCCGATCGCCGACGACACCCTGCTCGGCATGCTGGTCCTCGCCCTCGGCGGTGACAATGTCGCCGTCGACAGCGGCAGCAACCTGACCGGCAACGACCGCCAGGCGATCTCCCGCACGCTCACCGAAGGCGGCGTGCTGACGGCCGATCCCGACCGACTGCGCCGGGCCGCGCGCATGATGCTGGCCGCGGTGCTGTCCTGCCGGGAGAACCGCACGCAGAGCGGACCCTTCGCCCGGATCGCTGGCGAGGCGATCGGCGCCTCGCTGCGGCTGCCGAACATGGCGACCGAGGAGTTCCTGTCCTGCCTGTCCCGCGGCGCGCTGGAGAAAGCCGCCGCGGCCGAGGGCGTGCGGGTCGAGGTCCGGGCGAAAGACACGCGGGCGCGGATGGTCGGACGCTTCACCGACGGCACCTTCGTCTATCCGGGTGCGCTCTTCCGGCTGGCGCCCGAGGATCTGACCGTCGCCGCCGAGCGCCGGCACGGCCCCACCGGCACCGGCTGGGTCGGCCCGGTGACCGGCGCAGACGGCGAAGGCGACAGCCCCGCCGAGCCGGAGGACGGGTACGAAGACGACGCCGGCGACCTGCGCGAAGCAGCGTGACCCGAAGCTGAACCTGCCCTGGTCCGGTTATGCCGGGCCGGGGCTTCCCCGCCGAACGAGGACCTCACCATGACCCACCTGACCCCAGGCGGTGCCGGCACTGCCGCGCGCCCGGCTCTGTTCAGCACCGCGCAGTCCAGCCTGCTGGCACCCCACGCAACCCGCGGACGGCTTGACCGCGCCGGCCTGTGCGCCGGCATCGCGCGCCGCCGCCAGACATTCGCTGATCTCGAAGCCGGCTTGGTCATCGCCTGCGAGCAGGCCGCCGCCCGCGGCGCGGCCCACGCGGTGCGTATCGATGACCGTGCGACCTGGGACCGCGCCACGTGGCAGCGGTACCTGGACGCGGCCACCCGCCTGGAACCCGACTACGGCCCGCCCATGCGCCGGTTGTTACAGGAGATCGACCAGCTCACCCGGCTGATCGACCTGCCGGTCGCAGCATAGCGGTCTCCGCGCAGAACGAATGACGGCCTGACCGCTCTTGGCCCGGGAACGTCTCGCGCGCCTATTTGGTAGGAATTTGTAGCCCTAATATAGATCGTATCATCCTAACAATCTGGACGACGTCGGCAAGGTCATCAATGGTGGCTTCCTGCAGCACCAGTCGATGAAGCGCGTTCTTCCCGTCTCTAGTTAGTTCGTAATGAGTTTTATCGCCCTCCTGCATTCGTGGGCTAAGCAGCCCAGGATGCCGTTGATTAAACAGCGTCAGGAGTCGAAGGGACAATGCATCCTCGATCTCCCAGTCCAAGGTCCGATATCGCGAGTTCGCGAGATTGCACTCATTCTGGCGCCCTTGCGGATCGAGTTGCACAAATACTGGAGCTACGGGTCGCAGGGTGACGATATCATAGAACTCAACAGCACTCCGATCTAAGCGGACGACGTCATTGATGATACGGCGTCCGGCGTGGTCATTGTCGACGAGACCCATGACCCGATACGCTGGTCGGCCATGTCGGTCGAGCACAAGCGGCACCATCGAGCGCAGGGTAATGAGTTCGCGGGCGACGCCATACGTGCCTCCACGGTCGCGTCGGCCTGCCGCTACGATGCAGATCTCGTCGCCGAGGAGAATACGTCCGGCCCGCATGGACAATTGGTCGGCATGTTTGAACAAGGCCTCGTCGGACGTACCCTCGACCAGCACGATGTTGGGCCGCAGTGTCCACGGCTTCGATGCCGCGTACGTGGCGATCATATCCACCATACGGTCAGCCGCGCTTCGGACCGGCCGAAGGCGGGCGCAGGAAGGGGCCATTATGCCCAAAAGAGACGTGCGCACGGAACGATGTTCCAGGCCGCATGTTACGCACCGCGAACTCCTCTGGTCGGTACGGTGCGGCAAGGTTCTTGAACTCGCTGACGCGCGCCATCGGTCGAATGCTCTGCTCCGAAGCAGCGTAAGCTTGAACTGTACGAAGCGTGTCGCATTGGCCGTCCCGCAGCCAGTTGAGCGGCTCCGGTACCTGAACGAAGTGCTCGGCATCGCGCCAGAGCCGGCGTAGGCGACGGAATTCGTGATCGCCTTCCGGCTCCCGCCCAACTTGAAAGAGAAGCAGCGCGTACTCGAGTTTCAGTTGCGGTGAAAGGCGGGCGTTGGTGGTCTGGAGGTTTTCGATAAGCGAGAGACGCTTCGAGAACTCGAAGGGACGGGCCGCGCTCAGGAGACCATATTGGAAACGTAGAACCTGCATGTCACCTTGCCCGGCCGGATGGGAGAGGACTGCCAGTGCCTCCTCCGCTACGTCCCGAGGCAGATCAGCCAGAGTCTCGTCGAGGCCGGTGATGCCAGCGCGCGCAAGGATTCTCCATGTGCCGACGAGGACATCCACCGGGCCCGCCAAGTCGGCCCGGTTGGAGGCCGGCGGCGAGTTCGCAAGGAGGATCGTGAGCGCTTCCTCGCCAAGACGGCCAATCCTGCCAGTGCGCAGATTGGCGTCGGACGTTCGCAGCGCATCGTGTACTGCGAGTAGCGCCTCAAGTGCCGCGTCGACGGCGCGTTCGGGCTCGGACCTAGCGATGCTGAGCAGGTTCTTAATATGGGTCTCAACTACCCACGGGTTGGTAGGATTGTCGTTATAGGCCCTTCGCGTAGCCTCGTTGGCGAACCGCCGGAGTTCAGCTACCCTCTCCCGAGGCGCGCCTGTCGTGGTGAGTGCGTCGGCCAAGTTGAGATAGGCGTTCGCGAGAGAGTTATAGAGGTTGATGTCCGGCTCGTCGCCGGGAACCCGATCGATCGAGGTCAGGGCATAACGAATGTCCTCGACTGCCCTTTCCAAGAGTTCCACCCGGTCTTGGGCCGTCACCCCGAAGAGTGGATTATCGAAGGCCGCAATCCGCCGCCTTGAGATTGCCGTGTGGTGACGGAAGACGCGGCTTGTATCGCGCAGCAGCTTGGGCATTTGGTCTAGAGTTGCAAGTACCTCCCGCCAGATGTCGGCGAAAGCACGAGCGCCGTGGTCGGGGTCCACCTTGAATATCGTTGTCGCATAATGTTCAGCGAGCGACCGATAGCGCGTCTCTGCCATGGCGGGCTTCATTGCGATGCGCTTCAGCGCGAGAAAACGCAGGTGCTCCGGATCGCGGGCCTCCCCAAAATCAAGATCGCTTCGCATCGAAGAATCGTAGAAGAGCGCATTAAGAAGTAGGCGGCCAAGAATGTCGTGGGCAAAGCCCCAGTATTGCTCTCCGTCGGCCTTAACGCGCATCAAACCTAAGGCGGAAAGATTCTGACGTTGGTCCTCCAGGCGAAGTGAGAGCGGCCACTGGTTGTCAGAAAGCGGGAGCAAGCTCTCGTTCAGCGGCAGCCGCTCCGAACTCAGCGCGGCGATTTCGACAAGGGCGCTACGCATAGCCCTTGTCTCCGCATGCTCGATGAAAGCGCCGTACACCCAGTCCTGGATCGAGCCGGTAATGTCGCGGCTCGTGCGCAACCAGAAGGAGAGCGCGATCCAGAACGCAGCCACGTTGTGCATCCGTTGCACGCTGTGTTCGCTGTAAAACTGTGACCAAGCTTCGAGTGAACGCGGCTTCTGATACACGCGGAGGAAGCGATTGAGATGCTGTCCGAGCGCGCTGACCTCTTCGGCTCGAAGGAAGTGGGTCGGCGCGGCAATCTCCTTTGCGACTGCCTCGCTGTAGAATTCGAGCGGCTTGATCGGACCCACAACCGCTAGCACGATGGCGGGCCGCCCTGACCTCGTTAGCTCATTAAGGAAATGGTGAAGCTCGCCTTCTCGACGGTCGAAATGCATACGGTCGAAGACGATCACCCACGGCGTCTCATACAATCGACGGCCATCTGGCGGCTTCGTCGTCCCGTGTTGCACGGCAGCGAGGTACGCTTGGTGAGCACGGGTGAGATAGCCGACTATCGGCAACGCGTCCGGCGTGAAGGGGATCGGTTTTGCGACAAGCGTCGGATATCCGACCCGAGCCGCCTCGAACGCGATGGCGCGCGAGAGCGTTGTTCCCCCGGCGCCGGGCTGTGCAGCGATGTATGCGATCTTGTTCTCGGGAGAGCCGACGGTGTCGAGTCTACCGAGGAGCCGCTCAAAGGTGCGCCAGGCATGCTCGTCCCGCAGCCAGGGAACTCCGGCCGCGTAGGCGCGCCAGGATTCCTGCCCGCCCTCGAAGAAACTAGTGAATTCCTCCTCTTTGAGGTCTTGGGGGGAGACGATGGCCAAGTCACGCTCTTGAATGACATCGTATGCGTCCAGGATCGGTCGTTCGATATCATCGACATCGGTCAGGTCGATTATATCTGTCGAGCCGTTGCCATGACGGACGCGGACGACTACTCCATCGGCCGGGTAGATTTCGCCGTAGCGCGCGACGAGAGCCAGGACGAAGTCGGACGGCGTCAGGCGGACAATCTGGGCGGGTCGCCCCCCCGCCTTGCCTTCGGCCCAGGCCGATGCTGTGGCTAGCCCCGCTTCGGTCGCTGACACAAGGGTAACGAAGGGCTGAAATCCGGCATCGATCAGGCCGGCGAGTTCAGTGGGCGCCGCTCCGTCCTCATCCGAGACGATAACGAGGTGGCGTACGCCT
>Ga0302319_10002068_pt1 | contig 43932 bp, 37 predicted proteins | sample Bog_T0_2_FD_203319 | JGI IMG/M metagenome (GOLD analysis project Ga0302319, IMG submission 203319) | Peat permafrost microbial communities from Stordalen Mire near Abisko, Sweden - Bog_T0_2 | ecosystem: Environmental > Terrestrial > Soil > Wetlands > Peat | place: Sweden: Abisko, Stordalen Mire...
GCAGGATCTGCAGTTCGGTGACGTCGACACTGCGGTTATAGCTGTTCTGCACTTGCTTGAGGAGGTCGCGGTAGTCGAAAAAGAGGCCCTTAGCGCCGCGTTCAGTGACGAGTGCCTGGAGCATTCCGACGGCCAGATGGGTTTTTCCGACGCCGATGGAACCGGTCAGCAGAAGCCCGTTGCCGTTGGTGCCGAAGGGATAAGCGCTAACGAAGTTGCGGGCCTGGACCAGGGCCCCGGTGAGCGTTCGGTTAGAGGAGGGAAACTGCGTGTCGTAGCTGTCTAGCGTGCAATGCGTGTAGCGCTGCGGAATGCGCGCCTGCTCGATCATGCGGGTAGAGCGGCGAGCCACGCGGCAGTCGCAGGGAACGGCGGCGCGGGTTCCGTCGGCACGTTCGACGACGCGTAGTCCAGCTCCTTCGCAGATGGGGCAAAGCTCTTCCGGCATGAGAATCTTCCTCCGCGTATGTATGTCCTGCGGCTTCTCTAGTATCGCAGGCTGACTGGTTGGCAGGGTCCTGTGCGAATCCAGCTCCGGGTGAGGAAAGTGTCGCGATTAGGACTGGTTCGATGGCAGAGGGTGAGGTAGACTCGCAGCCACACATGCGAAATTCTGGCCGTTCCCTTCTCTGCTGTCTTGTTCTCACAATTTTCTCGCTGGCCGTTCAGGCGCAGCAGACGCCGATCGCTCTGACCGGAACGCTGGTGATGCCAGAGACAGTGATCGAGCAGGGGACGGTGTTGATGCAGGATGGCCGCATCGTGGCGTCCGGCGCGCATGTCAAGCTTCCGGCGGGAGCCCGCGTGGTGAATACCGGCGGCATCATCGCTCCGGGACTGATCGATCTGCACAACCATCTGAGCTGGAATATCTTTCCGCGCTGGAAGCCGATTGAAGAGTTTGGCAACCGGTACGACTGGCAGCAGAAGCCGGTCTACAACATCCAGATGACGGTCCCGCATGCGCTGATCGTGAAGGAGGGCCTGGAGTGCGAGGCCGAACGGTATGCCGAGGTGAAGGCCATTACCGAGGGAGAGACGAGTGTGACTGGCTCGATGCATGCGCCTTGCGTGCAGCACCTCACGCGGAACCTCGATGTTGATCCTGAGCTGGGTCCGGGGTTAGGGAAGGTTTTGTACGACGTATTTCCGCTACAGATGAGTCCTGAGGCGCTCGCCGGAGCGAACGCGGCGTTGAGCGCGCATCCACGGGGTTCGCTGCTGATCCATCTGGGCGAGGGCTCACCGCACGATGCAGCCGCGATGCGAGAGTTCGTCATGCTGAAGGGGCGCGGGCTGCTGCGGCCTGGCGTGTCGCTGATCCATGGCGTGGCGATCACGCCGGAAGGTTTTGCCGAGATGGCAACGGCGGGCGTTGGGCTGGTGTGGTCGCCACGCAGCAACGTGGAGCTTTATGGCGACACGGCGAATGTAGCCGCGGCCAAGGCTGCAGGTGTGCACATTGCGCTCGCTCCGGATTGGAGCCCTACGGGGAGCGTCGGTCTGCTGGGTGAGCTGAATTACGCGTCGATGTGGAACCAGACGCAGGCGACGCCGCCGTTCAGCGAGCGAGACCTCGTGATGATGGCGACGGCGAATGCGGCGGAGCTGGTGAACTTGTCGGGGCAGATTGGGTCGCTGGCGCCGGGGCACGCGGCGGATGTGATCGTGCTGCGGAAGGGAGCAGGTACGCATGACGCATACTGGACCTTGACGCACTCGTCGCCTGAGGATCTGGAGCTGGTGGTTGTCGGCGGGCGAGCGCTGTATGGGGATGCGGCGGAGATGGAGCCCTTCGGGACTGCGGGCGCGGAGACGTTGCAGGTTTGCGGCGTGGGGAAGAAGCTGGCTGTGGGCGAGAAGACCTTCGCGGACACCACGATGCGGCTGGACGGTGCTCTGCATCAGGCAGGGCGGTTCCTTGCACCGCTGGCGGAATGCGGCTACTAGCCGCCAAACTCATTGGATGGAACACTTAGGCTGAAATATCGGTTAGTGGTAAACTAGTAGGAGCGCCTGAAGCCCCGGGAGTCGGGGCCCAAGCTCGCAGCGCGACAGGAACATCGATGTATGTCTGACCACACGACGTGCAAGCGAACCGTTCTGCGGCGGGAATGCTAGAAGGAAATACCATGCCTAAGACAGCCATTCATCCCCAGTACGAAGATACTCACGTGAAGTGCGCGTGCGGTAATGAGTTCGACACACGCTCCACCCATAAGGGCGCGATCGTCGTGGAAATCTGCTCTGCCTGCCACCCGTTCTTTACCGGTAAGCAGAAGCTGGTCGACACCGCTGGCCGTATCGAACGCTTCCGTCGCAAGTTTGCCGCGACCGATGCCAAGAAGGCCGAGATCGCCGCTCACGACGCCAAGTAAACGACGCGAAGTAACTCTCGCGACCCACGAAACCGAGAGGCCTCTGCACAACGCGGAGGCCTTTCTTGTTTGCACCTACACCTGCACCGTTGAAAGATCGCAGACGCTTTAAAAAACGACGTCTATATGAAGAAAGAATGGGACAATTCGGCGATTACTGCGGCGCGTGCCATGCCCCACTCGGCGCGCGTGCCGGCGGAGATGTCGATTGGCGGCGTACGCATTGCGCCCGCGACGGTCCTCGCTCCGATGGCCGGAGTGACCGACACGGTCTTCCGTCGCTTCATCAAAAACGCGAGCATGTTTACGGATCCGACGGCTGCGGCCGATGTAGATGTGGAGACGACCAACGAGGTCTCGGGCTGTGGGCTGATCATGACGGAATTTACTTCCGCCGACGGACTGAGCCGCATGCGCGAGACTAAGCGCAAGCGCTACCTGACGTACTACGAGGACGAGCATCCGATCTCCGCGCAGCTGTTCGGATCGAACCCTGAGACGCTGGCTGACTCGGCGCGGATCTGCCAGGATGCTGGTTTCGACTTGGTGGATTTGAACCTTGGGTGCCCGGCGAAGCGCGTCGTTTCGTGCAATGGCGGCAGCGGGTTGTTGCGCGATCTGCCGCGCATTCGCGAGATCTTTGAGGAGATTCGGAAGGCTGTTTCGATTCCCTTCACCGTGAAGTTTCGGATGGGCTGGAACGACTCGAATATTGTGTGCGTGGAGCTGGCGAAGATGGCCGAAGACTGCGGCCTGAATGCGGTGGCGCTGCATGCACGCACGCGCGAGCAAGGCTACTCCGGCGACGCGCGCTGGGAATATATTGCCGCGGTAAAGGATGCGGTGACGATTCCGGTGATTGGGAACGGAGACATTCGCACGCCGGAAGATGCAGCGGCAATGGTCGAGGCGACGAGCTGCGATGCGGTGATGATTGGCCGTGCGGCTCCGGCGAATCCCTGGATCTTTCGGCAGATTGCGCAGTACACCGCGTCGAAACAGAGCACGGGCGTGGGCGTGTATGACAAGCCTACGGACATGGATCGCTACCGCATGATTCGCGATTACTTCGAGCGGCTAATGGCCGAGGTGGCGGAGCATCCTGAGGTGCTTGGTCCCGCCGACGATGATGTATCCAAGCGGCTTAAACGGAACCACGAGAGTGCGCAACGCGATGCGATCGGGCGCATGAAGCAGTTTGCCAGCTGGTTTACGCACGGCGTTCCCGGCGGCGCGACGCTGCGGCGAGAGATCTTTGAGGCGAAGCGCGGTGCGCAGGTGATCGATAAAGTAGAAGCTTTCTTTACGAAGCGCGACGAGGAACCGGCCCCAGTGTCTTCCGAGCCTGATCTAGAGTCGCACGCTGCGCCAGCGTGGATGGGCTGACGCAGCGGGCCAAATCACGCTACTTTAAGGGCGTCGATGATCTCTGCCGAGCTCCGCACACGACCCATCATCGGGAAGATCGTCTGCACGGAAAATTGGTGGGCATCCTCGCTGATTGAGGTCATCGCATCTTCCGCGAAGACCAGCTCATACCCTTGGTCGTGAGCGGCGCGCGCGGTGGATTCAACGCCCATGTTGGTTGCGATGCCAGCCAGAATAATGGTGCGAATGCCGCGGCGGCGCAGCTGCTGCTCCAGGTTAGTTCCATAGAATGCTCCCCATTGCCGCTTGGTGATGAGGACATCGCCTTCGCGGAAACCTGCTTCAGGAACCAGCTCTGAGGCCTCTGGCGGAATGGGTCCTGCGGGACGCGGGTTGGCGCGGTCGGCGGGTAGCGACAGAATGTCCGTGATGAGCACATGCACGTACACGACGGTTCCGCCGCTGGCGCGAACGGCCTCAGCCAGCTTGGCCGAACGCGAGACAACATCCTTCGCCGCGTGAGGCGCTAGCTGCCGAGAGACAATCGCGTGTTGCAAATCGATGAGGACTAAGGCAGTTGTTTTCGGGTCGAGCGTGAGACTCAAGTGTTCCTCCAGATTTGTGTTCGTGGGCTTGCGACGAGATTACTTTGCGGCGGCTTCGAGTTCTTGCCACTCGGCATCGCTCAGCGTGACGTCGGCGGCCTTCAGGTTCTCTTCGAGATGTTCGATGGAGGACGTGCCGGGGATTGGCAGCACTACCGGCGAGCGGTGGAGCAGCCAGGCGAGCGAGAGTTGCGAGACGGTCGCTCCATGCTTTTTCGCGAGCTCATCGAGCTTGCCGCCCGGCTGCGCGAGTTTCCCAGACGCCACCGGGAACCACGGAATGAAGGCAATGTTTTCGCGCTCGCAGTATTCGAGCACAGCCTCGCTCTTGCGATTGCTGATGTTGTACTCGTTCTGCACGCTGACGATGTTGACGACCTTGCGCGCCTGCTCGATCTCCGCGACGGTGACTTCGCTGAGGCCGATGAAACGGATCTTGCCCTCACTCTGCAATTTCTTGATTGCACCGAGAGAATCTTCTACGGGAACCTTGGCGTCGATGCGATGCAACTGCCAGAGATCGAGCTGTTCGCGCTTGAGCCAGCGCAGGCTCATCTCGACCTGCTGCGTGAGATATTCGGGGCGGCCTACGGGTAACCACTTGTTCTTTCCCTGCCGGGTCAAGCCCGCCTTGGTCGCAATGACGGTGCCCTTGGCGTAAGGCGCGAGGGCCTCGCCGATAATTGGCTCGCTGACCGCAGGGCCGTAGCTGTCGGCCGTGTCGATGAAGTCCACGCCAAGCTCAACCGCACGCTGCAACACTTTCTTCGCGTTTTCGCGATCCTTGGGTTCGCCCCAGATGCCGTCGCCGGTGAGGCGCATGGCCCCGTAGCCTAGCCGGTGAATCTCCAGCTCGCCACCTAATTTGAACGTCTTGGATACGGATGTCTCAGTTGCCATCGTAGATCTCCTCCGATCTCTTGGATGGCGATCGCGGCCTTCGCGATGCAGGAAGGATCAGATGCAGGAAAGATCAGCGACCACCACCCTGTTTGCGCCAAACGACGCGAATCTGCTGCCGCCACCTTTCATCCAGCGCTAACAAATTCCACTCCACGCGCGGCGACAGGTAGCGTAGAAGGATTTCGGTGGACGGATGAATGTGCAGCGAGGGGGCGACCAGGTAGAGCCGCGGCGGAAGCGGCGAGAGCGCGACGCCGCGAAAGTAGCCGTGGCGCTGAAACTCGCCAAGCCCGGTCGCCGTATCCGAGGTTTGCAGATGGTGATGGCGTACGCGAATCCAGTAGTCGAGACCCTGCATTGCAAAGTGCAGGTCGTCGTCGACTTTCAGCTCGATGACCGCAAGACGACCGTCGGCAGTGACGCCTAGGAGATCGAGCAGGCCGTGGTCATCGGCTCCGGCAATGGCGGGTACCTGGGAGTATATATGCTGCGCATCGAGACGCGGGATGACGCGACTTTCTTCGGCGACAGGATGGGACTGATTGCCATCAACTTCTTGGGCAGAGGGGACAGACGCGCGGTTACCAATGGAATCCGGGTCGATTTCGCTGGCGAATTGCTCTTTGTTGTGGCGTGCCGAAGGCTGCGGCGCGAGGTTGCGTGTAAGGGGCGCGAGATCCTGGCGCAGCATCGACTCAAGCCAGCGCTCGGGCGCGGCGCGGTAGAGCGGATCCTGGGCAGACGAGCCTATCCCGCCGCGTTGTCTTCCCTGCATGCGCACGTGCGCAGGGGCAGTCCTGGACGAACCGATTCGGCGCAGGGTCGCGGGAGGGCGGCGAGCGAAGACGCCGGAGGATTCGGACGCACGTCGGCGCGCAAACAGCTCTGCGACTTTCTCGGTGAGTTCGGCGCGGCTGTCGAGGGTCAGAGCAGTTTCATTGGAACCGACGCCGGCCGTCACCTCGAGGGTATGCGCAAAGCTGTTGGGCGCGAGGCTGATTCGGATGCGTGCGAACTCCATGCCGTGCAGTAAGAACGCAAGCTCGGCGGTATTGCGGAGGCGCTGCTCTACGCGATCCCGCTGATCGGCAGGAACGAGCTGCATCACCTGCTCGATGCCTGCCGCGAAGCGTTCGCGCGCGGCGTGCTCGTCCGGAAGATGCACGAGGCGGGTGCGCAGATTTCCCTGGTCGCTCACATCACGCTGGGTGAACTCCTCGCTGCTCTGTTCTAGCTCCCAAAGCTCCCACTGCGCTGCCTCGTTGTTGAGCCATGCCATGCGTGAGAGCGTGAGCGTGGCCGAGCCGCGTGGGACAATGATCTTCAGCCCCTGATAGAGGCGCCGTCCGCCAGCCTGCTCGCGGCACTCGTGCAGCCACAGGATGCCCAGGGTAAGGATGCCATCGATGATGTTCGTGCTCTCCTGCTCATTGACGCCGATGACGGCCCAGGCCGCGGTGCCTCGGACCAAAGAGCCTCGCGCGTAGGCCGGACCAAAGCTGCGTTCGAGGTCCATCGCGGTGCGAAAGCTCTCGCAGCGCCAATCGGCGGAGTAGCGCGTGAGCACGCGTTCAAGGGTATGCACGTAGCGTTCGCGGGCAGCCTCGCGCGTGGTGGGGGTTCTGCGCTCACGTGACGAGACTAACTCCAGCAGCTTTGTCTGGGCGTGTCCGAAACGCTGGGTCTCAAGACGCAGCGTCTCCGAACGCTCTGTCACGGAGACGATCTGTCGAACCAGGTTTCGCTCTTCGCTCCAAAGATGGAGCGTGCAGCGATCATGTTCCGTGTTCAGCGACGCCTTCGCCGCACGCAGATCGAAGATCACCTTGCCGTCTTCCAGCACGGCGGCTCCGGGGTGCTGGTCGAGGAATTCCTCGATGAGTTTGGCGATGTGGACGGCCGTCTGTGCAGCAGTTGGCTGCGTGGTCGGCAGGTCCGCGGAAGAAGCTCTGGGCGGGCGCATGAAACGAAGAGTAGCACCAATGTCTCTACCTAGCTGTGAACTAGGCGAGCGGCAGCATGAAATGGAAGCTCGAGACGCGCATGCGTTCGCGAAAGTAGAACGCGTGCGCATCGTGCCGATGAGTTCCAGAGTCGAGCGAGAAGGTCTGGCAGCCTTGTGCGCGTGCCGTAGCAATCAGCCAGTCGAGCATGACCTTCCCGTTGCCCTGGGAGCGGAAGGCTTTACCTGTCACTAGGTCGTCGACGTACATCGTGAGGCCGGAGACAAGCATGTGCTGCACACGAAAGCCGGTGACGGTAACGACCTCGCCGTCGCGCTCGAGGAAGGCCAACTGGAAGCCCTCCGCCTGCTGCTGCTGAACGAGGGCAACGAACTCTTCCGAGTTGTTGAGCGCTGTGCGAAGCTCGTGCATCACGGGGAAGCAGCGGGCGATCGATTCCGGTGTGGTCGCGAGGTGTACCGCTGGCAACGCGTCTGGCATGATTACCAGCCCTTCCGTGCGCGCAGGTGCGTGATGTGCGCGAGGTGATGACGCGCGTGCCAGGCGTAATGGATCGTCACCTCTTCAATGGTGCAGGGACCGCGCTCTGTGTGCTTGTAGCCGCGCTGCCACTGCGATTCGGTGAGCGAATGCAACACGAGAACCCAGCGTGCGTGGACAGCTTCGATCAACTCGACGGACCACTCTGCAGGAGCGACGGAATCAGCCAGAGCTGAGAAGGCCTTTTCGTCATAGCCGTGGACGGTGGGCCAATCTTCGGTAAGCGCGCGCCTCAGACGGTAAAAGGCGATTCCGTGCGAGTCCGCAACATGATGCACGACCTGACGAATGGACCAGCCACCTTCGCGATACGGCGTGTTGAGCTGAATGGTGTCGAGATCGCGAAGAGCGCTACGCAGGTCCTCCGGCATCTTTTCAATCGCATTGATCGCCGCCTTGCGGTCAGAGAGTGTGATGGTTGCCGGCGGCATGAATTTGCCGATGGGGTAACGTAAGTCAGCCACTGGTGCCATGAGGTAAATCCTTGATTCGGGATAAAACAGTCAACCCTAGATCGGTGTGTGACCGTATTGTAGACCGAAGCGGAAGTGGCCTGCGGTGACCTCCGCTGCAACCGAATAATATGACACACGATGTAAGCTAAGGACGAGGAAACCGGCGATGCGACTGGCATATCTGCGTCTGGTGGTTGGTCTGGCGATCATTGCCGCGAGTGGCTGCTCGCGGGGGAGCAGCCCCGTGAGCGCTGGAGCTACTTCCTCGAGCAGCCCGGCGACAGGGGCGAAGATTGATCCGCCGATCGGAGCTGTCGCCGGAGGCTTCCGCGGCTTTGATAGCAACGACTACCCTGGCGATGCGACCATGGGCAAGTTGCACCAAACGTTTGCCTTCACCGGCTATTGGCTGACGAATCCTCCGGGAGAGACGTCGAACCCCTGGAAGGGCAAGCGCACGCTTCTGCGGCAGCAGGGATGGGGATTCCTGGCGCTCGCCAACGGGCGGCTGGACAACGAGATTCTGAAGGCGCAGAAGAGTGGTACGTCTCCCGCGGCGCTAGCTCGCAAGGACGCCATCGTGGCCATCGCGGCGGCGCGCAGTGAGGGTTTCCCGGCACACACGATCCTCTTCCTCGACCAGGAAGAGGGAGGCCTTCTGCTCAGCGAACAGTCCGCTTACTTGCTCTTCTGGACGGAGACCGTTGCGGCTAGCGACTATCGGCCGGGAGTCTATGCGAGCGGCCAACCGGTGCCCAACGGTCCCGGCCAGACGATCACAACGATCGAAGACATCCGCGCGCATGTCACCAAGAATCACCTGCATCCGATCGCGATGTTTGATGCTCAGGACGCGTGTCCTCCTGCGCCGGGATGCACCTTGAACGCAAAGCCCCTCTCCAGCAGTGGCGAGATTACGCTGAGCCCGGGCGGCGACCTGGTGGCGTGGCAATATTCGCAGTCGCCACGCCGTCCGGAGCTGACACGTTCCTGCGGTACCACCTACGCCGCCGACGGTAATTGTTACGCTCCCGGAGTTCCTACAGTTCTGCTCGACATGGACATTGCCAGCAGTGCGGACCCCTCGCACGGCCGCTAGAGTGCGGGCTTAGAGTGCGGGCTCGATGCGCGCTCCCTGGTCGACGTTCGCAACGCGGCGTCCTTCGCGGCGGTCGCGGAGGGCAAGGAATGGCCGCTCAACCGAGAAGTAGAAGAGGGCTGCGACCGCTAGGCAGCTGACCGCTAGGATCGCGACGGTCTTCCAACTGCGCGCGTCCATCAGCTTTGGAAGCCAGAGCTCGTCGAGATGCGCTACCTCTTTGTGCGTGAGGTAGAGGCTATAGGCGAGCGTGGCCACGAGCTTCGCTCCCGGAATGCGCGCCCTCCCGAACCAGCATCGTCTGTCGGCGGCGGCCATCACCAGAAGGCCGAATGCAATCGCCATCAGAGGGAAGCCGATCACTGTGCCGATGGCGCTGAGGCGATCGGCGAAGAGCCACAACGTAATGCCCATAAGGATGATGCCGCAAGCCAGCAACCAGTTTGCACGCTGCAGGAGGGTCGACCACCAGATTGGCCGATAGCTCCGCATGAGCGCGAGGGCAACTCCTGCCAGCAGTCCATCGAGCCGCGTGTACGTCGGATAGTAGATGCGTTCGATGTAGCCGAGCCCGAAGTGATCGCTCTCGCGCCCCATCGGCAGAAGGACGTGGAAATATACATAGCTGCGAACCACGAGGCCGAGCGCGACGAAGAATGCCAGCGCGGCGATTGTCTTCCACACCGCGGGTTTGCGCGACATCAGGAGAACGATCATCGGCAGCAGCAGATAGAAGTGCTCTTCCACGCACAGCGACCATACGTGCGAGAACGCATGGTTGATGGAGTAGTCGATGCAGAAGTTTTCGGTGAAGGTGAGAAACTGCCACAACGGAGAAATTCCCGGCGCCTCTCGCCACAGCGGCCAGAGCAGGTAGAGCGCCAGGACCACCAGGTACACCGGCAGGATCCGGTAGGCTCGCTTGCGGTAGAAGTCCAACAGCATGACGCCCCGGCCGTCGCGCAGCGGCTTGAGCAGTTGCGAACCAATGAGATAACCGCTGAGCACGAAAAACAGGTCCACACCCATCCAGCCATAACGTGCGATCGGACCAAAGGCATCTGGCAGTAACCCTTGCAGATGGAACGCCATGACCACGGCGATGGCCAGAGTGCGGAGCGTATCGAGGCCCGGAAGCCGGTGATTGACGGATAAATTTGCAGACATAATGCGTTTGATCACGTTGGGAGCGAGGTTTCGAGTGATATAAGACTACAATTGGATTAATGGCATCCGCCCCCAACCTTATCCATTCCGACGTTCCGGACCATAAGCGTTACTTCCTTACCCATCTCGGCCTGACCGAGCGGCTTCTTGAACGCTGCCTCGGGGAGGCGCTTTCGGCCGGTGGCGAGTTTGCGGATCTCTACTTCGAGGCGGTCACGTCGACGTCGCTGGGCATGGACGAAGGCATCGTCAAGACCGCCGCGCAGGGGATCAGCGTCGGTTGCGGCATTCGTGTTCTCTCCGGCGAGCGGACCGGCTATGCCTATACCGACGACCTCAGCCCCGATCGCCTGCTGAAAGCCGCGCGCACCGCGGCGCTGATCGCCAACGGACCGCAAACCCAGCGCGTGCAAGGATTTAACGAGACACGGACACCGTCGCTTTATCCCGTAACCGGCGTTACCGCCGATGCGGAGATCGCCGACAAGCTCCGGCTGATCGAGCGCGCCAACAAGGCCGCCCGCGATTACGATGTGCGCATCACCCAAGTTCGCGCGTCCATCAATGACGAACTGCGCCGCATCCTGATTGCTGCCTCCGACGGAACCTACGCTTCGGACACGCAGCCGCTGGCTCGGCTGAACGTTGCAGTGATCGCCAAGGATGCCACCAGCACAGCTCGCGGCACCAGCGGCGGAGGTGGGCGCATCACGCTCGACTTCTTTGAGGGAGACAAATCTCCTGAGTACTTTGCACGCGAAGCAGCACGCACGGCCATCCTGCAGCTTGGAGCGGTGGCTGCTCCCGCGGGTGAGATGGAAGTCGTACTCGGCCCCGGCTGGCCCGGTGTTCTGCTGCACGAAGCCGTCGGCCATGGCCTCGAAGCGGATTTCAATCGCAAGAAGACGTCCGCGTTTGCGGGGCTGATTGGGCAGAAAGTCGCCTCGTCCAAGGTGACCGTGGTGGACAACGGACGCATGCCGGGTCGTCGCGGTTCGCTGAATGTGGACGACGAGGGCAACGCAACCCAGGAGACTGTGCTGATCGAGAATGGAATCCTGCGCGGATATCTGTCGGACAAGCTAAGCTCCCGGCTGATGAATATGCCGAACACGGGCAGCGGTCGCCGCGAAAGCTATCAGTCCATCCCCATGCCACGTATGACGAATACGTACATGCTGAACGGCGAGGACGATCCCGGGGATATTTTGAAGTCGGTGAAGCGCGGCCTATACGCAGTGAACTTTGGCGGCGGACAGGTCGATATTACAAGTGGCAAGTTTGTCTTCACGGCCAGCGAGGCGTACCTCATCGAGGACGGCATAGTTACCGCGCCGGTAAAGGGCGCGACGCTGATCGGCAACGGGCCAGAGGCGCTGAAATATGTCTCGATGGTTGGCAATGATCTCGCACTCGACGAAGGTGTCGGCACCTGCGGCAAGGCCGGCCAGAGCGTCCCCGTCGGTGTGGGCATGCCGACGATCAAGCTGGACCGCATGACAGTGGGCGGAACGGGCCACTAAGCAGATTTTCAAGTTTGAACTGCACACAGGATTAGAAGTTCACACGCACTCTCAACCGCAACAAGAAGGAAGACTATGGCTACCAAAGTTGCAATCGCTCCTGAGAAGCTCTATGAGTGCGAAGTGAAACGTCGCCGCGTTCGCGTGGGCGGAGGCTACGAGCCGTTCTGGAAGGTGAAGACCGTTGCCGATGCCATCCTCGATGGCGATACCGAGTTTCGTTGCAAAGAGTGCCATGGACCGCTGAAGCTGCACAAGCGCCATACACCAGGTGCGGTCTCGCACGTCGAGCACAAGCTGAAGAGCGACTCGGAGCACTGCCCGGTTGGCGCGCGCTTCCACGCCGCTGCCGATGGCCGCGCAACGCGTCTGTCTGGTACCCCTGTAGCCTAAGAGGCCGGACTTGAGATGTGTCTGAGGAGACAACGTTGAGCAGCACCGCAAACCTGGCGCACGACACCAACCTGAGTCAGCTTGCTGAGCAAGCCGTCGCACGCGCGCTGGCACTCGGTGCCACCGACGCCGAAGCCGTTGCCGTGGAGAGCGAAGAGTTCCATGTGAACGTTCGCCTCGGCCAGGTGGAGCAGCTTACCGAGTCGGGCTCGCGTGCGCTCGGCCTGCGGGTTTTGTTCGCTGAAGGCAACGGCAGCCGCACGGCCAGCACCTCTACGAGCGACCTCTCTCCCGAAGGCGTGACTCGGATCATCGAGTCGGCTGTCCAATTGGCGCGAGTGACCGGTGTCGACCCCTTTGCCGGGCTTCCTGAGCGCGATGCGTTCGGGTCCAACGATGTCTCCGCGCAGGCTCTCTACTTCAACGACGTGGACGCAATCACCCCTGCCGAGCGAATCGAGATCGCTCGCGGTTGTGAAGCCGCCGCCATGGCGTACGACACGCGCATCCAGAACTCCTCAGGCGCGGACTTCGATGCCAGCACACTGCACCGCTTCATGACCAACTCGCGCGGCTTCTCGGGCGAGTATCGCAGCAGCTACTGCGGTTTCTCGGTGACACCGATCGCGCAGGACGCCAGCGGCGCCATGCAGCGGGACTTCTGGTACTCGTCGGCGCGGACGGCAAAGCTGCTCGAAAGCCCCGAGGCAATTGGCCGGATCGCAGCGCAGCGAGCGCTTCGTCGACTGGGTGCGCGTCCCGTCAAAACACAGCGCTGTCCCGTGGTGTTTGCGCCAGAGGTGGCGCGCGGCCTGATGGGCAACCTGCTGGCTGCTGCTGATGGAGATTCGATCTACAGAAATTCCAGCATGTTCTCAGGGAAGCTGGGAGAGCAGGTTGCCGGCGAGAACATTACGATGATCGACGACGGCACGATGGTCTTCGATCACGCGCTGGAGGACGGAACTAGCCTCCGCGTGGGTGGCTTCGGCACTTCGCCCTTCGATGGAGACGGCCTGCCGACTCGCCGGACGGTGGTCATTGAGCGGGGCATCCTCAAAGAGCTCATGCTGAATACCTACACAGCGCGCAAGCTGAATATGCAGTCGACCGGCAAAGCCTCGCGGGGGCTGGCTGGCGCTCCCGGCATCGGTGGCGGCAATTACTTTCTGGAGCCGGGCACGCTGACGCCGGAGCAGGTGATTGGCGGCGTCACTTCCGGCCTGTACGTGCTGCAGACGATGGGGCATGGTGTGAACCTGGTCACCGGCGATTACTCCGTCGGCGCTAGCGGTCTTTGGATTGAGAACGGTGAGCTCGCCTACCCGGTGGAGCAGATCACCATCGCCGGCAATCTCAAGGACATCTTCCGCAACGTGGTCGCGATCGGCAATGACCTGGAGTTCCGCGGATCGGGCGCTGTGCCCACGCTGCGCGTTGAAGGCATGACCGTCGCCGGCAGCTAGTACTCAATCCGTCTAAAATCCAACCTGTGGCTTCACCCTTCGCCTTCGACCATCGAGCCGAGTTCCTCCCGGAGAGCTCCGACGAATTGTTGCGCAGCATTCCTGCCGCGCCTGGCGTCTTTGCTTTGCGCGGTGCCGATCCTGCATCCGAGCCCTACCTTACGCGCGCTGCGGATCTTCGTCGACGATTGCGGCGGCTACTGGCTCCTCCCGAAGCTCTCGATGAGAGCGGCCAGCCGGTGCCGTCGAAGCGCCTGAATCTGCGGGCGAGGATACGCTGGATCGAGTGGACGCGCACCGGGTCCGACTTCGAATCGACTCTACTGCTCTATCGTGCCGCTCGCTCCGCCTTCGGCCCCGAGGAAGCGCGCCGGAGACTGCGCTTGCATGCGCCCTATGTTTTGCGCGTCACGATGTCGCACACGCATCCGCGCGTTTACTCAACCAACCGGCTGAGCAAAAAATCGCTGCACGAGTGCTTCGGTCCGTTCCCTTCGAGGTCTGCGGCCGAGCGCTACTGCGATGCCGTACTCGACCTCTTCCTGCTGCGTCGCTGCTACGAAGATCTTGCGCCATATCCTGAACATCCCGGCTGCGTCTACGGCGAGATGAACAAGTGTATGCAGCCATGCAAGGAGGGAAACCCGCAGGCCTGCACCCCAGAGCAGTATGCGAAGGAGGCGCAGCGAGTGTTTGCATTCTTCAGCACGCGCGGGCAGTCGCTACTCGACGAGATTGCCGCGCAGCGCGAAGCAGCCAGCGAGGCGATGGACTTCGAAGGAGCGGCCACGCTGCACAAGCAGTGGGAAAAGGTCCGCGCCGCTGCGATGCTCGCCGACGAACTCGTGCGTCCCATCGACCAACTGCGCGTGCTCATCGTGCAACGGGCAGCGCCGGTCGAGGAAGAATCGCAACCAGATTCCGCCGCCCTCTTCCTCTTCGAGCAAGGCCAACTCTGTGGCCCGGAACGTCTTTCCACCCTCGGCGTCCGTGCAGTCCGCGAGCAGACTGCAGTGGGCAGCAGCCTTTTCGCCCAGCCCCTGATGCTCGCACCCGTGCCGCTGGATCCCGAACCGGATGCCGCGCCCAGCTCGCTCACACCGGAGGACCGCGCCCGCGCTGCCATCGATGCGCTCGCCGCCCGAACGCAAACTGCACCCGACATGGCCGAATTCTGCGATCATCTTTCCCTCCTCCGCCGCTGGTACTACCGTCCGGAGAAGCAGCGCGAGGGCGAAGTCTTCCTTCCGAACGCAGATGTTTCCTGGCCGATCCGCCGTATTCTGAACGGAGCGGCCCGCGTCGTCCTCGGACCACCCGCGCCGATCGCGCCTGCCGACCGCGAGGCCGCAAAAGCTCTCAAGACAAAGATCATTCATGCCGGACGCGAGGGCGTGGAGCGCGAAGTTCCCGTGCTGCCCAGGCGGGGCCGCACGCGTAAAGCCGTCACGCCTGGCGACATCGCCGAATGAACCTGCCCACGCTGCTAAACTGAAGGCCTGATGATTGAACTAGCTTTTTCCATCCTCGCCGCAGACTTCGCGCATCTTGCTGATGAGATCGGCCGAGCCACAGCCGGTGGCGGCACCATTGTCCACGTGGACGTGATGGACGGCCATTTCGTCCCCAACATCACCTTCGGCCCTCCGGTCGTCAAAGCGATCCGGCCCGTTACCAATCTGCCGCTCGACTGCCACCTGATGATCGAGAATCCGGACGAGTTCATCCCCGCCTTCGCCGAGGCGGGAGCCGATATGGTCTCGGTCCAGGTCGAGGCTTGCCGCCATCTGAACCGCACCCTGCAACTGATTCTGGACCACGGAATGCTCCCGGGAGTGGTAATCAACCCCGCAACGCCGGTGGAGATGCTCTCGGAAGTCCTTTCGATGGTGCATCATGTGCTCGTGATGAGCGTGAATCCGGGGTTTGGGGGGCAGAAGTTCCTTCCTCGTTCCGTGGAGCGGATCGCTCATCTGCGCCGCCTTCGCCACGAGCTAGGCCTGAATTACCGAATCGAAGTGGATGGCGGAATCGCTCACGATACGGTGGGTTCGGTCGTCGAAGCAGGAGCGGACATGCTCGTTGCCGGGTCCGCTATCTTCCAACCTGGGAAGACCGAGGAGAACGCACGCGAGTTTTTGCGCGTCGCCCGTGCGGCAAGCTAGGAATTCCCGGGAACATGAAGTCGATACGCTCCGGTATGAAGAATAGGCCCCCACCGATGCGGTTCTGGCACTTCGCCAGATAGAATAGAAGCTGCTCTTGACGCCACCGCAGGGAAGATGAAGTTGGTGGTATTCATCGCAAGCATTTGGAGTTCGCGGCCACGCCGCAGAGTAGATGGAGTTTTGATGGGCATGAAGATTCGGAGTTTTTTCCCCAGCAATCGTACGAGCCTGCTTGCCGGCTTCGCAGTTGCCGCACTACTGGCGGGAGCGCCCTCGCTCAAGGCGCAAGACGCTCCCGCGGCATCGCCTGTTGACCAGAACACCCCGGCGACTCAGACAACGACAGCTACTCCAGCGCAGGCGGACGTCACGCTGAGCAACACGCCGGTCAAGAAGAAGAAGCCCAAGATCGCGAAGGCGGATCGCGTCGTCGCGACCAAGGACACCAAGAAAGAGCTCAAGAGAGAAGCCAAGTTCAACCCTCTGATTGGCAAGGACCAGCAGCTTCCTGATAAGCAGCTTTATGACAAGGCCGTGGCCCAGATTGCCAGCGGTCACTACGATATCGGCCGTCTCGATCTCCAAACGCTGCTCGACACCTATCCCGACTCGCAGTACATGATGCGCGCCAAGCTCGCCGTCGCGGATGCCTGGTACAAGGAGGGAGGAAGCGCGGCGCTGACCGAGGCCGAGCAGGAGTATCGCGACTTCATCACCTTCTTCCCGAACGTCCCGGAGGCCGCGGAAGCACAGTTGCGCATCGGCGACATCTACTTCAAGCAGATGGATGTTCCGGACCGCGACTACTCCAAGGCCACGCATGCTGAGGCGGAGTACCGCACCATGCTCAAGCAGTATCCGGACGCTCCTAAGCCAATCCTCGACGACGCGCGCCAAAAGCTTCGCGAGGTGCAGGAGGTTCTGGCTGACCGCGAAGCCGAGTTGGGCTCCTTCTACTCCTCACACGGCAACTGGCCGGCCGCCATCGCGCGCTACCAGACCGTTGTGGACACCTATCCGCTCTACAGCCACATGGACGACGTGCTGATCGGCATTGGTGACGCTTACGAGGCGGAAGCGGCTGTAGTCCGCACAGAAGTTGTATGCACCAAGAAGCTTGCACCCGGAACCCGTTGCCTTCCCGAAGGCGCTAAGGGCCGTCTGCTGGAGGGCTACGACAGCAAGGCAGCCGACGATTACCGCCGGGTTGTGATGTATCACTCCGCTGCGCCCCACGTAGAGGACGCCAAAGAGCGCCTCACCGGCATGAACCTGCCAATTCCCACGCCCACCAAGGAGCAAGAGGCCTTGAGCGAAGAGCTGGAGAGCAGCCGCGCGCAGTACAACCTCCAGAAGCGCATCGAACTACTCTTCCTGCGAGAGCCGGACACCGTTACGGCTGCGAGAATGGGCATGCCAACGCTTCAGGACCCTCCTCCGACGACAGCACCGCTGGTCGTCAAGGAGTTGATGGCGGAGTACCGCGACGCCTTCGATCCTACGCTTGCCGCCAAGGAGCATGCCGCCGAAGCGGCAGCCGCAGCAGCAACCAGCACCACGGACGACAGCGCAACAGCAGCGGCAGCGCCTGCAGCGACCGCACCGCCAACGCTCGAAGATGTACCCAACGAGAGTACTGGAGCAGCAGCAGATAACGGCGACAAGTCGGTGACCGTAGTGGAGCCTGCCGAGACGCCCGCTTCGAGCGGTTCTGGAACCGGTCTTGGCGTGGACGTCATCACTCCCGGCAGCGAAGCTCCTGCAACCGGCACCGGCGCCAGCAATCTTCCCGCCGCCACCGGAGCCCAGGACCCGAACTATGGGCTGCCAATGCCGAAACCGGCGGCCACCGCATTGCCTCCAGTCGAGAAGCCTACGGAGGCTCCCGACCAGTTGAATGAGGCCGAGGGTCATGCCACCAACCCTGGTGGTGCGCCCGCAACGACCGACGCCAACGGCAAGAAGAAGAAGACCAAGGCTCCGAAAGAAGATAAGAACGACGAGAGCTCCAGCAAGAAGAAGCCGAAGAAGGGCCTCGACAAGCTGAACCCTTTCTAAGACCAAGCAACGCGTAAAGAGTAGCAAAGAAGCGGGAGCGGCCTAGGCTGCTCCCGCTTTGTTTCTTCTGCTCCTTACGCTCTACTCCTTATCCGTGCCTTCCTGCTACCCTTAAGGCTTATGAGTCAGGAACTACCCAAGGCATACGATCCCTCGCTGATTGAAGAGAAATGGTCCAGGTTCTGGGTCGATGAGAAGATCTTCTCCGTCCCCACACCCTCAGACGCAAGCTCTATCACGCCCTTCGTTCAGCTTTTGCCGCCGCCAAACGTTACCGGCCGTCTGCATATCGGCCACATGCTCGAGCACACGCAGATGGACATCCTCACGCGCTGGCATCGCATGTCCGGCGACACGGCCGTGTGGGTTCCCGGCACCGACCATGCGGGCATCGCTACGCAGATGATGGTCGAGCGCCAACTGGCCGCCGAAGGAAGTCCTGACCGAAAGACGCTGGGGCGCGAGGCCTTCACCGCCCGCGTCTGGGAGTGGAAGCAGCAGTACGGCTCCGCGATCACCGAGCAGATGAAGCGGCTCGGCGCGTCGGTCGACTGGTCGCGGGAATACTTCACCATGGATGAGCGCCTCAGCGTCGCGGTGAAGGAAGCCTTCGTGCGCCTCTACGAACAGGGACTCATCTATCGCGGCGCATACATCGTCAACTGGGATCCATCCATTCAGACCGCCGTCAGTGATCTCGAAGTCGACTCCGAAGAGCGCGTCGGTAAGCTCTACTACGTGCGCTATCCGCTGGCCGATGCAACCGATTCCATCACCATTGCGACGACTCGTCCCGAGACGATGCTTGGAGACGTTGCCGTCGCGGTCAATCCATCCGACGAACGCTACAAGCATCTGATCGGGCGAACGTTGCGTCTACCGCTGAGCGCCGTTGTTGGGAAGCCAGACCGTGAGATGCCCATCGTCGCCGACGACTGGGCTAATCCCGAGTTTGGTACCGGCGCCGTCAAGGTCACGCCTGCGCACGACCCCAATGACTTCGCCATCGGCCAGCGTCACAAGCTGCCGAACATCACCATCTTTGATCCCACCGCGCACATCGATCTGCCCGGCTCGCCCTTCCACGGCCTTGATCGCTTCGAAGCTCGCGAGCGGATTGTCGCCGAGCTCGAATCCATTGGCGCGCTCGTCGAAATCAAAGACCATCCGATGACGGTCCCCATCTCGCAGCGCACCGGCGTCATCATCGAGCCGCGCTTGTCGATGCAGTGGTTCATCAAGATCCAGCCGCTCGCCGACAAAGCGATCCAGGCCGTCGAAGAAGGCCACATCACCTTCACGCCCGACAACAACCGCAAGACCTACATGGAGTGGATGACCAACATCCATGACTGGTGCATCTCCCGCCAACTCTGGTGGGGCCACCGCATTCCCGCATGGCATTGCAATGCCTGCGGCTGCATCACCGTATCGCGTGACGCCGTCACTGCCTGTAGCGGCTGCGGCATCACCGACATTCGCCAGGAGACCGACGTGCTCGACACTTGGTTCTCCTCCGGCCTGCTGCCCTTCACCGTCTTCGGCTGGGACGGTAGCAACGAGATCACACCAGACCTCGCCGCGTTCTATCCCACGCAGCAGCTCGTCACCGGCTTCGACATTCTCTTCTTCTGGGTGGCGCGCATGATCATGCTCAGCTGCCACTTCATGCTCGACGTGCCCATGCCCGACGGCAGCCCCCGAACGCTCGCCGACGCAGTTCCCTTCCGCAACGTCTACATCCACGCCCTCGTCCGCGATGCTGACCGCCAGAAGATCTCGAAGACCAAGGGCAACGTGATCGACCCCATCGAGATCGTCACCAAGTACGGAACCGACGCCGTGCGATTCACGCTCGCCGCGCAGGCCTCGCCGGGCACAGACATCGCCTTCAACGAGGCGCGCACCGAAGGTTATCGTGCCTTCGCAAACAAGATCTGGAACGCCGCGCGCTTCCTGCAGATGAACATTGAGCGCGGCAACGAAGCCGGCTACAAGGTCTCGCTCAGCGGCCACGATTCGGTCTCGCTCGAGCTTCCCGAGAGCACGCCACTGGAGACACGTTGGATCTTTTCGCGTCTTAGCACCGTCTCCGACAGCGTCGCGCACTCACTCGCGGACTATCGTTTCGACGAGGCCGCTCACTCCGTCTACCAATTCTTCTGGGGCGAGTTCTGCGACTGGTATCTCGAGCTCGTCAAGCTGCGCATGGATTTCTTCCCCGACGAACACGGTGTCTTCAAACCGCACAGCGACGCCGCTGCCATCACACTCAACGCGCTCGTGAGCGTCTTTGAAGCCGCTCTGCGCCTGCTCTCGCCGTTCATGCCCTTCCTCACGGAAGAGCTCTGGCACGCGCTCTACGCCAGCGTTGGCACCGACAGCCCCGCACGGTCGATCGCGCTCACCCGCTATCCGCGTGCGGAGGATTTTGCCGCGGACGAAGCCTCTGTGCTCGCGATGACGACGCTCCAGGAACTCATCGTCACCATCCGCGGCCTGCGCAAAGAGCTTGCCCTTCCGGAAAAGGAATTCGCGCCAATCCAACTCCACGCCAGCGCGCCGATCTCCGCACTCGTGGAGAGGAACGCGGACATGCTCTCGCGCCTCTCCCGCGTCAGCGCTGTCGAGCTCTCCCCTGCAACGCTGACCGGCAACAACGCTCGCTCAACCTCCGCCTTCGATGTTGCAGTCGTCTACGAGCGCCAAATCGACGTCCCCGCCGAGCGCGAGCGCCTCTCGAAAGACCTTGCCAAGTTCACCAAGGGCCTCGAAGCCGCAGATAAGCAACTTGGCAACGAAGGCTTTATCGCTCGCGCTCCCGCACCCATCGTCGAAGGCCTGCGCAAGCAGCACGCCGAAACCCTGGCTCTCAAACAGAAAACGGAAGCAGCTCTCGCGGCTCTGCCACCCGAGTAGCTTCCCTAATCCTCGGCAACGCGTCCAACCATCGCATAGAACGCGCACGAGGCGTCACCAATTCCCGAAATTGCAACGAACCTGGAGTACTCCCTATGGCTTTTCCCATCAAGACCTGCATCATCTGCGAAGAAGAGTTTGAACTGAAGCCGGACAAGCCCGGATACGCGAATCGCTGCCCGACCTGCTCCACGCCGGAAGCCGCCGAGCTGATTGCGCAGCATCCTGCAGCGACCAGCGATCGCGAGGCGAACGCTGCGCGCCGCGATGCCATGCGCAATCTTCTCTATCGCAAAGACAGCTAGCCGCGCCACGTATCGTCTCGCGAGCAAAGAGATATCGAGCAAAGAGATATCGAATAGATAGGCACCTACTCGCGTGCCTTCGGCATCCATACCCGTGTGCCCACAAAGAAGACCAAGACCCAGGCGATTGCCTTCGACGATCGATCGCGTGTCCTCGAGCAAGAACGGCGTCGCAAGATGGCTCGCAGCGTTCATGCCTATGTTCGTGGCAACACCATTCAGTTCTACGAGTGGCTTACCCGCACACATAAAGACTCGATCCCCAAAGGCCCTTCCATCTGGATCTGCGGAGACTGCCACGTCGGCAATCTCGGCCCCATCGCAGGTGCCGATGGCCGCGTCGAAATTGAAATCCGTGACCTCGACCAGACGGTCGTCGGCAATCCAGCCCACGACATCATTCGGCTGGCGCTCTCGCTCGCCATGGCTGCACGCGGCAGCGACCTTCCTGGAGTGACGACCGCGCAGATGGTCGAACACATCATGCTTGGCTATCAGTCCGGGCTTCTTCGTCCAGTAGCCACCGCGGCAGACGCTGTGCGAGGCGACCATCTCGAACCGATCCACGACGTTCTGCAGAATGCTATCCGGCGCAGGTGGAAGCATCTTGCCGAAGAGCGTATTGACGACGTCACGCCCACGATCCCTCTCGGGGAACGCTTTTGGAAGCTCTCCGATAAAGAGCGCCAGGCCATCGAGAAGCTCTTCGCGGAAGATGCCACCTCCAAACTGATGACCCAGCTCAAGGGCCGCGACGACGATGCCAAGGTCAAGGTCGTCGATGCCGCGTACTGGATGAAGGGCTGTAGCTCGCTCGGAAAACTGCGCATGGCCGTGCTCATCTCCGTCGGCAAGCGTTCTGACAGGACCTACTGCCTGGTCGACATCAAGGAGGCTGTCAAACCCGCAGCACCAGCGGGTAAACCTGCCACAGGAGGACCGCACATGCCCACCGACTTCGCCGAGCGCGTAGTTGCGGGAGCATGTGCGCTTTCACCCTATCTCGGCAATCGAATGCGTGCCGCCACGTTGCTTAACCGTCCCGTCGTAATTCGCGAGCTCATGCCACAAGATCTAAAGCTCGAGATCGACTCCCTCACTTGCGAACAAGCGATCGGCGCGGCCCGATTCCTCGCGGCGGTCGTCGGGAAAGCCCACGGGCGGCAGATGACAGCAGCACACCGTAGGAGCTGGGCTGCCGAACTCAACCGCAATCGCAGCAAATCTCTCGACGCACCCAACTGGCTCTGGAGCAGTCTTCTGCAACTCGTCTCCGAACACGAGGCGGCGTATCTCGAGCACTGCCGCCGCTACGCGCTCGTCTCCTGAACCTACGCTACTTTTTCGCCGCCGTCTCGGGCAGATCTTTCTGGACGGCCGCAATCGACACGTTCTCGTGCTTGATGTCCAGCCGCAGCAAGTTGAACACGCTCATGTAGACGTTCGCGATCCACACCACGGCGAACCACGCCACCAGATACCCGCGCCATCCTGTGTACAACAACTGAAATCGAAACAACCACAACGCGATCGCGGACACATAATGTGAAAAGCAATACTCGCATGTGAACAGGTAGAAGAACTTCCTTTGCGGAAGCGACTTGCAATCCTGGCTCATTTTTTTACAGAATTCGCGCGGCTCGCGAAAGACTTCTTCATGAGTGACCGTCCACGCCGCGCAAGCTACGGGCAATGCAATGATCAGCAATAAAACGAACTGATGCGCCAGTGGCACCGATAACTCAGCAGGCATGAACGCACCCCATCCAATCGTGATTAGCGTCCTTCAATAAGATAGTCATGAGCGTTAAGATGCAGATATGAGTTCTCGTGAAGAGTTGAATCCGGTCGCACTTCGAGCCGCGCTGATGGGCACTCGTTTTCCCGCACGTCTGCACCACTTCCCAACCGCCGAATCCACCAATACGCTCCTGCTCGAGGCCGCCGCGAATGGAGCTCCGGAGGGAACCGTTTATCTGGCCGACGCGCAGACGAGGGGACGAGGTCGGGGCGGCCACCTCTGGCATTCCTCTCCGGGAGACGGCCTCTATCTCAGCGTACTCGCCAAGCCCCGTCTGCCTCTGCGAGAGGCCCTCTGGATCTCGCTCGCCACCGGGCTCGCCGTGAGGTCTGCGATCCACACGTTAACCGGCATCGACGCCGATATCCGCTGGCCCAACGATCTTCTCCTCTCGCAACCCTCCGGTCCGAGTAAAAAACTCGGAGGCATTCTCGTCGAAACTGCCGTGCAACCGGGTGAAGAAGCGCTGCTGCGCTATGCCGTCATCGGTATTGGCTTGAACATCAATCACGACAGCTTTCCTCCCGAGCTTTCGCCGATCGCCACGTCTCTTCGGATCGCAACCGGCGAGCCGCAGAGCCGCAACGCCCTGATAATCGCCATCCTCCAAGCGCTCGACTTCGAGCTCACCCGGCTCGAAGCTCACCAGCCGGATCTTCTCGACCGCTTCGCAGCCGCGTCAAGCTGGGTACGTGGCAAGCGGGTGCAGGTTCCAGAGCAAGGTGGCTACACCGGCATCACCGCTGGCCTTGATCGCAATGGCTATCTGCTGGTCGACGCCGACGACCACACCCAGCGCACCGTCCTCTCCGGTGGAGTCCGCGAAGATGTTTAGCTCATTCCTCGGCTGCACGCGACGCCCTCGTCCGCGCAGGACACACGCTGGTAACATAGCTTAGTGAGGCGGGAAAGCTCGGCATGCTACTGGCACTCGACGTCGGAAACTCCAACACGGTTTTTTGTCTCTTCGCGCCACCTGCTGGAGCAGAGCCCGCGCACATGGTGGCCGATTGGCGGGTAACGACTCCCCACAAGCAGACAGCCGACGAGCTTGGCGTTCTCTTCCAGGCGCTCTTCAACATGCGCGGGCTAACGCCGCAGATTGTCACGGGAATCGCTGTCTCCTCGGTCGTCCCTCCGTTGGACGCCGCCATCCGCAGCCTCTGCGAGACCTTCTTCCATATCCGCCCACTCTTCATCGAACCTGGAGTCAAAACGGGCCTACCTGTTCTCACGGACAATCCCAGCGAGGCAGGTGCCGACCGCATTGTGAACTGTGTTGCAGCGTTTGATCTGCTCGGCGGCCCAACCATCGTCGTCGACATGGGAACCGCGACGACCTTCGACGTTGTCTCCGCGAAGGGTGAGTTCATCGGCGGCGCCATCGCTCCCGGCATCGGCATCTCCGCGGACGCACTCTTCGCCCGAGCCGCACGCCTCACCCGCGTCGAGATCAAGAAGCCAGCCAAGATCATCGGGACGTCCACCACTGACAACATCCAGATTGGCCTCTACTACGGCGCAATCGGACAGATCGACGGCATCCTCGAACGCATGATCGCCGAACTGGGTCCCGAGACCAAGACCATCGCCACAGGCGGACTCGCTAAGCTGATTGCCGCCGACTCAAAGTACATCCAGCACGTGGACAACAACCTCACCCTCAACGGCCTCCGTCTAATCTGGGAGCGCAATCACGACCGCCAACGGCGACGCTAGCGTAATGCCGAATTACTTCGAATATTTCTCCGAGATCGAAGAGCGCTTCAGCCAGCGCCGCGGCTCCATTCTCCTTCTCAACACGCTGGACTGGGCCTTGATCGAGACTTGGCGAGAGGCCGGCATTCCTTTGGAAGCGGTACTGCGGGGTATCGACGCTGCCTTCGATAAATACGACACCCGCGCTCACAAAGCTCGAGGTCGTCTCCGCAAGGTCAACGGTCTCGCCTGGTGCGCGCAGGCCGTGATGCAGTCTGCCGAAGAACTCGTCGAAGCGTCCACGGGCCTCTCTCCCGCAGTTTCACGCGAACCCCGCGAATCAGGCTTCGAGTCCGTGCGCGTCGCGGCATTCCTCGACCAGAATGCGCAAGCGCTCGACGCGTCCTCTCTACCTGACGAGTCATCCGATGCAGTGCGCGTCGCTACAGCGGCCCGGCTCCGCGAGCTTGCCGCCTCCATGCGAGGTCCTGAACCCACGGCGCTCGACGACCTCGACCGTACCCTCACCGTGCTCGAAGAAAAACTATTCGCCGCCCTGCAATCCTCTGCCAGCGAGCAGGAGCTTGTCGACCTCAAGACCCAGGCCGATCGCGAGCTCGCTCCGTATCGCGCAAAGATGTCCGCCGTGCAACTTCGCCAGGTGCAGCAGCAATTCCTGCACAAGCGCCTTCTTGAACTCCGAGCGCTTCCGCGCCTTAGCCTGTTCTACATGAGCCACGCATGAGCGAAACGCTACACATCGACCACACGCTGTATAGCGGCAACGGTTTTGCTCACACCGGCCGAGGAACTATGGTGCTGGTCCCGTTTACTCTTCCTGGCGAGACCGTCGAAGCCTCCAACCCCAACGCCAGCAATGAGGCCCAGCTACTCTGTGTTCTCACACCCTCCTCCGAACGCGTGCCTGCGCCATGCCCGCACTTTGGCACCTGCGGAGGCTGCCACTACCAGATGGCCAACTACCCGGAGCAGCTTCGACTGAAGCACGCTATCCTTGTGGATCTACTGACAAATGCCGGTGTAAAAGCCGCGCCGGCACCTCAGATACACTCTGCCGAGCCATGGGGCTACCGCAACCGAATCCGCTTGCGCGTCGCGCGCGCACTCGGAGGCGGCGACGAGACGGATACCGAGGGCTCGCTCCGTCTTGGCTACAACCGCCACGCTACGACAGAATTCCTTCCCATCACCACGTGCCTCATCGCCGCGCCAGTTCTCTGGTCGACAGCCAAGTCTCTGCTCGCTGCCGCTGCGGAAGACCGCGATGTTGCCTACTGGCTCAACACTACTGCCGAAGTCGAGCTCTTCTGCGACCACACCATGAAGCGCATCCAGGTCACCCTCTTCTGCGCACCACGCACAAAGCCACTCTTCGGCAGTCTCGACCGCGCAGCCATCGCATTGCAGGCCTACGCTCCACAAGGTGTCCTGATCACGGCAACGGCAGCCGCAGCGTTTGACGCCCGCACCGGCCCTACCGGCCGCATCATCGCCGAAGCCGGAGCGCCCGGCCTCAACTATCGCGTGCTCGACGAAACCTACTGGATCACCCGTGGAGGCTTCTTCCAGGTCAATCGCTTCCTGCTTGACACCCTGGTCGAGCTGGTCTGCAACGACGACGACCAACCGCGTTCCGGCACGCTGGCATGGGATCTCTTCGCCGGCGTCGGCCTCTTCTCGCGCGTGCTCGCCCGCGGCTTTAGCCGAATCACCGCCGTCGAATCCAACCCCACCGCCGTCGCCGATCTCCGCGCAGCTCTTACCAAGGCCGGCTCTGGCAATACCGCGTACGAGTCCACCACGCTCGATTTCCTTCGCCGCGCTGTCCTCGATCGCGATCGCCCCGATCTGATCGTCCTCGACCCGCCTCGTGCGGGCATAGGCGTCGAAGCCTGCGAGCTGCTCAACCGCATCGCCGCGCCCACGCTCGTTTACGTCTCCTGCGATCCCACCACGCTCGCCCGTGATCTTAACGCCCTCCAGCCCTTCTACAGCATCCGAGCGTTGCATCTCGTTGACCTCTTCCCGCAGACCTTTCACGTGGAAACCGTCGCCATCCTGCAGCGCGGCGACTAGACACGAGCCCGCGCCCCTTCTACCCTGAACGAAATAAGGTTTATCTCCACTCCTCACTCACTACTCACTGTTTCTGCAAGGTAGCGCTTCTCATGCCGGCTGTCGGTGCTGCCACATCCTGGTTGTACGATTCCCCTGTCGTCGAGCCGCTCAGGCTTCGCCGGGTTCCACTGCTCGCGGCCTGCACCTGCTTCGCGCTTGGAGATCTCCTCGCCCTTCGCTGGCAGCCAACGACCCTGCTCGCCGCCGCTACATTTCTCGTCTTCGCTGTCGCACTCATCAGCCTGCGTCGAGCCCCGCGTGCCTCCATCATCCCCACCTACGCGCTTTGGATCATCGTCGGCTGCTGGTGCGCCCAAATCGAGCCACCCATCCCGCAACAGCAGGCCCTGCATACTCTCGCCGATGGCCTCACTCGCGACGTCCAGGGCAGCATCATCCGTGTACGCACCCTCCCACCGGCCGCAAGCAACTCGCCGCACCCCGTCTTCGAGCCCGATGCATGGGACGCCGACCCCGATCCCGACACGCAGTCGGTCGACATCGACGTCCAGTCCGTCGAGTACCTCACCCCCGACGTCTCCGTGGTGCAGCCTACCACCGGAGGGATTCGCTTCAACCTCAGCGGCCCGCAGCTCTCGCTCCACTGCGGCGACCTCATCGACGTCCCCCTCCGCCTCCGTACTCCCGACGTCTACCGCGACCCCGGCGCGTGGTCCTACTCCGACTACCTGCTTAGCGAAGGTATCGGTGCCACCGGCAGCACACGGTCCTCAAGCGTGCATGTTCTTCGCTCCACGCGACCAACTCTCCGCTGCAGAATCTTCGCAGCGCAAGCCTGGGCCTCCGGCCGTCTGCAATCCTTCGTCAACTCTGCCGCAACCCGCCATCTCCCGCAAGCTCTTCAGCTCACATCCGAAGACGCGTCCATGCTCAACGCCATGCTCTTCGGCGATCGAACGCACCTCACCCACGCCCTGCGAGAGTCCTTCGAGCGCACCGGAACCTTCCATCTCTTCGTCGTCTCCGGACTCCACGTCGCCCTGCTCGCCGGAGGACTCTTCTGGTTTCTGCGCCGCCTGCGCCTGCCTCAGGGCCCGGCTGTTCTCCTCACCATCCTCATCGCCTTCGCCTATGCCGAACTTACCGGCTTTGGCATCCCCGCCCAGCGCGCCCTCCTCATGACGGCCATCTATCTCATCGCCCGCTGGCTTGACCGCGAGATTACCGCGCTCAACGCCCTCGGTGCCTCAGCCCTCGCCGTCCTCGTCCTGGACCCTCGTTCCCTCTTCGAAGCCAGCTTTCAGATGACATTCATGGTCATCCTCGCCATCGCCGGCCTGGCGATCCCGCTCAACGAACGCCTCATTCTCCCGCGCCTCCGCGCCCTCCGCAATCTCGATGTCGTTCGCGCCGACGCGGCCGTTCCCCCGCGCATCGCACAGTTCCGCGTTCACCTCCGCATGCTCACGGATCTTTCTGCCGATCTCTTCGGTGTCCGTCTCGCCCACCTTCCCGTCTGGCTTTGTCGCTCCTTTTTCTGGGCCGTCGAAGCCGTCCTTATCTCCACGACCACCGAGCTCTGCATGGTCCTTCCCATGGCCATCTACTTCCATCGAGCCACGCTGCTGGCACTTCCCCTCAACTTCATCGACATCCCTCTGCTCTCCGGCCTTCTCTGCGCGGCCATCGTCTCATTCCTCGCCTCTCTTCTGAGCCCGTGGATCGCAATCGTTCCTGCCGTCATCACCGCGCTCTTGTTGCACCTCATGCGCTTCACCGTGGATCGCGCACAGAACCTCAGCCTCGCCAACCTCCGCATGCCTGAACCCGCGCCCATCGCCCTCGGTCTCGCCTGCGTATGCATCTGTTACTGCTGCTGGGCTCTGCGCGCGAAGCGTGGCATCCTGTTCGGGTCCGGAGTCCTCGCCGCACTTTTGATCCCCCTCGCGATTCTTTATCCAACATCTCCGCGGCTGCATCCCGGCAACCTCGAGGTCACTGCCATGGACGTCGGCCAGGGAGATTCCATCCTCGTCGTTAGCCCCGCTGGCAAAACCATGCTGATAGACGCAGGAGGACCCACCGGCCGCGGCGAAAACGCTCCGGCCAGCACCTGGGATATTGGCGAAGAAGTTGTCGCACCCTACCTGTGGTCGCGACGCATTCGTCGGCTTGACGTCGTCCTGCTCACCCACGCGCACTCCGATCACATGGGAGGCATGCCCGCGATCCTGCGCGACTTCCATCCCCGCGAGCTTTGGATCAGCATCGACCCGGGCGACTCACCACTCTTCTACGCGCTGCTAGCACAGGCCCGCGCCCAGCACATGATCATCCGCCACCTTCACGCCGGCGAAGCCTTCCCATGGTCCGGCCTCCGCGCCACCGTGCTCGCTCCCGAAGCTCTGTACGCCAACTCCGGCACCCCCATCAACAACGACTCCCTCGTCCTCCGCCTCGACTACAACTGCGCCAGCGTCCTTCTCGAGGGCGACGCTGAAGCTCCCAGCGAAGAGGCGATGCTGGCCAACCACCGCGTCCAGCCGGCTACCCTGCTTAAGGTCGGCCACCACGGCAGCCACACCTCCACCACTCCTGACTTCCTGGCAGCGGTTTCTCCCCAGGATGCCGTCATCAGCGACGGCCAGCACAACACCTTCGGCCACCCCAGCCCCTTGGTCATCGATCGCCTCGCCGCAGCACACATCCGCACCTATCGCACCGACCGCCTTGGTGCCGAGACCTTCCTGCTGACCTCCGGTGGAGGAATCTCCGCAGCATCCGCCGCGTCTAATTGGTAGACAGTCCTCAGGACTTAGCGGTACGGTCGGTCGTATCGGAGCACGTTTGCCCGAATCGTTTCCCTCGCCACACGCGAAGGATCGACTTCTGCCGGATGTCCACCAACGCCGCAGAACAAGGAGCCGCGATTGCAAAAGCCCGACTCGAACGCCACCACCACATCCACCCCTCCCTCTCCCATGTCAGCCGATGCGCAGGAAGAGGCACGCCTCATCCGCCGGCTTCAGCTCATGATGAATCTAGTGCTGCAGACCATCGCGCAGGACACCTCGCTCACCATCGACGACGCCTCGCAGATGATCGCCGATGCTCGAACCGCAGCCCTCGCCATGTTTCCCGGCAAGGAGCTCGCCTACGACATCATCTGGCGTCCCCGCTTCCAGCGCCTCATGCGCGAACGCTTCCGCATCATGTAGCCCGACGCCTCAACTGATAGCGTTCCGCCGCCACCACGCGCCAGCCATCAGCGCCAGCATTCCCGTGCCCAGCAGCACAACCGCCGAAGGCTCTGGTGTTGCCGCGGGCGTATACGTGCCCACGACCTCGAGCGTGTAAGGAAGACTTACCTGGCCGGTTGCGGTGACATAACCAGAGTAGTTAAACCCTTGGGTCGCTACCGTCTCTTCCATGAAGCCGCTCGCGCCTACCAAGTTCAAAGACAAGGCACCAGTAGAGATCTGGTTGCCGCTGATTATAGGCAACTCGTCCGTTAGATCGACGAGCCCACTCCCCACAGAAATACCATTCACCTGGTAGAACGAGGTCAGTGTGGCGGTCCCTGGATCTACAAACGTCGGTGCAATCTGGGTCGGATCACTTGGGTTTGGCGGTGGTAAATGTTCACTCGTAACGTTACTCGCCACGGAAGTTCCATTCAGCGTCGTTGTCGGCAAAACGAGTTCTATGCTGGCGGAAGTAATCGTGCTGCCCGCAGGCAGGAAAAACGACTGGTTTGCTAAATCCAGTGTTTCCGACACAAATGGCGCCTCTACTCCCAATTCCGTGGTCGTGCCCGTTTGATCAAACCCGGTCGTATAGTAGCCCCAATAGTTGTCGTTCGGGCTTGTAAAGTAAATTTCGGTGCTACCCGAAACAGAAAAAGTAAAGCTATCAGCGCGCGCTGCTGGAATGACGAGCAGCGCAAACACCGCCGTCATTGTCAAAATCAAAATCCGGAGAACTCTCTGGGAAGCGACCATAGCACGACACTCCTTGTGTGGTGGTGACGTTACAAGCAGACCCGCTCCCTGCTACTTGCAAGCCCAATTTGCCTTCGCAGTCGCGCCTGCCGACCTCAATTCAGGGAGAACTCCCGCAATTACCCGCACGCGCAGCACCAATTCCTCGCAATGCAAACAAACCACATCGCACGACTGTCGCCCGTCGTTGTGCAATCGATTGCACGGAAAAACGTATCTACCTTCCCACCCGCCGTTCGCAAGACCTACGAAGCCGCCCGCTCCGACCGTCCCGAGATCTCCGCAGCCCGCGCCTCCGCGAATGCTGCCGCACCCAGCAGCGCGCACGTATCATCCAGAATCACCCGCACCGGCATTGCTTCCAGCAGAGGCGACAACCTTCCCTTATCCAGGAACGCCTGCGCAAACTCCCCACCCTGCAGTGTCTTCAGAATCTTCGGCGCGATTCCTCCGCCCAGGTATATTCCACCTGCCGCCAGCACCTTCAGCCCGACATTCCCTGCCTCGGCTCCAAACGCCGACGCAAACATCCTCAGCGTCTCCGCACAAATTTCGCTGGACCCATCTTCGCCGCACTGCCCAATCACAGCGTTTGGGTCCTCACTCTGAATCCGGTCTCTCAGCCATGCAGGCTCTTCCATCTTCTGATCGTCGCGCAGAAACGCATACACGTTCTTGATCCCGAGCCCCGACACCACCCGCTCAAAGCTCACACGCCCATTCAGCGTTCGCCTCAGATATTCCAGAAGCGCAATCTCGCGATCGTTCCGTGCTGCAAAGTCACAGTGCCCGCCCTCCGACGGTATCGGCCGATGCTTCTGCGTCTTCGCATCCCAGATCAGCAGAGCCTCGCCCAGCCCCGTCCCGGCCGACACCAGTCCGCGATGCCCCACCGCCTTTGGGTCGCCCTTCAGCAGCGCAAAAACCTTGTCTGGTGCCAGCTCCGGAATCCCATATCCATTGGCTTCCAGGTCGTTGATTAGAAAGATATGCTCTATCCCTACCGACTTCTCGAGCTCACGCTCGTCCAGCGTCCAAGGCAGGTTGGTCAACTTCAACCGACCATCGCGCACGGGCCCCGGGCATCCGAAGCAGGCCGCGACGATCTCTTCCTTGGTCTGTCCACCCTCGCCCAGGAAGGCTCGGACGACCTCATCCAGCGAACCATACTCGCTCGATGGAAACTTCTTCTCCCGCACCAGGTCTAACCGACCACCGACGAAGTTATAGATCGCCAGGTGAACCTTCGTACCGCCAACATCGCCTGCAAGAATCATCCGCCGCCGCCATCCTCACTACGCACTACGTCTTAGATCTCAAGCATCCCTAGGCGATATCCCGCGCCCGTCGCCTCGGCCGGTGGCAGCTTCGCCGCGGCAGCCTCATCCAGCAAGAACAGAAGCTTACCATTCGCAGGCCGAATCAGTTGCGACGGCAAGCGGTCAGGATCACGCGGCCCGGTCAGCACCTCGGCCAGCACATCCGTCTTTCCCGGTCCCTCAACCTCGAACACGACCTCCGACGCGTGATTGATCACCGGCCACGTCAGCGAGACTCGCCAAACATCTTTCTGCGGCACATGATTCGCAATCACCAGCCGCCCTAGTTCATTCAGCCCCTCGGTGTTCGGAAACAGCGAAGCCGTATGCCCATCCGGCCCCATCCCCAGCGTCACCATATCGAACGCCGGCGTCTCCGCACCTTCCAACTTCATCACATTGCGAAGAGTGCTCTCATAGCGGCTGGCCGCAACCTCGGGATCCAACTCGCCTTCCATGCGGAACACGTTCTCCGCCGGTATTGGCACCTTGCTCAACAGCAGATCGCGAGCCACGCCATAATTCGACTCCGGACTGTCGGGTCCCACGCACCGCTCATCCACCCAGAAGAGCTGCAGCTTGTCCCAAGGAATGCGCGAAACGAACGGCTCAGCCGCCAGCAGCTTGAACGTGGCCTGCGGCGTGCTACCGCCCGAGATCGCCAGTCGAGCAACCCCGCGCTTCGCTACCGCCGCCTCTACGGTCTCAGCGAACTTCTCGGCGGAAGCCTTCGCCATCTCCGCCGCCGTCGGCCAAACCTGGTACGTCACCTTCACCACACGCGCCATCAGCTCTCTCCACCCGGAAATTTCATACCCAACCGAAAAGCGGCTGCGACGGCTTCCTTCCCGCCGCAACCGCTCTCTCTACGCTCTTTCTTCTGCACTCTGTCTACAGCTTGTACCACTTCCGCCGATCCCGCTTCAGCAGGGCATCCGCAGCCGGAGGTCCCCAGCTTCCCGCCTCGTAGTTTGGGAAGTCGGCCGGCGGACGCTTCGCCCAAGCCTCCAGAATCGGAGTCATCAAGGCCCACGTCGCTTCCACTCCCGACCGATGCGCGAACAGTGTTCCATCGCCAAGCATCGCATCCAGCAGCAACCGCTCATAACCGTTCGCCGAGCTCTTACCAAAGCTCTCCGCGTAGCTGAAGTGCATCTCCACCGGCATCACGTTGGTCGTCGGCCCCGGAACCTTCGCTCCGAACATCAGCGAAATTCCTTCGTCCGGCTGGATGCGCATCTTCAGTACGTTCGGCTGCACCTGGCTCTTCTCGTCGTCGGACTTGAACATATGCAGTGGCGGCTGCTTGAACACAACCGTCACCTCCGTCACGCGCTTTGCCAGCCGCTTACCTGCGCGCAGATAGATCGGCACGCCAGCCCAGCGCCAGTTCTCAATCTGCAGCTTCATCGCCACAAATGTCTCGGTATTGGACTCAGGATCCACGCGGTCTTCCTCGCGATACCCGATCACTTTTTCGCCATCCACGCGGCCCGGCCCATACTGTCCGCGCACGGTGTCTTCTACCGCGATCGGATCAATCGCCTTCCAAACCTTCAACTTCTCGGTCCGTACCGACGACGATTCGAAGCTGTCAGGTGGTTCCATCGCAACGAAGCTCAGCACTTCCATCACATGGTTCTGCAGCACGTCACGCAGAGCGCCGGCGCTCTCATAGAAGGGTCCGCGTCCCTCAATGCCAATCGACTCCGCCGCCGTGATCTCCACGTGGTCGATAAAGTTGCGATTCCAGATCGGCTCAAAGATCCCATTGCCAAACCGGAAGACGAGGATGTTCTGGACCGTCTCTTTGCCAAGGTAGTGATCGATGCGGAAGATCTGGTCTTCGCTCAGCACCCGATTGATATCGTCGTTCAGCTTGCGCGCCGACTCCAGGTCTGTTCCAAACGGCTTCTCGATGATCACATGCATCCACTGCCCGGGAGCCTTCGAGGTCGTCATCTCATGCTTACCGAGACGGTCTGTGATGTCCGCAAAATACTCCGGAGCCACGGCCAGATAAAACAACCGATTTCCCTTGGTCCCGAGTTTCTCGTCAAGGTCTGCCAGGAATATCTTCAAATTTTCGAAGCCGGCATCATCATCGAAGTTGGTCGTGAAATACTTCACCCGTTCCATGAATTTCTTCAGCTTGGGGTCATCCGGCTCCACGCCGCCGCCCTTCACAATTCCGTCTTCCATGTCTGCCGCGAACTTCGCCGAGATATCGCGCCGCGCCACTCCCACCACCGCGAAACCCTCCGGCAGCAAGCCTTCCTGCTTCAAATGAAACAGCGCCGGCAGCAGCTTGCGCTTGGTCAAATCGCCGGAGGCTCCGAAGATCACTACGATGCAAGGATCCGGAACCCTCTCCTGCCTCTTTGAACCATGCTCGAAACCTGCCTGCATCGCTGCGTGTTTTACTTCATTTGGCATCTACTGCTCCTAACCTGTCGTTGCTGCTTGTTCGTTGCTGCTCGTTCATACGGCGTCCATCCATCCGGCGAACCAGGAGGAATCCGCCGCAACTAATTCGCGGTCGCGCTATGCCTTTTTCACGGCATGTCCGCCAAATTCATGGCGCATCACCGAGAGCATCCTGTCTGAAAAGTTATCGTCCTCGCGCGAACGTACCCGACGTATCAACGATTCCGTAATCACCGGTGCCGACACATTCAGATCAATCGCCTCAAACACCGTCCATCGCCCCTCGCCCGAGTCCGGCACGTACGGTTCCAGGCCCTCCAGCGTCGGATTCTTCTTCAATGCATCAGCCGTCAGATCCAGCAGCCATGAACGCACCACCGACCCGTGCCGCCAGATATTCGCAATCTGCGTCAGGTCCAGCTCCAGCGCATGCTTCGAGTTCATGATCGAGAACCCTTCGGCGTACGCCTGCATCAGCCCATACTCAATGCCGTTGTGCACCATCTTCACGAAGTGCCCTGCACCACTGGGCCCTGTGCGTCCCCAGCCCGTGTCCGCGGTGGGAGCCAAGGTCTCAAAGATCGGGCGAAGACGCTCAATCACATCCTCGTCGCCTCCCACCATCATCGAGTAGCCTTCGGTGATTCCCCAGATTCCGCCCGACGTTCCTACGTCCACAAACTCAAAGCCCTGCGGCTTCAACTGTGCATAGCGTCGCTGCGAGTCCTTGTAGTTCGAGTTGCCGCCATCGATAAAAATATCGCCCTTCTGCATCAGGGGCTTCAACTTCGAAATCGTATCGTCGACCGGATCGCCCGCCGGCACCATGATCCACACCGCGCGAGGAGCCTGAAGATTCTTGACCAGGTCCTCCAGCGAGTTCACGCCCACTGATCCAGCGTCGTTGAGTCTCTTCACCGCATCGGCGGAAAAATCAAAGCCGACAACCTTATGGCCCGCACGGCGAAGCCGTTCCGCCATGTTGCCGCCCATCTTTCCAAGTCCAATCAATCCTAGTTCCATGTCCCTACCGCCCTCACACGCAAAGTACCACTTAGAGAGTAAACGCAATCGCTGTCAATGCCCAGCTTCACAGCGCGTTCCGATCGTTAAATCTACTGATTCAATCGTTTAGCGGCTCGGCTGCATTTGCGTGCCAAGCCCCATCCGCAATACCTCAACCAATCCTCCCGAACCATCATTGGCCCTGGGGATAATCCGCTCCAATCGTGGTCGACTCCCAGGCTGCCAAATCCTTCTGCAGCGCCTCAATCTTTCCCTTGACCCGCGGAATCGTGCTCCCGCCCAGCAGCAAGTGGAGCGGCGGATGCTCAGACTCTACCGCCTTCACGATAGCCTCCGCCGCCTTTTGCGGGTCGCCAGCCTGCTTGCCGTCCTGCTCAGTGAAATAGGCGCGCATCTTTCCGGCCGTCTTGTCGTAGTCTGAAATCCTGGCCTTCGCCTCGCCTCCCGCTTTGCCCAGAAACTTCGTCCGGAAAGGCCCAGGCTCAACGATCGTCACCGTGATCCCGAGAGGCTGTACCTCCTGCGCCAGCGCCTCGCTCAGCCCCTCCACCGCAAACTTCGTCGCGTTGTAGAGACCGAACCCCGGCGTCGCCACCAGCCCGCCAATGGATGAAAGATTCACAATGTGCCCAGACCCCTGCGTACGCATCTGCGGCAGAACCGCCTGCGTCACCCGGATCAGCCCAAACACGTTGGTCTCAAACATCGGCCGAAACTCTTCCTCAGCCGACTCCTCCACCGCTCCCACCATCCCATAGCCAGCGTTATTGACCAGCACATCGATGCGACCAAACCACTTCACCGCCACGCCCACCACAGACTCAACCTGCTTCTGATTGGTCACATCCATCGACGCCACCAGCGCCGTCTTCGGATACTTCGTCCCAAGCTCCTGCAGACCCTCCACCTTGCGCGCCGTCGCCACCACGCGAGCACCGCTTGCCAGCAGATGTTCCACCAGCTCCCGTCCAAACCCGGTGGACGCTCCAGTTACCAGCCAAACCTTCTCGCTCGCGATCTCGTTTCCCGTAATATCCATTACCGATCAGACGCCGCCTGCACGCCTTGCGATGCAAAGGCCGCGTTAATCCTCAGCCGACAGCTCCGTTACGCCATTGTCGCCGGCCACCAGCACCATCGACGCCATGCCGAGAAACAGCCCATGCTCCACCACCCCGACAATCCCGCGAATCTCCGCCGCCGTCTCCTCTGGCTCCGGAATCGACCCGCAGGCGCAGTCCAGGATGAAATTATCCTCGTCCGTCATATACACCGACCCATCGGGATGATGCCGCAGGCCCGGTCGCAACCCCAGGTCACTCAGCTTCCGCTCCACTAGCGGCAGCGCCATCTTTACCACCTCCACCGGCAGCGGAAACTTCCCCAGCACCGGTACCACCTTGCTCGAATCCACCACCACCACGAATCTGTCCGCAGCGCTGGCGACAATCTTCTCCCGCAGCAACGCGCCCCCACCGCCCTTAATGAGCGAAAGCTCCGGCCCCACTTCATCCGCGCCGTCGATATACAAATCCAACTCCGGCAGCTCCGCCAGTGTCACCACATCCATCCCCAGCGAAAGCCCCAGGTTATGGCTGGCATCACTCGACGCAACGCAGCGAATCTTCAGCCCCGCCTTTACCCGCTCGCCGAGCGCGCGGATGAACATCGTCGACGTCGACCCAGTTCCCAGCCCAACCGACATCCCATCCTGCACCATCTCAGCTGCCCGCTTCCCGACCAGCGCCTTCGCCTCATTCTGAGTCATCGCCTCACCCTTTCATCCCTTCGCAGTTCAGGGTCTTAGCCGCGGGCCCTCAATCGGCGAGGAAAGAAGGCCCACGGCTAAAACCCTGTCTGAAAAACCCGGAGGCGGCAGCCCATCCAACCACCGCCGCCTCCATGACTCTTTACTATTTCTTCACTAGCTTTTTAGCGGCTTCCACAACATGTCCAACGGAAACCCCCAGCTTTTCCAGAACAATCGGTCCTGGCGCCGAAGCTCCAAAGCGGTCAATGCCAATGGCAATACCTTCGCGGCCAATGTACTTCCACCAGCCCATCGTCGCGCCAGCTTCAACCGAAATCTTCGGCACGCCATGCGGGAAGATCGACAACTGATACTCTTCCGTCTGCTCGTCGAAGATCTTGAAGCTAGGCATCGAAACGACGGTCGCATTGATCCCGGCAGTCTTCAGCTCATTCGCAGCCTTCAGAATGACCTCAACCTCCGACCCCGTCGCGACCAGCACAATATCCTTGCCAAACGACTCCAGCACATACGCGCCCTTCGCCGCGCCTTCAAAGACCTTGTACTTCGTCGTATCCAGCACCGGCAGATCCTGACGGCTCAGCGCCATAAAGCTCGCCGACTTGCGCTCCAACGCCAGCTTCCAGCAAGCCGCCGTCTCGTTCGCATCCGCCGGACGGAAGTCCGTCAGCTGCGGAATCGCGCGCAACGCCATCAGGTGCTCGACCGGCTGATGCGTCGGCCCGTCCGGACCCAGCCCAACCGAATCGTGCGTGAAAATATATAGCGAGTGCGAGCTCTGCAGCGCGCCCATGCGCAGTGCCGAACGGCAATAGTCGCTGAACGTGAAGAACGTGGACCCGAAAGGAATCAGCCCGCCGTGCGCGGCAATGCCGTTCACCGCAGCCATCATCCCAAACTCACGCACACCGAAATAAATGTTCCGGCCCTTGGGATCGACATGGAAGCTAGGCGAATCCTTGAAGATGGTCTTCGTCGAGCTCGTAAGATCAGCAGCGCCGCCAAACAACTCCGGCACAACCTTCGAAATTGCATTCAGCACCTCGCCGCCGGCGTTGCGCGTCGCGATGGGCTTGTCCGTCTTGAACGTCGGAATCGCCTTCTCCCAGCCGTCCGCTAGCTTCGCCTCAGTCGTACGCGTGTACTGCTCGCCCAACTCCGGATACGCCTTCTTGTACGCCTCGAACTTCTTCTGCCACGCAGCCTGCGCAGCCTTGCCCTTTTCTACGGCCTGCAGCCAGTTCTTCCCTGCCTCTTCCGGCACGTAGAAGTTTTTGTCCTCAGGGAATCCGAGATTCCGCTTGGTCGCCTTCGTCGCTTCCGGCCCCAGGGCCTCGCCGTGCACTTTGTTCGTTCCAGCCTTGGGGGATCCGTAACCGATCACCGTCCGCACCCGGATCAGCGACGGCTTGGTCGTCTCCGCCTGCGCATTCTTGATCGCCTTCTCAATCGCCACCAGGTCATTGCCGTCGTCGACCATCTGCACGTGCCAGTGGTACGCCTCAAAACGCTTGGTGACATCCTCGGTATAGCTCAGCTCCGTCGGCCCATCGAGCGAAATCAGGTTGTCGTCATACAACACGATCAGCTTGCCCAAGCCCAGCGTCCCGGCCAGCGACGCAGCCTCGTGGCTAACGCCCTCCATCAAATCGCCGTCACCACACAACACGTAGGTGTGGTGGTCCACCGGCGAATGGCTCTCGCCCTTCGAATCCTCAAAGTGAGTATCGCCGCCATTGTTATAGATAGCCGAAAGATGCTTCTCGGCAATCGCCAATCCAACCGCTTCCGCGAAACCCTGGCCGAGCGGTCCAGTGGTCACTTCAACGCCCGGCGTCTCGCCATACTCCGGATGCCCCGGCGTATGCGAACCCCACTCCCGGAACTGCTCCAGCTGCGAAATCGGCAGGTCGTAGCCCGTCAAGTGCAGCACGCCATACAGCAGCGCCGATGCGTGCCCGTTGGACAATACAAACCTGTCCCTGTCCGACCACAGCGGATCGGTAGGGTTGTACTTCATAATCTTGTGGAACAGCAGGTAAGCAATCGGCGCGCATCCCAACGGAGCTCCCGGATGCCCATTCTTCGCGGCTTCCACCTGGTCCACGGCCAGAAATCTCAATGTGTTGATCGACAACTGATCCAGCTCATCCTGCTGCCGCTGATCGACTACCGTCTCTTGCTGTGCCTGCTCAATCATTCCTGTCCTCGAAAGAGAAATGCGCGACCCTCCGCGCTCACTGCTACTGCTAATCAGATGCCGAATCCCACCCAGAGGCACCGTCACCAGTGTACTCGCGCCACCGTTAAAGCCAAGCCAATGCCCGCATCTTGCTTTCCAGCCAATCAATCGCAGCTCATCAATTCGCAGACGGCCGGCTGATGCTGTCGATCACTAACACTTCCACCGGCCCCTTCGCAGGCTGAAGCGTAAGTCCGAGCTGATCGCGCACAGCGCTGAAGAAAAATTGACCCGCGCCATCCGAACCCGCCTGAGACCAATTCATCTCGCAGTCATAGCTCCCCACAAGGCCCGTCTTATCAATCAGCGGACGACCCTCGAGCTCAGGCTGGTGACCCAGCGAGGTCACCAGCAGCCAGAACGGCCAGCCCTTCGTCCGCATGTGCAGCGATTGCATCTGGACCTTCTGTTCCAACGGCGAGGGCGGATGCCACCCCGGCGGAGGAGGCGGCGGCGCCGGCGATGCCGACCACCGAAAACGTGGACGCGAAGGGTCAGCAATAGCCGGCGGCGAGGTAGTGTCGCGTGGGCACTTAAGACCGCTCTTCGCCACTTCAAGAACGTAAACCGGAAGCTCCCGCTTCTCGAAGTGATACTTAAGCTGGAAGCGCTCCGCAAGCATGGATTGCACCATCAACCGCATCTGCTCCTCGTGGTCATTACGGCTTGGCTTACGAAGGTTCGCCACCTGCTCATCATCCAGCTTGCCTTGGATGTCGAAGCGATCCTGCCTGACCCACGCCGGTGCGTTGACCAGCTCGTGTTCAAACCCCAGCCCAAACGCGTAGTCGATAACTTGATCAATGGTCGTCCGATCGGCACGATAGCTGTCGAGGTCCGTTCCCCCACCAGAAAGTTCCCGGCTGGGATCCGTGGCGCGCACACTCACGACGGCGAAACTCGGCATGGGCGATACAGGATGCAGCAACTGCCCGTAGGCCGCGCCACACAAAAGAATGCTCGGAAGAAACCACCTGCTCACCGCCATCCCGCGTCCTCCGTTCAGGGAAAGCTAAATGTCCCAATGCGTTCCAGGCAAGCTGCCCCTACTCCCGCACCATCTCGCCGCCGACCAGCAGCCGCTCCTTCACATCCCGCATCGGAGGCGTCCCGAAAAACCTCCGATACTCCCTGCTGAACTGGCTCGCGCTCTCATACCCAACCTCAAACGCCGCGCTCGCCGCATCGATGCCCTCGTTCACCATCCGCTCCCTCGCCACATGCAGCCGCAGCTGCTTCTGATACTGCAGAGGGCTCATCGCCGTCAGCGACCGAAACTGGTGATGCAGCGTCGACACGCCCATCCGCGCCATCTCCGCCAACTCCTCCACTCGCAGCGGCTTCGCATAATTCTGCCGCAGCCATTCCACCGTCTTCGACAGCCGCTGACTCTGCTCTCCCAACGTAGCAATCGCCCGCAGATGCCGTCCCTGAGGACTCGTCAGCAACCGATAAATCACCTCGCGCTGCACCAACGGCCCGAGGAACGGAATGTCCACCGGCGTATCCAGCAAATCCACCATCCGGCAGCAAGCATCCAGCAACTCCGCCGAGCTCGTCCCAATCGCCATCCCCCGCGCTTCTTTGCTCTCGCCCAGCGCAAGAAACTCTTGCTGACTCAGAATCTCCCTCACCATCGGCATCTCCAGCTTTAGAATCAGCGCCAACATCGGCCGCTCCTTCGTCGCCATCAACACCTTGCTCATCACCGGCAAGTTCACCGACGTCAGCAGAAAATTCGACCCATCCATCTGGTACGTGGCCTTCCCCAGATTGATGAATTTCTCGCCCTGCACATTCACCACCAGGCTCGGCTCATACGCCGCCGAAACGCATTCCGTGCAAATTGATCGCCGATAGAGCCGCAATCCAGCAATCGCCATCTGCAGGTCCCCCTCGTCCTTCGCCCACCGGCCAATCTTCAACGCCAGCGCCGCTCGCTGCTCTTCCACACCTGTTGCCATCGCCATGCCTCCATTCCACGTTAGCCGAAATTCACACCGCATACACAAAAATGCGGCGTCCGACAGAATCAGGCAAGCATTTGGCAGGATCGGGATACCGCTTCCTCGCCAAAAATCCGTACTCTACAACTCGAGCGAGACCTTCCCCCTCGCCAGAAATTGAGGAACTTCTCATGTACCAGGCCAAAGCCTACGCCGTCTCCAGCGCCACCTCCGCATTCGCTCCCACCACCATCTCCCGCCGCGAACCCACCGACACCGACGTCCAGATCGAGATCCTCTTCTGCGGCATCTGCCACTCCGACCTCCACCAGGCCCGCAACGAGTGGAAAGAGGTCATGCCGACGGTCTATCCCCTCGTTCCCGGCCACGAAATCGTCGGTCGCGTCACCAAGGTCGGCTCCTCCGTCACCAAATTCAAAGCCGGAGACCTCGCCGCCGTCGGATGTCTCGTCGACTCCGACCGCACCTGCCCCGAGTGCCTCGCTGGCCTCGAGCAGTTCTGCCCCAACCCCACCCTCACCTACAACTTCCCCGACAAGCACACCGGAGGAGTCACCTACGGCGGCTACTCCGACTCCGTCGTCGTCGACGAGCGCTTCGTCCTCCGCGTTCCCTCCAACCTCGACCTCGCCGGCACCGCCCCACTCCTCTGCGCCGGCATCACCACCTACTCGCCGATGCGCCACTGGGGAGTCACCAAGGGCAAGAAAGTCGGCATCGTCGGTCTCGGAGGCCTCGGACACATGGGAGTAAAGTTCGCCCACGCCTTTGGAGCCCACACCGTCGTCTTCACCACCTCACCCAACAAAAAAGATGACGCCCTACGCCTCGGCGCCGACGAAGTAGTCCTCTCCAAGGACGCCAACGAGATGGCCAAGCACGCCGGCAGCTTCGACTTCATCCTAGACGCCGTCTCCGCCGACCACGACCTCAACGCCTACATCCATCTCCTCCGCCGCGACGGCACCCTCACCCTCGTCGGAGCCCCCGAAAAGCCCCTCCCCGTCGCCGCCTTCGGCCTCCTCTTCGGCCGCAAGAGCGTCTCCGGCTCTCCCATCGGAGGCCTCCCCGAAACCCAGGAGATGCTCGACTTCTGCGGCGAACACAACATCACCTCCGACGTAGAAATCATCCCCATCCAGAAGGTCAACGAAGCCTACGAGCGTCTCCTCAAGTCCGACGTAAAGTACCGCTTCTCCATCGACATGGCCTCCCTCAAATCCGAGTAACCCCCACCAACCACAAGGCACTCGCCATCTCCCAGCAGATAGCGAGTGCCTCATAACTTGCGTGCCCTGCCCATCCGTCATCTCGACCCATGCCCTGCCCTAACATCCGTCATCTCGACCGAAACGAAGCGCAGTGGAGAGACCCCCGTATTGGTTCTTACTGTCTGCTCAACTAGAAGCCCCAACGTCCAATTCCGAAAGGAACCCCCATGCAAACCCGCACACTCGGAAAAAACCTGAAAGTCTCCGCCCTCGGCCTCGGCTGCATGGGCATGAGCTTCTCCTACGGCGCTCCCAAAGACGAGACCGAGATGATCAACCTCCTCCACAAAGCCGTAGACCACGGCATCACCTTCTTCGACACCGCCGAAGTCTACGGTCCCTTCACCAACGAAGAGCTCGTCGGCAAAGCCCTCTCCCCCATCCGCGACAAAGTCGTCATCGCCACCAAGTTCGGCTTCGAAATCAGCGCCGACGGCAAGCCCAACATCGGCGCCCTCAACAGCCACCCCGCCCACATCCGCGAGGTAGCCGACGCCTCCCTCCAGCGCCTCCACATCGACACCATCGACCTCTTCTACCAGCATCGCGTCGACCCCAACGTCCCCATCGAAGACGTCGCCGGAGCCGTCAAAGACCTCATCGCCGCCGGCAAGGTCAAGCACTTCGGCCTCTCGGAAGCGGGCGCGCAAACCATCCGCCGCGCCCACGCCGTCCAGCCCGTCACCGCCCTGCAATCCGAGTACTCCCTCTGGTGGCGCAAGCCCGAGCTCGAAATCATCCCCACCCTCGAAGACCTCGGCATCGGCCTGGTCCCCTACAGCCCCCTCGGCAAAGGCTTCCTCACCGGAGCCATCCCCACCACCACCACCTTCGCCAGCGACGACTTCCGCAGCAAGCTCCCGCGCTTCACCCCCGAAGCCATGCAGGCGAACCAAGCCTTCGTCGACCTGCTCACCCGCATCGCCAAACAAAAGAACGCAACCCCCGCCCAGATCGCCCTAGCCTGGCTGCTAGCCCAGAGGCCCGGAAGCAAGATG
>Ga0302319_10002069_pt1 | contig 43931 bp, 33 predicted proteins | sample Bog_T0_2_FD_203319 | JGI IMG/M metagenome (GOLD analysis project Ga0302319, IMG submission 203319) | Peat permafrost microbial communities from Stordalen Mire near Abisko, Sweden - Bog_T0_2 | ecosystem: Environmental > Terrestrial > Soil > Wetlands > Peat | place: Sweden: Abisko, Stordalen Mire...
CTATGCGCAAGCACCCTCCCGCGAACACGGGCATATCGTCACGAACTCCACTGGCGACCAAATCAAGCTGGCTTTAATTTGGCCGGCGGTTTTAACCCGGATCCGGTCCGCCGCCGTTGATTTGCGGGATGGCCAGACCCTGCTCCTGCCTTTGGATCAATCCCGCCAGGTGTACTACGAAGAACCCAGCGCCACCAAGGTAGCCACCATCGCCAAACACATCAGTAGCGCACGCAAGAAGCTGGGCGAGAAAGCCACCTTTGTTTTCATCACCCCCACCCTCGTCGACCCCACCGGTAACCGGATCTATCCCGACATCTATCCCGACCCCATTCTGCCGGCGAGAAATTATTTGCCGGTGCCCTAAACCTGAATTCCGAAGTGGGCCATGAAATCGAAAAGACCTATCGCACGCCCAGCGCGGTAGGGCGCGTCACTCCGTGCGCGCCGCCGTGGCACACCCGGACGCGTCGGTTGGCAGGCGGCGGCGCGCAGAGGACTGCGCGCTCTACCCTCGGCGGGTTTGCCGGAGTCTTGGCGGAGTCCGAGTCAGTCCGAGTCAGTCCGACCTTTGAAAAGCTAAAACGGGAGGGTAGCGACGGAGCGGGTGTGAGACAAAATTCTGAAAGACCCGAAAAAGCCCACCAAACGAGGCCTGCGTAGCTACGATTGCATCGATTCGCTGGGGTTGAACTTTTTTGCATAAAAAAAACACCTTGGACAGCCTATGTCCAAGGTCCCCTGATATGCTAAAACCAAAAAGATCAATTCATGAGCGCCCACAACGCCAGAATGTCACGCCCAGGACCGCCGCCGCATTCGGGGGTGGCGACGGCTCGTCGCCCAGTGTTTAATTTTAATTCGGGGAGTGCCCCGTCGCCAGCTCGCTGCCTGAATCAAGGTAAATCAAGCCTAATCAAGGTAAATCAAGGTAAATCAAGGTGGAAAAATGGGCAGGACCCGCTTCCCGTGGCGGCTCAAAGTCTGCGTTCCAAACCATGAACCTAACCCGGATATTTCATAGCGAAGTCGCCCAAAGCCACGCAAACCCTTGTAGCGCAGGCTTCCCAGCCTGCTGTATCGCAGGTTTCCAAACCTGCGTGCCGTGTCTTTTCAACGACGCATCCGAACTTGTTGACACCCCTCTTTTCATGGGGGTATTCACGTCTCTGTCCAAATGGCTATGAAATATCCGGGCTAAACGCTCCCTTTCATGGAATGGCGAACGTTGCGGCGGCTGGCTTTCACCAAAGCCGCGCTCCGACCTAACCGTCCCACCCGCCCGGCTGGCCATCGGCAGCTCGTTTCCTGGCGACACAAACTGCGGTTTTATGCGCTTTTTAAGCTGCTTGCAGATTTGTGTCTCACACCCAGACGGAGCCGGTGGTATTTCAGTTCCGACGCCCCTCCGGGGCTTATGGGTATAGTCGTTGTTATCCGGTGGCTGCGCTCCGCTTGCCACCGGCTAATTTCCGGCGTCCCTCCGGGACACCTCAGTGACAGCGGACACACGCCGTAACAGTGGATTTTTGAGCAGCCCGGGTGCTTGTGTGCATCCATCTTTTTCCTTGTCGCCCTTGGTTCGGTGATATGGTAGAGATATCTGTATGGTCGAACCTGCCGTCAGCCCTGTCAAACGCGAGCCCAGCCCGGAGCCTTGTCTGGCGCGCTCGCTGGCGGAGACGCTGTCGGCGGAGCCGGGGCTGGAGGCGGTGACCATTGATCGCGCCCGCCAGAAAATTTCCGTGGCCACGCTGGGCCCCACCGACGTGGATCAGTTGACCGGCCGCATTTCCGAAAAGCTGGTGGCGGCCCAGGCGGCCAGCGCCCGCAGCGGCTGCAGTCTGCTGGCGGGGAAGGCGGAGTGCGGCACCTGCCGCCATCCGCTGACGGAAAATGAGCGCCGCCGGATCACCATCCATTCCGAGGGCACCACCACCACCATCGCCCGGGTCACCTGTCCCACCGCCCCCAAGTTCTGGCGCTGGCGGGATCTGCCGCTGCCGCGCATCGAGCCGCGCACCATTGAGCTTGAAACGGGTGAGGAGCACGCGGATGAATGGAAATGGCAGCTGGCGGCGGCGCTTGCCTGTGGCGTGTGCGGCTTGCTGGCGTTTTTTTCCACCGGCGGCATCAAGACCGCGGGCTTCCTGCTGGCGTATCTGGCCGGCGGTTTTTTTCCGGCGGAGGAGGTCTGGGAGCGGTTGCAGAAGCGCGTGCTGGACATCCATTTTCTCATGCTCGCCGTGGCGGCGGGCGCGGCGGCCATTGGCGCGTGGGCGGAAGGGGCCATGCTGCTGTTCCTCTTTTCGCTGTCCGGCGCGCTGGAGCATTACGCCCTGGGGCGCACGCAAAAGGAAATCCGCTCGCTGTTCCGCGATGCCCCCAAGACGGCGATCTGCATTAATGAGCGGGGGGTGGAAAGCGAGCTGCCGGTGGCGCAAATCCGCCCCGGCGCGCGGCTGCTGATCAAACCGGGAGCGCAGTTTCCCGTGGATGCGGAAATTGTGAAGGGCGGCACGGCGGCGGATGAATCCGCCCTGACGGGCGAAGCCACCCCCGTGGAAAAACGCGTCGGCGACCAGGCCCTGGCGGGCACGATCAATCTGTGGGGCGCGGTGGAAGTGCTGGCCACCCGGCCGGCGGCCGAAAGTGCGCTGCAAAAAATCATCAAGCTCATCAAGGAGGCCCAGCAGCAAAAAGCGCCCGCCCAGAAATTTGCCGACAAGTTCAGCACCTATTACACCTACGGCGTGCTGGGGCTTTCGCTGGTCATGTTTTTTGTGTGGCGCGGGTATTATCATTTGCCTGCCTTTGACAGTGTGGGCGTGATTCGCAGCGCCTTTTACCGGACGATGACGCTGCTGGTGGTGTCTTCGCCCTGCGCGCTGGTGCTGTCCATTCCTTCGGCGGTGCTGGCGGCGATTGCCTTTGGCGCCCGGCACGGCATCTTGTTCCGCGGCGGCGCGGCGGTGGAAAAACTGGCGGAGGTGAACGTGGTGTGCCTGGATAAAACCGGCACGCTCACCACGGGCGAATTGCGCGTGGAAACCGTGGAAAGTTTTCCGCCCGGACGCGAAGCCGGCGTCGCGCGGCTGGCCTACTCGCTGGAGAAGTTATCCACGCATCCGCTCGCCCGCGCCATCACCCGCCACGGCAAACAGCAGGGGCTCGCCGTCCAGGAATTTGACCATTTTGAGTCCGTCACCGGCCAGGGTTTGAAAGCCACCCTCCAGGGCGTGCCCTGCCGGTTGGGCGGACGCGACTGGTTTGACTTGGAAAACCGCGCGAATTTGACCGTTGGCGCGCCTGTGGACGCGGGGTTTTCCGAGGTGTGGGTGGAAATGGGCGACTTGCTGGGGCGGGTGATTTTGCGGGACGACATCCGTCCGCAGTCCGCCCAGGTGATCAATGAATTGCGCCGGGCCGGGCTGCGCAGCGTGGTGCTGACCGGCGACCGGCGGGCGGCGGCCGAGCATTTGCGCACGGAATTGCAACTGGACGATGTGCGCGCGGAGTTGAAGCCGGACCAAAAAGTGGCGGCCATCCGTGAATTGAGCGGGCAGGGGAGCCGCGTGGCCATGATTGGGGACGGGGTGAACGATGCGCCCAGCCTGGCGGCGGCACACATCGGCGTGGCCATGGGCGCGCGCGGCTCCGATGCGGCGCTGGAGCAGGCGGACGTGGTGCTGATGCACGACCGGCTGGAGAATTTTCTTGGCGCCTACCGTTTGAGCCGGCGGGCGCGGGCGGTTATCCGGCAGAATTTGTTCATTTCGTTGGGCACGGTGGTGGTGCTGGTCACCTGCGCCATGCTGGGCCGGATTCCATTGACCCTGGGCGTGGTCGGGCATGAAGGCAGCACGGTGGTGGTGGTCATGAACAGCCTGCGCCTCCTGCTGGGCCGGAACCAAAAATAAACCAGAAACCACGACCGTTTACAAAAAGGGTGGCACGGGCCACTGGCCCGTACCGTCCGGCGACCCGCCGGACGGAACGGGTGAGGCGCTTCATTTGCAATCCGAGATCGGTTCCCTCAGTTCGCCCCTCTCCGCTCAGCCGGGCGTCGCGCCGGCAAGGCTGGCAATAAATGTGCATACTTTGGTAAAAGACGGTTAGTCCCAAACGCTGACTTAGCCGATTTTATAACAATAAATGTCGCAAGAAGTGCTAGAACCGCGAAATCATCCTGTCCGCGCCCGGAGCGCTTTGGCGGGGTGTTTTCATTGCGGGGAGCCCTGTCCGGATCGGAGTCTGGTATTGGCGGGCAAACCTTTTTGCTGTCTGGGCTGCCAGACCGTGTTCAGCCTGCTGCAGGAAAACGGCTTGGAGCAGTTTTACCAATTGCAATCCGCGCCCGGCACCCGGGTCCGGGCCGCGTCGGCCGCGGCGAAATGGGCGTTTCTGGACGATCCAGCGGTGCAGGCCAAGCTGGTGGATTATGCGGATCGCACCGAGGCGAGAGTCACGCTGCAATTGCCGGCGATTCATTGCGTGGCCTGCGTCTGGCTGCTGGAGAACCTGTTCAAATTGCATCCGGGCATCGGCAAATCACGGGTCAATTTCGCCCGGCGGGAGGCGGCCATCTCGTTCCAGCCCGGCCGGATCAAGTTCAGTGAATTGGCGGCGCTGCTGGTTTCGATTGGTTATGAGCCGCAGTTGACGCTGGGCGAAACCGAAATCCCCCGGCCAGCGCCCGGGCGCAAACAGACCTGGCTGCAAATCGGCCTGGCCGCGTTCGGGTTTGGCAACATCATGCTGATGTCGCTGCCGTTCTATTTCGGGCTCGACAGTCTGAATGGCCCGTGGTTCAAGGCCCTGGCAGGCTGGCTGAGCCTGGCCCTGGCGTTGCCGGTGGTGACGTTTTGCGCGTCCGATTTCTGGGGGGCGGCGTGGCTCAGTTTCCGGCAGCGCGCGCTGACGCTGGAGGTGCCCATCGTGCTGGGCCTGGCGGCCATTTACGGTTCCAGCATTTTCGCGGTGGCCACGCATCGCGGCCCCGGGTATTGCGACTCGTTGACGGGCCTGATTTTCTTTCTCCTGTGCGGGCGCCTGTTCCAAAGAAAAACCTACGACCGCCTCACGTTCGACCGGGATTACAAGGGCTTTTTCCCGCTGTCGGTCACCCGGAAAACCCCGGCGGGCGAGGAAAGCATCGCCATTTCGCGCCTGCAAACCGGGGATCACATCGTGCTCCGCAACGGGGAACTGCTGCCGGCGGACGCGCGGTTGCTGGCGGGCGCGGCCTGCGTGGATTACAGTTTTGTCACGGGGGAGGCGGAACCGGTCGCCTGCGAACCCGGCGCCCATTTGTACGCGGGCGGGCGGCAGGTGGGCAGTGCCATCGAGGTGGAAATCGTCAAGCCGGTGGCGCAAAGTTATCTCGCCTCGCTGTGGAACAATGAAGCCTTCCACAAGCCCCACGACCACGATTTGAATTCGCTGACCAACCGGTATAGCCGGCGGTTTGTGAAATGGGTGGTGGTGGTGGCGCTGGGGGCGGGGGCCTTCTGGCTGTTCCACGCGCCGGCGAAATCGCTGCTGGCGTTCACCTCGGTGTTGATTGTGGCCTGTCCCTGCGCCCTCGCGCTGGCCGCGCCGCTGACGCATGGCACGGTCCAGCGTTTTCTTGCCCGGCGCGGGATTTTTTTGCGCAATGCCCTCGTCATTGAGCGGCTGGCGGGCGTGGATGCCATTGTTTTGGATAAAACCGGAACGCTCACCACGGCCGATGCCCGGGGCGTGCAGTTTCAGGGTCCGGATTTGTCCGCCGCCGAGCGGGAATGGATTTCCTCCCTGGCCCGGCATTCCACGCATCCCAATTCGCTGCGCATCGCCAAGGCGCTGGGCGCCGCCGCCCTGCCGGTGGCGGATTTTCAGGAAATTCCCGGCGGCGGCATTTCCGGCCGGATTGCCGGGCATGACATCCGGCTGGGCGCGCCCGCCTGGGTGGCCGCGCACAGCCGCCGGCCGGACGCGGCCCCGGCCCCGACCGCGCCGGTGGCCGTGGCTTTGGACGGCGTGTGGCGCGGCGTTTTTGCCCTGGAAAACTCGCTGCGGCCGGAGGTGGAGAAATTGATCGAACGGCTGGGCGGACGCTACGAATTGGCGCTGCTGAGCGGCGACAACGAGCGGGAGGCCGCGCGGTTTGAAAAAATCCTCGGACCGCGCACGGTGCTCAAATTTCATCAAAGCCCGGCGGACAAGTTGCAGTTTGTGCGGGAGCTGCAGCAGCGCGGGCGCAAAGTCATGATGGTCGGCGACGGCTTGAACGATGCCGGGGCGCTGAAGCAGGCGGATGTCGGCGTGGCGGTGGTGGAGCAGGTCGGCGCGTTTTCCCCCGCGAGCGATGTGATTCTCGACGCCGCCGAACTGGCGCGGCTGGCGGTGGTGCTGGATTTTTCCCGGCGCGCCAACCGGGTGGTGCGGGCGGGTTTTGTCATTTCCGCCGCCTACAATTTGATCGGCGTGAGCATTGCGGCGGCGGGGTGGCTGCAGCCCATGGTGTGCGCCATTTTGATGCCCCTCAGCTCCGCGAGCGTGGTGCTGTTTGCGTGCGGGGCCACGACGTGGACCGCGCGCCGGATGGGGTTGATGATCCCAACGCCGCTGGTGGCGGCCTGAACGAATCATGATGACGAACGCTGAAACTCCCGAAATCGCCGCCTGGCGGCAGTTGGCGTCCTCGCCCACGGTGCGCGAGCAGCAGGTGGCCTTTACCTGTGCCACGGGCGTGCCGCTGACGCTGTCGCCGGCCAGCGCCCAAGCGCTGGCGGACGGCACATTTTGCGTGAAAGGCTGTCTGGGCGCGCCGAGCGGCGAGGCCTGCCGGCACAAGCTGCTCCAGGCCGAGAAGCGCGCCGTGACGCGGCTGGCACCGGTGCAGTATTCCTGTCCCTCCGGCCTGTTGAAAATCCTGGTTCCCGTGTTCATCAACGGCCGCCATGCCGGCATTTTGCTCGCGGGGCCGCTGGCCTTGCAATCGCTGGATGCGGCCCGGCTGGGGCAATTGACCGCGCGCCTGGAAAAAACGGGCCTGGGCGGGCGCGTCGAGCAATTACAAAGCGCCTGGCGTTACAGCCCCCGGTTATCCGCCGACAAATGCCGCGCCGCCGAAACCCTCCTGCGCATGTTTGGCAAATATCTGGAGGCGGCGGGCCTGCACTATTTGCAGGCGCAGCCCGCGCCCATTTCGCCGCTGCTCAAGAAAATTGAAGCCTTTCTCGCGGGTTGCCGGGATGAACCGGTCTCGCTCAAGGAGGTGGCGGCCAGCGTCAGCCTCAGTCCGTGTCACTTTTGCGCGGTGTTCAAGAAGCAGACTGGTGTGACGTTCAGCCGGTATCGCGTGCGCCAGCGGCTGGCAAAGGCGCGCGAATTGCTGGGCGATCCCGCCCGGCGCATCAGCGAGGTCGCCTTTGCATCCGGGTTTGAATCCATCCCCTATTTCAACCGGGCGTTCCGGCAGGAATTCAATTGTTCCCCCACGGAATACCGGTCGCGGGTGGTGGGGCATAATCCAAGTCAATCAAATCATAATCCAGGCGTAGCGCAAAACGCCGCGGACAGGTTCAATAATCAAGTGATGAATTTGCCGCTGGCTGCCAGGCCGGCGCATGATTTTATGCAACTGAACGCCGCCAGCCAACCGTTCGCACAACCATGAGCGTCATCATCCTTTTGATCCTGGCGAGCCTGGCGGTGGGGCTGTTGTTTCTGGGCGCGTTTGTGTGGTCGGTGCGGAGCGGCCAGTATGAGGACACCCTCACGCCGTCGTTGCGGGTGTTGCTGGATGACGCTACGCCACCGGGAGCGGCCAGGGTGGCGCGCCCGGGCGAGGCGGCGGGCGTTCCGGCTCCTTCGCTTTTGAACGAAACTCTGAAGGCCACGACCGGGCGGGACGCCCGGGCCACTACTCTGGCTACGCCGGCTTCGGTTACCAAAATTGACAAGCACTAACATGAATATAGAAACATTCAAATATGACAACCGGATCGTGCGCGCGTTTGCGATCATGACCGTCGTTTGGGGCATCGTCGGCATGCTGGTCGGCCTGCTGGCGGCCGTGGAATTATTTTTCCCGGGCGCCAACCTGAACCTCCAGTTCATCACCTTCGGGCGCATCCGCCCGCTGCACACCAACGCGGTCATTTTTGCATTTGTGGGCAACGGCATGTTCATGGGCATCTACTATTCCCTGCAGCGGCTGTGCAAGGCGCGGATGTTCAGTGATTTTTTGAGCTGGTTCAATTTCTGGGGCTGGCAGCTCATCATTGTCAGCGCGGCGATCACCCTGCCGATGGGTTTCACCACCAGCAAGGAATACGCCGAGCTGGAATGGCCCATCAAGATCGCCATCGCGGTTGTCTGGGTGGCTTTCGTGGTGAACCTTTTTGGCACGATTGTCAAGCGCCGGGAAAAGCACATGTATGTGGCCATCTGGTTCTTCATTTCCACCGCCGTCACCATCACCGTGCTGCATGTCACGAACTCCATGACGATGCCGGCGGGCTTCCTGAAGAGCTATTCCATGTATGCCGGCGTGCAGGATGCGCTGGTGCAATGGTGGTATGGCCACAACGCGGTGGCGTTCTTCCTCACGACGCCCTATCTCGGTTTGATGTACTACTTCCTGCCCAAGGCGGCCAACCGCCCGGTCTTCAGCTACCGCCTTTCCATCGTTCATTTTTGGTCGCTGGTGTTCCTCTATATTTGGGCCGGACCGCACCATCTGCTTTACTCCGCGCTGCCGGACTGGGCGCAGTCGCTGGGCATGGTCTTCTCGCTCATGCTGATCGCGCCGTCCTGGGGCGGCATGTTGAACGGCCTCCTCACGCTGCGCGGCGCCTGGGACAAGGTGCGGCAGGATCCCGTGTTGAAATTCATGGTCGCCGCGGTCACCGCTTACGGCATGGCCACGCTGGAGGGGCCGCTGATGTCCATCAAGACGGTCAACTCCCTCTCGCACTACACCGACTGGACCATTGCCCATGCCCACGGCGGCGCGCTGGGCTGGAATGGGTTTCTGACCTTTTCCATGCTGTATTACCTGTTCCCCCGGCTGTATAAGACCAATCTCTGGTCCACCAAACTGGCGAACTACCATTTCTGGATCGGCATGTTGGGCATGATCTTCTGGATCGTGCCGATTTATGTGGCGGGTATCACCGAAGGTCTCATGTGGAAGCAGTTTAACCACGAGGGCTTCCTCCAATATCCCAACTTCCTCGAAACCATCGTGCAAGTCGTGCCCATGTTCAAGTTGCGCTCCATCGGTGGCACGCTCTACTTCATCGGCGTGCTGATGATGGCCTACAACCTGTACCGCACCGCCAAGGTCGGCGAATTTGAGCCCGACACCGAGGCGCAAGCCCCCGCGCTGGAAAAAGCCGCCGTGGCCCCGCACGGGAAGCTCTCCTTTCACCGCCTGTTGGAAGGCAAGCCGATGTTCTTCACCGTGCTGGCCATCCTGGCGATCCTGGTCGGTGGCATGGTGGAGATCATTCCCATGTTCCTCATCAAGCAGAACGTGCCCACCATTGCCAGCGTGAAACCTTACACGCCGCTGGAAGTCATGGGCCGCGACATCTATATCCGCGAAGGCTGCCTGGGCTGCCATTCCCAGATGATCCGCCCGTTCCGGTCCGAGACCGAGCGCTACGGCGAATATTCCAAGGCGGGGGAATCGGTTTATGAACATCCCTTCCTGTGGGGTTCCGAGCGCAAAGGCCCTGATCTGGCCCGGGAAGGCGGCAAGTACTCCGCCGCCTGGCATTATACCCACATGGAGAATCCGCGGAACACCTCACCCGGCTCCATCATGCCCGCCTATCCGTGGATGCTGACCCAGGACCTCGATACGAACTCCCTGCCCATGCACCTCGCCGCGTTGCGCCGGGTGGGCGTGCCTTATGCGGAAGGCTTCGAAAACGGCCCGGCCCAAAGAGACTTGCAAGCCCAGGCCGAAAAGGTGGTCGCGGACTTGAAAAAGGACCAGATCACCTGCGACGCCAGCAAGGAAATCGTGGCGGTCATCGCCTACCTGCAACGTTTGGGCATCGACATCAAGTCCGCGCCCGTGGCCGCCAAATAACCTCAACCAGAGAAATATATGGAAGAAAAAATCATCTGCAGCATGGATGGAGTGGCCATCTACGGCATCATTTCCATTTGCATTTTCGTCGCATTTTTCAGCGGCATGCTCTTGTGGGCCTTCACCAAGAAAGCCGGCTACCTGAACCAAATGGCCAGCCTGCCATTGGATGGCGGCGAGACCCCCTCCAACGACCAATCCAACGCTGAATAATTATGAGCAACGATCCCAAAGAACCCCTGCTGCTCGACCACGAATACGATGGCATCCAGGAACTGGACAACAACCTCCCGCGCTGGTGGGTCTGGCTGTTTTACATCACGATCGTTTTTTCGGCGGTCTATCTCGTTTATTATCACGTGGCCAAGGCGGGTGATCTTTCCGCCGCGGAATATGCCAGGGAAATGAAGGCTGGCGACGCCCTCAAAGCCTCGGCCATGGGCAAGTTTGAGTCCACCATCCCGTCCCTCGTGCCGTCCACCGATGTCCTGGTGCTGAACGCCGGCAAGGAAACCTACCTGCAGTTTTGCAAACCCTGCCACCGGGAAGACGGCGGCGGACTGGTCGGCCCCAATCTGACGGATAACTATTGGATTCACGGCAGCAACTATGTGGACACCGTCAAAGTCATCTGGGACGGCGTGCCTGCCAAGGGGATGTTGACTTGGAAGACCATCCTGAAACCGGACCAGATCCAGTCGGTGGCCAGCTACATTTACACCTTGCGCGGGGCCAAACTGCTGACGCCGGGCAAACCCCCGGAGAATCAGCCGGCCGCCCCCGCCGCACCCAACCAATTTGAATAGGTGAAACCCAGCGCCCCAACTCCTTCGCCGCCTGAAAAATCCTCCGTAAAAACCGTGGACTGGTCCGACTTCCGTGACCACATCTCCACCGCCGACCAGGATGGCCGGCGGCAGTGGATCTATCCGCGCAAGGTCAGCGGCCGTTTCTTCAATTACCGCACCTGGTTCAGCTGGCTGCTGCTGGCCATCCTGTTTATTGGCCCGTTTGTCACCATCAACGGCAATCCGCTGCTGCTGCTCAACGTGGTGGAGCGCAAGTTCGTCGTGCTGGGCCATATTTTCTGGCCGCAGGACATGATCTTTTTCGCCCTGGTCGTGCTGCTGGGCCTGGTGAGCATTCTGGTCTTTACCACGGCCTTTGGCCGGCTTTGGTGCGGCTGGGCGTGCCCCCAGACCGTGTTCATGGAAATGGTTTTTCGCAAACTGGAATATGCCATTGAGGGCGACGCCCCCAGTCAGCGGGCCTTGAATCAGGGCCCATGGAACGGCACCAAGGTGTTCAAAAAACTGCTCAAGCATGGCCTGTTTTTCGGCGTTTCGTTTTTGATCGGCAACCTGCTGTTGAGCTACATCATTGGCTGGCGGGACCTCTACCTGATTGTCACCGATCCCCCGGCCAGACATTTCACCGGCCTCATGTTCATGCTGGCGTTTGCGCTGTTGTTTTACGGCATTTACGCGCGGTTTCGGGAACAGATGTGTACCTTCATCTGTCCCTATGGCCGGTTGCAGTCGCTGCTGGTGGATGACAACACCATTCTGGTGGCCTACGACCACCGGCGCGGGGAAAAACGCGCCCCGGTCAAACGCGGCCAGAGCGCGGCCGACCGTCAGGCCGCCGGTTTGGGCAGTTGCGTGAGTTGCCACCGCTGCGTCACGGTCTGCCCCACCGGCATCGACATCCGCAACGGCGTGCAGATGGAATGCGTGCAATGCACCGCCTGCGTGGACGCCTGCGACACCGTCATGGACAAGCTGGGCGCGCCGCGCGGCCTCATTCGCTACGCCTCCGCCAACGGCATTGAGCGGAAGGAGCGGCTCCGTTTCACTCCGCGCCTGGCGGTTTACTCCCTGGTGTTGATGGTGCTGGCTAGTGTGCTCGGCTTCATGCTGGTGTTGCGGGCCGATGTGGAGGCCACGGTCTTGCGCGCGCCGGGCTCGCTCTTCCAGCAAATGCCGGACGGCCGCTACAGCAACCTATACACCGTCCGCCTCGTCAACAAAACCTCGCGGGACATGCCCGTGGAACTGCGCCTGGAAAGTCCGGCGGGCGTGCTCAACGTGATGGGGCAGGGGAGCATCCTGGTCCCGCCGCAAAAATTGTCCGAAAACTCCGTGTTGATCGAACTGGACCCGGCCGCGATGCAATCCGGCAGCACCCCGGTGGTCGTGGGCGTTTATTCCGGCGGCCACAAATTGGAAACCTTGAAAACGGCCTTCATCGGCCCGCGCCACTGAGTCATTTATTCATATATGAAAGCTTCCTTCAATCCCTGGCCGGCTGGCATCATCGCCTTTTTTGTGCTCCTCTTATGCGGCATGGCGACCGTGGTGGCCATCGCGGTGACCCACCGCGAAAGCATGGTCAACGACAACTACTACGAGCAGGAGCTGAAATTTCAGAACCAGATTGACAGCGTCGCGCGCGCCCAAAAAGCCGGTGCCCGCCTCCAGCTTAACGCCCCGGCGGGCCGGTTCCTGGTGGTGGTGCCGGCACCGCAGTTGGCGGAAAAACTCTCCGGCTCCATCGAATTCTATCGCCCCTCCGCGGCTGAATTAGACCGCGAATATCCCCTTGCGCCCGGCGCTGACGGCACCCAGTCCTTGGATGTTTCCCAGCTCGCCGCCGGCCCCTGGCAAGTGCGCGTCAAATGGAGCGCGGGCGGCCAGGATTACTTTTTGGAGCAAAAAATCACGCTCTGACACCCTCGCGATGCAAGCCAACGCAAAGAACGCTGAGCGGCGCGGAGGAGAACCGGTAAATAACCAGCTTAAAGTGGTTACGGATTGCCGCCTGCACTCGGCGTTCCTCTGCGTTCTCTGCGTCTCTGCGTTCGTCTGTTTATTTTGCTGCATCGCTCCGGTATGGGGTTGACCATGGACTTTGGAATCGCCATTGCGCTGGGATTCATCGGCAGCCTGCACTGCGCGGCGATGTGCGGCCCGTTGCTGCTCGCCATGCCAGCACTGCCCGGCGGGCCGGGCCGGTTTATTCTTGGCCGGGTGATTTACCAGTTGGGCCGGATCGCCACCTACTGTGCGCTGGGGATGCTGGCCGGATTGGTGGGGAAATCCCTGTGGTTCGCCGGCTTTCAAAGCGGGCTCTCGATCCTGCTCGGCACCGCCATTCTGCTCGGATATTTCGCCTCGAAAAAGATCGCCGTATCCGCGCCCGCCGTGCGGTTGGTGGCCGGTTTGAAAAGCGCCATGGCCGCGCAATTACGCCAGCGCGGGCTGCGTTCCCTGGCCCTGCTGGGCCTCTTGAATGGCCTGCTGCCCTGCGGCCTGGTCTATGTGGCAATGACCGGCGCGGTGGCGCAGGGCACATGGATCAAAAGTGTTTTCTTTATGGCGTTATTTGGCTTGGGCACCACGCCCACCCTGTTGGGCATTGGCCTTTCGGGCCGGATGTTTCCGCCCGCCTTCCGCCTCAAATTGCGCCGCACCATCCCGGTGGCCATCTGTCTTCTCGCCGGCCTGCTCATCCTGCGCGGACTGGGCCTCGGCATACCCTACGTCAGTCCCGCCCTGGACGCCTCCGGCCAGCCGGCCTGCTGTGTCTTCCCGCGCTAATGGCCTTCTGGCCTTCTATGCTTTGAGGCGCTGCAACACCGCAGCGACGGCTGCATCAATTTTGACCACTTGCAACACGCCATCGCGAGGTTTGATTTCCACTTCGCCTTTGGCCAGTGATTTCTCGCCGAGCGCAATGCGCAGGGGGAAACCGACCAGATCGGCGTCCTTGAACTTCACGCCGGGGCGCTCGTCCCGGTCGTCCAGAATCACTTCCACGCCTTGGGCTTTCAGCTCCGCGTAAAACGTCTCCGCCAGTTGCATGGCCTGGCTTTCCGGCGTGACGGTCAGCGGCGTGATGCACACCTGATACGGGGCGACTCCCAGCGGCCAGACAACGCCGTCCTTGTCATTGCACTGTTCGATAATGGCTTGCAAGGTGCGCGTGATGCCAATGCCGTAGCAGCCCATGACGGTCGGCTTGCGCTGGCCATCCGCATCCAGATAGGTGGAGCCGAGCTTCTCACTGTATTTGGTGCCGAGCTTGAACACATGGCCCACTTCAATGGCGCGGCGGATTTTCAACGGCTTGGCGCATTTCGGGCACGGCTCGCCCGCTCTGACAGTGCGCAAATCAAACCATGCCGTCACCTGGATGTCGCGTTCCAGGGAGACGTTTTTCAGATGGAAACCATCTTCATTCGCGCCGGTGGTCATGTCGTTGGCGCCTTGCAGGCGTTCGTCGGCATAGACTTTGACGCTGGCGGGAACATTGCGGACGGCCCCGAGCGAGCCGGGCCTGGCCCCGAGCAGTGGCAAAATTTCGTCGGGCGTGGCGGGACGCACGACCACCGCGCCGGTCCGGGCCATGAACTTGGTTTCGTTCAACTGGTCGTCGCCCCGGATCAAAATGATCACGGGCTGGGAATCGGCGATATACACCAGCGTTTTCACCTGCCGGTTGGCCGGCACGTTGTAGGGGGCCTTGCTCAGGGCCTCAATGGTGACCACGCCGGGCGTGGCAAATTGCTCGATGGCCGCGCCGATTTCGCGCGCCGCCGTCCTGGGCAGGCCGCTGGTGGCCTTCTCGATATTGGCCGCGTAACCGCAGGCCTCGCAGAAGGCCACTTCGTTTTCGCCGGTCTCGGCGGGCACCATGAATTCGTGGGAGTAATTGCCGCCAATCACCCCGGTATCCGCCTCCACCGGAAACGCCTTCAAACCGCACCGCGCGAAAATACGCGTGTAGGCGTCGTACATCTTCTGGTAGCTGGCCATCGCGCCCTCGTCCGTGGGGTCGAAGGAATAGGCGTCCTTCATGATGAACTCCTTGGCGCGCATCAGGCCGAAGCGCGGGCGGATCTCATCGCGGAACTTCACGCTGATCTGGTAGAAATTCTTGGGCAACTGGCGGTAGGAATTGATTTCGCCGGCGGCCAGGGTGGTGATGACCTCCTCGGCGGTGGGGCTGAGCACCCATTCGCGGTTGCCGCTGTCGCGGAGTTTGAAGAGGACGTTGCTGGCGGTCTCGTAGCGGCCGCTCTGCTGCCAGATTTCCGGGGGCTGGAGCGCGGGCATGAGCACTTCGATGGCGCCCGTGCGATCCAGCTCCTCGCGGACGATCTGCTCGACCTTGCGCAAGGCGCGCAGGCCCAGGGGCAGGAAGGTGTAAACGCCGCCCGCCAGTTTGCGGATGAGGCCGGCGCGCAGGAGGAGTTTGTGCGAAAGAATCTCCGCGTCAGCCGGGGCTTCGCGCAGCGTGGGAATCAGAGTTTGTGTCCACTTCATGTGAATGTATTGTACAGTATGACCAACCCGGAAAACCGTTTGTTTTCCACTTGTTTGCAGGTCATTCTGTCGCCCTGCCCCCGTTTGGTCAATTCCTTAATCAAAACACCCAAAGCCACCCAAACGCCAGCAATGAGGATTCCCGCGCCAGTCGGATATTTTTTTCAACATGCTGTTTGGCCTGCAATTGCGGCTGACGCGGCAGCAATATGCAGGAACTTGACTTTGTTTGGCGGAACTGATGGCATTGGTTCATGGCGAACACGGCATATCAATGTGGCGGACGGAATCAGTTAAATTTTAAATGTCAATTGTTGAGATGTGACCCGAATGGCCCTACCGAAAATGGGTTTCATGGAGAAGTGAATGCTGGGTGGGGACCATCGGGGGGGGCCGCTTTAGATGCAAGTTCGGAAAGCCTAAGTGGTACTACTCCGATACCGGGCCTGGACCTTGGTTTGGGTGGGGGTGCCATGGTAGCCGGTGGCGCGGCTACCACCACGACCATAGCGACTCCGCCGAACTCTATTGGGAATATTTTCAACGCAATCCAAGCAATGCTCAACTGGAGTCTGGATGATCTGGATGACTCCGATTAACCACGGTTAACCATGCGCCAAGAAGATCCAGAATTTTGGTCGTTTTTCAATGCGCTGGGAAAGCTTGTTGGTTTGGCGTTCGCTGTTGGTTGCGGATTGTTGTCGATTTGGTCATTCACTACAGATCAAATGGATTTAACAGAAAAGTTTATTGCCGGCAGCTTGTCAGCCTTAATCAGTATTCTCGGAGTTTTGATGATTATTGCTAAACCAACAGGGCCTCCAGATACGAAATGATAAGCATTGGGGTCAGGCCTTTGAAAATCAAAGACCAGCGACGGGGGCGTCGCCCCTACGGCCCCTACGGCGGGCTCACCCCCAATCTATGCAATCTATGCCGCGCTTTTGCATTTCGCTTGGCATTGCTTCGGTTTATACTTTCCCTGGTGGAACCAATCAGACCAACCATGACCCCGGCTCCTGGCGAACGGCTCCTGCGTTTCGTCGGGGATAAAATCCATTTCCAGTTGCGGGCACCGACTCCGGCCCGCTCCCAATATCAAGCCCGCCTGCGCACCAACCTCGGCCGGGCCGCCGTCCGCCGCCGCGAAATCATCTCCGCGCATGCGGGCGGGGCGTCCGCCGCCGGCGCCTCGTGGCGCGATTTGCCGATGGCCCCGACCGCCGATGGCTGGGAAATCGAACTGCCCCTCGCGGAAGTGGGGTTTTTCAAGGCCAAGGCCTACCTCCTGGACGAAAAAAAATGGCAGCACTGGCCGGATGGCCCAGACGTGGGGCTGTGCGTTCATCCCGATTTTGCGCGCACTGCCAACAGCATTTATTGCGCCTTCACCCGCCTGTTTGGGGGCACCAAAACCCTGGTGTCCACGGCCGATGCAAAACTCGAAACCCGACTGAAAGCCCTGGAGGCGCGCGGCTATGCCACCCTGCCGCCGTCCGGCACCTTTCGCGATCTCACCCGGCAACTGCCCTTCATTGTCAATCAACTGGGCTGTCGCATTCTCCATCTGTTGCCAGTGCATCCCACCCCCACGGTCTATGCGCGTTTTGGCCGCTTCGGCAGCCCTTACGCCGCGCTGGATTTGACCGCTGTGGACCCCGCGCTCGTGGAGTTCGACAAGCGCACCACCGGCATTGACCAGTTTTGCGAACTGGCCCAGGCCGCCCACGCCCTCAACGCCCGCGTGTTCATTGACATCGTCATCAACCACACGGGCTGGGGTTCCAGCTTGCAAGAAAATCATCCGGAATTCTTCCTGAAAAAACCCGATGGCGAGTTTGCCAGCCCCGGCGCTTGGGGGACGGTTTGGGAGGATTTGGTGGAATTGGAACAGTGCGATGTCAAGCTGTGGGACATTATTGCTGATTCCTTGCTGATCTGGTGCCGGCGTGGCGTGGACGGTTTCCGCTGCGACGCCGGTTATAAAATCCCCACCGCCGCCTGGCAATACATTATCGCGCGCGTTCAGGAGGAATTCCCGGCCAGCATTTTTCTGCTTGAAGGCCTGGGCGGTTCCTGGGAAGCCACCGAAACGCTGCTCACCGAAGGCGGCATGCAGTGGGCCTATTCCGAGCTGTTCCAAAACCATACCGGCCGCGAGGTCGCATGGTATCTGGATTACGCCCTCCGCCAGAGTGCCCGGGTGGGCAGTTATATGCATTATTCTGAAACGCACGACAACGACCGCCTCGCCAAAAAGGGCCGCGCCTGGGCGCTGTTGCGCAACCGGTTGTGCGCGCTGGCCAGTCCCTCCGGCGGCTTCGGTTTCACCTGCGGCGTGGAATGGCTCGCCACCGAAAAAATCCGCGTGCATGGCAACACCGGGCTTAATTGGAATGCCGCCGATAACATTGTTCCCGAGCTGGCACAATTGAACGCCCTGCTGGCCAGCCATCCCTGCTTCTTCGATGGGGCCCGCCTGACGCGCTTGAGCGGGCCGGACTCGCCGGTCTATGCGCTGCTCCGCGAATCCGCCGAAGGCCGGGACGCCGTGCTGGTCCTGGCAAACACGGACGTGGAAACCGGACGCACCCTCACCTTGGAGACAGCCGGTGTTCATGTTAAATGTGATTTGCTCAACCAGCCGCTGCCAAAAATCTCCGCCGCCAAAAACAGCTTCACCGTCACCCTCCCGCCGGCGGCCGTCTATTGCCTGTCCGCGCAGGCCCAGCCCGCCGGCTTGAGCGGTGAGGCGTACCGGCGCGCCCGCGCCCTGGCGGGCTTTGCGTTTACGGCCTTGAGCCAGTTGATCCCGCTGGAAACGATTGACGGCCTTGATTGGCACTGGCTGGCGGAGCAGGTCGAACGTTCGCCCAGGAACTTTCTGGCCGCTGTCAGCGCCTTTGCCGCGCGCGAAAATCCCGCCCCAGCCAACTCGCTGACCGGCTTGCTGGCCGAGGTGGAATCGAATGGCATTTATCCCCGGGTCGTCACTTGGACTCTGTCCGACGCCCGCCGGATCACCCTGGTGCCCGTCGGCCACTGGCTCTTGCTGGAAGACGCCGCGCCCTTCCGGGCCGCATTGGAAGTGACGTCTTCCCCGCCCGCCCCGGTGGTTCGCGTCCAATCCATTCCCGCCGGCAACGTTCATATCGCCTGCCTGCCTCCCCAAGCCGCCGCCGCCGATGCCCAATTGCTGCTGGAATGTCATGCCCCGGTGCGGAAAATCTCCGCCGCCCTGCATTTTGTGGCCCCCGAACCGCCCGCGCCCGTCGCGTCGTTGCCGCCGGCGGAGGCCATCGTGCTGCTGACGAACCAGCGTGGCGGCATGGCGCGCCTCTGCGTGGATCTGGGCCGCATCAATTCCAAATACGATTGCGTCCTCGGCGCCAACCTCAATCCCACCGTGCCGGTTGATCGCCAGGTGCTGGTCAAGCGGATTCGCGTCTGGGCCAACGCCGACGGCTTCCTGTCGCCGCTGCATTATAAGAATCTCGTGGCCTTCCGCTCCGGTCCGGTTGCGGTTTGGAATTTCGTCGCCAACGCCGGGGATGGCCGCACAGTGCAGATTGAGCTGACCGCCGAAATGGTGCCCGGGGAAAACACCGTGGTGTTTGCGTTCAGCCGGCCGACCGAGAAACTCGCCAGCGGCAAGCAGTTGCCGGCGGATGCCGACGTGCGTTTGACCGTCCGCGTGGATTTGGAAGACCGCAGTTACCACGCCGAAACCCACCGCAGCAGCGGGGCCGAATATCATTTCAGCACGAATATCCACGCCTTGGAGCCCCGGCCCGGCCCGGCCCGGCCCGGCTTTCTCTTCCGTCCCGCCGTGGATCGCCAGCTCCAGGTTTTCGCCGACGCGGGCGATTATCATGCGCAGCCCGAATGGTGCGAGCAGATTCCCCATCCCGTTGAACTGACCCGCGGCCAGGTCGGCAGCGGGGATGCCTACAGCCCCGGCTGGTTCGAGCTCCCGCTCGCCAAGGGCACCCGGGTTTCGCTCGTGGCCACCGCCGAAACCAGCCGCCTGACGGTTCCGCGCCCGGAAAATCCGGCTGCCCGGCCCGCCGGCGCGACGGATGAGTTCACAACGCAGCTCGAACGGGCCGCCGCCCAATTCGTGGTGCGCCGCGATGATTTCAAGACCGTGATCGCCGGTTATCCCTGGTTCCTGGATTGGGGGCGCGATTCGCTGATCTGCGCGCGCGGGTTGCTCACCGCCGGCCTGGTGGACGTGGTGAAGCAGATTCTCCTGACCTTTGCCCGGTTCGAAGTGCAGGGCACCCTGCCGAACACCATCAACGGCCATGATGTTTCCAATCGCGACACCAGCGACGCCCCGCTCTGGTTTGCCGTGGTCTGCGAGGATTTGGCGGACCCCGAATTTTTCGACCACCCCGTGGACGGCACCCGGACCATTCGCGACGTGCTGGAGAGCATCGCCGAAAATTATTCCCGGGGCACCCCCAACGGCATCCGCCTGGATCCGGATTCCGGCCTCATCTGGAGCCCCGCCCATTTCACCTGGATGGATACCAATTATCCGGCTGGCACGCCGCGCGAAGGGTACCCCGTGGAAATCCAGGCCCTCTGGATCCGGCTGCTGCGTTTGCTGGAAAAGATCAGCCGCAAAACCGAGCCCAGCAAATGGCAACACCTGGCCGATCTCGCGTCCGCCTCGGTGGACCAATTGTTCTGGCTCGAAGACCAGGGCTGGTTTGCGGATGAATTGCAGGGCCGCCCGCGGGTCAAAGCCCGCGATGCCATCCGGGGCGACGCCTTGCGCAGCAATTGCCTGTTTCTCATCAGTCTCGGACTCGTCAAAGGCGTGCGGGCCCGGCGCTGCGTGGCGGCGGCGCAAAAATATCTCGTGGTTCCCGGCGGTCTCCGCACCCTGGCCCCCCTGCGCGTGGCCACACCCCTGCCGGTCTGGTACGGCGAACACATCATCAACAGCCCCGTGGAACCCTACTGGCCGAAATACGAGGGCGACGAGGACACCCGGCGCAAACCTGCGTATCATAACGGCACCGCCTGGACCTGGACCCTGCCCTCCTTTTGTGAGGCCCTGGCCCAGGCGTGGGATTTCTCGCCCGCCGCGGTCGCCGCCGCCCGGAGCTATTTGTGCAGCGCCGAACGGTTGCTGCACGCCGGCTGCCTCGGCCAGTTGCCGGAAATCCTCGACGGCGACGCCCCGCACACCCAGCGCGGCTGCGATGCCCAGGCCTGGGGCGTCACCGAAACCCTCCGCGTCTGGAAACGGTTGCAGCGCTGAGGCATCCCAGTTAAAATACCATGGCTGTCGCCAACACAAATGGTGGACAATATCGATTAATGGCTCACGTCAGCCTGAAGCCTGAGCCAGTAGCCCGCAATGCCATGGCAACGAAATTGAAATTTTTATTTTTGCGCGCAGCGGTTGGTTTGCTTCTGGCTGGGTTAGCTCAGGCAGCGGAACCAACCGCCGATTTGGCGGCGAGAATTGATCCGCTCTTCCGCCTGGTCGTGCAAAACAACTGGCCGGGCGGTGAAGTGTTGGTGGCGAGGAATGGCCGGATTATTTTCGAAAAGGGATACGGCTATGCGCAGGTGGAATCCCGCACGCCCTTCACCGCGGACACGCGGTTTCGCATTGGGTCGATCACGAAACAATTCACCTCGGCCGCCATTTTCAAACTGGCCGAAGCCGGCAAACTCGGCCTGGACGACCCGCTTGCCAAATATATTCCCGATTGGCCGCGCGGCGATGAAGTCACCTTGCGGCAGCTGCTGACGCACACTTCGGGAATTCACGATTTCACGGCCAAGCCGGGATTTTACGAGCATGTGAGCGAGCCGATTTCGTCGGCGGCGCTGATTGCTTCGTTTAAGAACGATCCTTACGATTTCAATCCCGGTGAGAAGTATTCGTATTGCAACTCCGGCTACGTGCTGCTGGGACACATTGTCGAACAAGTTTCTGGTGAGGCTTACGGCGAATATTTGCGGAAAACATTTTTTAAACCGCTGGGGATGAAAAACACCGGGGTTTATCGCGCGGGAATGCCGCCGCCAAGCGAGGCGTTTGGTTATTCGTACACCACCAACACCCTGGTACGGGCAGTGAATTGGGACATGTCCCAGGTGTCCACGGCTGGGGAGCTCTATTCGACGGCGCATGATTTATTTCTCTGGAACGAGGCGATTTTCAACCATCGCGTTTTGTCGGCGGCCAGCTTGCAGACGGCTTTCACCATCGGCGTTTTAAAACTGGATGATCCAACGCATCCGGAGAGCGTTGGGTACGCCTGCGGCTGGACCCGGGACTGGTTGAATGGGGCGCGGGAAATCAGCCACGGGGGCGAACTTTGGGGCTTCGGTTCGTATTTGCTGCGGCTGCCGGATTACCATCTGACGGTGGTGGTTTTGCTCAATTGCGCCCCGCATCCTCCGGATATTCAGCAGTGGATCCTGGCCCGGGAAATTGCGCGCCGGGTTCTGGGCTCGGAACTTCCCAATGACGGAACGCAAAAGGTCGTCCCGATCCAACCCGCTGACGCGGCCCTCGCGGTTGGCAGATACGACCTGGGCGGCGGCGCAACCATGACGGTGACAACCGAGACAAATCACCTGTTTGCGCAAATCGCGGGACGCCCGCGCTTCGAGATATTCCCCAAATCCGATCGCAACTTTTTCGTCCCCGGCGGAAACGCCGAGGCGACCTTCGTAAGGAATGCAACCAATCAGGTCGTCAAGGTCATCTTGAAGCAAAGCGGAGATCGCATCGATGCGCTGCGGGTGGCGAATTGAGATTTATTTCCCTGCTGCGACCATCTGCCGAGCCGTTGGTTCCGGCATTTGCCTAATGATGTCCGCCGGCGGAAAGTTGTGACAGGTATTTTGCGCTTTCTATTTGCGCCACCACTTTAGGTCTGCACGGGCTTGTCTGTTGTAAAGGAACCTTGCCCGCCCGCCCGCCGGCTGCAAATTTGGCTTTCCCGGCGGGGGGTTTTGGTTTTTCATTCTGGCTTCATGATTATTGCCCGTTCTCCTTTGCGCATCAGTCTCGGTGGCGGCGGCACGGATTTGCCGTCGTATTACGAGAAGTTTGGCGGTTTCTTGGTCGCGGCGGCCATTGACCGTTATGTGTACATCACGTTGCACGAGACGTTTGTGCCGGATTTGATCGTGAAATATTCGGAGCTGGAACGGGTGCCGGAGGCCGCGCAGTTGAAGCATCCGATCATTCGCGAGGCGTTTGGTTTGCTGGGCATGGACGGACGGTCGCTGGAGCTGACTTCGATGGCGGATATTCCATCCGGCACGGGGCTGGGGTCGTCCGGCAGTTTCACGACGGCGCTGTTGAAGGCGCTGCATGCGCATCAACGGAATCTGGTGCATCCGGCGGAGCTGGCGGCGCAGGCGTGCGAGATCGAGCTGAACCGGCTGCACGAGCCGATTGGCAAGCAGGACCAATACATCGCGGCGTATGGCGGGTTGACCTGTTTCAACTTTTTGCCGGATGGCCGGGTGGAGGCCTGGCCGTTGAAGGTATCCGAGGAGACGCGGGATAATCTGGAGGATAATTTGCTGCTGTTTTTCACGGGCTATTCGCGGAGCGCGTCGGCGATCTTGAAGGAGCAGGACACGAAGTCGAAATCGGAGGACAAGTCGATGATCGATAACCTGCAGTTCGTGAAGGAACTGGGGCTGCAAAGCAAGACGGCGCTGGAGACGGGGAACCTGCACGAGTTCGCGCGGTTGATGGATGTGCACTGGCAGCGGAAGAAGCAGCGCAGCGGCGGCATGAGCAATGCCCGGATCAATGAATGGTATGATCTGGCGCTGGCGAACGGGGCGCTGGGCGGAAAGCTGATTGGCGCCGGCGGCGGCGGGTTCCTGATGTTTTACGCCGATGACAAGGCGAAGCTGCGGCATGCGATGCGTCAGAATGGATTGAAGGAGGTGCGGTTCCGCTTTGATTTTGAAGGCACCAAGCTCGTGAATTCCTGAGCCGGCGAAAAGATTTTCAACCACAGATGAACACGGATGAACACAGATAAGACAACCCTTCCCACCGTGGCCATTCTGGCGGGCGGGCTGGCGACGAGGCTGCGACCGATCACGGAAAAGATCCCCAAATCGCTGGTGCCGGTGGCGGGGCGTCCGTTTCTGGCGCATCAGTTGGAGCTGCTCCATGCGCGCGGGTTGCGGCGGGCGGTGTTGTGCATTGGTTTTCTCGGGGAGATGATCCAGCGCGAATTCGGGAGCGCGGCGCACGGGATGCAGTTGGATTATTCGTTTGACGGCGAAAAGCTGCTGGGCACCGGCGGGGCGATCAAGCGGGCCCGGCCCAAGCTGGGGGAGGAGTTTTTCATTTTGTACGGCGACTCGTATCTGCCGGTGGAATATGCGCCGGTGGCGGCGGCGTTTCACCGGAGCGGCCAGCCGGGATTGATGACGGTGTACCATAACCAAGGCAGGTATGACACGAGCAACGTGGTTTATCGCGACGGGGAGATTGTGGTGTATGACAAAAAGGCCCGGCTGCCGGAGATGCACCATATTGATTACGGGCTAAGCCTGTTCAAGGCGTCGGTGTTTGACGCGTATGCCGCGGACCAGGTGTTTGACTTGGCGGAGGTGATGGGCCGGCTGGTGCGGGAGAAGCAACTGGCGGGGTATGAGGTGCCGGAGCGGTTTTATGAGATGGGCTCGCCGGCGGGGCTGGCGGAGTTGGAGCAGTTGCTGGCGGCGAAGGGTTCCACAACAAAGGAACAAATTCATCCGCGAATGACGCGCATTGACGCGAATTAAAGGGGACCGAGGCTCCGGCGCCATTCAAAACCTCCGGGCCAAATTGCATCGTCGGCAGGCAATCTATGGGGCAAATAATTCGCCCAGTGTGTCCAGCAGGATGTGAGTGGAGGCGCTGCCGAGTTTGCCGAGTCGTTTGACTAACCGCGTTTTGTCCACCGCGCGAAGCTGATCCACCGCAATTTCGCCGGTCTTGCCTTGGAAGGTTACTGTCACCCTCGTCGGCCAGCCGCGACAGACCGTGGTCATGGGAGCAATGATGACCGTGGAAATTGCGCGGTTCAGCTCATCGGGAGAAAGCACCACGCAAGGTCGTGTCTTTGCCGTTTCCGCGCCCGTCGCGGGATCAAGCTGGACCAGAAAAATCTGGAATCGCTCAATTACCATTCCCATTCCCTGGCGTCGAAATCATTGCGCAACTGGCGTGTGGCAGCCAGATCGTCCACCACGGCTCGTGCATGGCGAAAGGCCTTGCTCCAACTTGCCCGGGCCTTGCGCCGCGGACGCAATAGCAAGCCATTGGCTGACGGTTGCAATTCCAACCCGTAAGGCCAGCGGTGCAAGGTCAATTCAGTCGCCACTGTCTTCATGGCTACAGTTTTCACCAACCTTGCGCGCAAGTCAATTACCCTTCCTTCGGAGGGAGCTCGACTGTGCGGAAAGCCAGCCGCAGCAATGCGCTTCATCCAATACTCCCCAGCACACAGGCAGCTCCTAGCGCGGATATTTCATAGCCATTTTGGGAAGCGTCGCGAAAAATCCAATGAAAATAGGGGCGCAAACACGTGCGAATGCGTGGTTGAAACGACACGGCACGCAGGTTTGGAAACCTGCGATACGGCAGGCTGGGAAGCCTGCGCTACAATGGTTTGCCATGGTTTCGCCGGTTTCACTATAAAATATCCGGGCTAGCGGGGGCTAGCGGGCAATACTTCTGCGGTTGGTCGCCAACACAACCACGTCCAAGGAATTCCTGCAATCTCCACGCGTCTTTTACGCCATTCGACGCAGGTTTTTGTGGTGCGCGTCCCGGCGCGCAATCCGCCTCAAAATCTGCCGATTTATCCGTGTCCATCTGCTCGGGCCGGATTTTTTCCGGCTTGATTTACCTTGATTCACCTTGATTCACCTTGATTCACCTTGATTAGGGGCAAAACGGCGATTCGGTTATCCAGGGCGAGGCGTCCGGCGAGGTAGTCCTCGCGCCGCACTTCGGACACGGTTTGAAGCATTTCCCGGAGCTGGCCGAACCGCGCCGCCGGACTGGCCGGTTCGTTTTGCATCGCCCGGGCGGTGAGGAGGAGTTCGGCGGTCAAGACGGTGGAGATGTGGCCGGTGATTCCCGGTCCACCGCTTTCGGCAACTTTATTGGCGTCGTCAGCGACCTGACGAACCAAGTGCTGGTGGGCGCGCTGTTTGAGCCAATCCTGATAGCCACCCTGCCGCCAGTTGGTCAGATTCTGGGGGCTTACCAGGCGTGATCCGAACTGCGCCGCCAGCACGGATTGCACGGATGGCAAGGCGTTCAGCCATGGAAGAATGGCGGTTTCGGTTCCGCCATTGTCCAGGCGGAGGTTCAGTTCGTCGCGAATTTCCCGGGGCAGGCGGGCGATTTTGCCGTTATGGGTTTTCATGGTGGAGTGGTGGTGGTTTTCATCATGGCCATGGACTGCCGACTGCCAGTCCGGGCTACTGTTGCTGGATTGGCGGTCATTTTAAGCCCAGGATTTCATTGGCTTTGGTGACGAGGGCGAGGCGGCCGGCTTCGCTCAGGGGGTGGTTGGGGTCGCGCAGTTTTTGGATTTCTTGCTGGGCGGCGGCGAGGGCGGCGCGGTGTTTTTGGAGGTTGCGATCGAACCGCTCCCGTTCCAATTGCAGACGGGCGGCGGTGTGACCGCCGCGCTGGAGGGCCGCGACATCACCGACCGCCAGGCGCAACAGCTTGAAGCGTTCGGGGCCTTCGGTCTGGCTGGCGAGGTGGTCGCGTAGCGACAGGAGATATTGCGGGGTGAGCCAGCCAGCGGCGACATCGGGGATGGGACCGCCGGCGACGTGCGCCAAATCCCCGGTCTCCGCCGCCATTTCGGCCAGCAAGGATTTGGTCTTGGTGAAATTGGAATCGCTATCCGTTTTGTTTTTGCTCATTTCATTCATACTTTTTTCCACAACTCTAACAGGGGACCTTGGACATAGGCTGTCCAAGGTGAAAAAAAAGTTGATTAGCCGCAAAAGAACGCAAAGAACACAAAGACAAGGGGTTGCGGTGAAATTAACGGCAGACGCGGGGGCGCAGAGAAAAATATTTCAACCCCATTCCGACATTTCTTCATCCGCGGCCCCCGATTGCCCGGTTGCGAAGCGTTGCCAATTTTGCTACCCTCGCTTCATGTTAAACGCGGTCATTCCAGCATCAGCAGCACGCAGGCGACAAGGGGAGCTTGGACAGTTCTTCACCCCTGCACCGGTGGCTGATTTTATGGCCTCATTGTTTGGGACTTTTCCCAACACCGTGCGACTATTGGACGCTGGAGCAGGTGCGGGAGCACTCACGACCGCTCTGGTTTCGCGCGTGTGTAAGACACAAAGCAATGTCCGCGCCATTGCAGCGACGCTCTACGAGATTGACCCGCTCATTCAGGCCACCCTCTCGGAAAAAATGCGGGATTGCGTGCGGGTTTGCGAGAACGCAGGCATTCAATTCACTTTCACCATCCATGAGTCTGATTTCATTCAGGAAATGGCGGCTCGTCTTGGCGATAGTTTATTCAGCACCAAGCCGCCGGTTTTCGATGCTGCCATTGTCAATCCGCCTTATCGGAAAATCAGCACCGATTCGACAGAAAGGCGAGGTTTACGCCATGTCGGCGTTGAAACGAGCAATCTTTACGCTGGCTTTATTGCACTCATCCACCGATTGCTGGCACCCGGCGGGCAACTGGTCGCAATTACGCCAAGAAGCTTTTGTAATGGCCCATATTTTCGCCCCTTCCGCGAAGATTTGCTCACCCACATGGAATTTCGCCGCCTGCATGTCTTTGAATCACGCGGAGCTGCCTTCCGGGATGACAGCGTGTTACAGGAAAATATTATTTTCCACGCCGTGAAAGGTCGAAAGCAGCCTGCCAAGTTGGTGGTTTCCAGCAGTAGCGGTGAACATGGTGACCTTGTCGCCGAGGCAAAAATTCCCTTTGCGGAAATCGTTCACAAAAGCGATTCGGAAAAGTTCATTCATATTCCATCCGCTTCAAGCCATGCAGGTGCGAAAAGGGTTATGGACGGACTACACACAACCCTTGCAGCTTTAGGTGTTACGGTTTCAACCGGCCGCGTTGTTGATTTTCGGCTCAAGGGTGCTTTGCGCATGAAGCCGGAGAAAGGGACTGTACCGTTGCTTTATCCATGTCATTTCAATGGTGGAACTGTTCATTGGCCGAAACTGGATGCGCGCAAGCCCAACGCCATTCTCAATAATGACGAAACCCGACCTTGGCTCGTAAAGTCGGGGGTATATTTGCTCACGAAACGATTCACGTCCAAAGAGGAACGCCGCCGTTTGGTTGCTTGTCTATTCGACCCGCAGGACGTAGACGCAGAATGGCTTGGATTTGAAAATCACCTCAATTACTTTCACGCTGACGGGCATGGTCTGGACAGAAATTTGGCGGTTGGCCTTTTTGCTTTCCTTAATTCCTCTGTGGTTGACCAGTATTTCCGGCGCTTTAGCGGGCATACGCAGGTAAATGCCACCGACCTGCGCAAATTGACTTATCCTGACCACACAACGCTAAAAGCAATGGGAAGCGAATTAAAACAACTCGACCAATCACAAGAAACGCTGGATAAACTCTTGGAAAAGTACCTTCATGCCCATAAATAAGCCAAATCGTTTAGACAAATCCCGAAAACTGAGACTCACTGAGACTGGCGCAATCCTTACTGAGTTGCAATTTGGGCCAAGGCAAAGGAACGAGACTGCGGCCTACACTTTGCTTGCGTTGCTTGATCTTCGTCCTGATGTTCCTTGGGCAGACGCACAAGCCCCCCTGCGCGGCATCACGCCGGTCATTGATTTCATCGCCGAAGCTTATGGAGTTCGCTACGCACCCAACACCCGCGAAACCATTCGAGACGATGCCGTAAAGTTTTTTGTAGAGGCTGGATTGTTACTCCGCAACCCTGACGCCCCAAACCGGCCAACCAACAGTGGAAAGACGGTCTATCAGATTGAGCCGTCGGCGCTCGCATTGCTGCGGAATTTTGGAACCAAAAAATGGACTCCGACGCTGGAAAAATACCTTACCAGTCGGGAGAGCATTAAGCATGAGATTGCCCGGAAACGGAATCTCGCACGAGTGCCCGTCACACTGCCTGACGGTTCACAGGTGGCGCTTTCGCCGGGTGGACAGAATCCCCTCATCAAAGCAATCATTGAGCAATTTTGTCCTGCCTTTGCTCCGGGCGGCGTGGTCATCTACATCGGTGACACGGAAAACAAATTCGTTCATCTTGAGGTTGAACGCCTCAAATCACTCGGCGTCACACTGGACTCAGCCGCAAAAATACCCGATGTCATCGTTCACTATACCGCAAAAAATTGGCTCTTACTGATTGAAGCCGTCACAAGTGCCGGACCGGTGGACGGCAAGCGGCGTAAAGAACTCAAAGAATTGTTTACGGGCTGTAAGGCGGGCCTCGTTTTTGTCACCGCTTTTGAAACTCGCCGCATCATGCAATCATTTGTTTCACAAATAGCGTGGGAATCCGAAGTCTGGATTGCCGAAGACCCTGACCACATGATTCACTTTAATGGCGAGCGTTTTCTGGGTCCATACCCCGACGTGTTGCCAAAATGAAATTTAACTTCCAGATACTAGCCCTGCAGTTACCGTCGCCCTTTACTAGCTTATTAAGCTGGAGTAACAGGCTGCGGGTATCGTCTCCGGGTTTTGCGCGAAATAGACGCATTGGACCGGAACGAGATTCCGCGATGGCGAAAAGGTGGAATTTGGCAAGGTGGCCTTGCAAAATTTCAATGACTGGGGCTATATTTCAAGCATGACGGTCACACTGCCAGCAGAATTGGAGAAATTTATCGCCGAACAAATTGAGAGCGGTCATTACCATTTCATTCATGCGCCGCTGGGCAGCGCCTCGCCACAAGGTGCCTGCTCTGCAGGCAAACGGAGTCGCAGCGCGACTCCGTCCACCAGTGGAGGTTCGCGCGGGAGCACCCGGCGCCCGGTGCCCTCACCGGGCGATTATTTCAACCGGCTGTTATGAGGCTGCTCCTTTACATTGCCGCCCTTTTGGGGTGTTTATCTCTCACCGCATGCAGGCCTCACGTCGATCGTTTCGACAAGCCGCTCACTTACAGCGAAGCCGTAACCAACAAGGATATTGATTTTCCATTTCCCGCATCCAGCCACGACATTTATTTTGGCATGTATGCTGATTGGCAAGCCTACACGAGGATTGCCCGCTTTCAGGCACCGCTTCAGGATTGTATCCACCAGATTGACGCCGTTCTTGCCTGGGATGATCAGATGTATCATCGCACGTCATCTTATCCGCGTATCACGATCACGAATGTTACTCCACAGGGAGTAGGATGGCTTGATTCGGCATCATGGTTTAGTCCAGAGACTATAACTCATGGGATTTATACTGGTAAAGATTCAAGCCATACTCCGCAAATATGGGTGGACACCGACCGAGGTGTTTTTTATTTCATTGAGAGTGACTAACGGACCAAGGGTCGTGGTCAGCGTTGCTCAGTTTGCCATGCAGTTGCCTTGTGTCGCCCTGCAAGCATTTTGCGGCTTTGGCAGCCGGATTATGCTGCTCCTCGCTCCTTCGGAGCTAAAAGATATTTTAATTGGCTGGGTTCTACAAATATGTCGCACCTGCGGCGCTTGGGGGACGGGCATCAATCGGCTTTTGCCACTGTCCGGTTGGCCCTTCTCGGCGCGAATTGCCAGACGGGGCTGGCCACGCTGGCGTACACTTCCTTGGCGAAGTTGACCATGCCCACGAAGCCGGCCAGCGGTTCCTTGCGCTCATGGTTGTGGTCGCAGAAGCCGATGCCAAGCTTGTACGCGATGGGACGCTCTTTGACGCCGCCGATGAAGAGGTCCACGTCCTTTTCGAGGCAGAATTTCGCCAGTTCGAGCGGGTTGGCGTCGTCCACGATGATGGTGCCGGGATCGGCAATCTCCTGGAGTTGCTTGTAGTCGTCCTTGTCGCCGGTTTGCGAGCCGACCACGGAGGTTTCCATGCCGAGCATGCGCAGGATGCGGATGAGCGAAAAGGCCTTGAACGCGCCGCCGACATAAACCGCCGCGCGCTTGCCGAGCAGCTTTTGCTTGTAGCGTTGCAGTTCGGGATAGATGGCGGCGACTTCCTCGCGCACGAGTTGCTGGGTGCGCGCCATGATGGCGGGGTCGTCCTTGAAAAACTTGGCGGCTTCGTAGAGCGCGGCGCTGACGTCCTCGATGCCGAAATACGAGATGCGCTTGTAGGGGATGCCGTGGTCGCGCTCCATCATTTTGGCGAGGTGCGTCATGGAGCCGGAGCATTGGACCAGGTTTAATTTGGCTCCGTGGGCGCGGCGGATGTCTTCCACGCGGGCATCGCCGGTGATGGTGGAGACGACTTCGATGCCCATGCGCTTGTAATAATCGCGAATGATCCAGGCTTCGCCGGCGAGATTGAATTCACCCAGAATGTTGATGCTGTGCGGTCCGATCTGGCTGGTGTCGCCGGTGCCGACGAGCTTGTAAAGGGCTTCGCAGGCGGCCTTGTAGCCGTCCTTTTTGGTGCCCTTGAAGCCTTCGGAATGCACGCCCAGAACGGGGATGCCCGTCCTGGCCTCGACCCGTTTGCACACGGCGCTGACGTCGTCGCCAATGATGCCGACGATGCAGGTGGAATAGATGAAGGCGGCCTTGGGTTGGTAATGGGCGATGAGCTCGAGCAGGGCGGCTTCGAGCTTTTTCTCGCCGCCGTAGATGACGTCCATTTCCTGGAGGTCGGTGGAAAAGCTGTTGCGATGCAGTTGCGGTCCGCTGGAGAGGGCGCCGCGAATGTCCCAGGTGTAGGCGGCGCAGCCAATGGGTCCGTGGACGACATGCAGGGCGTCGCTCACGGGGTAGAGGACCACGCGGGAGCCGCAGAAGACGCAGGCGCGCTGGCTGACGGCCCCGGCGGTGCTGGCCTTGCCGCAGGTCATGTCGGCGGCCGGGGTGCTGGCGTCTTTGCGGACGATTTGTTTCTCGCGATCAGGCAGGAGTTCAATCATAGGCCAGTAGTCAGGAGTTAGAAGTCAGGAGTTAGAACGGTTGGATGCGAGAGTTTTGGGCGGGACTTTGGCGCTGATGAGATTGCCGACTTCGCGGCCGTTCATGCGCAGGAGGGACCATTCATCCATGACTTTCGCCCCGAGACTGCGGTAGAAGCGAAAGGCGTTTTCATTCCAGCGCAGGGCGACCCATTCAAAGCGTCCGCCCCCCAGTTCGGCGCCAATTTTGGCGACGGCCTCCAACAGGGCGCGGCCGAGGCCGTGCTTGCGGTGTTCGGGGCGGACGTAGAGGTCGTCCAAAAAAATGCCGGAGCGGCCGACGAACGTGGAAAAGGTGCGGTAATAGACCGCGTAACCCGCCGGGTAGCCATCCACCCAGGCCAGCAGCGCCGCCGCCACGGGGCGTTCGCCAAACAGGGCCTCCCGGAGGGAGGTCTCGGTGACTTCCAATTCGTGCGCCAGATGCTCAAACTCCGCCAGCTCGCGGATCATGGCCAAGAGTGCTGGCACGTCCGGCTCGCTGGCGGAGTTGATGGTGAACGGAGTCACGGGTTTATGGCCAATCGAGTCATTGGACCAACTCGAAATTCTCCTCGGCGCACTCGCGGTCCTTGTGGTCGAGGAGCGCGTTGTTGATCAATTCCATCAACCGGAGCGCGCCGGTGTAGCCGACGGTGGGGAAATACCGGTGGCCCATGCGGTCGAGGATCGGGAAGCCGAAGCGCACGAAGGGGATGTTTTCCACGCGGGAGATGTATTTGCAATAGGTGTTGCCGATGAGCAGGTCCACGGGTTGGTTCTTGATCCATTGATGGAGCGCGAACAGATCGGTGTTTTGCTTCACGATGGCATCGGGCGCATGATCCTTCAGGATTTCGCCCAGGCGTTGTTCGAAATGATTGCCGGAGGAACCGGTGATGATGTAGGCGGGCTTCATGTCGAGCTCGACGAGGAATTGCGTGAGCGCGATGACGTGGTCGGGGTCGCCGGCGATGGCCACGCGCTTGCCGTGGAAGTATTGGTGCATGTCGCTCATGGCGTCCAGCAGGCGGCCGCGCTCCTCGCCGATGGTGGCAGGGACATCCACGCCGCCGTAATTGCGGAGCGCATGGATGAAGTGGTCGGTGTTGGTCAGGCCGTAGGGCAGCTCCAGCAGGGCGGAGGGCACATGGCATTTTTCATCCAGGGCATTGGCCGCCGGGTGGGAGGCGAAATGGCCGAGGGCGATGGTGCCGACGCTGTCGCCGGCGGATTTGATTTCCTCGATGGTCGCGCCGCCGTGCGGGAACATCCGGTAATGGCCGTCCTGCGGGAGGTCGAGCACGCCGCTGGTGTCGGGGAAGAACACGGTTTTGACGCCCATTTCCTTGATGATGCGCTTGAGTTCGCGCATGTCGGAGGGGTCAACGTAACCGGGAATGACGTTTAATTGGCCGTCCTCCTTCAATTGCGCCTCGGTCTTGCCGGTGGATTCGGACAGGTATTTGACCATGCCGGTGACCATGCTGGCGAAGCCGGTGACGTGCGAACCGATGAAGCTCGGCGTGTTGGCGTGAATCACGCGCTTGCCGGGGGGGATGATGCCCTCCTCGGTGGCCTTCTTGATCATCATGGGGATGTCGTCGCCGATGACTTCCGAGAGGCAGGTGGTGTGGACGGCGACAATCTTCGGATTGTAAATCGTGAAGATGTTGGCGAGGGCCTGGGTCATGTTGGCCAGGCCGCCGAACACGGACGCGCCTTCGGTGAAGGAGCTGCTGGTGGCCACGACCGGTTCCTTGAAGTGGCGGGTGAGGTGGCTGCGGTGGTACGCGCAGCAGCCTTGTGAACCGTGGCTGTGCGGCATGCAACCGTTGATGCCCAGCGCGGCATACAACGCGCCAATGGGCTGGCAGGTCTTGGCCGGATTAATACGCAGGGCTTCGCGGGGTTTGATTTCGGCTGTGGTTCCGTCGAGCATAATATTATAAATGGGTTAAAGGTTAAGGTCGGAGCGGGTTCACACGGGCTCATCCGCGGCGGCCGCGGGTTTGCGCCAGGTTCTGGCCTCCTCGTTTTTCGTGCTGCGGCTGCTGTGGACGAGGGGAACCGCGGATTGCGGGTCTTTTTCCCACGGCGGCGTGATGAACTTCCAGATTTTCGTGGTGAGCATCCGGTCCACTTCGCGATAGAAGTTGATGGCGCCGGTGAAGGCCGCGTAGGGGCCGCTGTAGTCGTAGCTGTGCAATTGCTTGCAGGGCACGCCCATTTTTTCGACCACGAACTTGTCCTTGATGCCGGAGCCGATGATGTCGGGCTTGTAGATTTCGATGAGCTTCTCCATCTCGTGATGGCTGATGTCGTCAATGACGAGGGTCTGTTTTTTCATCTCCACCATCATGCCTTCGTAATCCTTGAAGTTGAAACCGCCGGCTTCCAGCGCGGCCGTTTGTTCGGGCGTTTTGACCGCCTTGTAGCGGACGGGGTCGGCCTCGACGTGCAATTCCTCGATGTTGCGCGAGTCGGCATCCACCTTGATGGTGGGCAGGATCTTGCGGCCTTCGTAGTCGTCGCGATGGGCGAACTCGTAGCCGGCGGAGACGATTTCCATGCCGAGGTCGCGGAAGAGGTCCTGATAATGATGGGCGCGGGAACCGCCGACGAACAGGGCGGCCTTTTTGCCCTGGTGGCGGGACTTGATTTCCTCGCGCACGGGCTTGAGCGCGAGCATTTCCTGGGCGATGACCTCCTCGACGCGGTCGGTGAGTTTCTTGCTGTCGAAGAACTTGGCGATCTTCCGCAGCGTCTTGGCGGTGGCCTCGGCGCCGATGAAGTTGACCTTGATCCACGGAATGCCGAATTTTTTCTCCATCATTTCCGCGATGTAATTGATGGAGCGGTGGCACATGACGCCGTTCAAATGGACGGTGTGCGCCTTTTTAACCTGCTCGTAGCTCACGTCGCCGCTCAGGGTGGAGGTGACATGGATGCCGCATTTGCGCAGCAGCCCGTCAATCTCCCAGGCGTCGCCGCCGATGTTGTACTCGCCGAGGATGTTCATGTTGAACTCCGCCACGTCGGGTTTGTCGTCGAGGCCGATGATGTTCTTGAACACGCCGTTGTTGGCGATGTGATGGCCGGCGGACTGGCTGACGCCTTTGTAGCCTTCGCAACTGAAGGCCATGACGTTGATGCCCAGCTCTTCTTTCATCACGCGGGCCACGGTGTGAATATCATCGCCAATGAGGCCGACGGGGCAGGTGGCAAGGATGGCGATGGCCTTGGGCTTGAAGATGTCGTAGGCCTCGCGGATGGCCTGCTTGAGCTTTTTTTCGCCGCCGAACACGATCTGATCCTCCTGCATGTCGGTGTTCATGCAGTATTGCAGATAGTTGGTGGTGCCTTCGGGGGCGCGCACCAGGTTGCGGCGCGAGAGCCAGGCGTAAAAACCGCAGCCGACCGGGCCGTGGGTGATTTGCAGGATGTCGTAAATCGGCCCCAACACGACCCCACGACAGCCGGCGTAGGTGCAGCCGCGCTGGGTGATGATGCCCGGGACGGTGCGCGTGTTGGCGCCGATTTCCGGGGGATTGTCCGGGTCGTTCACAATGATCTGCTTGCCGCGCTTCTTGGCGGTCTTGGCGGGATAGATTTTGAGCATCTCCGCCTTGACCGCAGCCGGATCCGGCGCGGTCAGGGTTGCGGTATTGGTTGCTTCGGACATACAAATTCCTTTCTCTTGGCTGGGGGTGGGGTGGAGGGGAGCGCCGGCGGGCGCGTCAGTTGAACAAGCCGTACTCCATGAGCAGTTTTTCCAGCTCGGGGATTTGCAACGGCTTGGGGATCACCAGGTTTTTGTTCTGGTCAATGGCGCGGGCCAGCTTGCGATATTCGTCGGCCTGGGCGCATTCCTTGTTCCATTCGATGACCGTCTTGCGGTTGATCTCGGCGCGTTGGACGTCGTTATCGCGCGGCACGAAATGGATCATCTGGGTGCCGAGCTGCTTGGCGAACTGCTCGATCATTTCCTTTTCGTTGTCCACTTTGCGGCTGTTGCAGATGAGGCCGCCCAGGCGGACGACGCCGGTTTGCGCGAACTTCAAGATGCCCTTGCAAATGTTGTTGGCGGCGTACATGGCCATCATTTCGCCGGAGCAGACAATGTAAATCTCCTCGGCTTTGCCATCGCGGATCGGCATGGCGAAACCGCCGCACACGACGTCACCCAGCACGTCATAGAACACGTAGTCGAGCTTCTCGGAGGCGTCATAGGCGCCGAGCTGTTCGAGCATGTTGATGGAGGTGATGATGCCGCGGCCGGCGCAGCCGACGCCGGGTTCGGGGCCGCCGGATTCCACGCACAAACTGTTGCAGAAACCGCCGTGGCGGATATCCGTGAGTTCAACGTCCTCGCCTTCCTCGCGGAGGGTGTCCAGGACGCTGCGTTGCGAGAGGCCGCCGAGCAGGAGGCGGGTGGAGTCCGCTTTGGGGTCGCAGCCGACGACCATGACTTTGTGGCCCATCTCAGCCAGGCCAGCCACGGTATTCTGGGTGGTCGTGGACTTGCCGATGCCGCCTTTTCCGTAAATTGCTATTTTTCTCATATTTAATTTCAGGTTGTTAATTGTTTTCCGGCGGACCGTCCAACCGGTGCACCAGACCCTATTGCAAGCGCGATGCCAACTAATTTGCCGGGCGGGTGGAAATCATCATTTCCTTGTGAAATCAGGGGTTTATGGGGCAAACGACTTTTTCGAAGGCGCGTACCGGCGGGTTGTCAGGCGGGTTTGGCCTACATTTGGGTAGGATTGAAAAAGCGAACCTACGCAGATGTAGCGAGGATTGGTGTCGCCGCCTACGGAGGCTCACGGGTGAGGTCCAAGGTCGTTCGCAATGGCAGATATTTCCATCAGCTCTGCGCCTCCGCGGCTTCGGTTGCAACATTTAATGGGAAGATGGGTGCCGGCCGGAATTGTGGAATTTGAATTGCTTGGTTGGCTTGGCGACATTCGCCGAACGAACACACTTATGGAAACCATCGAAACCTTGAAGGCCGAAATCAAAAAACTGAGTTCGCAGGCAATCCAAGCGAAACTGGATTTGCACGACTTGTCGGAGGAATTGCCGACCAACTGGGAGCGGATCCCGGAGGTGGCGCAAAAAACCTTTCAGATTTATGCGCAGATGATGGCTGCGAAACAGAGGCTTTCCGCCTTGGGTGCATAATGAACGCGGCAGCGAGGGCCCTTCTTTTGGAGGGCGGCTGCGGCTTGGACTTGTTCGGTGCGTTCTTCCTATGGCTTAGCGTGGTACTTAATCATACTTAAACTCGCGGCAATAGGGGGCCAACCGCTCCTGCACCGGAGCCAGTGCTTCCGCGTAATGCTTCCACCGGCCCAAGGCGCGTTGATAGACGGGCTGGCTGACCTCGTTGTACGTCGGGGAGAATACAAACTTCTTGCGGTTGGTTTCGTGGAAAGCCGCCTGGCGCGCGTGCCAGGCCAGCCCCAGAAATCCGGTCACCCGGCGGCCCTCGGTTTCCAGGCCGGTCACGAGGTCTTCGTAGCGCGTTTCGATCCAGTTGAAGCCGCCCAGTTCGCGCAGGCGCAGCCAGACGTCCATCAGGTCGCAGTAATGCCGGGCCGTGCGGTCCAGGCTGAGGAAGTTTGCGTTGACGGGGTTGAGTGGCAGGTTTTGAAAATAGCAACTGATGAGCACGTCCCGCGGGTCGCGCAAGGCGATGATCACCTTCAGTTCGGGGAAGAGGCGCAGCCAGAGATACAGCCAGGACGTCGGGGAGGGGTTTTTATCCAGCCACAAATCCGGCGCGGGATCGCCGACGCCCGCGCGCAGCAGGTTTTTGAAATAGCGCTGCTGAAAGCGGGTGCGCTGGGCGGCCGGCATGGCGTTCAGGGCGTTGGCGGTCAAGCCGGGGCCGTTGAGGGGCACGAGCTTGTCCGCGACCTCGTCGGCGAAGGCCGTGGGTTCATCGAAGGAACTGATGCCGGGATGGGCACCAAGAACCTGCTCCAGCAGCGTGGTGCCGGTGCGGGGGTGTCCCCCCAAAAACGCCAGCCGGTGCGGCGCGGGGGTGGCGGCCCCCTCCTCGCGCCAGCGGCGGAGGTTGGCGGGGGTGAGTTGCGCCAGCAGTTCGCGGCGGCGGCGCACGGCGCGATCGTAATCCTGCTCCATTTTCGCCACGTTGGCGGAGCGCTTGATCAAGGCTTTGGCTTCGCCGAGCCAGCGCAGGGCTTCCGCGTGCTGGCCGGCCTGATCGAGCACGACGGCGAGTTGTTGCCGGCAGGAGTAATTCGCGCTGGCATCCGCCGAGCCACGCCGGATGAGGTCGCGCAACCGGGTTTCCGCCTCGCCACTCCGGTTTTGACGCTGCAACAGGAGCGCTTGGACGCACAAGACCTGGGCGTTTTGCGGCTCGCAGGCCAGGCAGGCTTCCACGCAACGCCAGGCATCGTCCAACCGGTGCTCGCGTTCATACCAAATGGCCAGGCTCAATTGCGCGTGGATGGAAAACGGCGCGGCGGCGACGGCCTGCTCATAGCACGCGCGCGCCCGGTCCAACCGGCGGAGCCATTGAGATTGCTGGCCAAGCAACACCAGCAGTGAAACATTTTTGGCGGCCAGGGCGGCCGCGCGCTGGCCGGCGGCATCCGCCAGGGCGAAATCCAATTGTTTGCCGGCGGCAAAGGCCAGTTCGTACCAGAGCCGGGCGGTATCGGGGTAATGTTTCAACAGCGCCTGATAAATGGCCAGGGCCTGATCCGGGCGGCCGTTCACCAAATGTTGCTGGGCCTGCTGCCAGCGGACCATGGCGGCGGCTACTGGGGCGGCTTCAAGGTCTTGGGGCATGCGCGTTATTTGATTTGCGATTTACGATATACCATTGACGCGCGCTTGGACAAGGCTTGCGTGATGCGTGATGCGTGATGCGTGATGCGTGATGCGTGATGCGTGGCCAATGCGGTATCACGTATCACGTATCACGTATCATGTATCACGTCTTTCCCTTTGCGCGGTTCGCGGTTAATTTAGCGCCGATGCCGGACATTGTTTTAGCCACGCTCAATGCGAAGTTCATCCATGCCGCGTTTGGATTGCGCTATCTGTTTGCCAACCTGGGCGATTTGCAGGCGCGCACGGAGCTGGTGGAATTTGACATCAACCAGCGTCCGCTCGAGGTGGCGGAGGCGTTGCTGGCGCGCGCGCCCCAAATCATCGGTCTGGGCGTCTATATCTGGAATGTGACGGAAACCACCGAAATCGTGGCCATTCTCAAACGGGTGCGGCCCGGGGTCAAAATTGTGCTCGGCGGGCCGGAAGTCAGTTTTGAGACGGAATCGCAGGCGATCACGCAGCTCGCGGATCACGTCATCACCGGCGAGGCGGATGTCACTTTCGCGGAGGTCTGCCGGGCGCTGCTCGCCCGGGAAGACCGGCCCAAAATTATTCCCGCCGGGCTGCCGGAGTTTTCCCGCTTGTTGCTGCCGTATGATTATTACACGGCGGCCGACCTCGCGCATCGCATTGTGTATGTCGAGGCGTCGCGGGGGTGTCCGTTCACCTGCGAGTTTTGTTTGTCGTCGCTGGAGGTGCCGGTGCGGGCCGTGCCGCTGGAGCCGTTTCTGGCCGCGATGCAACGGCTGCTGGAGCGCGGATTGAAGCAGTTCAAATTCGTGGACCGCACGTTCAATCTCCACCTCGCCACGAGCCGGGCGATCCTGGAATTTTTTCTGGCGCGGCATCAGCCGGGGAATTTTTATCATTTCGAGATGATCCCGGACCGTTTGCCGGCGGAATTGCGCGAGGTCATTGCCCGGTTTCCACCGGGGGCGCTGCAATTCGAGGTGGGGGTGCAGACGTTCAACCCCGAAGTGGGCCAGCGCATCAGCCGGCGGCAGAATTATGAGCGGCTGACGGATAATCTCAATTATCTGCGCGCGGGCACGAGCGTCCATATTCACGCGGACTTGATCGTGGGGCTGCCGGGCGAGACGCTGGCGAGCTTTGCCGCCGGGTTCGACCGGCTCATCGCGCTGGGGCCGCAGGAAATCCAGGTGGGCATCCTGAAGCGCCTGCGCGGCACGCCGATCATCCGGCACGATGCGGAGTGGCAGATGATTTATAATCCGCAGCCGCCATACGAAATCCTGCAAAACCGGCTGCTGGATTTCGCCACCGTGCAGCGGCTGCGGCGCTTCGCCAAATACTGGGAGCTCGTGGGCAACAGCGGCAATTTCGTGGCGACCACGCCCCGGCTTTGGGACCAGGCATCGCCCTTCGAGCGGTTCCTGCGCTTGAGCGACTGGCTGTACGCCCGGCTGGCCCGGACCGACACCATCGCCCTGGCACGGTTGGCGGAGCTGGTGTTTGGTTTTCTCACGGGCGAATTGCAGCAGGATGCCGCCCGCGTGGCCCAATCGATGGCCGGGGACTGGCAACGCGCGGGTCGGCGCGACGGGCCGGAATTCCTGCGTGAATTTCTCCCGGCGCAGAGCGGTCCGCCCGCCCGGGCCAAGAGCGCGCTGCCGAAGCGGCAGGCGCGGCATCTGGCGGGGTAAGGAATGGCCGATGGCCGATTGAACGCGTCTGCGCCGGACGCCAGGGAGGGGGAAATCTGCGGGAAACTCGAGAACGGCCTTGATCGACAGCGGGTCGGGAAGGCGACGCCGGGGAAATTTCGCACCGCTGGTTGCAGGCGCGGCGCGCACGGAGTGACGCGCCCCACCGCGCTGGGACGACTTGGGATGGCCGCGGCACGCAGATTTGGAAATCTGCCATACAGCGCGTTACCGCCGGCGGGGAAGCCTGCGCTACGAAGTTGGAATGCCTTGGGGGCGGCAACGAGAACATCAAACTTGCCTCCCCCTGCCAACCCTTGGATACTCCCCGCATGAGTTCGCGATCTGGGGCGTGGGCCGGCGTGCTGCTGGTGCTCGGCCATCTATGCTGGCTGCAACTGCAAGCCGGGTCGGCGTCACGCGCGATTTGGGCCGGGGCGGCAAGCCCCACGGCCGCCCCACCGGCAAAACGCGCGGAGGCCCTGGCCCCGGATGCGGCGGGCAACGTGCTCCTGCAACTCGTCGGGTATGCCCGGACCAATCCGGTCGTTGATGTGTCCCTCTTCTATTATTATTGTGTGAACACGTACAGCTTGTATCCCCGGCGACTTTATGCCGCCCCGACGGCAGACCAGCTCATCCGCAGCGGCCGGGACATCATGCGGGAGGGATTCAATCCCGATCCGCAATGGCTGGATGAGCATCAGGTCCGTTACGTGCTGGCCTTTGGCGACGGCAACGTCAACGGCGAACCGCAATTCCGCAGCCGACCGCCCGGGCATGACGCTGCCAGCGGGACGCAGCCCAAGCCATTGAAAGGTGAGTGATGGCCTACGCATCCGGCGGCATCTATCTACTGCTGATCTTGCTGGTGGGGTACGCCCTGCTCTCGCTGATTCATCCGGCGAAGCGGATGGGGGTGGTCCACTTGACGGGCCTGGCGGCGGCGCTGGGGACGGGCGCGATGGGTTTGCTCTTGTTTTGGGCGTCGCTGCTGGGATTCGCGCCTTCACGCGCCTTGCTGGCCACCTTGGGCAGCGTGGCCGCCACTGGCTTGGTGCTGCTGGAACAACGGGGCCGGCGGATTGAGGTTCAATTCCAGACGGACCCCGAGCCTCACGGCGGCTGGCAGACAGCCCTTTTGGCGGTGATGGGGGCGGGGCTGGGACTGATGGCGCTGGGCGCGCTCTTGACGCCGTTGCACGAGTGGGATGCGCTGGCCATCTGGGGGCTCAAGGCCAAAGTGCTGACGCATCAAGCCCTGCGGCCGGTCCCGGCCTATTTTCATGACCTGACCCTGAGCTACAGCCATCTGAATTATCCGTTGCTCGTGCCCTGCTTGACTGCGGGCGCTTACACGGCAATGGGAACCGTGGATGACCAGGCGGGGAAAATGGTGTCCCTGTTTTCCGGATGGCTGGTGGTGCCGTTGGTGTACACCGGGCTGCGCTGGAAACTGCCGCGACTGCCCGCGATCGCTTTGAGCGCGATTTTAGCCCTGTTGCCCGTGATGTTCCGGTATGCCGGGGTGGGCTGTGCCGATTTGCCGCTGGCGATGTTTTACGCCGGGAGCGTGGTGTTTACCGCCAAATGGATCGACGAACAGCAACGGCACGATCTCCTGCTGGCCATGCTGTTCAGCGCGTTTGCGGCGTTCACGAAAAATGAGGGCCTGGCCCTGGCGCTCATCAATGGGCTGGTGATCCTGGGCTTTGGCCTCTGGCGCGGCCAGCGGCGGCCGTGGAGTTCCAGCCTGGTGTTTTTCGCGGGGGTCCTGGCCCTCACCGCCGCCTGGCTGGTCTGGCGCCGTGGCCTGCCGCATACCGATGAGGACTACGGCTCCAAATTGTCACCGGCGATCCTGGCGGCCAACCTGTTCAAACTGGGGGAGATCATTCCGGTCATGCTGATCCAAACCGGGGCATTCCGTTCCTGGGGGCTGGTGTGGCTCCTGCTGGGGGCGATGACGCTGCTGGGCTGGCGGGCGCTGGCGCGGCCGCATGTGCAGGCCGTCTGGATTTTACTGATCCTGCACCTGCTGATGTACGCGCTGATCTACTGCGTGACCCCCTGGGATTTCTTCACGCTGGTGGTCATCACCATTGACCGGTTGCTGCTGCATGCCGTGCCGGCGGTCCTCTTGCTGATTGGCTGGCATTGGGCCAGCCTTGCTTCAAAGGATTGCTTCCCGGCGAACCGGTCGCTAGACTCCAGGCGATGAACTCGCTGCTACTCACTGGTGGTCGTGTGGTAGACCCCGCCAATCACTTTGATGCCATCGCCGATGTGCTCCTGCTGGACGGCAAAGTTTCCGCCATTGGCGCTGCCTTGACCGCCCCGGCGGGGGTGGAGCGCCTGGAGGTCCGGGGCAAAGTTGTTTCGCCCGGCCTGATTGATTTGCACGTCCACTTGCGCGAGCCCGGCCAGACGGCCAAGGAAAACATTGCCAGCGGCACGGCGGCGGCGGCGCGCGGCGGCTTCACTTCCATCGTGTGCATGCCCAACACGTCCCCGGCGATTGACAATTCCGGCACAGTGGCCCTGATTCATGAGCGGGCCAAGGCCGAGAGCCCGGTCAATCTGTTCGTGGCGGGCGCGATTTCCAAGGGCATTGCCGGCGAGGAAATGGCCCCCATCGGCGGGTTGAAAAAGGCCGGCGTGATCGCCCTCACGGACGACGGGCATTGCGTGCAAAACCACGACCTCATGCGCCGGGCCTGCGAGTACGCCAAGCTGTTTAATCTGCCGGTGATGGATCATTGCCAGGACTATTCGCTGGTGACGGATGGCGTGATGCATGAAGGCTATTGGAACGTGATGCTGGGGTTGCGCGGCTGGCCGTCGGCCGGCGAGGAGATGATCGTGGCGCGGAACATCCTGCTGGCGGAGCTGACCGGCACCAAGATTCATTGCCAGCATCTGAGCGCGGCCGGCAGCGTGGCGCTGATTCGCGAGGCAAAGAAACGCGGCGTGCCCATTTCCGGCGAGGCCTGCGCCCATCATTTTACGCTAACGGATGCGGCGGTGGCGGGCAGTGAAAAATTCTGGGCGGAGGATGGCAAAGGCATCTGCCATGGCATGCCGGCCGGCCAGCTGCCGGTCTGGCCGGCCTACGACACGCATTTCAAAATGAATCCGCCCTTGCGCACCGCGAAGGATCGGGAGGCGATTCTGGCCGGGCTGGCGGATGGCACCATCGAGATTCTGTGCAGCGACCATGCGCCGCACTGCGATTACGAAAAAGAGGTGGAATTCGACTTTGCGCCCTTTGGGATCATCGGGCTGCAAACCGAGCTGGCGCTGTCGCTCATGCAACTGGTTCATTCCGGGCGGCTGTCGCTCTCCGAGATGCTTGCCAAATACACCATCAATCCCGCCCGGTTGCTCCATCTGGACAAAGGCACCTTGAGCGTGGGGGCCGACGCGGATGTGACGGTGTTTGATCCCGATCAGGAATGGGTGTTCCGGCGGGAGGATTCCGCCAGCAAATCGCGCAACACCCCGTTTTTCGGCTGGCAGCTCAAAGGCAAGGCCTGGGCGACCATCGTGGGCGGGCGGCGGGTGTTTTAGGCATGAAATAGCCCCATGGGGTCGCGTCGGGAATGCACGAATGCATCGGGCGGTCAAGCAGTCAAATCTTCGGTTGCCCGCCGAAGTGTCACTGCATTGGAAGCCTGGACCCACTTTGGCCATCTCCTCAGCCGTATCCAGGCAGTAAAAGATTTTTCAACCACAGATGGACACAGATGGACACGGATAAAAAACGTGGTATTCAAGCACCACGTAAAGCGCATCATTTAGTGACCGGCGAAAATCCGGGCCAGAACGACGTTCTGACATTTCTTCATCGGTGTTTATCTGTGTCC
>Ga0302319_10002070_pt1 | contig 43927 bp, 34 predicted proteins | sample Bog_T0_2_FD_203319 | JGI IMG/M metagenome (GOLD analysis project Ga0302319, IMG submission 203319) | Peat permafrost microbial communities from Stordalen Mire near Abisko, Sweden - Bog_T0_2 | ecosystem: Environmental > Terrestrial > Soil > Wetlands > Peat | place: Sweden: Abisko, Stordalen Mire...
TTCGTTGGGGTGGGTCCATGGAGAACTCATGCGGCCTTCGGCGATTTGGCCCCGGCCCACGACGCCCGAGCGCAGCAGAGTTTTGGCGATGCGGTGCACGATGAGATCGGGATAGCGGCGGATGGGTGAGGTGAAATGGGTATAGGTGGGCGCGGCGAGGGCGAAATGGCCTTCGTTGACCTCGGAGTAGCGGGCCTGGCGCAGTGAACGCAGCATGAGATAGCTGAGGATGCGCTCTTCCGGCTGGCCCTCAATGCGCGCGGCAAGCTTTTGGTACATGCGCGGGGTTACGGCGATGTCCTCTGGCACCTCGTGCATGCGGGGATTGCGGCCGCGGCCGTAGGATTCGCGGCGCTCGCCACGGGTTTGGATGCGGCGGACGGGCAGAGCGCCGAGGCCGAGCGAGTAGCCGAAGCCGGCAGCCAGCTCCTCAAACTGAACGACGCGGCGAGGCTCGGGCTTCTCGTGAATTCGGTAGATGGAGGGTACGCCGAGGTCTTCAAGCCAGGTGGCGACAGACTCATTGGCGGCCAGCATGAACTCCTCAATGAGGCGGTTGGCCCAGGTGCGCTCGGCGCGGGTGACGCCGCGCATCTGGCCTTGCTCGTCGAACTCGATGACCGGCTCAGGCAGGTCGAAGTCGATGGAGCCGCGCTCTTCGCGGCGCTTGTTCATGAGCTCGGCGAGGCGTTTCATGCGTTCAAATGCGGGCGTTAGCTCGGCGTACTCGGCACGCGTCTCCGGGTCGCCTTCAAGGATCTTGTGGACGGCGGTGTAGGTCATGCGCGCAGCGGAGCGGATGACGCCTTCGACGATCTCATAGCTCTGGATGTTGCCGGCGGAATCAAGCTGCATGATGCAACTGAGCACGAGGCGGTCTTCACCGGGGCGCAGGCTGCAGATGCCGGTGGATAGCTCCATGGGGAGCATGGGGATGGCACGGTCAGGGAAATAAACGCTGGTGCCGCGCAGGCGGGCTTCAAGATCGAGATCGGTTGCGGGGCGCACGTATTCGGCTACGTCGGCGATATGCACCTGCAGCTCGTAGCCGCCGTCGGGAAGGTCGGTGACGAGAACGGCATCGTCGAAGTCGCGAGCGGTTTCGCCGTCGATCGTGACGATGGGCAGGCCGCGGAAGTCGTGGCGGCTGGCGGCTTCAGCCGGGTCGAGATGGGCAACGGCGCGCGCCTCGGCCAGAACCTTGTCAGGAAAGATGCGCGGCAACTGGTGTTTGCGGATCATCATCTCGACATCGACGCCAAAATCGTCGGGCGAGCCGAGAACCTCAACAACGCGGCCGATGGGGGGACGCGTGGGCGTGGGCCAACTGGTGATTTCAACGTCGACTACCAGGCCTTCAAGGTCGTCACGAAGCTGCGCGGCTTGCGCCTCTGCGCCGAGCACGCGATGTGGAGTGGCGGACTCGCTTGCGGCGGGGATCTGCATGCCGTCTGGAATGACGATGGGCTGGGTCATGCGCTCGTCAAAGGGGACGACGTGCTGGCCGAGTGAGCGATTGAACGATGAGTAATGAAAGACGCCGACAACGGTTGCGTTGCGGCGCTCGATGATGCGGACGATGCGGCCCTGGCGGCGGCCATCGGCTTTGGGCGGCTCGACTTCGACCAGCACCTGATCGCCCTGCATTGCGCCGTTGATCTCATTCGGAGGGATGAAGATGTCGCCGGTTCCCGTTGCCTGGCGGGCGTTGGGGCGGACGAATCCGAAGCCGTCGCGGTGCAGGTCGAGGCGGCCAGCGGCGAGATTCTCGCGGGTGCCGATGGGACGAGGGATGCTCCAATGTTCGCGGTCAAGCTTGGCGAGTGCGCCGCGCGCGGTGAGGCGGGCCAACTGCTCAAGCAAGAGACGCCGCTCGCGGCCGCCGCCCAGGCCAAGCTCGCGGACGAGCTGTTTGTATCCCGCTTTGCCGCCGGCGGAACGGGCGACGCGCTCGACTAGATCACGATCGGTCATGGATCAAGAGTAGGCTATCGGGGCGGGCGTTTGGGGAAAGAGCGCGGGAGATCTCTCCCGGCGCGCTGTCACCTCTATGAAGCTCCAGACCGCGCACATGCACTTGCGGTCTTCATCGAAAAACCAATGTGCGGGCCGTCCGCTGCAAATGCCTGGCGATGCATAATCTACGAAAGCCGGAGTATCATCGTATGCATGGGAACGATACGCATCACCGAAGCCGAGGCAATCCGCGACATTGCGGGGTTGCTGGCTCGCGCCTACAAAGGCGAGGAGATCGTTATCGAAGGAGACAAGGCATCTGCCACCGTGGTGCTTCGCCCGACGGTGATTCCGCGCCGCTCGATCGAGGAGTGCATTGCTCTGATGCCGGTCGATTCCGCGGCAGCCATCGACGAGGACTTTGGCAGCGATGTTGCGGCTGCGGTTACCGCCCATCGGGAACCGTTGACCCCTCCGGCGTGGGACTGACGCAGTGGGATTGATCCTGGACTCAAGCGTATTGATAGGGGCCGAGCGCAAAGGGCTCAATGCGCGGCGGGCTCTGGCAGCGATCGCCGCTCACGTAGCCGGCGAGGATGTCGCTATCTCAGTCATTACTCTGATCGAACTGGCGCACGGAGCGGCCCGGGCCAATACACCGGAGAGAATATCCTCGCGTCGTCAGTTCCTGGACGAACTCGTGGCGGGCCTGCCGGTGCATCCGGTAACGATTCCAGTGGCGCTGAGGGCCGGACAGATCGACGGTGTGAATGCAGCCCAGGGAGTTCGGGTGGCTCTCTCCGATCTGCTGATCGGCGTGACGGCTCTGGAGCTAGGATACCGGGTCGCAACGGCCAATATACGCCACTTTCAGATGATTCCTGGGCTGGAAATATTCAACATGTGAGAACTCAGTGGATGCCTTGTGCCCATCGCCAGCAATGCAACGGTGCGGCGTGCGTGAGGTGTGCGCCAATCTCAATTCTCCATTATCTGAATATCTGCGAAATCCAGTGTCTAGGAATCCTTGCGCACCCAGTTTCGTTACAACTTCAAGCGTTCAGAAAACTAGTTCATCTGGCCGGATTTGGATTGCAGGTATTTGTCGAAGGGAATCTCGAAGTAGAAGAGATCCTGGCCATCGGCGTTGCGCAGTGCGTGCAGATGGAGCTTGGCGCCCTTCAAGGGATGGCTGAGATCGCTGACATCGTAGAAGAGGAAACCGGCGCGGGTGGTGTGCGGTTCCACGGCCAAAGCCTGATATTCGAATTCGTCGAAGTCCGCCTCAATGTCTTTGTTGCTGGCCTTGGGCTTGAGATGGATCTTGGGCAGGGGGCCGGGCATGGGGATGCTGGAGCCTTCGCGTTCCTTGCGCGTCATGAGGCGATCGACATCCTCAGGCTCGGCGGCCTGGATGCGGTCTCCGGCCGCGGTCTGGAAGAGGATGCGCGCTTCTTTGAGGGAGATGGGCCGGTCGCCCAAGTTAGTGACGATGAGACGGACGGGCATGACGCCGTGGGCTAGATAATCGATGCGGAAGATGGACTCTTTTTCCCTGGTGTCATAAGGCTCGGCGGCGATGGCGACCTTCTCGTCCTGATGCACCTCGACGGCGGCAAAGGATGTGGCCGGCTGGACGGGAGGCGGGGTATGGTCGCTTGCCAGCACGGGCACGGCCAACCCCAAGACGAACAGCGAGATTCTGCCCAGGGTTTTCATCGTGCTCGACTGTATCATTTTAGATTGGACTGCTGAAAGGCGCGCCCGTCACACATGATTTTGATTTTTTACAATGCGGCGCTGGTGGCGGCTCTGGTGGTTGGCGCGCCGTGGTGGCTGTGGAAGATGGCCACCACGCACAAGTACCGCGAAGGGATGGGCGAGCGGCTGGGGCGGGTGCGCATTCAACCGCGCCGGCCGACGATCTGGCTGCACGCCGTGTCAGTGGGCGAGGTTCTGGCTGTGAGCCGGCTGGTGGGCGAACTGGATGCCGCTTTTGACGGGTTTCAGGTGGTGATTTCAACGACGACGCGCACCGGGCAGGAGCTGGCGCGGCAGCGATTTGGCGCGGAGCGGGTCTTCTACTGTCCGCTGGACTTGCCGTGGGCGGTTGGCGCGTATCTGAAGGCGCTGCGGCCGCGAATGCTGATACTGGCGGAAACGGAGTTCTGGCCTAATCTGCTGACCGGCTGCTTTCGCCGCGGCGTTCCGGTGGTGGTGGTGAACGCGCGCATCTCAGACCGCTCGTGGCCGCGCTACCGGATGCTGCGCCGGTGTTGGACGCCGATTCTTGGCCGCCTTGCGCGTGTGCTGGCGCAAAGCCCCACGGACGCCGAGCGGCTGACGACGATTGGGTGCAGACCGGAGCGGGTTACGGTTGCGGGAAATCTGAAGTTCGACGTGCGCGCGGCTGCGGAAGCCGACGCAACCAGGCGGCTGAAGTCGCTGGCGGGCGATCTGCGCATGGTGGTTGCAGGCAGCACGCTCGATGGCGAGGAAGCGGCGCTGTTGGAGGCTTGGCCGCAGATGCTGGCCGCCGACCCGAACCTGGCGATGGTGATTGCGCCGAGGCATCCTGAACGGTTTGCTGCGGTGGCCGCGCTGCTGGAGCAGTCGGGCGTGGTCTGGATCAAGCGGTCGGAGCTGGAGCGGTGCGGTGGGCTGGTTCCCGGTCAGATTGTGCTGCTGGATACGATTGGCGAGCTGGCTTCGGTTTACTCGCTGGCTTCGGTTGCGTTTGTTGGCGGAAGCGTTGCCGCGGCGGGCGGGCACAATCCGCTGGAGCCGGCGCAGTTTGCCGTTCCGGTAGTGATGGGGCCGAACTACGAAAACTTCCGCGCCATTACCGAGGACCTGCTTGCGCATGACGCGCTGCGCATTGCGCCGCGAGAGGCGCTGGCGGCGGCGCTGATTGAGCTACTGCAAGACAGAGAGCAAGCCGAAGCGATGGGGCGATGGGCGCGGAAGGTGTTTGACGAGCAGGCGGGAGCGACGGCGCGGTGCGTGAAGGCGATCGGCGCGCTCCTTGGGTCTGCCGAACAGGAGCGTGGATTGTGAGCGGGGCCTGGCCGGCACGGCGATTGCTGCTGCCGCTGAAGCCGCTCTATCGGCTGGCGCTGGCGGCGCGCGAAGCAGGGCTAGGCACAGGGCTTGAGCAGGTGCGGCGGCTGGGCTTGCCGACGATCAGCATCGGAGGGCTATCGGCGGGCGGCTCAGGGAAAACTCCACTCACGATTGCGCTGGCACGTGCTCTAAAGCAACGCGGACTTGCGGTGGACGTTCTCTCGCGCGGTTACGGACGGCAAAGCGCGAAGGCGATGCGCGTGGATATCGGGGGCTCGGCGGAGGAGTTTGGCGACGAGCCGCTGCTGATTGCGCGGGAGACCGGGGTTCCGGTGTTTGTGGCCGCGCAAAGATACGAGGCCGGGAGGCTGGCCGAGGCTTCTCATGCGGCCCAGGTGCATCTGCTGGACGATGGCTACCAGCATCGCCAGCTACACCGCGATGTGAACATTCTTCTGTTGGATGCGCGGGATTTTGACGATCATCTGCTGCCGGCAGGCAACCTGCGTGAGCCAATGAGCGCGATGCGGCGCGCGGACATCGTGGCTATCCCTGCTGGTGATGCGGAGCTTGAAGCGAAAGTGAAGGCGCACAGATGGCAGGGGCCGATTTGGCGGCTGCGCAGGCACATGGATCTGCCGCGCATTGATACACCAAGAATCGAGGGGCCAGTGGTGGCCTTCTGCGGCATTGCCAGAAGCAAGCAGTTTTTCGACGGACTAGAGGCGGCAGGACTGATGCTTGCCGAACGAATTGCCTTCCCCGATCATCACCGCTACACGGCGGGCGACCTGGAGCGGTTGCGCGCGGCGGCAAACGCGGCCGGTGGAGAAGCGCTGATTACTACACAGAAGGATCGTGTGCGATTGGGCGAGATGGGCGATTCACTGAGGATTGAGACAGCGGGACTGCGGATTGAGATTGAGGATGAGCAGGAAGCAGTGGACGACCTGATGAAGCGCGCGGGACTGTGACGCAGAGCCGCTTGCGCTGCTACACTCGGCCTTCAGGGAATTCTTATTTTGTTGGATTAGTAACGATCTGGAGGGCTGCCTGTGCCTGATTTTCAACCGTTTGTACCGGCCAGTGAGAAACCGCCGGAGTTTACGCTCCGCGCCATCCTGCTGGGCTCGTTTTTCGGGATCATTTTCGGCGCCGTAACGGTGTATGTGGGCCTGCGCGCTGGGCTCACCGTGGCTGCCTCGATTCCCATTGCGGTGCTGTCGATCAGCATATTGCGCGCCTTTGGGCGATCGTCGATTCTTGAGAACAACATTGTGCAGACCACGGGCAACGCGGGGCAATCGATTGCCTCGGGCGTGATTTTCACGCTGCCGGCACTTATTTTTCTCGGGTTCGACATGGAGTACTCGCGGATTTTTATGCTGGCCTTGATTGGCGGCTGGCTGGGCGTGCTGTTCATGATCCCGCTACGCCGCCAACTGATTGTGCAGGAGCACGGTGCGCTGCCTTATCCCGAAGGCACGGCCTGCGCCGATGTGCTGATTGCCGGAGAGCGGGGCGGATCGCTGGCCAGCCGCGTATTTCTGGGGCTTGGCCTGGGCGGCTTGTACACCTTCTTCCAGAACAAAAACCTGTTTGGGGCGTGGCCGAGCGCGCCGGAGTACCGGCCGGACTTTGGGCCGCAACATGTGCTGAAGGGATCGTCGATCAACGCCGACGCCACATCGGAGTACCTGGGCGTGGGCTACATCATCGGGCCCAAGGTGGCAGGCGTGATCTTTGCCGGCGGCGTCTTCTCCTGGCTAGTGGTGATGCCGCTGATTTACTTCTTCGGCAAAGAGCTGCAGCACCCCATCTACCCTGGGCTGGTTCCCATTGCACAGATGGAGCCGGGCGACCTGTGGGCCACCTACATTAAGCCGATGGGCGCGGGCGCGGTGGCCGCGGCGGGATTGATTACGCTAATCAAGACACTGCCCACCATTTTTGGCGCACTAACGACCGGATTCAAAACCATGCGTCCGGGAGCAGCGGCGCAGGCCAAGCCGATTCGAACTGAAGACGACCTCTCGATGGGCGTCGTGCTGATTGGCTCGCTGCTGATCGCGGTTTGCATGTTCCTGTTTCTCGAATTCAAGCCGGTGCCTGGGGCGTTTGTGGGCTGGGCGGCGAACCTTGCCGCGTCGCTGCTGGTGGTGGTCTTCGGATTTCTGTTTGTCACGGTGAGCTCGCGCATTGTGGGCCTGGTTGGCTCGTCGGCAAGCCCGGTTTCAGGAATGACGATCGCCACGTTGATGGCCACGGCAGCTATCTTCCTGGTGGAGGGCTGGACCGCGCCGGCATTTGGAGCGCTGGCCATCACCATTGGCGGCGCGGTGTGCATTGCTGCCTCAAACTCCGGCGACACCTCTCAGGATTTGAAGACCGGCTACATTGTGGGCTCTACGCCACGGTTGCAGCAGATTGCCCTGATGATTGGCGTGGTGGTTTCAACCATCATCATCGGATTTACGCTCAACCTGATGAATACGGGTCTGCAGGAGTTTCACGCCGCCGCGCAGCCGTGGAACGTGAACGCGGCTCATCCGGGCGTCTCAGTGCAATCGGATACGAAGCGGCTGCCGGACACGATCCGCGTGATCAATGCCGACAAATCGGTCACCGTTCACAAGAGTCAGGAGTATGTGGTGTTGAACGCGATCGGATCGTCGGAGCTGCAAGACGGCAAGTATCTTTACTCGCCGGCGACGGGCCAGATTGAGGTGCATTGGATTCAGGGCATCGGAAGCGCGGCAGCTCCCGCGCCACAGGCTCGTTTGATGGCCACGGTGATCAACGGCATTCTGAGCAGAAAGCTGCCCTGGGGACTGGTGCTGCTGGGCGTTTCGCTGGTGATTGCCGTGGAACTGCTGGGGATTCGCTCGCTTACGTTCGCGGTGGGAGCTTACCTGCCCATCGGCACTACTCTGCCTATCTTTGTTGGCGGCGTAGTGCGGTGGATGGTGGACCAGGCAGCGAAGAAGAGCGGCGAGGGCGCGGAGGCGGAGAGCGATATTTCGCCGGGCTCGCTATTTGCGTCCGGTCTGATTGCCGCGGGCGGCATTGTGGGGCTATGCGGCGTGGCGCTGAAAGCCTACGAAGCCACCTTCAACAAAGGCGATATTCTCAACTTCCCGCACACGTTCCTGGATCACATGCCGGTGTCGGTGCTGGCGTTTCTGCTGCTGGCGTATTCGCTGTACTTCTTTGCGCGGAAACCGCTGAAGAAGTGAGAGCTCTGCTGAATTGCCGATGCCGACCACGGTTCTGTTTTTGGGACCGGGGTCGGCACGGCGATTCGGTGGCCTCCCGCAGCTTTGCGCCTCCTGCTGCTCGATGCGGTGAGGTCAATTAGATCTGCTGCGACCTATTTTTAACTTGACCTCTAAAACGACCTTTTCCATACTGTGAGGAATGCCCCGGCTCTTCCCTTCTCTGGCCGGGGTCCCGAAAAACCTGCGCTTCACATATCCGCTCGCGGAGGTCACCGCCATGCGTCATGTTCGCACGTGTGCGATTTGGGTTGTTTCCTGCTCCCTTATTGGCTTGGCCTGTGATGCCAACGCCAAGGACGCGAAGGAAGCCGTTGCCGCAATCGAGAAGCAAGCCAACGAAGTTTACCTGCAGGGGAGATACGCCGAAGCCTTTGCGGCTTACCGCAAGGCGGCTGAGCGGGGCAGCGCCCACAGCCAGATGCTGCTTGGCTACATGTATGCCGATGGCAAGGGAACGGCGAAAGACCCAGCGCAGGCGTTTGAATGGATTACCAAGGCTGCCGAGCAGGACGATGTGGCTGCCGAGGATTTGCTGGGCATCCTGTACCAGCGGGGCCAGGGAACGGCGCAGGATTACGCTCAGGCGCTGACCTGGTACAGCAAGGCCGCGCGGCAGGGGGATGCGGGTGCTGAAAACAATGTTGGCATGTTGTATTGGCAGGGCAAGGGAATAGCCGAGAACGACGCTTGCGCGCTGGCGTGGTTTACGCGTGCGGCGGAGCAGGGGTATGCGGAGGCGGAGAACAATCTGGGATCGATGTACATGCGCGGAGCAGGTACGGCGCAAGACTACGCGAGAGCGCTGGCATGGTTCGGCAAGGCGGCGGGTCAGGGCAACGCGGAGGCCGAGCATAATCTGGGCTGGATGTATCAGGAGGGAGCAGGAACCGCTCGGGACAACGCGCAGGCGGTGGCGTGGTACACCAAGGCCGCGGAGCAGGGGCTAACCTCAGCCGAGGACAACTTGGGCGTGATGTACTACGCCGGCAGGGGAACCACGCAGGACTACGCGCAGGCATTCAAGTGGTTCAGCAAGGCAGCGGCGCAGGGATCGGCAACAGCGCAGTGCAACCTGGGACTGCTTTACCTGAAGGGGCAGGGAGTGGCGGCGGACAGCGCACTGGCGCGGGCGTGGCTCGAAAAGTCCGCCAGCCTCGGCAACGGGAGCGCGAAGGAGCAGTTGGCGGCGCTTGAGCGGCCGACTCCGGCGAGTGTGCAGAGCACCGCAAACGGGTCTGAGAGCATACGGCAACTGGCGCCTGCGGCCGCACCTGACCATCGCGATGGGGGCGGGTACTCACCTGGAGCCGCGCTGGCGCAGTAAGCGCTCAAATGCACCATGCTGAAGAGATGAGATTGGCGCGGCTTACGGCTGCGCGTTGAGCGGCACCAGCAGGGTGAGCGCATGGGGCACAACCTCAAGTTTTACCGGCAGCATGCCAAGTACTTCGCCATCTGCCTCAACAAAGAGCTGCTCACGCGAGCCATTGTGGGCATTGCACTCAATGGACTCCGCTTCGACGAGTTCGACATCGCGCCCGAAGGTCTGCCGGTTGGCAATGGCCGCCATGAGAAAGCTGACAAACTGGAAGCGGTTCCGGGTCTTGAAGGCGATCATGCTGAGGGAGCCATTACGCACGCTTGCGCCGGGAGCCAGACGGCCCAGCGCTCCGCCAAACGAGCGCACGCGCACGGCAAGCAACTGCGAAATATCCACCACACGGGCTTGGCCGTTGGCATTGGCGGGTAGGGACGCCTGAAACATGGGGAATCCGTGGGTGAATAGGATTTTTGTTGCCTCGATCATGTAGAGCAGGTAACCCAGGCGGCGCTTCAGCCGGGAATCCATCCGCGCCATGAGCAATGCATCCGCACCAACGCCTGCGGCAACGGCAAAGTAACGCGAATCGCTTTCGCCCTCGCTGGTCCGATACTGGATGCGCCCTACCGAAACCTGCGTGGGCACGGCGTTGAGCAGAGCGCGCACGGCATTTTCAGGAGAACCTATGAGGCCCAGGTCCGCGGCCAGAGCGTTGGCGGTGCCGAGCGGAACAACGCCGAGAGCAACGCCGGTGCCCACCACGCTCTGCAGCACCTCGTGGACGGTGCCGTCGCCGCCGCAGGCAATGATGGTGTCAAAACCGGCGCGCACCGCATCCAGCGCCAGGCGAGTGCCGCTGCCCGCGCCGTCGGTGATGAACGGCTCTGCCTTGATTCCGGCATTGCGAAGAACGCCTACCGCTCGCTGAACCGCCGCTTCGCGACGCGCCGAATACTGGCCTGAAAAAGGATTGTAAATAAGTGCAACATTCCGCATGTCTAGAGCCTTGCTTTTAATGAATCGTAATGGGGGCCGAGGTCCATCTATCAATCATCGCAGAGTTAACGGCGAAAGATCGCCGCGAATGCCACATAAGCCGCTAATAGGTAACGACGGCGGTGTAGCCCGTTCCAAATTGGCAGCGCGGCCTTCACTTTTAACGCACAATCAGTGCAGGATTGCACGACGAGGCAAACAGCAAAATGGATATGACAGGCAACACGATTCTTATTACCGGCGGCGGTTCCGGCATTGGCCGCGGACTGGCCGAAGCGCTCCATGCACTGGGCAATCAGGTAGTGATCGCAGGCCGCCGCAAGCAGACGCTTGAGCAGACCTGCGCCGCCAATCCCGGCATGAAGTTTCTCACCCTGGACATTGAGAACCCCGACGCGATTCGCAGTTTTGCCGCGCAGGCGACGGCTGAGTTTCCAGCGCTGAACGTGCTGGTGAACAACGCCGGCATTATGCGCCCGGAAAGGCTATTGAACGAGGAGTACCAACTGGCCGACGCGGAAGCCATTGTTACCACGAATCTTCTCGGTCCGATCCGCCTGACGGCGGCGCTGCTGCCACATCTTGCCAAGCAAGCGCACGCGACAATCATGAATGTGTCGTCGGGGCTGGCATTTTTGCCGCTGGCGCTTACGCCCACTTACTGCGCCACCAAGGCCGCCATTCACTCCTACACGCTAACGCTGCGCTACCAACTGCGGAAGACGAATATCGAAGTGCTCGAACTGATTCCGCCTTATGTAGCGACGGACTTGATGGGCGGAGCCAACGATCCCCGCGCCATGCCTCTGACCGCGTTCATCGGCGAGGTAATGTCGATTTGGAAGACGGAGCCTACGCCGCAGGAGATCTCCGTTGAGAACGTGAAGCAAATGCGCTTTGCGGCCGAGAGCGGCAAGTTCGACGCCATCTTCAGCGGGTTGAATGCGGCGATGAGCGACGTTCACTAAGGTCTCTGACCGCCAAATATCGTTCCTTGAGGTTTGTGGCGCCCCACCCATTCGCCAGAAAACCGCGAATGGATGGGGCACGGAATATCGATGCTTGATCTAGGGGCTGTGCTATCCCATGTCTCAAAAACAAGACATGGGGCACCCAAATTCAGATGTATAACTACAAAACCATGAGCTCATGGAACTAGGGTCTGCTTAGACTGCAGGAACGGCTGGAAAATAAATCTCCGGGGCGGCGAAGGCCGCAAGCGCCGCTCCGTGTTTGAGATGACCGGGTTTTCCGTTTTATTGCGGGAATCTCCACACGGCTCCGCCACTCCCGGACTGCCCTACACTCTTTGATATGGCAACGGTCCCCGATCTGACACTGGACGCTGGATTGCCGGCGAATGTCGACGCCGAGAAGACGATTCTTGGCGCGATTCTGCTGGACAACACCGCCCACTCCGAAGCTGCGGAAAAGCTTTCCGCCGACGACTTTTCACTGGATTCGCATCGGCGCATCTATGTGCGCATGAGCGAGTTGCTTGACTCGCAGCGTCCGGTGGACATTGTGACGCTGGCCAACGAACTGGCCCGTTACAAGGAAGTGGAATCGGTGGGTGGCGTGGCCTATCTGGCCTCGCTCACCGAAGGTTTGCCGCGGCGGCCGGTGATTGAAGAGTACATTCGGATCGTCAAGGACAAGAGCCTGCTGCGAAAGCTGATGATGATCTGCTCTTCGGCGATTGCGCGCGCCGCCGACCAGAGCGAAGACGCCATTGGCGTGCTGGATATGACCGAGTCGCAACTGCTGGAGGTGAGCGAGAAGGGACTGGCCGGCGGCCTGGAGAGCCTGGACAAGATTGTCGCCAACTCCTTTGGCAGCATCGACAACCTCTACAAGCACAGCCGCGAGGTTACGGGCCTGGCCACCGACTTTACCGAGTTTGACCGGCTAACCAGCGGACTGCAGAAGGGCGAGCTGATTATTATTGCCGCGCGCCCATCGATGGGAAAAACGGCGCTGGCGATCAATATCGCGCAGAATGCGGCCATCAACCATGGTTCGATAGTGGCGGTCTTCAGCCTGGAAATGGGCAAGGAGTCGCTGCTTCGCCGCATGCTTGCCTCACAGGCTTGGGTAGACCAGCAGATGCTGCAGAAGGGCTTTGTGGGCCAGGAAGAACAGGGCAAGTTGCAACGGGCACTGAACGAACTGGTTGAGGCGCGCATTTTTATCGACGACTCGGCAGGCATTTCGCTGGCAGAGATGCGCGCCAAGGCGCGGAGGCTGAAGCAGAACGCTGGCGGACTGGACCTGGTGGTGGTGGATTATCTGCAGCTGATGTCGGCGTCGGTGGCTCCGGGCGCGAAGAAGGGCGGCTACGAAAACCGCACGCAGGAGGTTTCGGCAATCTCGCGCGGGCTGAAGGCACTGGCCAAGGAACTGCAGGTTCCGGTGATGGCGCTCTCACAGCTCTCGCGTGCCAGCGAACGCCGCGGCGAAGATAAGCGACCGCTGCTGAGCGATCTGCGCGAATCGGGCTCGATTGAGCAGGATGCCGACGTGGTGGCCTTCATTCACCGCGAATCTTATTACAACCGCAGCGAAGAGATGACCGCCGAGGAAAAGGCGAAGGCCGAGATCATTATCGCCAAGCAGCGCAACGGCCCCACGGATACGGTTTTTCTGAACTGGCTGGGCAAATACACACGCTTTGAAAATCCAGATATGGGACACAGCGCGAGCTGAAGCGGCCGACCGGCGCAGGCTTACCTTTCGCTTGCGTTGCTGGATTCAAAGGGGGAATTGGACTGGCTGCTGGAGATGCTGGCGTTTTGCTTGCCGGCAAGCCGCGACAGGGCAAGCTCCTTTTGACGCGGAGTCATCAGCGCCGACAGGTCTTTGAGTTTGCGCCCTGCCAGTGAGTCTCCGGCTGCCGATGCGCGGCTGAACCACATATACGCGCTCACGTAGTCAAGCGGAACACCCCGGCCGGATGAGTACAGAACCGCGAGGTTGTATTGCCCGCGGCTTGCGCCGTGCATGGCAGCGCTGTTGTACCACTGAGCAGCCTGCTGGTAGTCCTTCTCGACTCCCAAGCCATCTTCATACATCACGCCAACATTGCTCTGGGCTTCGGCGAGCCCCTGGTCTGCGGCCTTTCTATACCAGTGCATCGCCAGGGCATAGTCCTGCTTGAGGCCCTTGCCGTGGTGATACAGACTGCCCAGGTTGTTCTGAGCAGAGGCGTTCCCTTGCAGAGCGGCCTTGCGATACCATTCTGCCGCTTGGGTGTAATCCTGCGGGACGCCACGCGCGAACTCGTAGATGTTGCCGAGTTTGCATTCGGTGAGAGCGTCTCCCTGTTCGGCCGCCGCGCGGAGCCATCGCGCCGCCTCGGCCAAATCTACCTTCCCTGCCCATCCTTTTTCGTAAAGAAGCCCGAGATTGACCTCCGCGGGAACAAAGCCAGTGGAGGCGGCGGCTGTAAGCCACTTGACGGCATCCTTCCGACTTTGCGGAATTCCGTTGCCGAAGGCATAGTCGTAGCCGAGATTGTTTTGAGCGACCAAATCTCCGGCTTGCGCGCTTCCGATTCGATCTTGAAGACTCTGCGGCTGTTGGACGCCGCTTGGTTCTGCGGCAATAGGAGCCACAGACGGCTGGTCCGCAGCGAATTGCGCCCTATGTTGCTCACCCGGCAGGTTGGGCGAGGCCACCGCCAGAGCGGTAAAGGCAAGCGATGCGGACAGGACAATGCCTCTCATAGGGTCTCCCTCCGTTGGCGAGACACGATGGAGAATGCTAGTACTTTTCATCGGCTATTCGCAAGAAATTAACACACCAGTAATGACAAATGTAATGCCGTCGTGAAATATGCCTCTGGCTCTGCCCCGAAAGGGGCCTCTCTGCCCAAGACGAGGTGACGCTTGTTGAACTGCCTACAGCTCATTGAGGATGAGCGCCACGCGACCAACCAGCAGATCGCCGAGCGACTCGCCGGGAGCTGTTGCAATGAGTTCTACAGGGAAGGCAAGGTTGTGCGGGCGGAGCACAAGCCGGTTCGATTGCTGGTCTACGTAGCGGAATGTCAAATGAGCGCCGTGGCGCACTGCGTATACATTGGATCGGTTGGGCCGATACGGCTGAAGCGCGATATAGTGGCGATCGATAAGTGCAATGGAGTCGGGCATTACCAATGGGTCCATTGCCAGTGCCTCAGCCGATGGAATGCGCACCGCGACAAAGCGCTGCCAGGCGCGGCGGGGGTTGGATGAGCGCGGTTGGAAGGACTGGAGCACAGCGGACGGAATCTGCAACAGGGACTGTACTGCCGACGGACGGATATACGGATCAAAGAGCGCGCCTGCGTGGGAGACGATCGGCACCGAGCTGCTATCCCGGTCGGCAATGCCGTCGCCCTGCTGGCGAATTACGGGGAGCAGATCGCCGGCCGTCATGTGCTGGGCAGCCAGGATGCGATCCATGGCATCGAGGGAAAGCTGACGCCGGCTATGCAGGAAGTTAGATAGATGAGCCTGGCCAAAACCGGTTTGCCGTGACAGTAATGAGACGCTAAGAGTCCCCCGCTGTATCCTGCGGACCAGCTCCAGGCGGAGACGTTCGTGCATCTGGGTAAAATTCATTTGTGGAAAATTTGCCACCGGCAATGGTGAAGACCGCTCTTAGTTTTCCCCAGGAAAATCTAAAAGCGGCGATTGGCCTTCATTCTGAGCGTATTGGCATTGAATGCAAAACTAACATGCGCAAATGTGTGCGGGAGAGTTGACGCAAGAGATACATATCCCTACATTGGGTTTACTTAATCTCGCATTGGGTTGTGGGAATTTTTTAGGGAAAGTTGCTTTGGCCGCCCTCCGGACGGAGCGGGAGTCAGCCCCCCGGCGCGGCCAATGAACATTCTCCGGCAGATTTGTGCTCGCGCCGGATGCTCCTTCCCCGCCCCATGGCACCGAGCAGAGGTACATGAGGCGATCCGAATGCGAGAATTCCACGATCTGCGCGCTACCAGCATGACAAGCAACGAAAGATCTCAGGCGGCAAGCCCCCATCGGGACATAAGAATCCCGGGAAGTCGATCCTGGCTCTTTTTACCTCGAGGTGAAACGGATACCAAAGTGAATCCTCGGGAGAACCCGCACCAATGGAGAATTAGTCATGGAATTGCGCGTGCAACTGAAAGTTTGCGAGGGATGCGGCAGTCTTTGGTACCGCGCCCAACCTCATCAAGGTGTTTATTGCAAGTTATGTGAAGTAAAACTAAAAGACTTTCCGTCACCCGAGAGCCGGAAACGGCGCGGGCGGCCGGCGCGAAAACCGCATATGAAGGTTTTGAAGCCGGTTGAAGCCATGGGAGGTGCGCGATGAGCGCAGCCCTGCAGTTGGCGACGATTTGGGGAGCTAGTAGCGCGGAACCGGTCTGGCATGAGGAGCCGGAAACTAAAAAAGAAGCAAAGACCTGGCCGGAGGTAGACAGGCGGGCAAAGGTGCGCGACGATGCACCGCCGATCAGCCTGGCCTTCTATAGGAAACACACAGAGAAGATGCTTCGACGTTATCTGTACGCCTCAATGCAGGTGGGCAGGGCGCCGTCGATCCTGGCCGATCCGGTGGGAAGAGGATGGGCGTCAAGCCGCCCCATCCGCACATTTGAGGACGCCGTGATCTTTGTTCTCGACGTAGAGCGGTGCCTGGACCATTTGAACTCGCTCGACCGCCAGATGCTGAGCCGTGTGGTGTTGCAGGAGTATACGCAGGCCGAGGCAGCCACGCTGATAGGCATGAGCGTGCGTGCCCTTTCGTACAAATTCCCCCAGGCGCTTGACCGTCTGACAGAAAAGCTGCTGGCAGCAGGCCTGTTGATTTTGCCGCACTGATAGTTGAAAGATTGAAAGTCAAAAGTCAAAGAGATAAATTGTCTGCGTGACAGAGGAGGGTGAGCGAACTCGCCCTCCTCTGCTGATTGCGGTGTACTGAATTGTTCAATATCCGCGCGGTTGCCGCCTTGCTTCTACTCGACGGCGTTGCGCGCGATGACGGTTCGATACCACTCGGCGCTGAGTTTGGGCGTGCGCTTTTCGGTCTTGAAGTCGACATAGTGAATGCCGAAACGTTTGCTGTAGCCATCGGCCCACTCGAAGTTGTCCATCAGACTCCAGAGGAAATAGCCCTTGATGGGATAGCCTTCGATTGCAGCGCGATGAAGATGAGTGATGTGGTTGCGCAGATACATGACGCGATCGGTATCTTCAATGCGGCCTTCGGCGGTGAGCACGTCGTCGGCCGAGCAGCCGTTTTCAGTAATGTAAAGTGCAGGCGGATGCCAAAGCTCGCTCACATTACGAATCGCCCAGTAGATGCACTCCGGGCCGATGGTGAGCCACGGCGAGGCCATGTGCGGATAGGATCTCTGCGGCTGCTCGATGACGTAGCCGCTCGCCGAGTCTACCGCGCGCACGTAATTTGGCGCGTAGACGTTGAGGCCCACAAAGTCGAGTTTGCTGGCGATGGCCTCCATATCTCCGGGTTCAGGTTTAGGCGCGTTAGCGCCTTCGCGCTCAAGGTAACTCTCGATATAGCGGCCCTCCATGAGCGCGGTGAGAAAGGGCGCGTTGCCTTCGCGGGTTGCGCGGCGGGCTGCCTCAATATGCTCGGCGCTCTCGATTACCGGAACATACACGGTGGCGTTTTCTGCCAGGCCTACCTGTGTTCCCGCGGGAGTGTTGCCGCGAATAGCCTGGACGGCGAGGCCATGGGCGAGAATGCCGTTGTGGCGGATCTGGTTCACCTCGCGGGCGGGCAGATGGAGACCCGGCGCAAACTGGCCCTGGCGATAACTGAGGTCAGTGAAGCAGGTGAACTCGTTGGTGGTCATAAAGTGGCGGACGCGATCGGAGAGCCGCCTGGTGACGTAGCCGGCGTAATCGGCGAAGGCCTTGGACGTGTCGCGCGACTGCCAGCCGCCGGGCAGCGCAGCCGGTAGATCCCAGTGAAAGAGGGTGATGTAAGGCGTGATGTTGGCGGCGAGCAGCTCGTCCACAACGCGATTGTAGTAATCCAGGCCTTTTTGATTGACCTCGCCCTTTCCTGAGGGAAAGATGCGCGACCACGAGATGGACATGCGATAGGTGCTGACGCCAAGATTCCTGAGCAGGCGCACGTCTTCCTTGTAGAGGTGATAGGAATCGCAGGCAACGTCGCCCGTGTCACCGCGATAGGTCTTGCCCGGCGTGTGCGAGAAAAGATCCCAGATCGACGGCCCACGGCCGTCTTCGGCTGCGCCACCCTCCACCTGGTAGGCGGCCGTGGCGCATCCCCACAAGAACCCCTTCGGAAACTGAAGATTCTGAGGGTGCAACTGCGCAAGAGCGAGTCTTGGCAGCGCAGAAGCGGCGAGCACGGTGGCTGCGTCGCGATTGAATTGGCGGCGGGTAATGGTCTTCATGCGTGCAGTGGCCTCTCATTGGCAAGACGCGACGACCCCGGATGCGGCGGGACCAACTCGAGGGGTTTTGTCAGCGTGCGCGAATCAACTGGCGATTATAGATGAGCAGGCGGTGGGGATGGGGGGGATATGCAATTGGCAATCACATGCACAGCGATGGCTTCATCATCAGCCGACTTGAACTTTGCTGGAGGCGCAAAACGCAAAGGCCGCAGCACCTTTGCGGGCTGCGGCCTTGTTAGCGTTGGTTGATTTGACGAGTTACATTTCCTTGACGCCTTCAACGAAGGCCTTGAGCTTGCGGCTGCGCGAGGGATGACGGAGCTTGCGCAGCGCTTTGGCTTCAATCTGGCGGATGCGCTCACGGGTGACCTGGAAGCTCTGGCCCACTTCTTCAAGCGTGTGCTCCGAGCCGTCTTCAAGACCGAAACGCATCTTGATGACTCGCTCTTCGCGCGGCGTAAGCGTGCGCAGCACCTGTGAGGTGTACTCCTTCAGGTTGACGCTGATGACGGCCTCAGACGGCGAAACCGCCTGGCGGTCTTCAATGAAGTCGCCAAGGTGAGAATCTTCTTCTTCGCCGATGGGCGTTTCAAGAGAGATAGGCTCCTGCGCGATCTTGAGCACCTTGCGCACTTTGGCTACAGGGATATCCATGCGGCGCGCGATCTCTTCGCTGGATGGCTCGCGGCCCAGCTCCTGCACGAGCTGGCGGCTGGTGCGGATGAGCTTGTTGATGGTCTCGATCATGTGCACCGGAATACGGATGGTGCGTGCCTGATCGGCAATGGCGCGGGTAATGGCCTGGCGAATCCACCAGGTTGCATAGGTTGAGAACTTGTAGCCGCGGCGATACTCGAACTTGTCTACCGCCTTCATCAGGCCGATGTTGCCTTCCTGAATCAGGTCGAGGAACTGCAAGCCGCGATTGGTGTACTTCTTCGCGATCGACACGACGAGGCGCAGGTTGGCTTCGATCAGCTCGCGCTTGGCCTGCTCGGCGTCCATGTCGCCCTGGATCATCTCGCGCTGAGTGCGCTTGAGCTCGCCGATCGAGACGCCGGCATCGGCTTCGATTTTCTCGAGGTCGACCTTGCAGTTTTTCTGCTGGCGGCGGTATTCCTTTTTCAGTTCCTCGCTCTTTGAGGCGTCGAACTTCTGGTCGAGCGAGCGGATCTGCCGCTCGAGCGTGCGCATGGTGTCGACGGTCTTGTTCACCCTGTCGAGCAGGCGCTTGCGCTCGAGAGCCGTGTACTTGAGCTCACGCACGATGCGCGAGATAAACACCTTCTCACGCGCAATGGCCCAGCGCAGACGGCGCGCTTCCTTTACCTTGGCTTTGGTCGCCGTGGCGGTGACCGCAACCTGCTTCTCTTCAAACGCCGCAATCTTCTTCTGGTGCTTGACCAGCGTTTCAATGCGCGTGACTGTGGCCCGCACGCGCGTCTGCACCACATCTTCAGTGAGTTCTTCTTCGTCGAAGATGACCACTTCTTTCACATTGCGCACGCCCCGCTTCAGGTCTTCGCCGAGCGCCGCGATTTCGCGGATGACGATGGGCGAGCGCGAAATTGCCTTGAGCACGCGCATCTGGCCGCGCTCGATGCGCTTGGCAATCTCCACTTCGCCTTCGCGCGTGAGCAGCGGCACGGTGCCCATTTCACGCAGATACATGCGCACGGGATCATTGGTTTTTTCCAGAGTTCCGGGCGTCAAATCGAGCTCGACGTCTTCGCCTTCGTCCAGCTCAAAATCCTTGTCGCCAGGAAACTTCGGCGCGTCGAGCAGATCGATGCCCTGGGTGCCGATGGTGGTGATGAGATCGTCCAGATCGTCGGGCGAGCCAATCTCTTCCGGCAGCATGTCATTCACGTCGCCGTAGGTGAGATAGCCCTTCTCTTTGCCCACTTCGATCAGGTTGTCGATATCTTGTCCAAATTTTTCGTCAATCGCCAAGTGATTCCTACCCTCTACGACGCGCGGGTCGTATCCGTTCGCTCATTCGTCCGCATTGCCATCGGGTTTCGCTGTCCCGGGCCGCGCAACGCGCAGTTGGAATTAGGCACCGGACTGCGCACCGGTGCGAGATTCGGCTTACGCGCGAAAAATATTTCCCACGGAAAAATCCGGGGGAACACGCGCGCAAAGACAAATCTGCTGCGTTCCGCAAAAAAGCGGTTCAAGGTAATTGCTCGGAATAGGATGCTTGCGCTTCAGGTTTCGCCTGGGTAGCCCGCGAGCCGCAGCTCATGTGTGGGGCAAAGGGGCGCGCATCCTCACTAAGATCAATAGATTACCACAATCCACCCAGCCGGCTCCAGAAAAATCCGGGCCTTGCTCGGGTACGGGAGGACTGCTCTTCATTTCTGCCGGACAGGGCGGATTGTCTACCACCCGCTTCTGCTTCATTTGATTAGACGCTGATGATGGGGAATTCGACGCACGAAACACTTGACTTTAGCTTGCATTCGCTGCGAAAAGTCACGATTTCCGGTGATCGGGTTGGGGTTGGATCAGGCCGGCTTCTCAATGCGCTGGTGCAGCGTGCGCAGCGCCCGGTCCAGATCCAGCTTTTGCTGCGTAAGCAGCGCCAGCTCAGTAAAATCGCCACGGCGCTCGGCCTCCGCAATGAGCGACCGCAGGTCGCGTAGGCGGTTTTCAAGCGCGCGCTCCTCAATCTCCTGAATTGCGCCTTGCACCTCCTCGTACTCCGGTGGCTTGACCTCGGAGAGCAGGGCCTCAGCCAGCAGGGCGCGCTGCGCCTCATCTTCGACCACGGCCATGGGATCGCAGGCGGCGCGGCCGGCCAGCGCAACCAGCGCCAGATACGCGCCAAGATGCTCAAACCACGCGGGCCGCTGCTGGACTGCGGCCACGGCCTGGCTCCGGGCCTGTTCGTTTTCAGGGTCGGAGATGGCCAACGCACGCAACAGAACGCGCTCAACCTCGGTCAGAGTGGTGGCTTTTGCTTCAACGCGGTCGCGCCGGCGGAGCGCGGCCTGGCGCAGCTCCTCGCGCAGCACCGCGGAGTCGATGCCGAGCTTTTGCGCGGCGTCTGCGGCGAACTGGGCGCGGGCCTGCATCTCTGGCATGCGCCGGATGTGCGGCAGCAGGTAGTTCATCGCCTTAACCTTCTGGTCCGCACTGGCTCCGGGAAACATTTGCCGCGCCCGCTCGATCAGGTAATCGGACTGGCGGCGTGCGTTGCGAATCGCCTCGGTGTAGGCCTCCACGCCACGCTCGCGGATAAAGCGGTCAGGGTCGAGGCCGCCGTCGAGGGTCACGATCCTGATGACGAAGCCCTCTTCAGTGAGCAGCGCGATGGACTTTTCCGCGGCATTTGCGCCGGCCGCATCGGGATCGAAGTTGACCACCAGGTTCGACGTGTGCCGCCGCAAGAGCGCCACCTGCTGTTCGGTAAAGGCCGTTCCGCTGGTGGCGATTACGTTTTGAATTCCGCGCAAGAACACGGAGATGCAGTCCATTTGCCCCTCGACCAGCAGGGCAAACTCCATCTGCCGGATGGGAGACTTGGCCTTGTCAAGATTGAAGAGCACGTTGCCTTTGGTGTAGAGCGGCGTCTCCGGCGAGTTGATGTACTTGGGGCCGGCCTTGTCGCCGGTTTCAAGCGTGCGCGCGGTAAAGGCGATTACGCGGCCGCCCTCGTTGGCGATGGGAAACATGACCCGCTTGCGGAAGCGGTCGTAGAGCGGACCCTGCGTGCCGTCTTCGTGCTCCTTGCGGCTAAACAGGCCGCTGGCGAGCAGCGTCGCCTCGTCTGCCATGGTGCGCAAATGGTCGCGCAGTGCGTTAAAGCCGTCGGGGGCATAGCCGATTCTGAACCGGGCGATGCCTTCCGGCGTGAGACCGCGGCCGGCTAAGTACTCGCGCGCCAAAGCGCCCTCAGGCGAGCGCAAACGCTCCTCGAACCATGCCGTTGCGGCCTCATGCAAGTCGAGGAGCTTGCCTCGCTGGCGTGCTTCGGCGGCTTCTTCCGGCGACGAAAACTCGCGCTTGGGCAGGGGAATTCCCACCTTCAGCGCGACGATTCGCACCGACTCAGGGAAGCCGACATTCTCAATCTTCTGCACAAAGCTGAAGACATCGCCGGAAACGCCACAGCCAAAGCAGTGATAGAACTGGCGTACCGCATGAACGCTGAACGACGGCGATTTTTCCTTGTGAAATGGACACAGGCCCGAGTAGTTCTGCGCGCCGGCTTTGCGCAGGCGGATGTAGCCCTCGATCACCTTGACGATGTCGGCGCGCTCTTTGACGGTTTGGGCAAAGTCTGACACGGGGCGGGTCTCTAGAGCCTGTTATTCACTTTCGCGTGGTCGCGGGAAAGTGAATAACAGGCTCTCATTGAGGATACGGCGCGCAGAGCCCGCCCCATGTGGAAAGCGCGTGACGGCAATCAACTAGCGGGATTACTTTGCATCAGGGAAATCTGCGCCGTTGGTGACCGCCTCCCATGCGGCCATATCCTTCTCAAAATCCGCCAGCTTGGCCCTGAAGCGTTTGAGCGCGATTTTGCCCAGGATCAGGTGCAACGGCGGCTCGGGCGAATCAACGACCGCGATGACCGCCTCGATTGCCTTTTGTGGATCGCCGGGCTGCTTGCCGGACTGGGTGATGAGGTACTCGCGGGCCTTGCCCGCAGTCTGGGCGTATTCAGGCAGTTCGAGCTTGGCCAGCTTGCCGGAGCGGCCCAGAAAGTCGGTGCGGAAGGGGCCCGGCTCGACGATCGTCACGCGGACGCCGAGCGATTTCATCTCCGCGGCCAGCGCTTCGCTGAATCCCTCAACCGCGAACTTGGTTGTGTTGTAGAAGCCCCAGCCAGCCCCGCCTGCGAGGCCGGCGATAGACGAGAAGTTGACGATGTGCCCGCTGCGCCGCTGGCGGAAGTGCGGCAGAAAGGCGCGCGTGGTGCGGATAAGTCCGTAGACATTGGTTTGGAACATGGGATCGAACTCTTCTTCAGAGACTTCTTCGATTGCGCCGCTCACGCCGTAACCGGCGTTGTTTACCAGCACATCGATGTGCCCGAAAGCCGCGATTGCCTGCTGCGCGGCCGCTTCAATCTGCGCGGGTTGGGTTACGTCGAGCGCGAAGGCGCGGGCTTTGCCGGGATATTTCTGTTCCAGATCCTGCACTTGCGCGATGTTGCGCGCGGTGGCGGCTACCTTCTCGCCCCGCTTCAGCAGCTCTTCAGCCAGCAGCCTTCCAAAACCGGTGGACGCTCCGGTAATAAACCAGGTTCGGGGGGAATTGTTCGTTGTCACTCTATTGCGCCCTCCGCGGCGCCTGCAGGTTGGATGCGCGCAGAGCTCTGCGGGTGCGCATCCGTGCGCGCATTTGGGAGTTGGCTGGGTTCACGGCCTTCCCGCAGCCTGGCCGATGACCAAATTTTCTTCATTCGGGCGAAATAGTTGTTGCAACGAATATCTCGCTCGTGCATCCAAGTAAGCGAAAGGAGAAAAAACAATGACCGATTCCACCCCGTCCACCACCACCTGGAAGATCGACCCCGCCCATTCGGCAGCCGAGTTCAAGGTAAAGCACATGATGATTTCAAACGTGAGAGGCAAGTTCTCTGGCCTCGGCGGCACACTCACCTTCGACGAGGGCGATGTATCCAAATCCAAGGTTGAGGCTTCCATTCCCCTGGCCACAATTAACACCGGCGACGAGCAGCGCGACGGCCACCTGAAGAGCGCCGACTTTTTCGACGCCGAGAAGTTTCCGGCCATGACCTTTGTTTCAACCGCGATTGCGCAAAAGGAGCCCGGAGAACTCGCAGTAACCGGCGAGCTGACTCTGCACGGCGTTACCAAGCCGGTCACCTTTGCGGTGGAAGGGCCGAGCCTGCCGGGAAAAGATCCCTGGGGAAACACACGCGTGGGCATCTCCGCCACCGCCAAGATCAACCGCAAGGAGTTTGGGCTGACGTGGAATGCCGCGCTGGAGACAGGCGGAATGCTGGTGGGCGAGGATGTAACCATCACGCTCGACGTGCAGTTTATCAAGCAGTGAAGGGTAGCCGGTAGTAAGTCAACGGCGGAGGCTACTTTGTTTGCTCCGGCTTGCAGCTATGTATCCGACCGTTTGATTTCGTTCCTTGAGGTTTGTGCTTTCCCACCCATTCGCCAGAAAAAAGCGAATGGATGGGGCAAGGCAGGGGTTAAAACCCCCGCCCTTAGGCACTTTTTGTGGCCCGGCTGAAGCCGTGCCCTTGTTACAAAACCGAAGAATGTAGTGGCTTGGAAGGGCTTTTCCGCAGCCTGTAAAGCTGTGCCCTTGCTACAAAACCATTTATGCAACCGGTTCTAGCCAGAAGCTGGGAGCTAGAAGCTAGAAGCTGTTTTCCGTACCAAGGAGGTCAACACCCCATGTCGCTTCGTGCAGTAAAACAAATTCTTGGAACAAAACCAACTATTGAGGGCGCGGGCGTAAAGCTGCAGCGCGCCTTTGGATTTGGAAAAACCGCCGAGTTCGATCCATTTCTGCTGCTGGACGATTTTCGCAACGAAAACCCCGCAGACTACCTTGCCGGCTTCCCCTGGCACCCGCACCGCGGCATTGAAACCATCACCTACGTGCTGGCGGGCGAAGTGGCGCACGGCGACAGCCTGGGCAACAACGGCCTGATGACCGCGGGCGACGTGCAGTGGATGACGGCAGGCAGCGGCATTCTGCACCAGGAGATGCCGAAGGGCGACGAACGCGGACGCATGCATGGCTTCCAACTATGGGCAAACCTGCCCGCTGCGCTCAAAATGACCGCCCCGCGCTATCAGGACATTGCTTCGAGCGCCATTCCCGAGGTGACCGAGGACGATGGCACCAAGGCGCGGATTATCTGCGGCGATTTCTGGGGCAAGCGGGGTCCGGTTGAGGGCGTTGCCACGGAGTCGATGGCCGTGGATGCGCGCTACGTGGACATCTCCGTTCCGCCGCTGAAGCGGAAGCGCATTCAGGTGGAGACCACGCGCAATGCCTTCGCCTACGTCTTTGCCGGCGCGGGAACCTTCCGCGACGCGTCCGATCCGCGGGCCGTGCTGACCGAATCTGCGGTGGACCCGAATGCCGATCCGGTCTACGATGCGAAGAACCACTCGCTGGTGCTGTTCGATCAAGGCGATGAGATCGTAGTGCAGGCCGGGCCGGAGGGCATTCGCTTTCTGCTGGTCTCAGGCAAGCCGCTCAAGGAGCCTGTGGCTTGGTACGGGCCGATTGTGATGAACACTCAGGCACAGTTGACGCAAGCCATGACCGAGTTGCAGATCGGCACGTTCATCAAGCATCCGTAAGCAGAAAGCGCCGCCGTTCTCTGCGGCGGCGCTTTCTTAGCTGTAGCTCATCACGCCCTGACCGTAACGCGAAGACCCGACGCTCTTGGGACGCTGACGGCGAGCTTGCCTGCTCTGAGCTTTTCCGGTTGGCCGGCTGGGGCGATGTGCGCCTCGCGGCTGTCGAGAGCGGGAGCGGTGAGCGCTTCCATTTGCGCCACTCCGCGCCGGCCAAAATCCAGCACCAGGCTGAGATCTTTGTCCGCATCTTTGTTGAGGATGAGGACCGAGACCGCTCCGCCATCGAGCTTGACTGCGTAGGCGGTGGCATCTACGTCCGATGCCTGAATCTGCTTGGTCAGGTCGCCGGCAAGGAACATGCCCCCACTTAGCGCGCCGGCAAACTTGAGCCCGTAAGCGACCGGCTCCCACGCGAACACATTGTCGAAGCTCGCGATCGGCGTGTAGAACGGGTGCGGATGCTGGGCGGCCTGCTGTGGCGTCACGTTCTGATTTTTGAGCAGCGTATCGCCCAGCAGCGCGCCGCCTACGGAGTTGGCGACCGACGGGCCCGAACCGCCGTGAAGGTTGATTCCGGAGTAGCCGTTGCTGGCCAGCAGCATGGAGTAATCCGCTGCCCACAGCGCGGAGGCAAACGCATCGGAGAGGCCGGGTTTGCCACCGCCATAGCAGGTGTTGCCCTCGGTCATGCGCACGGGTACGCCCAGCTTGCGCGCTGCGGCACCGATGATGGCGGCGTTCTGTCCCACTTTTGCCGCGTTTGCCGGGCCTAGCAGGTTGGGGACTGTAACGGAGGGGTTGGTCGGCGGCCCGCCAAAGTAGTAGTGGTGCGAGAGAGCTGCGAGCCGGGGCGGATTCGGGATGGAGGGCCAGAGCTCGGCAACCTGCGTGAGCCAGAACATTCTGGCCGCAATGTCCGGCAGGCCAAATTTTGCGCCGGGCACACGGTCTGCGATGGCGCGGGCCAGCGTGAGCCACTCGTCCAGATAGGTTTTGGGAGACCAGGTTTGCTGATCGCGCAGATAGCCGCCGTAAAGGTCTACCTCGTTGCCGATCTGGAAATACTGGAGGCGCTCGCCCAGAGTCTTGGCCGCAAACTCAGCCTCGGCGGCAGCGCGCTGCGGCTCGTTGGTGCCCATGCCGATGCCGTAGATGCACGACCAGCCCGTGACCTGCAAAAACTCCGCAAGATTGCGCACCGCTTCTTCAGTTACCGGGTAGAAGTAGGGCTTGGGCTGGCCGGGGACAACGCGCGTAACCGGATGCGCTGGTTCGGGCGATGCCGGCGTGGGACGCCAATAGGCAAACTCGCTGGTGTTGCCGCCTAGCCGCAACACTCCATGCTCAGACAGCGCCTTGAAATTACCGATGAGCCCGGCATTGGCCGCGGAGAAAAAGCTGGGATTGACAAGCTGCTGCACCTCATAGGAGAGGCCGATAAAGTCCGCAGGCATGTGCGGACCGGTCGGCGCGGCGGTGAGGCTAACCATTGTTGCCGCCGGGGCCTGCGCACCCAACCGGCTGGCGGCCGCGGCACAGGCTGCGGTGGCAAGAAAACTGCGTCTGCTGATGTTGGTCATCATAGGTCCTTGAAGCAGGGAGCGAATGCGATCTCGATTCCCGTCTCCGCAAGTATAGGGCGGGCGGTTGGCGAGGCCCTCTAGGAGATTGGAACCGCAAGGGCAATCGCAGTTGGAATCGGAATCAAGAACAACAGCGGCTTTGAAAGGGAACGGCTTCAGCCGGGCCGCTAAAATCCGCAAGATTGGTGTGCTTCGCAGGCCGCGGAAAAACGCATTGTCTGTTTCCGGTTACAGCTTTTATCGGGATCTGCTTAATTTCATGAGTATGCTTGGCGACGATCGGGAATAGACGGCGATGTTCCGTTATTTGACCTTGGCGCAGCGGATACCTGCCAATTACCCGGCGCGGCAGATTCGGGTTTTGGTTGACCGTGCCGTGGCGCGGATGGATGCCGAGTTCAACAAGCTCTATTCGGCGACTGGCCGTCCGTCGATAGCGCCGGAGCGGCTTTTGCGCGCCACGCTGCTGATGGTTCTCAACTCGATCCGCTCCGAGCGCCAGTTGATGGAGCAGATGAACTACAACCTTCTGTTTCGCTGGTTTATGGGCTTGGAGATGGACGATGCGGTTTGGGATGTGACGGTGTTTACCAAGAACCGCGAGCGTTTGCTTGCCAGCGCGATCAGCCAGCGCATACGCAAGCAGATTGAGCGGGTCTATGGCTGGTCGAAACTTGACCGCGCGCTGCGCCAGGTAAAGTTGCGCGGACTGGCGCGAGTGGATTGTTTTTACCGGCTGACCATCGCGGCCTATAACTTGATGCGCATGAGGAGACTGATTCCCGACTGAAGCACTGGACAGTTAGCGCCGAAGTGCGTCTGATGGCCGGTAAAACGGCCTCCAGACGCAAAACGAAACGAGGAAACCCCGGCAAAACAGATCGAATATGACGAAAATCGGCCGCAGGAACAGCAAAGAACGAGAATCAAGAGTTTTTCCGCAGCCTGTGAAGCCCACTGGGGTGATCGTTTCCCGTGGTTTGCAATTTCGTACAGGCAATTCTGCAAGTGGATCAAAAGTGCTTTCCTGGCTTGATAGAAGGCCAGGAGTCAACAGCTCCGTCATACCTGCATCACTTCGGCTTCCTTCCGGCGCGAGAGCTCTTCCATCTTGCGAATCTCTTCGTCGGTCATCTTCTGCACCTCGTCCAGGGCGCGCTTCTCTTCGTCCTCGCCAATCTTCTTGTCCTTGGCCAGCTTCTTCAGCGCGTCGTTGCCGTCGCGGCGAACATTGCGTACGGCGGTGCGGTGCTCTTCAAGAACCTTGTTGATGTGCTTGCACACATCGCGGCGGCGCTCCTCGGTCATGGGCGGAACAGGAACCCGCAGCACCTTGCCGTCCGACATGGGATTAAAGCCGAGATCGGAGGCCTGAATGGCCTTTTCCACTTCCTTCAGAATCGTCGGATCCCAGGGCGAGATAAGAATCATCTGCGGCTCGGGAGCCGACATCTGCGCGAGCTGGCTGATTGGCGTCGGCGTGCCGTAGTAGTCCACCTTCACCTGGTCGAGCATGTGTACGCTGGCGCGGCCCGTGCGCGTTGCGGCGAGACTTGCCTGGAAGGTGGCCACGGCCTGCTCCATGCGCCGCTTCAAGTCGGCGTTAAGGTCTTTGAGTGCCGGAACTCCGGCCATATAGGAAAATGCCATTGGGTTTCTTCCTCCGTGCAGCCATACTGCCAACGGCTATTCTACAACCCGCAAGCGCACTGCTGGCACGGCAAAAACCTACGCGCGCGGCGCAAGTCCAGTGGCCGCTGCCTGCTCGTGCGCATGATAGCTTGAGCGCACCAGCGGACCCGACTCCACATGACGGAATCCCATGCTCAAAGCCGCCGTCTTCAGCTCGGCAAACTCGCGCGGCGTGTACAGCCGCGCCATGGGCAAATGGTTGCGCGAGGGCCGCAGATACTGGCCAATCGTAAGAATGTCGCAGCCAACGCGGGCCAGATCGCGAAACACTTCGAGCAGTTCGGCGGTCTCTTCGCCAAGTCCCACCATCACGCCGGACTTTGTAACCCCAGCCGGATTCAGCTCCTTCGCGTAGCGCAGCAGCTCTAGAGTCCGCTCGTAACGCGCCCCTGAGCGAACCACGCGGTAAAGCCTCGGCACCGATTCGGTATTGTGGTTCAGCACCTCGGGCCGCGCTTCCACCACCGTGCGAATCGCTTCACGGTCGCCCTGAAAATCGGGAATCAGGACCTCGACGCGGCAGCTCTCGGCCTGCCGCCTGATCTCTTCGATCACCAGGGCAAAGATGCGCGCCCCGCCCAGCAGATCGTCGTCGCGATTCACGCTGGTAATCACTGCGTGTTCCAGCCCCAGCGCGGCCACGGCCTCGGCCACGCGCCTGGGCTCGTCAAAGTCGATCGGCTCGGGGCGTCCCTTCGGCACCGCGCAAAATCCGCACCGCCGCGTGCAAAGGTTGCCCAGCAGCATAAACGTGGCGGTCTTGTGGTGCCAGCACTCGCCAATGTTGGGGCACTGCGCGCTTTCGCACACCGTGTGCAGACCCAGCGAACGCGCCAGCCGCTTCAGGTCGTGGTAATTTTCGCCCACCGGGGCGCGTGCCTTCAGCCACTCCGGCTTGGGCGCGGGGGTCCGCCGCGCGGGCTCAATCTGGATCAGATCCATCACGTCTTTATTGTACCGGCGGCCGTTCTGCCTGCCGCATCGGGCTCGACCGCGTGAGATTTACCGCAGCTTCGTCCGCACTTCGGTCCGGATCAGGTAAAGGAAGAACACCCAGTTCAAAAGCCCCTGCACCAGCGCTGGCGATTCGTGGCGGCTGGTAAAGATCCACATGTTGAACACTGCCATCAGCAGCACAGCTCCCAAAGCCAGCGCCCACGCCCAGCGGAACATCATCACCAAACCTGCGCTAGCCGCAAAAAACAGCACAGGAAACACGAGAAACAGCGCAGGATAGCGGCCGCTGACCACGCCAACAATCACCACCAGAGAAATAGCCAGCAGGTAAAGCCCAATCGCAATCAGGCCCGGCAGGTCCCACACCTTCCACACCTTGGCCTCGGCGTCCGCAGCATTCTCTCCGCGCGCCTCTGTGCGCTCTTCGCCGATAGCGCCGTCTTCCAGTTCGTCCGTCATAGCGTGTGCAGATAAGCCAGCAGATCCTGTAGTTGATCGTCGGTCAGCCGCGTGGCCGGCATCATGCTTCGCCCGTTCAGAATCACATTGGTCATCCGCTCATCCGTCGGCGGCGCGCCAGAGGGCATCGCGCTCACTTTGGTGATGGCCTGCAGGCCCGGACCGTTCAGCGGATGAGTGTCGTTGGGACGGTGGCAGCGTGCGCACTTGGCCTGGTAAACCTGTGCGCCCCGTGCCTCCTGGGGCGTCCACTGCGACGAAGGCTTCGACGGCGGAAGTTGCCGGCAACCTGCAACGCCCATCGCCAATCCCGCGGCGCTCAGCAAAACTACATTGCGGATGGTAAAAAAATGCGCGAACATTTGCCTCTGATCATACCGCTTTAGTCTGCCGCTTCAATCTGCCGCCGCAATGGCTTCGACAATGCGGTCAATGGCCTGGTCTTCCAACGCGCTGCCCGGCTTGCGCCCGTTCTCAAGAATCGAAAACGCAACAGTCTTTCCGCTCGCCGCCGTCACATAACCTGAGAGCGCGTTTACCTCGTTCAGTGTTCCCGTCTTGGCCCATAACCGGCCCTTGAGCGGCGAGTCCTTGAAGCGGTTCAGCAGTGTGCCGTCAACCCCCGCCACCGGCAGCGATGCGCGCCAGTTTTCGCCCCACGGCTGCGCCGCCGCATAGGTCAGCAGCCGCGTCAAAGCGCGCGGGGCCATGCGGTCGTCCCCGCTCAGCCCCGAGCCATCGCAAAGGTAAAAGTCGCTGTCGTCCACCCCCGCATTCACCATGAACTGCCGCACCACGCGCGACCCTTCTTCAAAGCTGCCGTCGCTGCCAAAAACCTTCCCGAGCAGCCGCAGCAGCAGTTCCGCATGTAGATTCATGCTGATCTTGCTGGTCAGCGTAATGTCTTCCGCAACCGGAACCGAGAACCGCATGGCCAGCACGCGGTGCTCTCCCGCCGGCGCAATCACCCGCGTCATGTCTGACCGTGTCAGCTTCAGCGGCTCTTCGCGTTCGTCCGCAAAATCGCCGGTCCCGTTCGCGTATTTATGCCGAGAGACCGCCGTTCCCGCCACGCGAATGCCGCGCGCCAGCAACGCCTGCTTAAACGCCGCCGCGGCAAAGATCGCCGGATCGTCGATAGCCATGTTCGCGTGCAATCCGTTCGCGCCCACCGTGCCCCAGGCCCGCACCAGCATTGAGCCGGGCATCCGCTCCAATCCTGGGTGCGGCGTATCGCCGCTCGCTGCCAAAGTCATGCTGCTTTCCACCGAATAGTAGTCCGAGTTAGGCGTCCACTCGGCGACCGTCGCGCCCGGCTGCGCCGCGTCCTGGTGGATGTACAGCTTCGTCACGTTGTCATTAAAGCTCAGCGCGGAGACCGGCGCGCCGTAGTCCCATTGCAAATTGTCCCAGCCCCAGCTCGGGCCGTAAGGCTCGTCCAGAAAAAAGCTGTCGTCGCCCACCACGTCGCCGGTCACACTGCGCACGCCCGACTGCTCCACCTCTTCGGCCAGCTTGTCCAGCGCCGCCATGGCGCTCGGCGGCGGCGCAGGCGGCGCATCTTCCGCGGCGGCCTGGCCTGCCGTTGCGTCACCTGCCGCTGGTGCGGCTGCCGCAGGCGTCGGCGGTTTGTAAGGATACTCGCGCCCGCTCAGCGTCGGATCGCCCGTGCCCATCAAAACAATGTTGCCGTCAAGCGCGCCGGCGGCGTTCACGTCGCCTTCCGCAATCACGCTCGTCGTCCATGAGAGCGTCTCCACCGGCAGCAGCGCGTAAGCCGTGGCCGTCGTCGCCAGCTTCACGTTCGAGCCGGCGATAAACAGCCGTCCCTCGTTCCGCCCGTAAAGCTGCCGGCCGTCGAGCGACGTTACGCTGATGCCAAACCCGGCGTGGCTCAGCGCGGGATCGGCAAGGATCGCGTCAATGCGTTCGCTCAGCGGCCCTGTCATCGGAGCCGGCCGCAGTTCGGGCTTGCGCGCGGCGGCGGTATGCGTCTGCGCAGCCAGCCACACGCCGCTCGTGAAGAGGCCAGCCACAAGAAGCACAAGAAATCGCTTCGAGACCGTCATGCCCGGAGTGTAGCAGGACACGACCGCGCCGCGTCCATCATCGTGCACCTGAATGCATTAAGGCATATCTCCAAAACCAATAAAAGAACATCGACTGTCATTCTGAACGAACGGGGCCCCGAACGTTTTTCAGTTCGGGGGTGGTGAGCGAAGAATCTGCGGTTGTTCTTCCCCGCACCCCGCAGGCTCTACCATTTGAAAAGGGTATCCTTCATCCCACGGCAGGAGCGCGCACAGCCGAATGAATCCGATCACGGCCAGCTTCGCGCACAGAGCTGACGCCACCTGGCGTCTGCGCACCCAATCGCTCGCGCTCGGCCGCCGCACACTCGTCATGGGCGTGGTCAACATCACTCCAGATTCATTCAGCGACGGCGGCCTGTTCCTGTCCCCCACCGACGCGCTCAATCGCGCCTTGCAGCTTCTCGACGAAGGAGCGGACATCCTCGACCTTGGCGCGGAAAGCACGCGGCCCGGCTCACTCGCAGGCGGCACAGACCCCGCCGTTAGCGCAGAGCAGGAGCAGGCGCGCCTGTTGCCGGCCCTCGAAGCCACCCTCCGCGCCCGCCCTACCGCCATCGTCTCGGTTGATACTTACAAAGCCTCCACCGCCCGCGCCGCGCTGTTGGCCGGAGCAGAAATCGTCAACGACGTGAGCGGCTTCAAGTGGGATCGGCAGATGGCCGCCGTCTGCGCCGAGTTTGGCGCGGGAGTAGTGCTCATGCACACGCGCGGCCTTCCCGACGAGTGGCGCACGCAGCCTCAACTTCCGCCCGGCGAGTTGCTTGCCACAGTCCGCCAGGGCCTCGTCGAAAGCGTTGGCACAGCCTCAGCCGCCGGCATCCAGCCAGACTCCATTGTTCTCGATCCCGGTTACGGATTCGGCAAGCGTTTCGACGAAAACTACGCGCTGCTTGCCCGTCAGGCCGATCTGCTCTCTCTGGGCTATCCGTTGCTCGCGGGACTCAGCCGAAAGTCATTCCTCGCGCACACGCTGTCGGCCCTCCACAACGGCCAGGTCCCCGCCGATATCCCAATTGAGGCCCGCGACAACGCCACCCTCGCCGCCGTCACGGCCTCCATCCTCAATGGAGCCTCCATCGTTCGCGTCCACGCCGTGCGCCCCGCAGTCGAGGCCGCGCGCATCGCCGACGCCATCCTTGCCGCTCGATGAGATGCCGGACCGCGGCCGCACGGACGGAGCAAATCTCCGGCGCGCGGCTGCAGGCAATCCGTCAGTTCGCCTGCGGCTTTTCGACGTGATCGACGACAATCGTATCCACCGGGCCTTTGGTCGATTCCAGCTTCAAGCCAAGCTGTTCCTCAAGCGCCGCAAAGATCGAGGGGCCGGAGTCTGCCGTTCCCTGCTGGCTGTCTGGCGTCCATTTGAGCGTGATGTCGTATTTGCCCGTGAGCCCGGTCTTGTCTACGATAAGGCGGCCCACTTCGTTCGTCAGGCTCATGGTCAAACTCTCGATGGCCATTCCGTGACCGTCGATCTGCCAACCTCCATTCTGCCCCATCCGCATCGTTAAACCAGCCCCGGCGGCATCCTGCGACTCCTTGATCTTGAGCCCGCCCTTGGCGATCGCCAGCGCATAGACTGGAAGCTCTTTGGTTTCGTGATGAACCTTGAGTTTGAAGCGGTCCGCCAGCAGTTCTTGAAGCATCAGGTCTTTCTCGTGAGACTGCTCCTTTTTAGGCAGCTTCTCTAAAGCCGCGACCGTTTCCTCATCCATCTTTGCTTCCACGTCGAATGTGTCTGAGTCGGCCCACCCCGGCAAGCCCGCAATCTGGTCCATCATCATTACGCCGTATGCGTTCATCAAGAGACTTCTGACCGCCGCATTCCCCGTCGAAAAGCCGTCCTTCGTGGATTTCCACCACATGCCGTTTCCGGGCTTGCTCGGCTTGACTGAAACAACGTCATAGGTAAATTTTCTTCCGCCCGCATCCGGCGGCGCGGCTGCGTTTGTCTGTCCCATCGCCGGCATGGCCAGCATTGAACCAGCCGCGAAAAGCAAAAGCTTTTTGTTGCATTGCCGCAGAGACAAGATTCGAGTTGCCATCGTGCGGATCGTTCCTTTCATCGGCGGGCAAATTATAGGTCATTCAGCACCCGGCGCGTCCAGTCGATCACCGCGCTCCAAGGCAATCGCCTTCCAGATTGCGGGAAATTACTGCTTTGAAAGTGCACGGCTTCACAGGCTGCGGAAAAACTCCGAAAGTATGTCGAACGGTCGAAAATTGGGGGATATTAAACCATCAACCGCCCCTTGCGGATCGCTCCTAGAGCTTCCTGGCGCGATCTGTTTTTTGCCTTTCGATACAAAAAGAGTTTTTCCGCAGCCTGTTCAGCCGTGCCGTGAGCTGATGAGTATCTTCGGCCTTTAGGCCCAGAGGGAAGTATTTTCATCCCAAAACATCCCTCGGCGGCTAAAGCCGATCCGCATTTTGCGCCGTGGCTAGGCACGGCTGAAGCCATGCCCTTTCAAAACAGAATCACCCCGCAAACCTGAAATGCGATTGCCCTGCCGGGGTTGGGCTTAGACTGTTGAGCGGCAGAGCGGGCTGCAGGCTATTCGACCCTTCGTTTTTGAAGAGAGGCCTGGACCTCGAGTATCTGCAACTGAACCTGCTTGACCTCTTTCAAAAGGTCGACCTTGCTTCGATAGATCCAGTACCTCAGGTCTTCGTAAAGACCCACAAAAAACAAGAGGCCAAAATAGAACCAGATGCGTTGGTTCATATCCGCACCGATCTTGTGCGCCCAAATCCAATTGACCAAAACCAGGGCGCATCCAGTCACCATGAACACCTTGGACGACATCTTCTCCCAGAACAACGCCTTCTCGTGCCTGGCCAGCAGCGACGCTGTTTCTTCCCGGTAGGCGGCAAGATTTTCAGGCTGCGGCAGGCGCGCCAGCAAACGCTCGCGCATCTGGCTGCCGGTCAAACTGGCCGCATAGTAGAGCAGCGGACGTTCCATCACGGCAATCAGGTCCTCGAATGCACTCATTTCGCCAGACTGGCAATGTGTACAGTATTGACCATTCAATTCCTCCGAGCGTCCCTACACTTCGAGTGAATCTGCCGAAGTTCGAGATTCCGGCAGAAGGCGGAACATGGAGGAAAATGTATGTTTCACATTCTGTGGTATTTGATTATCGGTCTGCTGGCAGGGCTCATCTCAAAAACGGTAATGCACACGCACATGACCCTCTTCTGGACCCTCGTGCTCGGCGTCATCGGATCGGTGCTTGGCGGCGGCATTACGCACATTCTTTTTCGTTCGAAAAACGAACGATATCATCCCGCCGGCCTGATTTTTTCAACACTGGGCGCCATCCTGATTCTCTTCATTTGCTATAAGCTGAACATCCACCTTCCCACGCCCTGACGTTGCATCCCGATGGGAAGGAAACGGTTCGGGCTGCCTGCAACGGAGTCTCGTTGCATGAAATCTTGTTGCTCGCCCAGGCCCCGCGCAGCCTGACACAGATTTAGCTCTCTTCCTTAGACCGTGAGGCAGGGAGAGTGTCTGCGCGCAGGCACTTTTCCCGCTCACGAAATCGTAACCCCGCAGCGGTTATGGTGATGCACATGGAAGGCCCACCCAAGGCGAAACGCCGCAACTGGAATCTTCGCGTAAGTGTTGTGCTGTTTTTTGCTTTGATGCTCGGGTTTCTAGGATGGTCCTGCTGGGTTTACGTGCAAATTGAGAACTACGCCGGTTTGGATCAGACCGCACCGTCAGACGCCATCGGCGTTCTGGGCGCAGCGGAGTACGATGGAAAGCCCTCCCCCGTTTTCCGCGCACGTCTCGACCACGCGCGCGAACTATATGATCGCGGCGTCGCACCGCTCATCATCACTTTGGGCGGCACCAACAAGGATGAGTACTCCGAGGGTGCGGTGGGCCGCGATTATCTGATGAGCCTGGGTATTCCAGAGAGAGCCATTATTGCCGAAACCGAAAGCCGAAACACCGAAGAACAGGCCCATCGCATTGCCATCATCGCCCGAACGAACAATCTGCGCCGCATCGTCGTCGTCAGCGATGGCACTCACCTGTTTCGAATCCACGAAATCTGTGCCGCCGATGGCCTCGATGTGCTCACTTCACCTCGGACACGCGTCACTATTGGAGACGGCCCCTCGGAATCCGCGCGCATTGCGCACGAGATCCTCAGCTACACGGCATGGCGGCTTCGCAGGGCGGCTGCAACTGTACTGAGGCGAAATGGCCCCTCAGATAGTTCCAGCACCAGGAATAAATTGCCGGATGCGCGGTAGTTTTCCTTTGGCAAAAATGACGGAGTTGGAACAGGCCAGCACAGCGAGTTAGCTGAGATTGCATCCGCCGAGGCGGGTCAGACTTTTTGGCCGTAGACGCCGAGTTCTTCTGCCATGCGTTCGCACATCATGTAGAGTTCGCCGAGGCGGTCGAGGCCCTCAGCGTTTTTGCCCTGGCTCTGCGACTGGTAAATGTCAGAGGCAACGCGGTGGATCTGGCTGTGAATGGCCTCGACCGACCGGCAGTTGGGCGGGCTGCCGTGGCCGGCAAGGCCCTCGGCCTGAAGCCAGCTTCCGAATTTGCATTGGCTCTGGTCCATGGACGGCGGCGCATGGCGCTTGCCTGTGAGGTAGGCCTCAAAGGCCGCGATCCAGGCTCGATGCTCGACACATGCGTAGAGCAGGGCCTTGTTGCCGGCGTGGACCGGGGGCACCAGGGCCCAGCGGAGATCGGGCGTCCAGGTGGCGACCCAGGCGGGGATATCGCCGGCCGGCATGGGCCGTGCGATGCCGTAGCCCTGGGCAAGTTCGCAGCCAAGAAGGAGCAGCATGAGTCCGTGCTCGATGGTCTCAACGCCCTCGGCGATGACTGTGCGATGGAAGGCCGAGGCCAGGCTTAGGATTCCTTCAAGGATGTTCAGGTTCCCGGGGTCATCGAGAATGTCGGCGACAAAAGATTGATCGATTTTAAGAACGTTTGCAGGCAGGCGCTTCAAGTAGATGAGGGACGAATAGCCGGTACCGAAGTCGTCGAGCGCGAACGAGACGCCGATTCTTTGACAGGCATTGAGCACCTGCGAGGCCTGGACCACATCGCGGAGCGCGCTTGTTTCAAGCACTTCGATTTCAAGGTTGAAAGGCTTGACAGCCGGATGGGCGTCAAGCAAGCCGCGCAGGCGGTCAACAAACTCCGGCTGCTGGAGTTGCAAGGCGCCTACGTTCACGCTGATGGGCAGCTCGAGCCCCTGCGCCTGCCAGCTCTCCATTTGCGCGAGAGCGGTTCCGATGACCCACTCGCCCAGTTCGATGGCCAGGGGATGCTCTTCAATGACGGGCAGGAACATGCCAGGCGGCAGCAGGCCGCGCTCAGGGTGCTGCCAGCGGATGAGCGCCTCAACGCCGACAACCTTGCCGGTGCGCATGTTTACCTTGGGCTGGTAGTAGAGAACAAACTCGTTGGCCGCGAGAGCATGGCGGATGTGCTCCAGGTTCTCGTGGTGTCCGCGGACGTTGTGGTCGTGCTCGGGATCGTAGTCGTGGCAGCGATTGCCGCCGGCGAGCTTGGCCTGATACATGGCCTGATCGGCCTGCCGCAACAACAGATCGGGGTCTGCCTCTTCAGGCTGCGGATAGTAGGTGACGCCGAGGCTGGCGGAGACATTCAAGCTGAGATCGCCGATTTGCACGGGCTCGGCCGCGGCCTGGCGCAGCTGCTCGATGATGGTTGCGGCTGCCGCGCGGTCGTCGAGGTCGAGGATGACGGCAACAAACTCATCGCCGCCGAGGCGCGCAAGCGTATCGCCCTCGCGCAGGGCGCACTTCATATTGAATGCGAGCGAAGTGAGAAGGTGGTCGCCGATATCATGTCCGTGGCTCTCGTTGATGGCCTTAAAGCCATCCAGATCGAGATAGGCGACGGCAAGGCTCTGTTGGCGCCGGTTGGCCTGAGCCATGGCCTGCTGCAGACGATCGGCCAGCAATACGCGGTTGGGCAGACCGGTGAGCACATCGAAGTGGGCCATCTGCTCAATTTGCTGCGCACTCTTTTTGAGCTGAGTAATGTCGGAAAACAAAGCGACATACTGCTGCAAATTGCCGTTGGCATCGCGCACCGCATCGATGGTGAGAGACTCCGCGATGAGTTCGCCATTCTTGTGACGGTTCCACATTTCGCCGGACCAGTGGCCTTCGCGGGCCAGCGACTGCCACATGCCGGCGTAGAAGTCGTGACCGTAGACGCCGGACTGGAGGATGCGCGGATTCTGGCCCAACGCGTCTTCGCGTGTGTAGCCGGTGATGTGCGTGAACATTTCGTTCACTTCAAGGATTCTTCCGTTGGGATCGGTGATAAGGATACCTTCACTGGCGTTGGTAAAGACGCTGGCGGCCAGGCGAAGACGCTCCTCGGTTTCGCGGTGTTTGGTAATGTCTTCGGCAAAGATAATGATTCCGCCGATTGCGCCGTCGCCGGTGCGCCAGGGCACTGTTTCCCAGCGAATCCACTGGACCGTGCCATCGGATCGTTCGAGGCGATCCTCGTCGGAGTGCAGCGTTTCGCCGGCAAGGCAGCGCTGGTGGATCTGCCTCCATCTTTCTGGAATGTCGGGGTCGATTTCGTAATGGCTGCGGCCGATGAAGTCTTTTCCGGCCATGCGGAAATCTGCCACCCAACGCTGGCTCACCACGAGGTAGCGCATTTCGGTGTCGAACATGGCCATTGCGGCGGGTGCGTGGGCGACGAACAGCTCCAATTGCTCCTTGCTTTCGCTCAGAGCCAACGCCGCCTCTCTCGGTTCTGTAACGTCCTCTGAGAAGATGATGATTCCGCCGATGGAGCCATCGCCGGAGTACCACTGGCGTATTTCGCGGCGGACCCACAGCATGATTCCATCTTCGCGCCGCAGCTTGTATTCATCCCGCGGTATCGCCTCGCCAGCCAGGGCCTGCCGATGATATTCCCTCCAGGCGGCGGGCAGCTCGGGAAAAACTTCGTAGTGGGAACGGCCGATGAGATTGACGCCGGCAAGGCCGTGGAGATCGAGCCAGCGCAGACTGACTGCGAGATAGCGCATCTCCCGGTCGAACATGGCGAGGGCAACCGGTGCATGGGTAATAAATAACTGGAGCAGCTCGCGGCTCTCGCGCAGGGCAATTTCAGCCAGCTTGGAGTCGGTGATGTCCTGGAATGTGCCGCACAGCCGGATTGGCTTTCCGTCAACGCCGTACTCGATGCGTCCCAGCGATTTGATCCAGCGGATGGCGCCGTCGGAAGGACGAACGATGCGGAACTCGCTGTCGACGGAGGTTTGCCGGCGCGAAGTATTCTCGATCATTGTGCTGGTGAACCGATCGCGGTCGGCGGGATGCACCAGGGCGTACCAGCCATCTCTGGTGCGAGGGTAGTGCGCATCGACGCCGAGGATCGACTCGGAAGACTCAGTGGCTTTCCAGAACCCGGTGGCGAAATTGTAGACATAGCTGTAGAGCCGGGCGATTTTCTGCGCATCGCGCAGCGATTCCTCGCTCTCGCGCAGGGCGGCTTGAGACTCCATGCGCTCCGTGATGTCTTTGATGGTGCCCAGCATCTTGACGGGCCGGCCATCGGCGCTCAACACCAGCCGGCCCAAACCATGGACCCAGCGCACAGCGCCGTCGGAGCGGCGCACCACACGATACTCTTTGTCGAAATCCTTCCCCTGACCAATGACCTCGTCGAGGAAGTAGCGGGCCATCGCCTCGCGGTCTTCGGGATGAACCAGGGCGACCCAGTTGTCCACTATGCGGTCGTAGTCTTTGCCGATTCCGAAGATCCCGTCGAGCACTTCAGAGCTTGTCCAGCGCCCGTCGGCAATGTCGACCCGGTAAGTGCCCAGGCCGGCAATGGCCTGAGACTCGCGCAGCATATCTTCGCTCTCGCGGAGCTTCTCTACCGCTTCTCTGCGCTCTGAAATGTCCTTGTCGATGCAAAACACGCCGATCACAACGCCTGCGGAATCTCTCACCTGATACCGGATGAGATCGACCCACCGATCCTCTCTGCCTAGAGCCGGCAGGGTGCGTATCTCGCTGACTTTCGGCGTTCCGGATAGGACCTGCTTTTCGAACTCGTAGCAGGTGTCGGCATACTGCTCGGGGAAGACGTCGTAGCAGGTTGCGCCGAGCAGATGCGAGGGATCGGATTGCGCCGAATAGGCTTCAAGCGTGGCCCGGTTCGCCGCGGTGAACACATGATTCAGGTTCTTGAGGTAGAGAGGCTCGCCGGCCGCGTTCATCATCGGCTCGATCGAGGTGAGAATGCCGGGATCGGGCAGGATTCCATAGAGGCTTCTGGCATCCTGAAGCAGCAGGCTGAGAAGCTGAACTGGCTCGCCCTGCCGCGCAGGCTGACGCCGCTTGGCGAACTCAACCCGCACGCAGCGGATTTTGCCGTCGGCATGACGAAGGCGGAGATGGACTACGCCGGAACGCTCTTTGCCATCGGAGGAAAACAACTGGGCGGCGATGTCGGCATCGCCGGGATGAATGCGGTCACTAAGGTCAACGCGTCCGGCGAGAAGATCGCCGGCGGTGTATCCAAGCAAAGCCTCAAGGCCAGCGTCCGCGGACAGAGGCTTGCTCTGCCTGCCGAGGGAATACCGAAGCTTTGCCTCTACTGGGGCCCTCTTCATACGCTGCACGAACTCGCCTTAAAGTACGATTGCCTTTTATGGCCTCTGGCAGGGAAGCAGCGCGCCGAGTTTTCCAGAGGCAGTTTTACTATTGTTACTAGATAACCCCGCAAATGGGAACTACTCCGACACAGCCAGTGCCTTCCCGAATACTCCTGAACCAAGACAAGCACTCGTTATCCACGTGTTTTTTCATGCATATCGAGTTCCAATCTGCTTATCCACCTCATCTCTTGGCATAATCGCTCCAGTGTGCACTTGGAAATACTGCGTTAGTGGTATGGCTTGTATCAAGAGTGGGCACAAAGCGGTTTCTTGGTACGAGTTCCAGGAGATACGTCGGGGATCTGGGCTTGTAGGTTTCCATGTTGTGGGGGCTCAGATTAGAAACTTAGAACCCTACAATCGCGCGTGCTGCCTGTGGGAGTACTGAAGAGTGACCAGATATAGCCGTGAAGACGTGCAACGCATTTTGCAGATAAGTTCCCACCAATTACTTGGTTGGGAACGGGCCGGGCTGATTCCTCAGCAGCAGACCTATACCTTTCAGGATTTGGGGCAACTGAGAATTCTGAGGGCGCTGCGCGAAGACGACGTACCAGCCGCGTATATCCGCCATTCCATCCTGGCAATGAAAGCAGTATCGGGCATGGCCAATCCTCTACTGGAAGCGTGCCTGGTGCGCACAGGAACGCGGCTTGCCTTCCGCCACCATGGAGCGATCGTCGATCCCATCCGGCGGCAACTGCTGTTCGACTTTGAAGAATCCGCGCGGGGCGGCGGGCGCATGACATGCACAGGGCTGTCACAACTGCGCGGCAAAACAGTGAGCCGGCCGAACAGCATCCAGGAGCGTTTTCTTGCCGCGGTGCAGGCCGAGGAGACGGGCGAGAAACGGCGGGCCATCGCGCTCTATCACGAGATTCTCGAACTAGATCCAGACTACGCGCCGGCAAGCATCAATCTGGGCACGCTGCACTTTCACTTGCGCGAGTACGCCAGCGCCGAGGAGTATTACCGCCGCGCTACGCTGGCAGACCCCGACTATGTGCTGGCGTATTTCGACCTGGGCAACGTGCTGGACGAACTGGAGCGTCTGGATGAGTCGATTGCGGCTTACCACAAGGCTGTTGCGCTTGCGCCGAACTACGCCGATGCCCACTACAATCTGGCCCTGGCTTACGAACGCAAAGGGCTGCATCGCAACGCGCTGCGCCACTGGCAATGCTATGTGAAGCTGGACAACCGCGGACCCTGGGCCGACCACGCGCGGAGCCAGATTCGCAAGCTGCTGAGCTACGAGAAGCTTTCGATCGCCTCGCGCGCCACCGGCTATGTGCCTCCCCGGAAGGGAATGGCGGCGCTGGAGCTGGTTTAGGCCTGCTCGCGACGGGTCGTCGACTGAGGATTCTTACTGTTGGGTTCGTGCTTTCCCCGGTCTCAGAATCGAGACCGTGGGCACCCAGATTCTGTGGAATGGTCAGATTAGGCCGGCTGCTGTGCGATCCCACCCTTTCACGATAAGGCTGTGAAAGGATGGGGCGCCAATTCCTATTGCTTAATCAAGAAATGTTCCTGAGCGGCTTTCGCCGCGGCGCGGATGTGTGCGGGACCGGTGCGGCAGCAGCCGCCGACGATCTGCGCGCCAGCGGCGAACCATTGGGCTGCGCATGCGCCGAAGTCTTCAGGATCTGTGGTTCCTATCCAGCAGCGCGCGGCGGCGTCCCAGCCCTCGCCGGAGTTTGGATAGACGAGGATGGGTTTGTCTGAGCCGGCGCGCAACTCCGCGATCAGTGAGGGAATCCATTTGGGCGGAACGCAGTTGACGCCGATGGCGACGGTCTGCGGGAACGAGGCAACCACCGCGGCACACTCGCGCAGTGGCTCGCCGTGCGAAACATGCAGGCTGTCGCGGCAGGAGAAGCTGAACCACGCCCGCAGATGCGGCCATGGCTCCATGGCCTCGGCGACGGCGCGGGCCTCATCAAGCGACGGGAAGGTTTCAAAGGCGAGAAGGCTGGGAGCCTGCGCAGCGGCAGCGTTCGCAAGAATCTCGATGCGCTCGCGATGAAATTGGACAAGTTCCGCGTGGGTGCAATCGTAGTTGCCGTGATACTCCGCACCGTTGTGCAACGCTGCGCCGTAAGGGCCGAGCGAGGCGGCGACCAGCACGCGGCGCTCGGGAAACTCCGCGGCCACGCGGCGCGCCAGCTCGACAGATTGGAGCAGCGCACTGTCGGCGCGATCGGCGGAGAGACCCACCTCGGCGTAGCCCATGCGCGAAATCTGGTAGCTGCAGGTGGCGATGCATTGCGCGCCGGCCTGGATGTAAGCGCGATGAACGGCGGCGACTTTTTTCGGCTCGTCCTCAAGCACCTGCGCCGACCAGAGCGGGCCATCGATGCGTGCGCCGAGGGTTTCCAACTCGGAGGCGAGACCGCCGTCGATGACGTGAATGCCGTGGAGGATTTCGTTGTTCTGAGTCATATATCCGAGGCAGCTGTCAGATGGACTGAGTTCGTTGCACGGCGCGCACACCGGGCACGCGGCGCAGGCCCAGGACCATGCGGTTGAGATGGCGCACATCCTCGGCTTCAACAACAAACTCGACGACCGCTTCGCCTGTATCGTCGTGGCGCATCTCCACTCCGCGGATGTTGGCGTTGGTGTCGGAGATGACCGCGGTCAGCTCCTTCAACATGCCGGTACGGTCGTCGCAAAAAACGCTGATTTTTACCGGATACTTCTGCGATTTTCCGGCGACCTCGGCAACGCGCGACCACTCGACATTGATGCGGCGATCGCTCTCGTAGAGCAGGTTCTGCACGTTGGGACAACTGCGCGCATGCACCGCCACGCCTTTGCCCCTGGTGACGTAGCCGACAATCTCCTCGCCGCGAATGGGATTGCAACATCGCGCGCGATAGACGAGCAGATCGTTCTGGCCTTCAACCTGGAGCGAATCGGAGCCGGTGAGGTGCAGTTTGCGCACCGCATCGGACATGCCGGCCTCGCCGCCCGCTCCCGCCTTGTTCTCCTGCTCGGATTCAGCCTCAGTGAGATGCGAGTATCCCGGCGCCAGCTTGTTGAGGATCTGGTGCGCGGTGTGCTTGCCCAGCCCAAGCAGAGCCAA
>Ga0302319_10002073_pt1 | contig 43893 bp, 37 predicted proteins | sample Bog_T0_2_FD_203319 | JGI IMG/M metagenome (GOLD analysis project Ga0302319, IMG submission 203319) | Peat permafrost microbial communities from Stordalen Mire near Abisko, Sweden - Bog_T0_2 | ecosystem: Environmental > Terrestrial > Soil > Wetlands > Peat | place: Sweden: Abisko, Stordalen Mire...
GGTGGTACTACGAGGCGGGAGGTTCGTGGAATCTGTTGGGTAGAGATGAAAACGCCCCTCGGGAGGAGCCAGCGGCTCAAGACTCGGACGAAGGGCAAATTCGGATGGTTGCGGGGGCTGGATTTGTTCACAAGACCCCGTTCCGGATTGTCATCAAGAAGGCACGCCTTGTGCCGTAATTGCTGATTCCATTGCACTTACATGAAAAGTGTTCAGTGTCTGCTAGTTATTACTTCATCGATTGCCCTCAACCGAGTCTCGAACGAAACGTCGTATTGCAACATTCCAGCATTCCGATACGCTACGATCTGCTGTGCGGAGGACGACAAAACGTCCTCTCCAAGCTTCTATTCAAGTCGATAGGATGTGGACGGAAAGCGATCAGCTCGAACGTCATCTACCCAATGGAGTGTCTCAAGTGCGTTTAACACACGGAACGCATCGGCGGGAATCCAGTTGCATCGATCTCTCCCATGCAACACCCAATATCGATTAATGAATTGGGGAGGTTCTTGGTGAAATGGGGATTCTTCAAAAACGCGTTCTAGAAACTGATACGTCGAAATAGCAGGTAGCGCCTGCAAGCCGTCGTGTTTATGCAAACCCGCCTTGTCGAAGAGCTTTCGCACATTCGTCCCGGACGAGAGCCTGAGAACGTGAGTAACTGCGTAACCTTCCAATACCGTTAACAAAGCTGGCACTGTTACCAGATGTCGACCTGCAATCAAACTCTCTCGAATTTCAATTAATAAAGCGTTCCACTTCGCCATCTCGGGAATCGCAGTTAGGTGTTCGATTTGCTTGTGCAAGATACGGAAATCATTCTGCGTATACTCAACTGCGAAAAGCTCATCAAGCTCGCTCTGACTCAGTTTACAAAGGTCAAGAGGAGCAGATATATCCATCCATGCTGGAACCGTCCATCCCTTTTCTGCAAGCTTTCGCGCCGCTTCGAGGTGAAGCTTCACGCCCTCTTCAAAGGTTTTGAGCAGAGTTACCCAATCGACCCGCTTGAGCTGTTCGACCAGATTAAAGATGGGGCGAAGAAACTCCCCCGCATCGCTCGGGAGTCTTCTGCCGCCAGAAGAGCTTTGATTACTGTTCAATACAGCCTCCCGAGCTTCGTACTCATCCCCCGATAATGCCTCAAGCAGCTACCAGGGGCTTTTCTCGTCGTCGTTGCGGTCATGGCCTATAGATCGTGGATTAGGTTGGTGAATTCCGCCCGAAGAGGTCAGGTTGAATTGGCACTTTGGGTGTTCCCGAAGCGACTCCTTGTGCCGCTCAAACTCGCCCCGCATTTGCATTAGCTAATTGTCAAGTCTTAGGCGCTCAAGGACCTAGTCGGTGGACTGGATATGGTTCTTCCACTCGCGCTGAATGCGAGCCCATTGCGCACCGGAAATTGGCCCAACATTTGCTTCCAGGGCAAAGTCAATCACGGCCTGTAGCTTTGCATCGCCCTCGTTGAGGAATGCCGCAAAGGCCTCGGCTTGCCCAAAGTCCTCTCCGAATTCGCCGAATACGTCACCTCCCGGCCCGATCACTCTGTTGTTTTCGTCGACCTTGTAGTCAGATTCCATCTTGCCACCTCGGTCTTCAGTATATGCAGTTTGCAGGATCGACGGATTACTGACGTATCTTCGCGCCGACCGATCTACGCAAGCCATTTGGCGTATGCGCGGATGTCAATCATCGGAACGGTTGCGCTGCTCTGCAGACGAGCGATCAATTCCAACAGGAACGCCGTTGCAGGCTTGCCGTGAGGTTCGGAACTGAAGCATCCACTTGCATCGCAGCCGAACAATCCATGTGCGGCAACACAACCCATATCGATGCGTCCACTTCCGGCGTTGGCCTCAAGCGCCCGCGAGAGGGCATCTCCGAGTGGCGGCTTCCATTCACTCTCGAAAGTCAACAGTCCGCCGAGAATGTGATGCAACGGCTTCGGGCCGTATGTTCCAGCCGCATACGGCACCGGAAGGCTGGTGCGGTGTAGACTCCGAACGCTCGCCACTTTCTTCTGCGAATACTCAATGTGTTGGGCATTCAGTGCTTGCTTAGACTCGAACACGGCATAGACGCTCTCCGCCGGAACGACGACTCCCCCTTGGAAGTTGAAGATGAAGGGAGTGTACTGTCTGTCGAAGATCACTATGTCTACCTGATCGCTGGCTACTCCGAGACTGTCGATCACCGTCGCTTTTGCCACGCTATACCGCTTCGGAAGATAGTCGGCGAGCATCTCACGCCATACGGCCTCGCTCGCATCGCCCAACGTGGGCGCGTGTCCAAGCGTTTTGCGCGACGTCCGCAGCCGGTGCTCAACCTCTTCATGCAATCCCGCAAGCAGATCGTTCAAGCTCCAATTCATCGCACAATGTCTCCCCAGGTCGTTGCATTTCGTGCAGTCCACGCAGCGGAGACGATTTTTAGTTTCTCTGCTGCTGTCAGGTCATCCGAGATGATGTTGTTCGAATTCGCGGGATCAACGATGCGTGCCGCTGTGAAAGAGTCCCGCAGATACTCCAGCACCGCCCATACGTTGTCCGAAACAGACAATCGCAAGTTGTCGGCAAGCGCTTTCATCACGGTCAGTTCGAGATAGAACGACGGAAAATCAAGGTTCTTCTGATTGCGCCAGAGCTTGAGAATTCGCATCTCGGAAACGAGTCCAGAATTGCGGATGTGATCGATGTGCGTTTGCACGTTTGTCTTCGTCCATGTCTTCGCCCGACGTCGATACAGCGCATGATCCGCACAAAAGTAGTTCTGCAGCTTACCCGGCACCAGATCGACTGACTGCCCTAGAACCTTGAGGTTGATCGACACGTTCTGCCGCGAAGGCGAATAGCCGCGCTCTGTCAGGCGATTGAAGAGCTTGCTGTGAATCTCTTCCAGCGTTTCGATGGTTGCAGGATCGAGAGAGATGAAGAGATCGATATCTGTGCCACTCGCGTTGCACGTGCCCTTCGCATAGGAACCGCTCGGGTGCATGTTCAGAAGACGACCGTTAGCCCACTCGGTCACAAGAGGGGTGAGTTCCGTTTGCACGGCCCACAGCGGGGAAAGAATGCCGTGCTGCACCGTCTCCCGCTGAAGAATACCCGCTAGATATTCGTCCGGCGTCATAGGCTACCGAAACTATTTCCTGCAGTAACCGTCGCTTCGACCAACGGTGAAAGGACAGCCCATACTTGGTCCACTGCATCTTGCTTGGCCAATACCTCTGCTTCGATCCACCCCACAATGTATCTCTCAAACCGCTTCGTCGGACCATTGTAGGCTTGCAAGAACGCCTGTTGGACCGACAGGTGCCATGTCTCTGAAACGCCAAAGCACAGTGGCCTGTTGTTCTCCATCCAGAACTTGGTCCATACACCGAACCAGAAAACGTCCTTGCCCTGGGAGTCACGAAAATACATGCCATATTCAGTCGGGCACAGGGCTTTCGATGCCGAAGCTTGAACCTTATACACGGTGCCGAGTCCGCGAACACCATCAATCAGTTGCTGGAGCTTCGTTAGAGCGTTGGGGACTTCAGTGGAGAAGAGCATGGGAATCTCCTTAGCTGAGAAGATCACAGGCCGTGCCGCAACTCGTGCGACCAGCAGTTGGCAAAACTCATTGAGAAACTGGTTAGTCGCCCCAAGATTATCTCTCTCGATGACGTTGACAATATCTTCCCAGTAAACGATTTGAGTGTGAACCCCACCTGCGTGGCCCTGGAGCAGCAGATTCAAGCTGCTCCGATGAGCCCATGCTTTGGGCACGAGAAACACGAGCCAACGTTCAGCGATGTCTTCACTCAGGAGGTATTCAATGTATGCCGTTGGTTGGTTCTGCGTGAGCCCCAGCCCTGGTGAGACTTTGACCTCGATGAGAGCGATAAATCTCTCGTTCTTGATCTGAAGGTCTGGGCGGGAACCACTTGGTAATTCGACCTGCGTATCTATGTCGTCCCAGTGCAAGTCTGACGCTGTCGCGTCCGAGAGGAACAGCCGCAAAAAGGATAAGCGAAAGGCTTCAAACTTCATGAGGTTGCAGAGCAACTCGGTCGTCGAGTTCTCATCCGTGACGAGATTATAAAAGACGTTATCAGCGCGAGGCATAAGCTTCCACAGTCTTGCACCTGGAACATCCATTGCATTCGGTGGTCGCTCAGATCGTCGAACAACCCACCTGAGCTACGAAAAGCAATCTCGCATCGTTTCCCCTGTATGCGACTCTGCATTTGGATTATAGACTGTTCTTCATGCTGGACCACCATGAAAAGGTGATGATCCCAGGGCCGACGCATCTTAATTTCCGAGTAGTTGGAGCATGTAATCGTTGTCCCATCCGGCCTGGAGGCGCTTTCCTTTGATGCCGAGCTTGCATGTTTTGTCCTGCCGGAGCAGGTTGAGAGCGATGCGGTTGAGGATGGAGAAGTTCTGCGCGGCATTGCCGGCGCGTTTACGGTTCAGGTCCTCTCCGAAGCTGACATCGAGGGCCCAGTGGAGCTTGTTTTCGATGCCCCAGTGGTTGCGAATAGCCTGATTCAGCCGCGCCGCGTCGGGGCCGAGGCTGGTGATGTAATAGCGGATTTCGCGTTCGGTCTTGCCTGTCGTCTTGTGGTAGCGTTCCGACTCGATGCGTACCAACCCCTGTAATGACGCCCATTCGGATGCCTTTTCCAGTAGGCTCAAGTCCGCAATCACCGAGCAGCGACGCCGTTCGACGCGCCCGTGGCCGCAGTCGATCTCTTCCTTCACTCCATCGGCAGCCAGCATCTGAAACGAGTCCTTGATCTCGGCCAACAGGTTGCCCTGGTTCTCTTTGACCGCCAGGATATAGTCGGCCCTTTTGCCCACGATCTTGGCGGCGATCGACCGCTGGCAACCCATCGCATCGATGGTCACCACGGTCCTGCTCAACTCCAGCGCAGCCAGAAGCTTGGGAATGGCCGTAATCTCGTTGGACTTTTCGTCAACTTTGCGTTGCGCCAGCACCAGGTTGTTGGCGCTGGCCCAGGCCGAAACCATGTGCACCAGCGTTGCTTTGCCTGCCTCACGCGTGCCGCACAGCGCCTTGCCGTCGATGGCCACCACCTCGCCCGCCGTCAGTTTGGCAATCGATGACACCCAGGCCGCAAACCCCTTCTCCAACTCGGCCGGATCAAGCCCGGAGATGACACGGTTGAACGTGTCGTGTCGTGCGAGGGAATGCCTCCCGGTAACTTCAGAAAACCCTTGAACCACAAGCGTTTGGCCTTGCCATAGCCCTCGATCTCGTTCCAGCTTCCGGCTCCGCTCAACACCGCCGCAATCGTCATCAACAGGATCTCTTCCAGTAAATGCTCGCGTGTTCGCTCCACCCGCGGATCACGCAACTCGGCAAAATACTTCAAGGGATTGTTCATCCCTCCATCTCAACCCCTATCGCCTTCCACTCATATAGCAATTAAGATGCGTCGGCCCTGGGGTATCGGCCGGGAGTATCCCAGTAGAAGACACGAAACGGAGTTTGAGGCGCGCCGGGGCCGTAGGGAAAAAGCCTGTTTCGGCCGGCGCCCGGCTCAGCGTGTTCGGCGCGTCGAAAACGGGCCTGCAATGCATTGATCTAGAGAGATGCGGGATTCTGCCGATAGTCTCTGGTGAAGGTCCGGGCACGGGCCGCCGCGAGGAACGATGATTTCCATCAAAAGGTACCTGGATGCTTCAGAGGTTGAGCCGGAGATTTGCCCGCAGCCAGAGCTTCTGCGCGCCCGGAGCGTCTCCCCGGAGAAGGACAAGGGCGGGATTCTGGCCATTGCGCTGGCGGCCTACCGGTCGGCGCTCGCAGATATGGGGAACTGCAGCCAAGAAGCTTGTCCAGCGCTGGGGCAGGAGCTGAAACAGTGCCTCGAGAAGCTGGCCGACGGCCTTCCGCCCGATCCCAGCCGGGAGGCGGTCGAGACTGCGCAGGGCCGTGTTCAAGAGCGGCTGCTGGACTGGGGCCACAGGACCGCGGCGCACTACCGGGAGAAGACCGCCGAAGTGAAGGAGTTGCTGATTGTCATGGCGCAGACCGCGGAGTCAGTGGGAGAGCGGGACAAGCGCTGCGCGGGGCAGATCAGCGAGGTGACCACGCGGCTCAAGACCATTGCCAGCCTTGAGGACCTGACCGAGATCCGAGCGTCGATTGAGCGCAGCGCGGCGGACCTGAAGACTTCGGTGGACCGCATGACCGAGGAGGGCAAGCGGTCGATTGCGCAGCTGAAGGCGGAGGTTTCCAGCTACCAGGTGAAGTTGGAGGAGGCCGAGGAACTGGCCAGCCGTGACGCACTCACCGGGCTGCGCAACCGCAGTTGGCTGGAGAAGCTTTTGGAGCGCCGGATTCACGAGGGCGCGCCGATCTCTGTGGCCATTGTAGACATCGACGACTTCAAGAAGGTGAACGACGAGTACGGACACCTGGCAGGCGACGAGTTGCTCAAGCAGTTTGCCGGGGAATTGAAGTCGGCCAGCCGCAAAGGCGATGTGATTGGCCGGTGGGGCGGGGACGAGTTCATTCTCATGCTGGAGTGCGACCCGGCCACGTCCGAGACGCAAATTGAGCGGCTGCGTGTGTGGGTTTGCGGGAACTACACGGTCCAGGGCGCCCGGGGCACGATCAAGGTGAAGGTCGAGGCCTCGATCGGGCTGGCAGGACATGCGCCTGGAGAGACGCTGAAAGGATTGCTGGCAAGAGCGGACGCGGCGATGTACGCGCGCAAGGCAGATGCGCGGAAGCAGGGGAACGGATTGCGACGGTGAAGCGGGTCGAGGCCCGAGTGAAGCGACGCAATAGCCCTTTTCTCCGCTCCGCAATCGTCACTTCGGAGCCGGGGAAAAGCCGCCGCGGCGGGGCGCGGGCGCATTGAGGATTTCTTAATGCCTGCGCTCAAGGGAGCGGCCCGACAGCCATCACCATTTTGGGACGCACCCGACCCCCAGTTCCCATCCTGGAATTTCGCCCATCCCTCTTCAATTTCCACCCTTGAGTTCCTCTTCTTCCCGAGGGAAGGTAGAGGTGCGACTTAATGAGCAACCCCTTAACCGGGCCCCCGGCATTGACCCGAGGGCCAGCGTGCAGGCAACGGTTGCGGGTTCAAGCAAGGCTCCGGAGAAAGGCTGCCATGAGGTTATTGATCGCCGAAGACGACAGGGCGCTGGGATTGTTTTTGAGCCGCGGCCTGGAGGCCGACGGACACCGGGTCCGGCTGGCCCACGATGGGGGGCAAGCCGTGGAGGCATTCCGCCAGGATATGCCGGATCTGACCATTCTCGACTTGAACATGCCGGTCAAGGATGGTGAGCATGTGCTGGAAGAAGTGCGGGCGCTGGACGCCGACCTTCCGGTGCTGGTGCTGACCGCGCGCCAGGAGGTGGACACGCGCGTGCGCTGCCTGGACCTGGGAGCCGACGATTTGATGCTGAAGCCCTTCAGCCTGCACGAGCTGAGGGCCCGTTGCCGCGCCCTGCTGCGCCGCAAGCGGGAGGCCCGGCTGCAGCTCAGGGCCGGGGACCTGGAACTGGACCGGCTGGACCACACGGCGCGCCGGGGCGCGCAGTCGGTGGTGCTGACCAACAAGGAGTTTGCCCTGCTGGAACACCTGATGCTCAACCGCGGCCATTGCGTCTCGCGGGTGGAACTGCTGGACGCGGTGTGGAACATGGAGCCTGCGCAGACCACCAACATTGTGGACGTGTACGTCAACTACCTGCGCCGCAAGCTGAAAGACCCGCCGCCGGGGCAGCTGATCCGCACCGTGCGCGGACAGGGGTACCTGGTTCCAGGTGAGGCCGTGCAGGCGCAGGCCGCCCCTGCCGTCCTGTCGCCGCTCGCCGCCCATGCAAGCCTGGCCGGCGCGGTTCCCGGCGTGGCGTGAGAGCCGCGCTGTCCAGGTTGTTTTCACAGAAGCTCTCACGCATTCTTCGCACAGAACACCGTTCAGGAGATCGCTCATGCAGCCCGTTCCCGTTTCCTTGCTCCATCCCGTCCCGCATATCCGGCCTCGCACCGCGCTGGTAGCGAGCGCCGACTCGAGTTTCCGCCAGCGGCTCTCCGAGATCCTCACCGGCCTGCGCTGGCAGGTGCGCGAAGCCGATGGCGGCGCGCAGGCCTGGTCGGAGGCCGAATCTGCCGCTCCGGAGGCCATCATCGTCGATTCCTGGCTTCCCGACCTCGATCTGAGCGAGTTTCTCTCCGACTTTCGCGGACGCTTTCCCAACGTGGACGTGGTGAGCACCGGCGGTTCCACGCTTCAGGATAGCCCCCGCGGCCCCTACCGCCAGGAGCTTCTCTACGCCCTGCGCCGTACCCAGGACACGGATACCGCGGCCTGGAATCTGGCGCCCTCGCTGGAGAGCCCGTCTCCGGCGCCGCTCCATGCCAACTCCTGGACGGCCGCGAATCCGCCGGCAGCGATCACGGCCGGCGGATCGGCGCACCAGGCCGCGCCAGCGCCCGCGCAACGACCGTCCGCCCCCGTCAAGACCGTCTCCATTCGCGGGGGGTTCCCGGCGGCGCCGAGCGGGGAACCGAAGTCCGTTGACCGTCTGCCGGAACTGGTTGGTAACGCTCCCTGCATGCTGGAGGTAAGCCGCCGTGTCCGCCTGGTGGCCCCGCGCGTGACCCCGGTGCTGATTGAGGGGCCGACCGGCTCCGGCAAGGAGCTGGTGGCCGAGGCCCTGCACCGGCTCTCGCCAAGAAGCAAAAAATCTTTTGTTGCTATTAATTGCGCCGCAATTCCTGAGGCATTACTTGAAGCGGAACTGTTTGGCCACACCCGCGGCGCGTTTACCGGAGCGGTGCAGGGCCGGGTGGGACGGATCGAGTCGGCCGACGGCGGAACGCTTTTTCTGGACGAGATCGGCGAGATGCCACTGGGGTTGCAGTCCAAGCTGCTGCGCTTTGTCGAAAGCGGCGAATTGCAGCGGGTGGGGGACAACGAGACCGTCAAGGTGGATGTGCGCATTGTGGCCGCCACCCACCGGCCGCTGGCCGAGCATACGCAGACAGGCACGTTTCGCGCCGACCTTTACTACCGGCTGGCTGTCTTTCTGATCCGCACCCCGTCGCTTTCCGACCACGCCCAGGACCTGACCCTGCTGGTCGAGCACTTTCTGAACAAGATGGGCCGGGAAGCTCCGGTGAAGCGTGTCGACCAGCCGGCCATGGCCAAGCTGGCCGCGCACCCCTGGCCGGGCAACGTCCGGGAACTCGAGCATGTCCTGGAGCGGGCGGCGATCCTGGCTGGCGACGACGCGGTGCTGACGGCACAGGAGATCGACTTTGGACTAACCGTGCACTGAGGGGAACGCCTGGAGGCGGGGATGGGCATGGAGATCGGCAGCAGGCTGGGCGAGCAGATTGGCCGCTACCTGGACCTGGCAACGGACGAGATCAAGCTGACCGCGGCCAACATGGCCAACATCGATACCCCGGGCTACCGGACCATAGGGATAGACTTCGAGGCCGAGATGCGCCGGGCGATTGCCGGCGTGGATCAGGGAACGGACCCGGCTCCGGTGCGCGCCGGGGAGGTAGACGGGCTGATCGCCCGGCCCGACGGGAACAACGTCTCGATGGACCGCGAGGGCCTGAATCTGGCCGAGGCGCAACTGAAGTTCAAGACCGGCGTGGCCCTGCTGAGGGAGCGGAACCAGATGGTGATGGATGCGATCCATGCGGACAAGTAGAAATGCGGCTTTCAGCCATCAGCTCTCAGCTTCCTGTTCCGAGCTTCCAGCTTTCAGACCCTGGCTCGACGCAGTGCCGATTTTACAGACGAGTGCTTCTCCGCAGGTACAAAGTACGAGGAGGGCGAAAGGCACCGAGAACGAGCACGACAAAGCTGAAAGCTGAAAGCTGAGAGCTAAGAGCTAACAGCTAGAAGCTGCTCTTGAAGGGAGCTGATCCAATGAACCTATTTGCAGCGATGGAGACCTCCGGCGAGGCCATGCAGGCCGAGCGGATGCGGGCCGAGGTGGTGGCGGCCAATATGGCCAACGCGGAGACCACGCGGACCGCCTCGGGCGGTCCCTACCGGCGCCAGCATGTGGTCTTTGCCGCCGATCAGCCGCAGACAGGGTTTCTGAATGCCATGACTACAGCTTCGGGCGGGATGGCACCCGGCCCGCTGGCGGCGTCTGCCTTGCCGACGCTGCCCATGCCCGGATCGGGCGCGGCGGCGCCCGGGGTACACATCGCGCAGGTGGTCGAGGACCAGGCGCCGCCGCTGAAACGCTACGATCCAGGCCATCCCGACGCCGGGACGGACGGCTATGTCTCCTATCCGGACATTAATCCCCTCACAGAGATGGTGGACCTGATGGGGGCGACACGTGCATATGGTCTGAGCAGTTCCGCCGTGCAGGCCGAAAAGGAGATGATCGTGTCGGCCCTGGAGATTGCCAAGTTGTAGCCGTCCGAAGCCGGCGGGCGAAGCGGGAAAGGCGCGAGAGGGGACCTATGCAACCGATCGTGAATGCGCTGGGGGCCGCGGTTTCGGGTCTGAGGGAGCTGCCTGGAGCCGGAGGGTCGAACGCCATGCCTGCCTCGGTCGCTGGGGGTGCCGAATCGGCTCCGTTCTCCGATCTGCTGACCGATGCGGTGGGCCAGGTGGACCAGTTGGAGAAACAGGCGGATGCGGCCGTGACCGGGCTGATGACAGGCACCGGCGTGGATGTGCATGCGGCGATGATCGCCACCCAGAAAGCGAGCATGGCCTTCGAGTTGACGCTGGCCGTGCGCAACAAGGCGGTGCAGGCCTACCAGTCGGTGATCGGAATGCAGTTCTAGGGCATTTTCACGACTTGTTCAATGCGGACATTCTGGGTCGCGGTCCCACCCTGGAAGCAAGAACAGAGACGCGGCGAGGGTGGGGCGCCCCTACCCGGACACGGTCCGCGAGCGGCAGCAAGCGTTGACGTTGAGAGCGGCGGGGCAAGGGGATCATGGCCACGGGAACACAGTTGGAGAAGAGCGCGCCCGGCGGAATGGGGCAGCCTCATTGGACAGACCGGGTGGCCGGACTTCTGGGCTTGGCTCGGGTTCGCTGGCGCACCATGCAACCGGGGCAGAGAAGCTGGGCGCTGGCCTCGGGAGCGCTGCTGGCGGCTCTGGTCGGAGGCTTGCTCTGGTACGGCCTGCACACCGACTGGAGGACTCTCTATGCGGACCTCGATCCGGAGGACGCGCGTCAGATCGGCCAGACGCTTACCCAGGCGCAAATCACCTACGATGTGACCGCCAACGGCGCCGGCATCCGTGTCCCGGCCGACCAGCTGGACAAGGCGCGCCTGGCCACGGCGGCAAAAGGAGGCGTCAAGAGCGGCCGGCTGGGATTCGAGATCTTCGACAAGCCCAACTGGGTGGGCTCGGAGTTCGACGAGCAGGTCAACTACCAGCGCGCCCTGGAAGGCGAACTCGAGCACACCGTCGCCACCCTCTCCGACGTCGAGTCGGCCCGCGTCCACCTGGTGCTGCCCCACGACTCGCTGTTTCGCGAGCAGGAGCGCCCCGCCAAGGCCTCGGTGGTGCTCAAGCTCCGCCACCGCTCGCTCTCCGAGGGGGAACCCGAGGCGATTCGCAACCTGGTGGCCTCGGCCGTGGACGGGCTGGCGCCCGACCGGGTGGTGCTGGTGGATGCGGCCGGCCATGTTCCGCTGGGCCCCAAAACCGCCGACGCCATGCGCCTGGCCGCAGAGCAGGCTCTGGAAGAGAAGCTGATTTCGACCCTCGAGCCGGTGACGGGCGTGGGCAACGTGCGCGCCTCGGTCACGCTGAATTACGATGCGGCCTCCACCGAGGAGACCCAAGAAACCTACGACCCGGACCAGACGGTCACCCTCTCCATGCAGCGCACCGAGCAGACCGCAGGCCCCCAGCCGGTGGCCGCCGGGGTGCCCGGCACGGCCTCGAATGCTCCCAACTCCCAGCCGCTGCCGGTTTATCCGCAGCAGACCGCGCCTCCGCAGACCGCCAAGACCGAGTCGGGCACATACGGCGCCTCGAAGACCACGCGGCACGTGCTGGAGAACCCAGGGCGAGTCCGGCGGCTGACGGCGGCGATTGTGGTCAACGACCGGCTGGCACAGGCAGCAGCCAAGGGTAAAGCGGCGCAATGGCAGCCGCGAACGGCCGAGGAACTCCGCAACCTGACGGCACTGGCCCAGGCCGCGGTGGGCTTCGACCCGGGCCGCGGGGATATGCTTACCGTCCAGGACCTGGCCTTTGACGAAAACCGCGCCCCGCCGCCGGTCTCGCTGCCCGGGCAGGTGCTGGCCACGGCGGAGAACTCGCCGCTGCTGGTTCGCTACGTTGCCTGGTTGGCCGGATTGCTGGTGGTGCTGGTTCTGGGCGTGCGCCCGGCTCTGCGCGGGGTGCGGCGGGCGGCCGCCGGCTCCGGCAAGTCTCCGGCCCGGGAGCTTTCCGGCGCAACGGCGGCTCAACCGCAGGCGGCTTTGAGGCCCGCGGAGCCGGTCGAGGTGGATCCGGAGCGGCAGCGCGCGCAGGAAATCTTCGAGCAGGTCAGTACTCATTTGAAGCGGGAGCCATCGCAAAGCTCGCGACTGCTGCAGAGCTGGATTCACTCCGACTAGGCCGGCGGCGCGAAGCGGCGGGAGCAGGCGAAGAAGGGAGAAGGGATTTGGCCGACGGAAACGAAAACGCGGCAGCGCGGCGTCGCCAATCGGCCAGCCTCTCCGGATTGCGCAAGGCCGCCATTCTGCTGGTTGCGGTGGGCGAGGAGCTGGCCGGAGAGATTCTGCGCGCCTTGCCGGAGACCGATGTGCAGCGGCTGACCGAAGAGTTGGCCGACCTGCGCGGAATCTCGCCGGAGCTCTCGGCCGAGGTTCTGGAGGAGTTCTGGGAGCTGCTGGAGACGCAGGGATTCGTGATGCACGGGGGGCTGGACTACGCCAGCCGGCTGCTGATGGAGACCTTCGGCAAGGAGCGCGCCGACGACCTGCTGATGCTGGTGCGACGCTCCCAGGAGGCCGCTCAGGGCAACCTGGCCAAGCTGCAGCGCACCGACCCGCAGCAGCTGGGCAAGTTGCTCGACTCCGAGCATCCGCAGACCATTGCGCTGGTGCTGGCCCATCTGGACCCGCGGCGGGCATCCTTGATGCTGGACAACCTGAGCGAGGAGCACAAGGTTGTTTCGATTCAGCGCCTGGCCGAGATGCGCCAGTTCTCTCCGGAGATGGCGCAGAAGGTAGCCCACATCCTGCACCGGCGCCTGGAGAGCGTGGGGGACACGGCGCGCAAGAGCTACTCCGGCTTCAAGGCCGTGGCCGACCTGCTCAACCGGCTGAACGCCGAGGAGTCGAAAAAGATTCTGGAGACCATCGAAGACGGCCAGCCCGAGCTGGCGCTGAACATTCGCAACCTGATGTTCACCTTTGAAGACCTGGTGACGGTGCCTCCGGCCACCATCCGCGAGATCGTCTCCGGGGTAGACAAGCGGCAGCTGGCCATGGCGCTGCGCGGAGCCAACGACGAGCTCAGGGCGCAGATCTTCAAGTCCATGAGTTCGCGCGCCGTGGAGATGCTGAAGGAAGACATGGAGGTGCTGGGCCCGGTGCGTTCCCGCGAGGTGGCGCAGGCGCAGCAGGAGATTCTAAATCTTTCGCGACGCCTGGAGGCCGAGGGCAAAGTGGTTCTGAAGCTCGAAACCGGAGACGAGATGCTGGCATGAAAGCAGGGGTCAGGGTCCAGGGTTCAGGGGTCAGCCAGAGTCCCAACGACACAGAGATTGAATTCTCACCGCTCATCGCCGATCTCCGAACCCTGACCCCCGGACCCTGAACCCTAACCCCTGGACCCTAACCCCTGGACCCTAACCCCTGGACCCTGAACCCTGATCCCATGACCAACGGCGCACAAATCGAGGTCTTCCAGTATCCGCCCGGACCCGACTCGCCCGCATTGCCGATGTGGGAGGGGTGGGGTCAGGCAGAGGTCGGACCCGGACATGCAGGGCAGGAGTACGGAAGACCGGCTGCGGAGGCGGCGATGCGCGGCGAGTTCGAGAAGCGGCTGGCCGAGGAGACGCGCAAGGGCTTCGATGCGGGCCGGGAGCGCGGCCGCCAGGAGGGCCGGCAGGCCGAGCGCGAGGCGCAGGCCGGGGCGCAGGTCGCGGCCGCCGAGCAGCGCACCCGCCAGGCCGCCGAGATGATCAAGAGCTTTCACGAGGAGCGGGACCGGTTTCTGCGCAGACGGCGGAGCGCGAGGTGGTGGAGCTGGCCCTGGCGGTAGCCGCGCGCATCCTGCGCCGGGAGGCGCAGATGGATCCGCTGCTGCTGACCGGGGCGGTGCGTGTGGCGCTGGGGCAGCTGTCGGGATCGACCCAGGTGCGGTTGCGCGTGCCGGAGTCGGAACTTGACCTCTGGAGCGAGGCCATGGCTCTGGCGCCCAACCTGGCGCTGAAGCCTACGGTAGTGCCCGGCGACCAGATGCGGCTGGGCGACTGCGTGATCGAGACGGAGCTGGGCTCGGTGGATCTGGGGATTCGCGCCCAGCTGGGCGAGATCGAGCGCGGCTTCTTCGACCGTCCCGGCTCGGCGCGCACGGAACGCGCCGCCGCCGTCCTCGAGGCGGGCCAGGAGATGCGGCGATGACTCCCGCGGCCCAGCCGCTTCTGGGCCGCTATTTCGCATGGCTGCAGCGCGGCCAGCCCTGGCGCTGGCGGGGGCAGGTCCTGGAGTCGGTCGGGCAGACGATCGAATCCGCCGGGCCCCTAGCCTCGGTGGGCGAGTGCTGCGAGATTCAGGACCGGTTCGGGCAGGTGCACTTGGTCGAGGTGATCGGATTCCGCGGCTCCAATGTCCTGTCTTTGCCGGTCGAGACCACCGAGGGAATCCGCTTTGGCGACCCGGTCTCGGGTTTGGGGGTGCATCCGGAGATCGAGGTAGGACCGGCGCTGATGGGTAGGGTGCTCGACGCGCTGGGCAATCCCATCGACGAGGGCCGGACCCCTGCGGCGGGGCAGACTTTGCCGTTGGATGGCTTAGTGCGCTCGCCGCTGGACCGGGCACCGATCCGCACCCCGCTGGGAACGGGCATCCGGGTGCTGGATGCACTGTTAACTGTGGGCCGTGGGCAGAGAGTGGGAATCTTCGGCGGGTCGGGTGTGGGCAAGAGCACTCTGATCGGGATGATGACCCGCAACACCGAGGCCGACGTGACGGTGGTGGGCCTGGTGGGCGAGCGCGGACGCGAGGTGGGGGAGTTTCTGGAGGAGTCGCTGGGCGAGGAGGGCCGCAAGCGGTCGGTGGTGGTCGTATCCACATCCGACCAGTCGCCGCTGATGCGCATGCGGGCTGCCTTGGCCGCCACCACGGTGGCCGAGTACTTTGCCGGTCAGGGGAAGAACGTGCTGCTGGTGCTCGACTCGCTGACCCGCTTTGCCATGGCCGCCAGGGAGATTGGCCTGGCAGCGGGGGAGCCGCCAACGTCGAAGGGGTATACGCCGTCGGTGTTTACCCGGCTGGCGCGCCTGGTGGAGCGGACGGGGCAGTTCCGGGTGGGATCGATCACCGCCTTTTATACGGTGCTGATGGAGGGCGACGACCAGCAGGACCCGCTGGTGGACGCAGTGCGCTCGCTGCTCGACGGCCATGTGGTGCTGTCGCGGGCGCTGGCGGCCGAGGGCTGGTACCCGCCCATCGAGGTGCTGGATTCGATCAGCCGGTTGATGCCCGCGGTCACCGAGCCCGATCATCGCGAGCAGGCGACGTTGCTGCGCCGGCTGATGGCGGTCTATGCACGCTCCGAGGACCTGGTCAGGATTGGCGCCTACAAGTCGGGCTCGGACCCGGAGCTGGACCGCGCCCTGCGCGCGCGGGAGGCGCTGCGCGCCTTCGTGACCCAGGCGGCGCACGAGCAGGCGCCCTTTGCCGAGGGGGCTCGGCGGCTGGGTGCCCTGGCCGCGGAGCTCTGAGCGATGGCCGTCTCGCGGGCGTTGCGCCGGCTGCTCAGGATCCGGATTCTCGAGGAGGAGCAGGCGCGGCTGGCCATGGAAGCGGTGCTGGGCGAGCTTCACACGCTCGAACATGCGCTGGCGGCAACCTCCCAGCGGGATCGGCGCGGGCGGCGGCTGGTGGAGGCCAGTGTCCAGACAGGCGAGTTGCCGGACCGGGTGGCGGGTGCGGAGGAGACGCGCACGGCGGACCGGTTTTCCTTGGCGCTCAGGCCGCAGATCGTCGAGGCCGCGCAGGATGTGACGTTGTTGCGCGAGGAGTACCTGGCCAAGAGGGTGGAGCGGCGCCAGGCCGAGACGCTGATCGAAGACTCCGAAGCGCGAGATGCTCTCGTCGCCGACCGGCGCAGCCAGCAGGCGCTCGACGACTGGTTCCGCAGTCGGCTGCACCGAGCCGGCGAGGATGTCGAGCCATAGCGGCCAGGCGATTCCATGACCTGAAAATCAGCCATTATCTTGGGTGCGGAGACCTTTTATTTTGCAGTTGTTACATTCCGTAAGTGTCTTTTTTCTGGGGTCTTTCGAATTTCAAGGACTGAGTATCCTGTTTTCAAGGGAAAGGGAGTAGAGGGTGAGGGGTGGCCTGCGGGAGCCGGCCGCAAGCCGCCGAATTTCCCGGTTTGGGGCCGCGCTGCGAGTGATCCCGGCTGGCCTTTTCAAGAACCATTGTGCGCCGGGGAGCGAAATGATCCCTTAATGAATTAAAAAATCCGCTTCGGAGGAGGAGGGGAACGGCACGCGGGCTTCTTGAGAGAAAATCCACGCGAAGGCTCGCTGCCGGTCCTGAATTGGAAATCGCCTTCCCGATCTTGACAATGCTCTAACCCGCTCTCCGCTGCCTTGGCACGCGACCTGCACTGACCTTCTCCATGACAGTTGCCGGCTGGATCGGAATCGGGGCATGGGGACGCGGCGAGGCGGCTCGGAGCCTGCTTTTGTGGCGAAGTCCGGACAACGGTCTTTGGGTTGAACCGCGCGGGGAGGTTGCTCCGGGCCCTGCCATCACTTCCCGGGCGACGACTGAGAGTTTTCGATCCAGCTGGCAGGCTCAGGTTGCCTTGCTGAGGGGCGCGGAGAGCAACTTCCGCGATGGGGCCGCGGGGATAGAGGATGGGGCGGGTTCTCTATTCGCAGGCTCCGCCATGGAGGTTGAACCTGCGGGAAGGGCCCTTGCGGCAGCTGCGGCGCCAACCGGGATTCCGGCTGGCGGGTTTGCGGGGGCCAAAGCGCTGCCGGGCGCGCCGCCGTTCCTTGCGCCCGGCCGTTCCATCGAGGTCAGGACACGGTCCGCGGCGCAAAGGAGCGTCGCGACGGCCGTGGCGGAGAGCGCGGGAAACGGAAGGCAGGCGATCACGAGCGGCGTGAAGGCAAACAGACCTACCAGTATTCAGAACTTAGGCCAGACGGGCGAACGCACTCAAGTGCCGCCGGTAAAGGAGGCGACACCGCCGGATCTGTTCCGCGCAGCCCCTGTGATCCTGGCGACCGCAGGAAACGAGGCGCCGCCGCCAAATCTGCTCCATGCAGCCCCGGCGACCGTGCTGACCCAGTTCAACGAGGCGACACCGCCGGATCTATTCCGTGCAGTCCCTGTGACTCTGCAGCCATCGTCAAAGGATGCGGCGCCGCCGGATCTGCTCCGTGCAGCCCCTGTGTTCCTGCCGTCGGGGGCTGCTCCTCCGGGAGGCCCGGTGTTTCAGGTCGCGTCGAGGAACATTGAGACCAGTCCGCGGGACGCTCAGGCCACGGCCGAGGCGCAGATGCCGGCGGCAACTCCCATTGGGAATGCCGGCTTAGCGATGCCGTCGCAGAGAAGCCCCTTGATGGAGATCCCCCATACGGAGGGGTCTGGCAGGGCGGCTGAAGCGCCAGCGAGCGAGAAGGCCCAGCCGGCAGGCAGCGAGGCAGCCGCAGGGGTGGAAACGACGACACCGGCGCCCCGAGTTGCACCCTTTGCCTCAGGCAGCCGATCGGTGGAAGTCGTGGGCAGGGTGGCAATCCCGGTGACCGGACGTGAAGACGATGCAAACGCCGTGGCGGAGGAACCGGGCTCAGACTCGGTCGGCTCGCCCACCATGACGATGTCCGGCGTGCGCGCCAAAGGGGTTGCGGCGACCGCACCCGGGCCGGTCACGACGCCTGCGCAACCCGCAGGACGGCGTCAGCCTGCGATCGTCGCCGCGGCCCCGAAGCAGGGCAGGATGCAAACGCCGGTGCCCGGTCGAGCAAGGGCAAGCCTGCCCGGCCCAATGCCCGAGGGCCTGGCGAAGAGGGGAAGGACGGCGTTCATTCAGAAACGGTTGCGCGATTCCGAGCCCATTCCCACCGTGGGAACACAGCGGGTGATGGCGAGCCCCGGAGCGGCGGCTTCGACCGCGCGCCGGACAGCGATGACGGCGGCACAATCTCCAGGTTTTTCAGCAGATACGGCTGGAATGGTACGCGATCCGGGAAGCGTGCCGGCGGCCGCCTTTACAACTGGGGTTCGGGCGGGTACAGCCCTTGGGACACTGCCGGAGACCTTTGCTGCGCTCGATGCCGGCTCCGCGCGTGGAGCGCCCGCCTGGACGCATGCCGGGCCGCGGCAGGCCGAGGCGGGATTCCAGGACCCGGCGCTGGGCTGGGTGGGGGTGCGGGCCGAGACGAGTGGCGGCGTCGTGCATGCGGCGGTGATTCCGGGGTCGGCTGAGGCCGCGCAGGAGCTGAGCCGGCACATGGACGCACTGGGCAGCTACCTGGCCGGGGAGCATACGCCGGTCGGGTCGCTGGCCATGGCCAGCCCCGGCGGGAGAGACGGAAGTTCTTCGTCCGGCGCGGGGTTGCAGCAGGAGATGAGCCAGAACCTGGGCCAGGGGCAGGGCAGGAGCGGGCAGCCTCGGCCAGACGCCGGTCCGGAGCCCTCCCCGGCGCTCGGCGTTGCGGAGATCGAGAGGGCCATCGCGGGGGAGAGCCCGGTCCCGGCGGCTGGAGTGGGCGTAGCGTTTGAGATCTCCGGCAGCGGTGGGATGCACATCTCGGTGATGGCCTGAGGGCGGGTCGAATCCGAGGTGGAACAGCAGTGCGATGGCCGATCCGCGATAAAGACTCGCTGGGAATGGGAATCGCGCAGAGAGAGAAAGGCAAGGTTATGGCGGCAATGGCAGGAGTTTTAAATCATTCGCTGACGGCAGCGCAAGCGCTGGCGGGAACGGGCGCGAACCCGACGTCCGCGGCCCCGGCGGATTCGGGGGCAGACGGCAGTTCGGGGAGTTCCTCGGCCACCGTCTCGGCCAACGACTTTCTCACCCTGCTGGTGACGGAGATGCAGAACCAGGATCCGACGGCGCAGACCGATCCTAACGAGTACATCAACCAGCTGGTGCAGGTGAACAGCCTGGAGCAGCTGATCTCGATCAACCAGAATCTGCAGACGGTGCTGGGTACAGCGAGCGGCATGGCGGGCAGCAGTCCGGGCGTGATCCAGAGCGCGCAGGGCCAGACCGGCGATATTCCGGCCGCGACCTCCGCGACAACCGTCGCTGGCGCGGGTCCGGCGGGAACAGCTGCGCCAGGCTTGCATGCGGCAGGCGCAACGTCCGCCGGCGGCGGCGCGGCGCGGGCTTCAAGCACCGCCCAGGCGATCGGCGAGTTCGCGCAGTCGGTCACCGCCAAGCGCGCTCAAGGAAACCTGAGCATTCCCGAGGGCCATGCGGTGGCCCACAAGGTGGCGCACGCGCTTGACGGGCACTCGCATACACCCCTCGCTCCCGGAAAACGGACCGGAGCGCCGTAACGCAACCTTCACCGCCGGCCGGAGAGGCCCGCGTTCATCTTCAAGAGGAGAAAACGATGCCGAGCTTTTACATTCCACTCAGCGGTCTGGACGCCGATTCCACGGCGCTGAACACCATCGCCAACAACCTGGCCAACATGAACACGACCGGCTTCAAAGCGCAGACGACGAACTTCAGTGACCTGTTTTATCAACAGGTTGGCTCCAACGGCTCGGGGGACGAGATTCAGGCGGGAACGGGCGTACAGGTCGCCTCCAACAGCACCGATTTCGCCACCGGCTCGATCTCTTCGACCGATGTCTCGACGGACGCAGCCATCAACGGCGCCGGCTTCTTTGTTCTGGATGGCGGCGGGGGAAGCCAGGTCTATACCCAGAACGGAAGCTTTCAGTTGAGCGCCAACGGGACGCTCGAGTCGGCCGACGGGCTGGCGGTGATGGGATATCCGGCCGCCAAGGGGGTGGTCGACACCAATGGGGGCCTGGTGGACATCAACATCCCCACCGGGCAGGTGTTGCAGCCCACGGCCACAACCAGCTTCGGCATGACCCAAAACCTGGACTCGCAGTCTCCGGTCGGCACTGCCACCAGCGGACAGGTCCAGGTCTTCGATTCGCTGGGCAACCACTACGAGGCCACCGTCAGCTACACCAACCTGGGCAACAACAAGTGGAGCTACAGTGTGTCCCTGCCGGATACCCTCGAGGGAGGTGCCAGCACGGCGGCCGGCGTCACCACCATTAACTACAAATTCGGCTCAAGGGCCGGGACGCTGACCACGGTCGATCCGTCCACCAGCCTCACCATTACCGGGCCGACGGCCAGCGGTTCGGCCACCATCACCGCGCCCACCGTCACCACGGGAGAAACGGTTGCTGCCTATGCCACGGCGCTCCAGAACGCCATCACCGCCGCCGGCATTACCGGAACCGCCGTGACCGCCAACGCAGCCGGAAAGCTGAGTATCGTGGGCACCGGCATCTCGACTTCGGGAAACGTGGTCCAGGATCCGATCGCCTCGGCCGCGGCCAACGGAACGCTCACTTTCGACTCCAGCGGAAACCTGGTCATTCCGGCAACCAACATCAGCGGCATCACCTTTTCCGGTCTAGCGGATGGGGCGGCAAACATGAACCTTAACTTTAATCTCTTCGGCGCTGCCGGCACCGGCAATGTCAGCCAGACAGCCGCAGCCTCCACCACCTCGGCTACCAACCAGAACGGCTATCCCAGCGGCCAGTATGAGAGCTTTGCCATCAATTCGAGCGGTGTCATCGCCGCCACCTATTCAAACGGGCAGACCCAAACCGTAGGACAGTTGGCGGTGGCGACGGTCAGCAACGAGCAGGGGCTCGTCGACATGGGGTCAACCGAGTTCCAGACCACCACGGCCTCCGGCGATGCCTCGGTGGGGATCGCCGGCACCGGCGGGCGCGGAACCATCGACGGCAGTTCGCTCGAGGCCTCGAACGTCAACATCTCGGCCGAGTTCTCCGACCTGATCGTCGCGCAGCGGGCCTTTGAAGCCAGCTCCAAGGCGGTTACCACCTTCGATACGGTAACCCAGGAAACAATCAATATGATCCATTGAAAGTAATCGTGGTAAGGTTACCTAAAGGGATCGCAAGGTACCCAATCAGCTGGACAAGTCTGTTCAGGCGGCGATAATGCTCTTGCAGCGAAGATGCGAAATACCCCTTTTGGCGGATTGTTACTGGCGCGGAAGGGGGTCTCAGCCGGCCCGAATCCGTGCAATTCTAGAGGTCGGAAGCATTGCGGAGCGAAAAACTGAATGAGCGCCCATAAAAATTCGGGTGAGCAGAGCACGCTTGGATACAGGCCGCTGCCCAACGCTGCGCCTTCCCGGGGTCCCGACCTGCACACCATGGTGTTTCTGGTTGTCGGGATAGCCCTGGGGATTGTTGCGGGCACGCTGATCGCAGATGGATCGTTCGAGCGAGCTTACACGGCGGTATTTCACCCTGCGGTTCAGGCCAGCACCGCGGTTGCGGGGGCGGCAAGGATTCCGGAGGCCCGGCCTGCGCCTAACCCGACGCCGGACGTCAAGAGCCCGGTTCAGAGCGCGAAGGCGGACACTTCCGGGGTCGTATCGGTGGCATCGAAGGCACCGTCGGTGCAGAAGGTTTCGGTTGGCGGGAAAGCAGCCGATATCCACGAGCACAAAGCGACAATGCGGCTGGTTTCGCGGCACGGACGGCTGGGCAGGCGCCATTGGCACAGAAGGCACAGGCTGCACAGCACTCTTAAATCAGCGGTCAAAGGCACAGCGCCGGACGTGGACGCTCGGAAAACCGAAATAGCAGACCGGAATTTCTTGTTCACGGTGGAAGGAAACGCGACGGTTGTCAATTACGACTCATCCGCCGGGAAGATTGAGACTTACGAGGGGGAGACCTTCGAGTTGGCCCGGACGGCGGCCGATCCGGGGACGGAAGGCTGGCTAGGTTATCCCTCCGACGTACAGTACCGATGCGACCAGTCGTGGAACTGCACCCTGTTCCGCACCGGCGGAGTCGCGCTGAGCGCGCGCCGGACCAGATAGAGCGGCCACATCTAGCGTGGGCGGACCTCGATGAAGGGTCCCTTGCCCAGGGCCAGGATGGTTCCTTCGCTGTTGAGAATCTTCGCCTCGGCCCAGTGTTTGCGGCCTTCGTTGTGGGTGACGCGTCCCTCCAGGCGGAGCGGTGCTGAAGAGGGAACGGGGCGCTGGTAGTCGACCTCCATGTGGCGGGTCATGGCGGTAAAGCCGCGCGCACGGACAGCTTTGCTCATGGTTTCGTCGAGCAGCGTGGCGATGATGCCGCCGTGGAGATAGCCAGGATGACCGTCGAAATCGGGTGAAACGACCGGATGGGCTGCGACGGAGTGGTCCTCGGCTTGCACGAATCCCAACTGGAGGCCGATTGGGTTGGCTGGTCCGCAGCCGAAGCAGCGGTTGGAACCGTGTAGTTTGGCTTCCGGCGGCGGATGTTCCATAGGAGACAGTTTACCTTGGGAATCCCAGGCGCGAGTTGCGGGCTTGCCTTTCACTTCCCTTGCTGTCGAGTCTCGGTCATCGTAAGTCATTTGTTTTCAGAAAACGCCGCAAATCGCAGAAAAATATAAGCCCTTTGTTTTCATAGAGGTTCCGAGGCATTGTTTCATGTAACGTTATTGTTTTCATAACGATGCGGCAAAAGGGGGGGGGGAGGGGTGTACCCTATGTAGCAGTTTCAGGGTCCATGGTTCAGGGATCAAAGACCAGGGTTGGAGATCAGAGCACCCAGGTTTCAGATGCGAAACTCCCCCCCTTTCGACTCCGCTCAGGGCGGGCTCCGGGCTGGCGCTTCTTGGTTGTTCCTATCCGATTGTGCGCCGGGAAGGCCTTATTATCTGCAAGAGAATTTCATGTTTCTAGCTGCCCGTATTTCGATTGTGTGATCTCGTAGTTGCTCCTGAACAAGTGCGGGCGTGGACGCCCGCACGACAGCCGGTCTTGACTGGTTGCGGAAAAATCTCGAAGATCCGGCGAAACCTCAAGGAAATCTTCCCGCAAGGGCTGAAATCGGCGCGACTGAACAGGCTGCGGAAAAGGCCGGGGTCTTGTTGAGAATCCTGAAAAGCATACCGCAGGGGCTAAAGCCCACGTTGATTCAATTGGCCTTTTGCCGGGGATATATCCCCGGCCTACCGTCGGGAGGAGTTTTTCCGCAGCCTGTGGAGACCGGCGTTCCATTCTATTCCGGCCATTGCACAATCATGCGGTCTCGGAACTGGCTCTCCCAGGGCGCAGACACGAGACCCTGAGGTACGGCGGCGGCGCTAGTTCACCGTGACGATGAAGGTGGTTGTGACCGCTGTGACCGTGGGAGTGCCGGTTCCGGTGATTGTGAAGGTGTAGTTTCCGGAAGTGGTTCCCGCGGCGCTGTTCCCGGAGGGCGCCTGCCAGAAGTCGCCGCAGGCAGACAGGCTGCCCAGCGCGGCCAGCAGAATCAGAGCTCCCAACATTGATCGCCAGCTACGCCGCCGTGCCGGAATGCCGAAGAAGACCAGCAAGGCGAGGATAGCGCTGCCGCCGCCCATCCATTCCTTGCCATGGGAGCCCTTGCCGCGCCGGTCAGGAATGGCAAACTGGGCAGTGGTGGCCGCAGTGGTGGAGATGGTGGCGGTGACATTGCCGCTGCTGGTGGAGGAAAAGTCCACGGTGGTGGGGGAGAGCGCGCAGGTAGGCAGGTCGACCGCGGAGGTGGGCGAGCTGGTGAGCGCGCAGGTGAGCGTGGCGATTCCCGTGTAACTGTTGGTTGCGGTCGCGGTCACGGTGGACGAGGTGGTGGAACCGGCGGCGACGGAGGCCGGGGTGGTGGCCGCCAGGGTGAAGGTGCCGGAGGAGCTGCCCGCCGTCACCGTCACCTGGGTTGTGCCGGAAGCATTGGCGTAGTTTGTGTCGCCGCTGTAAGCGACTGTGAGCGTGTCGGTTCCAACCGAAAGGCTGTTGGCCGGAACCGCAAAGGTATAGGCTCCTGAAACCAGCGTCTCGGCGGTCGAGGAGTAGCCGCCACCGGTGAGCGTGATGGTCCCGGTGGGGGTGGTGCTGCTTCCGGATGGTGGCGCGACCGTCACCGCAACGCTGAGTGTGCTGCTCGCAGCCAGGCTCGACGGGGTGGGCGTTGCCGTTATCGTTGGAATGGGAAGGGCCGCGGTGACCGTGACACTGGCCGTGCCCGTGGCGCCGGCGTAGTTTGTATCGCCGCTGTAGATCACGGTGAGTGTGTCGGTTCCAACGGAGAGGCTGTTGGCGAGAATGGCAAAGGTGTATGCCCCAGCCGTAAGTGTCTGCGCTGCAGGCGAGTAGCCGCCACCGGAAAGGGTGACCGTCCCGGTGGGAGTGGTGCCGGTGCCGGAGGGTGGAGCGACGGTGACGGCAACAGTGAGGGTGCTGCTTGCGCTCATCGTGGACGCAGAGGGTGTGGCTGTCACCGTTGGCGAGGGGAGGGCCGTGGAGACGACGACGCTGGAGGTGCCATTCGCCGTTGCGTAGACCGTGTCGCCGCTGTAGGTGACGGTGATTGTGTCGGTTCCTACCGGCAGGCTGTTGGCTGGGATGGTAAAGGTGGAGACTCCCGCCGACGACAGCGTCCCCGCCGGAGATGTGTAGTTGCCGCCGGAGAGTGTAACGGTCCCAGTGGGGGTTGCGCCGCTGCCGGAAGTGGATGTCACCGTCGCCGTGACACTTAGAGCGGCGCTGGTGCTCAGCGTTGATTGACCAGGCTGGACGTTTACGGTTGCCGAGACGAGGGCTGACGTCACGGTTACGTTGGACGTGCCGGTGGTTGTGGAGTAGTTTGTGTCGCCGCTGTAAGTGACGGTAAGCGTGTAGCTTCCGGCCACAAAGGTGTTGACCGGGACAGTAAAGGTGTAAATCCCTCCCGAGAGGGTTTGCGCCGGGGAGGTGTAGCCGCCGCCGGAGAGGGTGACGGTTCCGGAAGGAGCTGCACTGCTGCCGGAGGGAGCAACCACTTCAACGGCAACGCTCAGGGCTGTACTGGCGGGAAGGGTGGTCGGGGACGGGATGACAATGACGGTCGGGGTGGGCAACGGCACCGAAACCGTTACGGAGGCTGTCCCCGTACTGGAGGCGTAGGTTGAGTCGCCGCCGTAGGTGACCGTAAGCTTGTCGCTGCCCTGCGCCAGGCTGTTGCCTGGAATGGAGAAGGAATATGCCCCCGCTACCAGCGTCTCCACTGCCGAGCTGTAACCGCCGCCTGAAATCGTGACGGTTCCTGTCGGCGTTGCGCCGCCACTGGGCAAAGATGCAACGGTGACGGGGATGCTGAGCGGCGCACTGGCGCTCAGCGTCGATGAGGCCGGCGAGACCGTCACGGTTACCGACGCTGTTCCCGTGGCAGTCGGCCAGGCGTTGACCACGTTGGCCACGTTGAGAGAACCAAGGCCGGTAGCCTGGTCATATCCTTTTCCGGCGCTGTATCCGGGCAGGATGCCGATCAGATCACCGCTGTGGATGACCGAGCAGTTGGGCGAAAGGATGCCCGATCCGGAAACACCGCCCTCGTCTGCGCCGAAGTCGCAGGGCATGGCGTTGGTGCCGGTGTCGATGTCGTTGAAAAGGCAGGAGCCGGAGTTGGTCACAGCCTCCGCGCTGCAGCTTCCGTAGTTCTGCTGCGAGGCCAGATTGTAGAGCTCGGCATTGGGGTTGCCTTGCGTTGCGCCGGCCTTCTGATTGATAAGCGCCATCACGCCCGCCATGGCCGGGCTCGCGACGGAAGTTCCGCCAACCTCGAGCCCTTGGGCGGGTTCGGCGCTTGCGCTATAGGCGCAGGGAGCATTGCCAGCGTCGACGGCGGAGACGCAGATCAGGTAGGAACTGCCCGAGAGATAGCCGGTTGCGGCGAAGAAGGAGATGTCGGGGAGATCGCGCACATTGTCGTTGGGAATGCCGGAGACGCCGGTCTGCCAGCCGGGCTTCGGCCACCCGTCGCTGACCAGCGGAATCGAGCCTTCCAGAGATCCAGTGCTGGTCGTCGAAGTCGAGCAGCTGGACACGTCGACGCCGTCGTTGACCACGCAGCCGCTGGCCCCGCCCGCGCCGCCTAACGCGTCGACAACGTATTCCAGGGTGACGCCGGCGTTGTTGTCGACCGTCAGATAGTTGTTGTAGACGAAATTACATCCGCTTTCGGGGTCGGTGACGCCCCCAACGTCGCCGGCGTAGGAACTGGTAGCCCAGTTTTCCAGGAATGGCACCGTCAACGGGTTGGCGCAGGTATCGTTCCAGGGAACTTCGGGAACGTAACCGATGGCGCTGGAGCCGTTGGCGGCGTTGGTCGAGTCCCAGTAAGGCGCAGGCGTGCATTCGGTGGTGGAAGCGAGGGAGCACCAGTTGAAATCGGTCCCTCCCACGGCCGTGTTGAAGGGCGTGGAGGCCAGGCCGTTGACCGCAAAGCCATATTGCGCCGTATACGGATTGCCGATGGCGTCTCCGCCGTCGTCGCACTCCGGCGAGCCGCCGTCTCCGGAAGCCACAAAGACCGCGATGCCCTCGGAATAGGCCGTTTGCCAGAGATTGTAGTACTCGACGTTGCCGGCGGTGCCGTTGAACAGCTCGCACAGGCCGTAACTGGAGTTCATGATGCTGGCGGTCTTGTGGTCGACGATGTAGCTCTCCGAATCGTAAAGAGGGTCGTCGGAGGGTGAGCCGTCCGGATAAGAGGCGACTAGGATGATTTTTGCGCCTGGGGCGACGGCTCCGGCCCACTCGACGTCGAGAGTGTTCTCGATCAGGTCGTTGATGGAGCAGAGTGCGGTGGAATTGGAGCAGACGGTGAGCGCCGAGCTGTTGCCGGAGACCGCCGCTGGCTGGTTGGCGGTGGTGTAGGCGGGAAGGCCGAAGGCGCTGCGAAAGGTGGCCACGTCGTTGTTGTAGTTGCCGTTATAGAGACAAGCGGGATCGGTCTGGCCGAGGCAGATGTTGCTGGTTCCGGCGATGGCGATGGTCTGGCCGGTCCCGTCGATTCGGGTGTTCGCGTTCCAGAGGGGAAGAACGTTGTAGATGGTGGCGAAGTCGAAGGGGGAGACATCTTCAAGCTGGAAGGCGCTGTTACCGCCGCTGGCCGGAACGTTGATGCCGAACTGCGGCCTGGCGCGAGCGGTTCGCGTACCGCTGCCGGCAGTGGATTCAGCCGCATCTCCGGTGACGCGCTGCCACTTGCCGGTGGCCGGGTCGCGCTTGACCTGGCTGCCCAACCGGTGCAGCGGCCGGGGAAAGAAGTTGTGCAGCGACTTGACGCCGACGACGACCGGGGCCAGGGCGGAGGGAATCTTCGGGTCGCTCATATTGCCGATGTGGGCTTCGCCCTTGACCTCGAGGTTGTGGATCTCGGTGTGGAAGGCGCTCTCGACCTGTGCCGCCGTGCCGCCAAAGCGGATCGTCATGCGGTTGGGAGTGACCTCGTCGATGGAGAAACCATGACCGGTGAGCCAGTTGGAGACTGTGGCGATGTCGGCCGGGGAGGGCCCGAAATCCGCGCCTACCTCGTCGGGCGCGAGCCAGCGATGGAAGTCGGGCGACTTGGGGTCGTACTGGCCAGCAACAAACTTGTCGAAGGCGGCCTGCTGCTCCGCGCTGCGGCTCAGGACCAGGATCAGGCCGGTCATGGGCAGATCGGGACTTACCCGGCCGCGGTCGTTGCGGGCGTTGGCCAGTGGGTGCGTGTTGCCCTTGAGCGTGACGAGGTTGTTCTCGTCGATGGCGTTCACGATGCGCACCGTGGGGGCGACGGCCTGGGCCTGGGCGGCCGGCGAGGGGAGCGACACAACGGCCAAAAGGATCGCTAAGATGACTGCCAGAATGGGAAGGGAACGGATGGGTCGCATCGGGTTAATCCTTAGCTTTCTCGTAAGAACATGAAACAGTGTCGCCTGAAGCGGCCATTGCATGAGGAGGGTTGAGGGAGACGGCCATTCAACCGATGGTCTAACGTAGCGTGTCGCAGAGTCAAGAAGCGGGACGCAGAATCTTCCTTGCGATGGGGAGTCGAGGATGAAACCTGCTGACAAGACGCGGATTCTTCGCGGAGCGCTCGGGTGGGCATACGGCAGCAGAGAGGGCTCCGCTTAAAGGGCCTCGCCGAGAACGGCGCGGTAGTCATCGCGGTCCACGTTTCCGCCGGTCAGCACAATGCCGATCCGCTTGCCGCCGTGGAGGTGCTTCTCTTTGAGTGCGCCCGCCACTGCGGCTGCGCCGGCGCCTTCGGCAAGGTTGTGCGTGTCCTCATAGAGGGCGCGCATGGCGGCGGCAATCTCGGCGTCGGTGACCTCGACGATGCGGGCAACGTTCTCCCAAATGACATCCATGGCCTGGGCGTTGGGTTTGCGGCAGGCCAGGCCATCGGCGATCAGGGTGCGGGAGGGGGCTTCGACAATGGCGTGCCGCTGGAAGCTGAGGGAGTAGGAAGGGGACTCGGAGGAGACTACGCCGACGATCTCTGTGTTGAGCCCAAGGGCGTTGCGGGCGGCGGAGACACCGCAGATGGAAGAGCCGAGACCGATGGGGACGTAGATGGTTTCGAGCGGCGGAGATCCCTCAAAGAACTCCAGTGCGTAGGTGGCCGTGCCCATCACCAGGCGCTCGTGAAAGGAGTCGATCATGGTGAAGGCGCGGTCGACGGCGAGGGTGCGGGCGAACTCGAGCGACTCCTGAAAGTCCTGGCCGTGCTCGACGAGTTCGGCTCCCTGGGCCAGCATGGCGCGATTCTTCTCTTTGCTATTGCCGTGGGGGACGACGATAACGGCGTGGAGGCCGGCGAGGCGGGCGGCCATGGCCACACCCTGGCCGTGATTGCCGCGTGTGGCCGCGACCACTCCGGCAAGATGCGGCCGCGCGTGCTTGAGCCAGTCCATGTAGACAAGGGCGCCGCGCAGCTTGAAGGCGCCAACGGGGGTGTGGTTCTCGTGCTTGACCCATGCTGTGGCAGGGGCTTCGACCGGGGATTCGGCAGGGGCTTCGGCTCCAAGGCGCTGGTTGAGCAGCGGCCAGGTGTACTGGGGCGTGGGGGGCATGTGGCGATAGACGACGGCCTGGGCTTCGCGAATCTGGGCCAGGGAAGGAAGCTTCATGATTCCAGCATAGCGAATGTGATCGATGGACATACGATTGAACTGCAACTGAACCATGGTAGATTGAGGCTCATGGATCTCAAGATTCGCAGGGCTGTGCCCGAGGATGCCCTGTCGATTGCGCTTGTCCAGGTTGAAAGCTGGAGGAAAACCTATGCCGAGATTGTTCCGCAAGACTTCCTGGCATCTCTCGATGAGGAGGAACGCGCCGCAATGTGGAAGGAGGGTCTTCAGGCTGGCGGGATGTTTCTCTTTGTCGCCGAGGACGAGTGGGGCATCTTCGGATTTATCAGCGGCGGGGAAATCAGGGAGCCAATTCCTGGCTACGACGCCGAGCTCTATGCAATCTATCTGCTGCCTGCCCGCCAGCGCCGGGGCGTGGGCCAGGAACTGGCTCTAACTCTGCGGGAGGCGTTGCTCATGGAAAGCTTCAGCAGCATGGTTGTCTGGGCGCTGGAGGGGAATCTTCCCGGCGTCTCCTTCTACAAGCGTATTGGCGGCATCCAAATTGGGCAGAGGACGATCGAGATTGGCGGAGCAGTGTTGCCGGAGCTGGCTTTTGGGTGGCCGGTTCTCTAATTCTGCTCGAAAGCCGGGGGCTTGGGATGGATGGGGCTTCATCCTGACGGGCTCAGTTGACGGCTTCGGCCTCGTCCGCGCAGACTTTTCCTACCCGAAACATCGAACACAATGGAGGTTTTTCGATCATGATGGACCGGCGAACTGCAATGAAGCATCTTGGCGGCGCGGCAAGCGCGCTGCTTTTGACTGAAGCCATGCGGGCGGGATCGCAGGCTGGACAAACGCCCGCAGCGGCACCCGCAGCGCCGCCGACGGGGCCTTTCACCCTGCCAGCGTTGCCCTATGCCTACGAAGCGCTGGAGCCCAGCTTCGACGCGGTGACCATGCACCTGCACCACGACAAGCACCACCAAGCGTACGTCAACAATCTGAATGTGGCCGTGGCGGCCCATCCGGAGCTGGCGGGAAAGACGCTGGACGACCTGGTGATCAACTGGGCGAGCCTACCCGAGGCCGCGCGAACGGCGGTGCGCAACAACGGCGGAGGTCATGCAAACCATAGCTTCTGGTGGCCGACGCTGGGCAAGGGTGGCGCAGCGCCCACAGGCGAGCTGGCCAAAGCCATCGACGCCAAGTTCGGGACGCTGTCGAGTTTTCAGGACAAGCTGGCCGACGCGGCGATGCACGTGTTCGGCAGCGGCTGGGCGTGGCTGGTGAAGCTGCCCGATGGGACGGTCGCCATCGAGTCGACGCTCAACCAGGACAGCCCATTGACGGCCGGGCACAAGCCGGTGCTGGGCATCGACGTCTGGGAGCATGCTTACTACCTGAAGTACCAGAACAAGCGGGCCGACTACGTGAAGGCGTTCTTCACGGTGGTGAACTGGGACTACGTGAGCGGACAGTTTGCGCAGAAGGCGTAGGCCGGTAAACGGGATGGTATCTTCCTGTTTCCGTGGGAGTTGTGGCTGGATTGCGGCTTTGGCGACCGGGCTGGGGATGGTCATGGCCGGCTGCCGCGCGGCGCCGACGCTCACCACGCAGGAAGGGGAAGGGAAGCACCTTTACCAGGTGCGCTGCGCCCACTGCCACGAGGACAACGACCTGGCGCTGAAGAAGGTTCCGCCCGACCTGCACGGGCTGTTTGACCGCAAGACGCTCCCCAGCGGCATCCCGGCGACGGACGCGGCGGTGGCCAGCAACGTGCTCAAAGGCAAGGGGATGATGCCCGGGTTTGCCGGCCGCTTCACACAGGAGCAGATGGACGCGCTGGTGGCCTATCTGCACACCGGGATTCGTTAACATGCCAAGCGATTACGGCGCTTCATGGAATCTCAGGACCGAGGGCGCGCATCGAACGTAGATGAGCTTGACGCCGGCCCAGCGCATGGGGAATCGCTTTCAAAACCCTGTGCCGACCGAGGTCGGCGGCATTTCCACCATCTTCAAGGTGGGCCCGCGCTTCTTTACGGGATCAGCGGCGCGCTCGCCGCAGCAGCCGCTGGGACCATTCCATACCGAACACAGCGTTTATGGGAGGAATCCGGAGTCGGGCCTGCGCGTCACCTGGTTCGGCCATTCATCATCCCTCGTGGAACTGGATGGAGTCCGCATTCTGATTGATCCGGTGTGGGATTTGCGCGCCGCGCCTACGCAGTGGGCAGGGCCAAAGCGGTTTTTCCCGCCGACGCTGGCGCTTGAGGATTTGCCGCCCATCGACGTTGTGCTCATCTCCCACGATCACTTCGATCATCTGGGCGAAGGAACGGTCCGGCATTTGGCGCGGATGCAGTTGGGGGGTGCAGAAGTCATGCGGCGCGCGCGCTGGATTACGCCGCTGGGCGTGGGCGCAATCCTGGCGCGCTTTGGCGTGGTTCGCTCCCAGGTCACGGAATTGGACTGGACCGGGCAGGCAAGTATGGGCGCTGTGACCATCACGGCTTTGCCGGCGCGCCACTTTTCCGGGCGCAGCCTGTTCAATCGGTTTGAGACGCTGTGGGCGTCGTTCGCGCTGGCTGGTCCGCAGCATCGCGTCTACTACGGGGCTGACTCCGGGGAGTGGGATGGCTTTGGTGAGATTGACGAGGCGTTTGGGCCGTTCGACCTGACCATGCTCGAGATCGGCGCGTCCGATCCGCTCTGGATCGACATCCACATGGGACCGGAAGGCGCCGTGCGCAGCTTCCGCTCGCTGGGCGGCCACGGGTTGCTGATGCCGATTCACTGGGGGCTATTCGATCTCGCTCTGCATCCATGGCAGCAGCCGATCGAGACGATCAGCGCGGTTGAGGGTCTCAAGCTGTGGTCGCCTTCGCCGGGAGTGCCCAGCGAGGTCGTGCGCAGCGAAGAGATTCGCTCGGACTGGTGGCGTTGAGTCTTCTCCAGAGATGAACGCGCGAGGATCAATCCGCCTTGGTCTCCATGCGGCACGGGGTCCGGGAGGCCCGAGCGCCGTGTCCCGATCTTAGAAACCCGCTATACTCAGGATTGCTATGGCAACCGAAAAAACCTTCTACCTTGAGACCTTCGGCTGCCAGATGAACGCCCATGACTCCGAGAAGGTGATTGGCACACTCCGGCACGAGGGCTACCGGCAGGTGGAATCCGAAGAGGATGCAGGCCTGATCCTCTACAACACCTGCTCGATTCGCGACAAAGCCGAGCAAAAGGTCTTCAACCGCCTGAACGACTACAAAAAACTGCACAAAGCCGGGAAGCGCTTTGGCGTGCTGGGGTGTGTGGCGCAGCAGGAGGGGGAGAAGATCTTCGAGCGGGCGCCGTATGTGTCGCTGGTCTCGGGGTCGGCCTCGTATCGCAAGCTGCCGGAGATGCTGGCGCGCCTGGAAGCGGGCGAGACGCGGATCACCGGCCTGGACGACCGCCAGACAGACGAGACCTTCGAGACCGAGTTCACGGCCAGACAGAATCCCTATCGCGGCTACATCACCATCATCGAAGGCTGCGACAAGTTCTGCGCTTACTGCGTGGTGCCCTACACCAGGGGCAAGGAGCGCAGCCGGACTTCGGCGTCGGTGCTGGAGGAGGCGCGGCGAATCGCCGATCTGGGTTACACGGAGATTCAGCTGCTCGGTCAGAACGTGAACAGCTACCGCGATCCCGAGGGGAAGTTGAGGTTCTCCGAACTCCTGGCGGCAGTTGGGCAGGTGGCGGGGATCAGGCGGGTGCGGTTTACCACCAGCCATCCACGCGACTTTACCCGCGATATCGTGGAGGTCATCGACGCCTATCCGACGCTTTGCGACCATGTACACCTGCCGGTGCAGTCGGGCTCGGCGCGGGTTCTGAATCAAATGGCGAGGGAGTACACGCCCGAGTGGTACCTGGAGCGGATCGCGTGGATCAAGGCGGCGCGGCGGTCGATCTCGATTTCAACGGACATTATTGTAGGTTTTCCGGGCGAAACGGCAGAGGATTTCATCCAGACGATGGACCTTCTGGCCAAGGTGGAATACGATTGCGTTTTCGGATTCAAGTACTCGGGAAGGCCGAACACGCCGGCGTTGACCATGATCGATTCGATTCCGGATGCGGAAAAGGCACAACGGCTTCAAGTTTTGCTTGATAGGCAGCGTGAGATTCAACGCGTCAATTATACCAAGCATTTAGGGCAAGTCATGGAAGTGATGGTTGAGGGAGTAAATCCGGCTCGCGGGCAGGTTACCGGACGCAGCAGCCAGAACAAGCCGGTGAACTTTACCTGCGCCCAGCTGATCGCCCCGGCTCCGGGAAGCTACGTGCAGGTGAGGATTACCGCAACACATCCGAACAGCCTGGTGGGGGAAGCCGTCTAAGAACGCGTCCAGGAGCCAGGTTCGAAGAAGGCCGGTTGGGGTTCGTGGCTTCCCAGCCATTCGCAAAAAAACGCGAATGGGTGGGGCACAGAGCGTTTGTAGCGGATTGACGGTGGGCAGATTCCGTTTTTTTGGACAGGTTTTAAGAGTAGGAAGGGCAGGAAAGAGGGAATCCATGGATATCGAGGTGAGGATACGCGGCCTGATGATGGACCCATCCACCAACATGCCCATCGTGGTGCTCAAAGATGTGGGCTCGGAGACGGTGATGCCGATCTGGGTAGGGATCTTCGAGGCCAACGCTATCGCCATCGAAATTGAGAAGATGGCCGCGCCGCGACCGATGACCCACGACCTGGCAAGAAATATCATCCATAACTTGAATGCTGAGCTGGAACGGGTTGTTATTACAGAACTTAGGGACGATACATTCCTCGCCGTCCTGTGGCTGAAACAAGGGGGAGAGGCGGTGACCGTCGACGCCCGGCCCTCGGATGCGATCGCCCTGGCGCTGCGGGCGGACTGCCCGATTTATGTCTCGGAGCATGTGCTGCAGTCCGCCAAGCTGAACACTTCCGGTCCGCCCGAGGGACCGACCGCTGAGCAGTTGCGCGGCTGGCTGGAGGGGTTGAACGACGAAGATCTAGGGCGCTACAAGATGTAGTGAGCTCACCGGGAGATGCGTTTCCATGGGTACCTGCGATCAGTCGAGACGCACGTTGCTCAGAGTGCTTCCTGTTCTAGCTTGCCCATCAGTCTTGCGTGCCGGCACAGGCGCGCAAGCCACTGCGGAAGAACGATTTGCGGCCATCGAGAGGGGACTTGGGGGCCGCCTGGGGGTAGCCGCGCTGGATACCGGAACCGGCCGAAGGCTCGTCTACCGTGGTTCGGACCTCTTTCCCATGTGCAGTACGTTCAAGTTCCTGCTCGCGGCCTGCGTTCTGCGCCGGGTGGACGGCATGACGGAAGACCTGCACAGGCTTATCTCTTACACAGAAATGGACTTACTTGGACATGCTCCGGTGACTCGGGCGCATGTGAAGGAGGGCGCATTGCCGGTGGGAGAGCTTTGCGCCGCGGCAGTGGAAGTAAGTGACAATACGGCGGCGAACCTGCTGCTGGCCTCGGTTGAGGGACCGGCGGGGCTCACCGCGTTTATCCGCTCGCTGGGCAATGACGTCACGCGCCTGGATCGAAATGAGCCCGATTTGAACAGCAACCTGCCGGGAGATCCCAGGGACACAACCAGCCCAGCAGCCATGCTGGATTCGATGGAGAAGCTGTTGACAGGCAACGCGTTATCCCAAGCTAGCCGGAGCCAGCTGAACGCCTGGCTGGAGCAGAGCACGACCGGAGCGGATCGGCTACGGGCAGGATTTCCGCCGGGCTGGCGCGCGGGCGACAAGACAGGAACGGGAGAGCATGGAGCCGTGGGCGACTTGGGGATTTTCTGGCCGACGGGGAAAAGGCCCATTCTCGTTGCAGCATATATGATCGAGGGAAATGCTTCCGCGGAGCAAAGGGAGGCGGCTATTGCCGCAGTTGGAAGGGTAGTGGCGGAATCGCTGTAGTTTGGTTAGTTGGCGAGGTGTAGTTTACAGAATATCCGTTATCAGACATAATATCCGGTTCCTGAACCGGACCTTTCTTCGCAGAAGCTGCCCTTCCTCTTCATGCAAGCCCTTTAGAATGGTGCACTGAGCCTTCGGGCGACGCAAGGAGAGTGGGAGTGGAGACAACAAGACGACACTTTGTGAAACTGGCTGCGGGAGCTGTGGCTGCCCCCAAGTCCCTACCGCTCAGGATCGCGAAAGCCGACTCCGTCGCAACAACAAACGGGCTGAACCTGGAGTATTCGTCCAAATTTTTCCATGTCCAACTGGCGCAAGACCAACCGAGCTTTGTTGCTTTCTCGGTTGATTCGCTGGGGCAGAACAAGCTCGACGGGAACGTGATGCTTCCTTTGCCTGCTCCAGGGCTGCACTATCACGTCACTCGGGCTGGCGACACGGTGGAATACCGGCTGAACCCCTCGGACCAGAAGCCAGCGTGGAGTTTTACCTTCAGCGAGACGGGGGTGGTGATCCGCGCGGCGACTACCGCCAACCACCCGGCCGAGCCGGTGGTGCTGGGCTTCGATCCCAGTACCACGCACTCCACGCTGCTGGGCATGGTGACGGACGAGGGAATGATCCGGCTGCCCGCCGTGCTGCATTTCCCGGCGCACGGGAGTTTCCGGATTACCAGCGCCGCAAAGGACGCCGTGGTGGGGTACGACGCATCGCGGGATCATGGGGATAACTTCGTGCGCGTGACCCTGCCGCCGGCGACGTGGACCTGGCACGGAGAGATTGAATACCGGCTCGAGGTGACGGCGATCTATCCGGACGGGCCCGGCATCGACGTGGACCCGCGCTACGACGGCTACCGGCGGGACTTTCTGAGCATTTTTCAACTGAATCCCCGGCGACGGGCGCTGGCCAATAACTCCGCCAGCGATGCGACGCCGATCACGGTGTTTGAATACTCCATGATGGCCGAGCGCATGCCGCCGCTCGCCAAGGGGCTGACGGCGATGGACTTGGTGCGGCAGACGCTGGAGCGGTATATCGGCGGGATGACCGGCTATGGAATGACCGGATACCTGCTGCCGCCGCGGGTGGCCTGGGATTTTCTGGACGTTTACCCTTCCCTGGTGATGGCCACGGCGGACTATTTGCGCGCAACGAGCGACAAGGCCTGGATTAGGCGCAACTACACCATGGTCAAGTCCTGGGCAGACAAGATGATTGAATTCGACCGGGATGGCGACGGGCTGATGGAATATGCCCTGAGCGGGAATTCGGGCTCATGGCCGGTGGAGCTCTCGGTGCGTCCGTCGAACTGGTGGGACACGATCGGCTTTGGCCACCAGGACGCCTATGCGAATGCCCTGGCTTACCCGGCTTATCAAGGGATGGCCGCGCTGGCCTCCGCCGCGGAGCGCGAGGGCGATGCCGAATTCTACCGGGGGCGTGCGGAAAAGCTGAAGGCGATCTACTGGAGCACGTTTTACAACCCGGAGACAGGCGTGCTGGCGGGATGGAAGAGCGCCGACGGCAAGCTGCACGACTACTACTTTCTCTTTGTCAATGGGATGGCCGTGACCTACGGCCTGTTGACCCCCGAGCAAGGCAACCGCATCTGGGACAAGCTGTTGGCCAAGATGCGCGCGGTGGGCTACGACCGCTTCGATCTTGGACTGCCGGGCAACCTGATCCCGATCCGGCGCGAGGACTATGTGGATCTGAACCCGCGCTATGGCGGTCCGAAGAAGGAGGACGGCTCGGATGGCTTTCAGACTTTTGAAAATGGCGGCGCCTCCGCCTGCTATGCCTACTACACGATTCAAGCGCTGCAGCTGCTGGGACGGGACAAGGAGGCGGACGCGATCCTGTTTCCAATTTTGAAGAGCTTCAAGGACGGCGGCTTCCAGGGGCGCGGGCCGAATGGCGAAACCTACGACTGGACGGACTGGAAGGGCAATCCGAACGGGTATGAGGGGCTGCTGGTGGACAACTACCTTACACTGCTAGCGGCAGCGCCGGGGGCGGCGAGACGGGGTTGAGGGCGTGGAGTGTCTGCAGGTCTTTTTGACTCGCCAGACTCAGGGCGGCGCAGTTGCATGCTCCGCGGGGCTCGGCCCTCATTTGCCGATTGCGTCGGGCAGGCCGCGATAGTAGCGAAAGCCTTCCACCGGCTTCCCTTCCCGGGTGCGGATGGTCTTGCGAACCAGCTCCCTCATGGCTTTCATCTCCTCTTCGCCGGGGTTGGGGTTGTAGTTCTTCCAGCCCGGGCCGTTCTGGCTGGTGTAGTGCGATCCGGCGTTGACGCGCTGCTCGACAAAGTCGCTGATGTCGACCCAGAGATTTTCGTCCTGAAAATCGTAGTCGTTATAGAACATGTATTCGGGAATGGTGAACTCTTTGAGGCCCTGTTGGGTGATCTGGCCTTCAAAAAGCAAACGCCACATGGCCGCGCGTGCCGCATCCGCCGCCAGGTAGGCCGCGGCGCGATGGTCCGCCTTGTGCCAGCGCTGATAGACCTTACCGGGGTCCCAGGCGACGAGGACATCGGGGCGGAGCTTGCGAATCCAGTACACGAGGTTTTCCACGACGGCCTTGCGGTCCTCAAACTCCAGCATGCCGTCGTCGTAGCCCAGGTTGATGTAATGGTCCGCGGGAATGCCCAGATCCTTGAGCGCGGCCAGTTCTTCCTGACGCCGGATCTCGCCCAGCTGGAGGCGGGAGAGATTGGGGTCCTGTGTGCCGACGTTTCCGGTGGTCAGCGTCAGGATGTAGACCTGGTTGCCGTGAGCCTGGAGCATGGCCAGCGTGCCGTGGGAAAGTGCGTCATCGTCGGCATGGGCGCCAATGAAGAGGATGGTCTTGCCTGTCCACTTTTCTACGGGGGCGTCCGGCTTCTGGGCTGGGGTCTGTGCTGCTGCCGGAGCGACCGCTATGCAGAGAACCGCAAGAGCAAGAAGAGCATTCCGCATCGTTTTCATGTCTACCCCGATCTGAGAATCAGTTGCCGGTAGCACTATACTATGCGGCGGTGATTCCGATCGAAGGGGGAGATGGCTCCTGCGAAGAAATGCCCCTCGGGGGGTAAAGTGGCTGCGGAAAAAGCCATGTTTCCAGAGAATGCACCCGGAGAGAATACCGCAGGGTCTGAAGCTCGCGTTGACTGGATTGGCGTAGTGCCGGGGATAAATCCCCGGCCTACCGCCCGAACGAGTTTTTCCGCGGCCTCTAAAGCGCTGGCTTTTCTTAGCCTCTTGTGGCTCGGCGCCCAGGGGGCACCCGGCCGTGCCCTTTCAAAGCCTGATGAATGCCTTCGATTCTAGTTGCGGATGGCGGCCAGAAGCGACTCGATTTCGGCTTTTTCCTCGGCGGTGACGGGGAGCAAGGGGGCGCGGGCGCGGCCACCGTAGTAGCCGTTGAAGTCGCAGGCGTGCTTGATGCCGCTGATGCCGAGTTCGCCGGTGATGCGCTGGCCGGGACGGGCGATGCGCTGCTGTTTCTCCGCGGCGAGCTTCAGGTCGTGATCCTTCCAGGCGAGGTAGACCTCCTGGCAGGCCTGCGGGGCGCAGGCGGCGAAACCCAGGACGGCTCCGGATGCTCCCGCTTCAAGAGCTTCGAGCAGGATCGAGGTCGAGCCGGTGAGCACCTGGAATCCGACTTCCTTTGCGCGCGTCTTGATGGGAGCGGCGGGCGGCGCGGTGGCCACGGCTGCGCCGCCGGCCAGGTCGCCGGCAGAGACGAACGTGCTGCCGCCTGCCTCGGGCTTTGCGGTCATCATGCGGGCGGTTACGGCCTCGAAGATTGGGGTCACAGTCTCTGTGCGGCGCGGGGCGTTGCGCGTGGCCTCAACACTGGCCACGATGCGCGGAAGGCTGCCGCTGGAGTCTTTGATGCCGATGATGTTGGGGTGCTGCGCTAGCTCGGCGATTAGAGGGATGGGAATGTCGTAGGGGGCGCAGCGGGGGATGTTGTAGAGCAGAACGGGCAAAGGCGAGCGATCGGCCACGCTGCGGAAGTAATGGAGCACGGCGGCCGGGGACATCTGGCTGGCGTAGTAGGTGGGGGTGCGGACCAAGACGGCGTCGTAACAGAACTGGGCGGCGGCCTCTGCCAGCTCCACCGTGGTCTTGACACTCTCGCGCCCGACGCCGGCGATGAGGACTTTATCCGGCGCGGCGGCTTCGGCGGCTACGCGCAGAACGTCGCGCGATTCGGCCTCGTCCAGCGCGACGGCCTCGCCGGTTGAGCCGAGCAGGAGGATTCCGGAGAGCAGAGTGCGCGAGTAGCGCGCGACGTTGGCTTCGAGCTTGCGAAAGTAGATGCGCTCGTCCGGGTAGAACGGCGTGGGAACGGCGGCGAGAATGCCCTCAATCAGCATGGTCCCATTGTAGAGGCGCGAACCGCGTTCATGCGTTGGTCTCCGCATGCAGTTGTTGTAGCGCGTAGACGGTGATGCGCTGCAACTGCATGGCGGCGATGCCCTCAGCAGCGGCCTGGGCTGCGGCGATGGTGGTGATGGTGGGGATTCGCGCGAGAACGGAGGCGCGGCGAATGGCTTTCTCGTCGAAGAAAGTGTCCTGGCCGCGCGGGGTGTTGACGATGAGCTGAATGCGGTCGCCCTTGATGAGATCGACGACGTTGGGGCGGCCCTCTTTGACCTTGAAGACCCGCTCGACGCTGAGGCCAATTCTCTCAAGCGCGTTGGCCGTGCCCTCGGTGGCGACGATCTTGAAGCCCAGGTGGACGTAGCGCCGGGCCAGTTCCATGGCTGCTTCCTTGTCGTGGTCGTTGACGCTGAAGAAGACCGTGCCGCTGGTCGGAAGCACCTGGCCGGCGGAGAGCTGCGCCTTGGCGAATGCCTCGCCGAAGGTGGCTGCCACACCCATCACCTCGCCGGTGGAGCGCATTTCGGGGCCGAGCACCGTATCCACGCCGGCAAACTTGTTCCAGGGGAAGACGGGCGACTTGACATAGTAGAAGGCGCCGGTTTCGAGGTCCTTGCCCGCGGCTAGCTGCCTGGGAAGCAGTTCGCGGAGCTTGCGGCCGGTCATGAGGCGCGCGGCAACCTTTGCCAGCGGGATGCCGGTGGCTTTGGAAACGTAGGGCACAGTGCGGGATGCGCGCGGGTTGACCTCGATGACGTAGACGTGGTCCTGTCCTTCGGCGTCGCGCTGAATGGCGAACTGGATGTTGACCAGGCCCACGACCTTGAGCGCCATGGCCAACTTGCGCGTGTAGGTGCGGAGGACTTCGAGTGTCTCCGGGCGGATGTTGACGGCGGGCAGGACGCAGGAGGAGTCGCCGGAGTGGATGCCGGCTTCCTCGATGTGCTGCATGATGCCGGCGATGACCACGTCTTCGGAATCGCAGAGGGCGTCGACATCGACTTCGGTGGCGTCCATGAGGAAGTGATCGACGAGGACAGGGCGCTCCTGCGAATACTCGACGGCCTGCTTCATGTATTGCGCGACCGCTTCGCCGTCGTAGCAGATGACCATGGCGCGTCCGCCGAGAACGTAGCTGGGACGAACGAGGACCGGGTAGCCGATGCGCTCGCCGATGGCCAGTGCTTCTTCCACGCTGGTGGCCGTGCCGCCGCGGGGCTGGGGAATCTGGAGCTCTTCGAGGAGCTTTCCGAAGCGCTTGCGGTCTTCGGCGAGGTCGATGGACTCGGGCGACGTGCCGATGATGGGCACGCCGGCGGCGCGCAGGCGCTGGGCGAGGTTGAGCGGGGTCTGGCCGCCGAACTGGACAATCATGCCAATGGGCGCGCCGGACTGGGCTTCGTGGTTGTAGACGGCGAGAACGTCTTCAAGGGTGAGCGGCTCGAAGTAGAGGCGGTCGCTGGTGTCGTAGTCGGTGGAGACGGTCTCAGGGTTGCAGTTGACCATGATGGTTTCGTAGCCGTCGTCTTTGAGCGCGAAGGCAGCGTGGCAGCAGCAGTAATCGAACTCGATGCCCTGACCGATGCGGTTGGGGCCGGAGCCGAGGATGATAATTTTTGGGGTCTGGGTGGGCGCGGCCTCGTCCTCTTCGTCGTAGGTGGAGTAGAGATAAGGCGTCATGGACTCGAACTCGGCGGCGCAGGTGTCCACCAGCTTGAAGACGGGGCGGATTCCCTTCCCTTCGCGCAGTTCCCTCACCTGCTGTGTGCCGGCGTGGCCTTCGAGCTTCCACTCGGCAGCGATGCGCTCGTCGCTCAAGCCGAGCCGCTTGAGGCGGCGGAGGTGGTCTTCGGTGATGGTCTCGGGCGATGTTGCGGCGATTTTGCCCTGTTCGAGGGTGATCTCACGAATCTGATGCAGGAACCAGGGGTCCATGCTGGTGAGGCGCGCCACTTCGCGCACGCTCATGCCGCGCTCGAAGGCGAAGCGGATGTAGCCGAGGCGCTCGGGCTGCGGGGTGACGAGGCGCTGGGTGAGGCGGCGCGGCTCGAGGTTGATTTCTGCGCCGGTCTTCTTGCCGGTTTCGAGGGCGCGCCAGGCCTTCATCAGCGCTTCCTTGAAGGTGCGGCCGATGGCCATCACCTCGCCGACCGACTTCATCTGCGGGCCCAGCGTGTCGTCGGAGCCGGGGAATTTCTCGAACTGCCACTTGGGAATTTTGACGACCACGTAATCGATGGTGGGCTCGAAACAGGCCGGCGTCTTGCGGGTGATGTCGTTGGGGATCTCGTCGAGCGTGTAGCCGACGGCGAGCTTGGCGGCGATCTTGGCGATGGGAAAGCCGGTGGCCTTGGAGGCAAGTGCCGAAGAGCGCGAGACGCGCGGGTTCATCTCGATGACGGTCATGCGGCCGTCCTGCGGGTTGACGGCAAACTGAACGTTGGACCCTCCGGTCTCGACGCCGATTTCGCGCATGACGGCGATGGCCGCGTCGCGCATCTTCTGGTACTCGCGGTCGGTGAGCGTCTGCGCCGGCGCCACGGTGATGGAGTCGCCGGTGTGTACGCCCATGGGGTCGAAATTTTCAATGGAGCAGATAATGATGACGTTGTCGGCGAGGTCGCGCATCACCTCCAACTCGTACTCCTTCCAGCCGAGCACACTCTCTTCGATGAGGCACTCGTGGACGGGAGAAAGATCGAGACCGCGAGCGAGGATTTCCAATAGCTCCTCGCGGTTATAGGCAATGCCGCCGCCGGTACCGCCCAGCGTGAAGCTGGGGCGGATGAGGACCGGAAAGCCGAGTTTGCCGGCGTAATCGAGGCCGTCGCGCAGGTTGTTGACGAGGGCGGATTTTGAGACTTCGAGTCCGATGCGAAGCATGGCGTCTTTAAAGAGGAGACGGTCTTCGGCCTTCTTGATGGCTTCGAGCTTGGCGCCGATCAGCTCGACGTTATAGCGGTCGAGGATGCCGGCGTCGGCCAGGTCGACCGCGAGATTGAGGGCGGTCTGGCCGCCGACTGTGGGCAGCAGCGCAAAGATGCCGGAGCCGGGTTTGTCTGTCAGCATCTGCGACTCGATGCGGATGATTTCTTCGACGTATTCGCGGGTGAGCGGCTCGATGTAGGTGCGGTCGGCGAGGTCTGGATCGGTCATGATGGTGGCCGGGTTGGAGTTCACCAGCACCACCTCGTAGCCCTCCTGCTTGAGGGCCTTGCAGGCCTGCGTGCCGGAGTAGTCAAACTCGGCGGATTGGCCGATGACGATCGGGCCGGAGCCGATCACCAGGATCTTTTGTATGTCATTTCTGCGTGGCATGGTTCTTTGCTCTTTGCTTTCGAGGCCTGCTGCTGAGTTCAGTTGAAGAGTGCCTTAGGGAGCTTCAAATCGTTAAGCGTCTTGATCGCCGGGGGCTTGTGTCCCCAGCTTCTCGCAAATTCCTCGTTGTCTTGATCCAGCTTCGGCTTCGGGATTGCTTTTTCGCCGAGGTCGATGAATTGAAATGGAATCGCTGCTCGGAATGAGCCGCCCTTTTTCAGAATCCATCTTTCATGCATGCCCCATGGCTTGCCGTCGTCAGTCGGAATCTGAAAATTAGTGGCATCCAATGCAGTCAGTCGTCCGCCCTTATCGAAGCAAAAGAAACTCCTGCCAAATCCACCAACATCCAGTGCCGCGTGCCAGATTTCTACTAGAGTTCCTGCGGAATTCTTCCAAACTTCAGCGGTGTCGACAAGGTCCATCCCGATGTCGTCGTATGCCTTCGGAAGGTCGTCAACCAGTTCCCAGGTTCCGGCGTTGTTGTTGGAGAATGCAAACCGAATTGCAGCCTCGTCGAGTTTCACGCCACAAACCTGGCCGAAACCTGCAGCCGCGTTATTCATGGAGTGAACTCGCAAACCTGCGATATAGGAATCGAGGGGGCTCCCTTGTAAAGCCGGAGCGTTTGAATTCTGGCTGAAGGAAAAAGAACTCCCTAGCCCTGCAAACAAAATCAGGACTGAGAGGGTTCTCCTCATCCCTTCCACTCCTCCATCATCTTGCGGAAGTCGTGGAAGAGATAGTGGGAGTCGTGGGGGCCGGGGGCGGCTTCGGGGTGGTACTGCACACTGAACAAAGGCAGCGTCTTGTGGCGCAGGCCTTCGAGGGTTTGGTCGTTGAGGTCGACGTGGGTCAGCTCGACTTCGTTGGCGTTGATGGAATCCGGATCGACGG
>Ga0302319_10002075_pt1 | contig 43879 bp, 24 predicted proteins | sample Bog_T0_2_FD_203319 | JGI IMG/M metagenome (GOLD analysis project Ga0302319, IMG submission 203319) | Peat permafrost microbial communities from Stordalen Mire near Abisko, Sweden - Bog_T0_2 | ecosystem: Environmental > Terrestrial > Soil > Wetlands > Peat | place: Sweden: Abisko, Stordalen Mire...
AGGTCGAGAGCTTGATCGGTCGTCAGATCGATGGGTTAGTGATTGCTCCGATAGGAGGCCTCAGAAGCAACTTCGCCGATATCATTCCAGAGGGCCTGAATGTCGTCACGTTTGATCAACCGCTTCATAATAAGTTATTTGATTCCGTAATGATTGACAATCGACGCAGTTCTAAGAATGCAGTCCAACACCTAATAGGTCATGGTTATCAAAAAATTGTAGCTCTTGGCACCCACCCGCATCGATTTACTTCTTCGCAACGAATCGCCGGCTATCGAGAAGCAATGAAAGCCGCTGAACTAGAGTTACGAACTGGCATCGTTGAGCAAGAAGGACTCATGACATCTGATTGGATTGCGGAGCAGGTGTTCGATCTTCATGATGCAGATGCGGTCATCTGCATGAACTGGGTTTGCACCATGCTGGTACTTCGCGGATTGCGCAAGCTCGGCAAGCGCGTATTAGAAGATATCGCGCTTCTGTCGTTTGATGACTTTGACCTAGCTGACATGATGACACCTACTATTTCGGCAGTACGCCAACCTACCGAGGCGTTCGGATATGAAGCGGCGCGTCTGCTTTTTGAACGCATAAGGCGCGACTTTACGGGAAAGCCGCGCTCCATTCTTTTGCCAACCAAGCTCATCCTGCGCGAATCTTGCGGTTGTGTACCCCTGGTATAACGAATCGAACAGGTCTAAATCGCGCTAGTGCCTAGGTTCACCTTCACTCTCTTGAATCACTGCATCTGCAGGACGCTCGCAGGAAGAGTTCAGTTGGGGATACCCAAGACACGCTTTGGTCCGAGCTTTCACTGTTCAGCTGCTCGAAGATGAGTCGGCCGGCGTCGTTGGCACACCCTTCAGCTTGCTGCCCGACTGCGGAGATGTCACCCGCGCGAAGTTCGTGTCTCGTTCCAAAGTCAAATCTACAAAATGCTGTCTCTATGCAGCGTCCGTTGATTGTGAACAACAGGTACGGTTCTTTTTGCCTGAACAGCGTCGCTGGAAAAAGGAAGCGGCAGGCTAAATGTTTTCGTTTGCGGTGTTATTACTTCTAGCGTGCGCGGCTGCATTGGCGTGAGTAGTGATTGCCCGGGCAGCACGCGGGACACGGGACCGAGGAGGGCCGGAGGTGGGTTGCCGGGCTTCCTGAACTATTGCACTTTGCGTCGATGATCGACGACGGCATCCTGCTGCTTCAGGATGGAGCGTTGATGGCGACCTGGCGTTATGCAGGTCCTGATCTCGGTTCCGTCACTCACGAAGAGATGGCTTCTCTTGGCGAACGGCTGAATTCCGTCCTGAAGCTCGGCACGGGATGGTTGGTGCATTGCAATGCGATTCGCTCGGAAGTAAGCGAATACGCGAGGCAGGGGGCCTTCCCGGACTCGGTAACGAGTTTGATCGACGATGAGTGCAGAGCGCAGTTCAAATCCTCGCCGCGGCCCGCAACGGCAGCAGTCTATTTTTCCGCTCCAAACCTCTCGCGAATTTGCTTGAACGGCAGTCTGCGCCGCGCCGACACACTTTGGCCACATCCAAGAGACGCTCCGTTGGGGGAAGTCGATGATGTAAGAGCATTTGGAATTCAAGAGCTTGTCACTCGCTAAACAACACCAGTGATGTGTCGCCAGGCGATTTCTCGCAAGGCCTTGACATGTACAAACAGATCATTTATGTTTCTGGGACAAAAAGACAACGTTGTCTTTTTGCCCTTGAAGGATCTGACCACCGCGGTGACTAAGGTGTCCTCAAGTGTCTACCCTCCAGTTCGGTCATTCATACGAAGTCACAGCGGAGGATCTCTTTGTTAGTCAATCGGTATGTCCTTCACAGCACCTTCGTAGGGGCGCTTGGTGGTTTTCTTTTCGGCTTTGATACGGCCGTCATCTCTGGTACCACGGCCAGCCTAACCTATGCTTATGGTCTTTCTGCAAATCAGCTCGGAATCACTGTTTCGATGGCCCTCTGTGGGACCGTGGTGGGGGCTCTATGGGCGGGCTCTCTAGGGCAACTGTGTGGCTCGCGCGAGATGCTCCGGCTGACAGCCATACTCTATCTGCTCTCAGCAATAGGATGCGCTTTCGCGCCGAATTGGTCCCTGCTACTCGCTGCGCGATTCTTGGGAGGACTTGGAATCGGTGGCTCTTCAGTGCTTGGGCCGGTATACATTGCTGAACTCGCACCTGCGAGACTCCGCGGTCGCCTTGTCGGCACCTTCCAGATCAACATCGTGCTTGGCATTCTTTTCGCATACTTGTCTAACTATGCTATCAGCACATTTAATCTGGGGCTTGCGGAATGGCGATGGCAGCTTGGCGTGGCAGCACTTCCAGCAGCCGTATTTTTTGCGATGCTCTTTGGCATACCTCGAAGCGCTCGCTGGCTCGCGACACAGGGCAGACTTGACGAGGCCCGAGGAGTGCTTGAGCTTATGGGCTCGCCTAACGCCTCTGCAGAGTTGGACCTAATTCGACAATCGCTACACATGGAGCGAAGCCAGCCCAATGAACCTCTGTTCGCTATCCGGAACGGGAGGTTGCGATACGGCAAACCCATTTTCCTGGCAATCGCAATTGGGGCCTTTAACCAACTCAGTGGAATTAATGCTATTCTCTATTACCTTAACAACATCTTTGCAGCTGCTGGATTCAGCCGTGTTTCAAGTAATTTGCAGGCGGTCGCAATCGGCGGAATGAACTTGCTTGCGACGCTTCTAGGTATGGCGTTGATTGACCGTGTGGGCCGTAAGCCGCTGCTATTGACGGGGGCAGTTGGAACCGCAATCTGCCTTAGCATGGTCTCCGTCATATTCTTTACCCGGCAACATCAAGCAATGTTGGTATGGACGCTAATGGCCTATATCGCCTTCTTCGCGGTATCACAGGGAGCGGTGATATGGGTCTACATTAGTGAGGTCTTTCCGACGCGAGTCCGCGGTAAGGGACAAAGCCTTGGCTCCGGAACACACTGGATCATGAACGCCATCGTGTCGGGCATTTTCCCGATCATCGCTGCACGCTCAGGCGCCTATCCATTCGTCTTTTTCTCTGTGATGATGTTGCTGCAGTTTGTTCTTGTTCTGCTTGTCTTCCCGGAGACCAAGCGGGCTTCTCTAGAAGAATTGCAGCACATGTTGAAGATCGAGTGAGAAGAACTTCACCCAAGCGTTCAGGCCTATTTAGATTAATCAGATCATATAAGTGGCACCCGATTGACTCCTCAGGCGCCGCTCAGGCCATTCGATGGCGGTAATCCGGGAAGCCAAGGCTCAGCCCTTGATGCCTTAGTTGGTGCAGCCATTCTGCAAGACAGGGAATGATTCTCGCACGATTGAAGGAAGCGATATTCTCTTATCAGTAACTAAAGATCAGTGAAATGAATAATCGGTTAGCACTTTCCGTCCTTGCGGCCTCGTTTTGCGGCCTGTTATTCGGTTATGATATCGGGGCAATCTCCAGTGCAACACTGGGGTTGAGGGTGCAATTCGTGCTTTCACCTCTTGCGCTCGGCGTCGCCATGTCATCCGCTCTTTTCGGGACCATTCTGGGTTCGATTTCCGCTGGATTCATAACCGATTCGATTGATCGGCGCAAGACGTTGCTTCTCTCCGCGTTTCTTTATTGCCTTGCGTCGTTTGGGGCTGCCTTTGCATTCTCCTTTATACAGTTTGCAGTCTTTCGTTTTGGTTGCGGTGTTGCAATCGGTCTCATCTCGGTGGCTGCACCTCTCTATCTCGCGGAGATTGCTCCGTCTCGTTGGCGGGGGCGCGTGGTAGGTAGTTTCCAATTAAATGTCAGTGTCGGTGTAGTGCTTGCTTTTGGTTTGGGCTTTGTATTCTCTCACCATCTTCCTCTCGGCTTGGCATGGCGATGGTCTTTTGCTACCGGCGCCGTCTTTGCGCTTTTGTGCGGGGCAGTTCTATTACGGGCCTCTCAAAGCCCACGCTGGCTTGTTCTCAAGGGGCGCTCCGCCGAGGCAGTTACAACTCTCAAAGCTTTAGGGTCGACCGATCCGATGGCCGATCAGGCCGGGCTTGCCGCGTCACTTGAAGAGTTCAGGGCTTCACGGCAGTCGACGTTGTTTTCGCGTCGGTACACGCGGCCCGTTCTCTTAGCTGCCAGCATTGCCATTTTTAATCAGCTTACAGGGGTCAACGTGCTTCTTTACTATATCCTCGATGTTTTTGCCGAACTCGGCTCGGGGCGTTTGAACGGGCGGAAAGACGCATTCTTAATGGCCGCATTTAGTCTTGTGGTGACCACAATCGCTGTAGGCATCATCGACAAGGTGGGTCGCAAACCCCTCCTGTTAGCCGGAGCGGCGGGCATGGGAGCCTGCCTCTTGGCACTGCCTGCGATTCGGTACATGGGCTGGCCCGCTGAGTCCGTAGTTATCATTTTGATGTGCTACAACGTGTTCTTTGGCTTTTCCCAGGGCGCAGTCGTCTGGGTCTATCTTAGCGAGTTATTTCCCCTGCCGGTGCGGGCCCGAGGTCAAAGCTTCGGTAGTTCCGTGCATTGGGTGGCCAACGCTATCATTGTCGCGTCTTTCCCTGCGATCGCAAGGAGCCTGGGCGCAAGAGCATTCGCGGGCCTGGCTGCTCTTATGGCCATACAGTTCTTCGTGATTTTATTCGTTTACCCAGAAACGAAGCGCAGCAGTTTGGAATCATTGGCTTCGAGCATCAGCAGTTAGCCGGTGACAAGAGATAATGGATAGACAAGCAGCCAGAAAGGGCGAAGATCAGAAAATGATAGCGAAAAAGGGTTCTATCACCTTGGTTGATGTAGCACGATTGGCTGGCGTATCGCTGAAGACAGCCTCGCGCGCCTTGAACGACTCTCCCGAGCTTCGTCCTGAGACCGGCGCCCGCGTGCGCGAAGCCATGGCAAAACTAGGCTACCAACCGAACGAATTGGCCCGGGGATTGAAGGCAAGGCGTTCAGCCGCAATCGCAATGATCGTGCCGAATTTGGCTGATCCATTCACTTCAGCGGCCGTTCAGGCCGTTCAGGAAATAGCTCGAGAAAATGGACACGCAGTGATTCTTGCCAGCTCTGGTGGAGATGTCGATCTCGAAGAATCGGAACTCAAGATAATGCTAAGACGACAGATCGATGGCGTTGTCCTGATGGCGGCAAGCAGCGGCAAGAGCAACCTCAAGCTGCTGCTGGCAAAGAACGTGCCCATTGTTGTTTTTGACGAGCCACTTCGAGGCGGAGAAGTGGACAACATCACCGTGACCAACCGCAAGTCGGCTCGTGAAGCTACTGAGCATTTACTCGCGCACGGCTATAGGCGGATTCTTGCCGTCGGTGCTCGTCCCCATTTGTACACCTGCTCCGAACGGCTCGCAGGGTATCGATCTGCAGTGAGGGGCGCGGGATTAGAACCGGTTGAATTGTTGGTCCAGCATGAGAGCGACCTGACTCCAGAACTTCTTTCGCCATTCCTTTCTGGTCCTAACCGTGTCGATGCCATTTTTACCCTCAACTGGGTATGCACCATGCTTGTTTTACGCGGGCTCAATGCCAAAAAGAAGAAAATATTGACAGATTTTCCTCTCGTTTCGTTCGACGATTTTGAGCTTGCCGAAATGATTCCACCGGGGTTAACTGTGGTGCGCCAGCCAGCGCATGAACTGGGACACCAAGCAGCGAAGGCTCTATTCGAGCGAATGTCGGGGACTCGAAAGCAACCACCACGGAAGATCGTCCTCAGTACTGAGTTCATCGTTCGCGGATCCTGCGGATGCAAGCCAAAGGTTTCCGGATAGTGCGAATCTTGTTCAGCACAGTTCCTTGTCTGGTAGAAGGAGACATATGAGGCTGATCGGCTCGTCAAGCATGTGGACATGGGGCCGCTTTGACTATCTGGTGCCGGCTGATGTCTCTCAGTGACTTCTCTCTGCCTAGTCAACTAGCAGCAGACTTCAAGCCAGTTCTCGAAATTGGCAAATAACGCAGGTGAACACCGGAAAAACCAATTTACGAATTCCGGGTGCCCACCAGGGGCTCAATCTGGGGATCTTGAATCCTCGGTTCGTCGACAGCCGGAGCCAAAATCCCAGAGCAACCTCAGATTATCATTAACCACAACTGTAGTATTAGGCTCGGAACGATGCTGCTGTGGCCGGGGGGCACGCCCGAAGCATGGACTGATTGAGCCTTGATTCGTTCAATTCAGCGGATCAAATTTAAAACGACCGCACTTCATGGAGTCAACATTCTATGTTTCCTATGACAGCGTTGTCACTGGCTAAGTTATCGTGTACACTTGCTCTCGATCTCAACGTAGGCGGTGAGGACGCTCATCAATCGGTCAGCTAGATTCCTTGTCGCCTTTCTGTCTGAAGCCGCTGAGGTAATAAGTGCTCATTGCTTATAGTTGGCAACAGCCTAGAGAAAAGAGAGACGAATGAATCGGCGGCAATTCACGGTGGGAACCTTGGCAGTTTTGGCTGGCATGGTCAATGAAACGAGTGCTCCTAATGCATTCGGCGAGTCCGGTCCAGCCAACGAAAAAGCAGACGAAAAATACGTGCGCCGCTCGGCCCTTCCGAATGGGCGTCCCCAGGAGAACCAGCGGGCTTTTGTCAGTGCCGCAGTGGAAGATGCCATCGTGGATGTCAGGCGGAAGATACGAAATCCACAACTCGCGTTGCTTTTTGAGAATTGCTATCCCAATACGCTGGACACCACTGTGCAGGTTTCGGAGCGCGACGGGAAGCCGGATACGTTCATTATTACCGGCGACATTCCCGCGATGTGGCTAAGAGATTCCACGGCTCAGGTAATGCCGTATGTGAATCTTGTACGAAAAGACGAGAAGCTTCAGATGCTTTTTAAGGGGCTGATTCACAGGCAGGCTGACTGTATCCTCTTGGACTCCTATGCCAACGCATTTTACGCAACCAATAGGACGGGGGGCTTTGCCACGGACCTGACCGAGATGCGCCCAGGCGTACACGAGCGCAAATGGGAGATCGATTCGCTCTGCTATCCCATTCGCCTTGCCTATCAATACTGGCGAACCACCGGAGACTCAGAACCGCTGGACGAGAACTGGCATAAGGCTGCGCGGCGTATCGTAGCCACTTTCCACGAACAGCAGCGCCTCAAGAGTGATGGCCCTTATCGTTTCCAGCGACTGACCACGATGTTCTACGATAATGCGCCCAATCGGGGCCTCGGCAATCCGACGCGAAAAATCGGCCTGCTGCACTCAGCTTTTCGGCCATCGGATGATGCCTGTTTGTTTCCGTTTCTGATTCCCTCGAACATCTTTGCCGCCGCTTCTCTCCGCCAGTTGCAACAGCTTTCGGTTGCCGTATTTAAGGATCAGGATCTGGCGGACGATGCCGCGCGGTTGGCCGACCAGCTTGACACCGCGATCGAGAAGTACGCCATCGTGAATCATGCCGTGCACGGCAGGATTTACGCGTTTGAGATCGACGGCTTCGGCAATTCTCTGATGATGGATGACGCCAACGCGCCAAGCCTGCTCTCGCTTCCCTATCTGGGCTGTTGCGAAATCGAAGACGCTTTGTATCAGCGCACGCGTGGGTTTGCCGTCAGCAATGACAATCCTTACTTTTTCCATGGCGTTGCCGAGGGCATTGGGGGCCCGCACGTCGGTCCAGGCATGATCTGGCCACTCTCCATTATCATGCGGGCTTTGACGAGTCGAGATTCGAACGAAATCTCGCACTGTTTGCAGATGCTTGTGGACACAAACGCGGGAACGGGCTTCATGCATGAATCTTTCGATGCCAATAATCCAGGCATTTACACGCGTCCTTGGTTTGCCTGGTGCAATTCTCTTTTTGGCGACCTTGTAGTCCGTGTCGCAGCGTCGCATCCGGAGATCTTGGAGAGAGTCTGAATTTGCAAGCCGGTTATCAAAAGTAGGGTGTTTTTTAAGCGCTTTCAAAGCAAGTCAGATACCATCGCGCCGGCTCTGTACCGGTGAGCACTGGCGATGATCGTTCTGAGAACGGAAATGTCAGTTCATGATTAACAAATCAATCAATACGAGCAGACGCAACTTTTTCAAAATTGCCGGTACTGGTTTGGTGATGTCCAATATACCAGAGATGGTGCTGCAAGCCCGCGCGGAACCTGCTTTGCGGGCCCCCTCAACTAAGATCTCAACGGGAACTGCGAGGAAAGGCGCGGTAAGGTTGGTAGATCTGGTCAATCCACTTCAAGGCGCCAACTCCAGTTCTCTGTTTTCCCGTGGCAACACGCTGCCCATCGCAGCCTTGCCGTTTGGGATGGCGCATTGGACCCTGCAGTCGAATGTCGAGCAGGAGCCGTGGTTTTTTCGTCCAGAAGACAACAGGATCGAGGGGTTGCGTTGTACGCATCAATTAAGTCCGTGGTTAGATGATTATGGTTTCGCGACATTCTTGCCTTTCGCGGGGGCGCCGTCAGCAGTTCCGGGGGCGCGAGCCTCGTCGTATCGTCCTGCCGACCTAAAGGTCAAACCGTATCTGGTTGAAGTAGCTCTACTGCGCTATGGCTGCAAGGCACAATTGGTACCCACGGAGCGGTGCGGGATTCTACGGATGATGTTCAACGAATCGGGCCCCGCAGGCCTAATGATTGATTTGCCTGGTGAGGACGCTGAATTTCATGCGGAGCCTGCCAGTGGAGTGGTGTCTGGACTGACGCGGGCTAGCGCAGGCGGGGTTCCCAAAGGGTTCGCAACGTATTACGAAGTGGAAATAGAAGCGAAGATAGCGGCATTTGAAGTCAAAGCAGAGCGGGGCAGGCGGGTGGGCGTGATACGCTTCGATGCCGAGTCCGGCCGCCCTGTGGATGTGCGCATTGGTCATTCCTTCGTCTCGCCTGAGCAGGCAAAACACAACCTGAAGGTAGAGTTGGGAAGCAAGAGTTTTGAAGAGGTCTGCACTGCAGCCGAGGAGATTTGGGAGAAGCGGCTTGGGCGGATTCAAGTAGAGGGCGGAACCGAGTCACAGCAACAGACTTTCTATTCCGCACTGTACCGGACCTCGCTTTTCCCACGGATGTGGCACGAGCCGGATGCGGCGGGACATCCGGTTCACTATAGCCCTTACAGCGGCAAGGTGATTCCCGGCGTCATGTATGCCGATCACGGCTATTGGGATGTATATAGGGCATGGTATCCGTTGATGTCGATCCTCGATCCGGAACGTCTGGGCGAGATTTTGCAGGCGTGGGTAAATGCCTCGAACGAAGGCGGCTGGCTGCCCCAATTCCCTTGTCCGGGCTATCGTGCCTGCATGACTGGCAGCCTGATCGACGCCACATTCGGAGACGCCGCGGCCAAGGGAATCGTTGGCTTCGATCTGCAAGGGGCTTATGCCGCACTAAAAAAGCATGCTACACAGCCCGGAGATCCAGATGCAGGCTATGGTCGTCGTGGCATCGAGCAATACCTGAAGCTGGGTTATGTGCCCTCAGACCAAGTGAGTCAGGCGGCGGTAGAGAGCCTGGATGCGGCATACGGCGATTTTTGCATTGCCCAGGCTGCGCGTGCCACAGGGAATGTTGGTGATGCTGCCATCTTCGAGGCCCGCTCGCAGAACTGGAGAAGAGTTTTCGATTCGACGACGCGGTTCATGCGCGGCAAGAAGGCGGATGGAAGTTGGGAGGAGCCATTCGATCCATTTGTATGGGGCAGTCCCTATGTTGAGGGTTCTGCGTGGCAGCATCGCTTCTCCGTGCCGCATGATCCGGAGGGTCTGATCGAAGCGATGGGGGGCAAGGAGAGTTTTGTCGGCTATCTAGACGAGATGCTGAAACTACCTCCTCGGTTTGAAGTGGGAGTCTATGGTCGTGAAATCCACGAGATGTCGGAGATGGCCGCGGTTGCCTTTGGTCAGTACGCGCACAGCAATCAACCTGTACATCACGTCCTCTATATGTATGCCGCCGCTGGACGGCCAGATCGCACCCAGTATTGGGTGCGTCGCGTGTTGAACACGCTGTACACGCCCAGCGCCTACACCGGAGATGAAGATACCGGTTCGATGGCGGCGTGGTATGTGCTCAGCGCGCTCGGTTTCTATCCACTCTGCCCCGGAAAAGCGAGTTACGTTCTCGGCGGTCCACTCTTTGATCGCTCCACGCTAAATCTTCCCGGTGGAAAGAAGACGATAATCGAAGCGGTCAACAACGGGCCTGAAAACTTCTATTGCGCCAAGCCTACAGTGAATGGCCAGCCGCATACCGATTGGAGCATCTCCCACGCCGTAATTACGAAGGGGAGCAAGTTGGTCTTTACCATGTCATCCCACGCGAAGCGATAAGCGAACATCATGTTTTCGCGGATATTGGGTAGAGTCTCGGCTACATGCCTTCTGCTCGGAGCCATCTCGCTCTGGAGCGTGCTGGCCCAGAACACTTCGGCCTAAAAAAGAGGCCGGTTGATTATGGAAACGGGCTGGCGGGAGCCGTACCGCTCGACGACCAGAAATTAATTGGGAACGCGCCGCCTCCGGGAGAGCAACTTGATTCAGGCTTCACATCGACAGGTGCGGAGTTTCCGCAAAGTTCAACTGACCTATATCCCATAAACCGGGCCCTGACAGGATTTGAGAAGTATCGCCGCAAGAACAAGCGGGAGCATTTCCTGGACAAGATGGGCGAGCTTGTTCACTGGTCGCATCTGCTGGCGCTGGTTGAGACGCATTACCCAAAGGCTGGACCGGTCGCCGTTCGGTTGGCCTGGAGGTGATGCTTCGGGTTAATTCGCGCAGCGGTCTTTTCCGGCTTGAATCCAAGAGTCACGCTCGCCGCCTGGTGCAAAGTGGCGGTGGGAAAGGATAGTGACGTGGCCTTGGTGTGGAGTCGATCTGATTCTGCTCAACGGCTTGAGATAGGGCTTCGTCCGGGCCGTAACCCGGAATCTGCCGGTGAACGGACGTCTGGTCCTGAGTTCTCGCGTTGGCGGCTGAGCCCGGACGGTGTCGGGAGTTCTGGTGTCCGCACCCTGGTGGGATCTTTTGAGTGGCGTGGACGTTTCATAGACGGAGAGTCTGACTGATTCGTGATCAGTTGGACTTTCAGTAAAACCCCAGTATTGACGGCCTGATTGGAAGCCTGAGTGTGCCAGTTGTGTGCCGGAATTGCCCCTTTAACCCTCCAGGAGGATGCACTTTGTCCAGAAGAGATGCACTCCGGTTGTCTCTTGATGGCACACGGTGTAAGGTATTCTACGACGACAAATGACAACGTTGTCCAAGATTCCGGTTTTACCGAGGAAACGAGACGTCATCCCGATGATGAAATACTACACAATCTCAATTCTAATTCTGGCCTCTATGGTCTTGAGTCTCCAAGCTCAGAAACGGCCGGTGGACTACGTGAATACCTTTCTGGGGACCGCCCCGCTGACCAATCCGGCGGACATCGGATTCAAACCGCCTTGGCGGGTGTGGGCTGGACTCGTCTTTCCAGGTACATCCGTACCCAACGCAATGGTGCAGCTGAGCCCGATCACCAAATTCGGCAGCGGCGCCGGATATGAATACGAAAATCCGCAGATCTACGCGTTCGCCCACACAAACAAAGGCCACTGGAACTTGTGCAATATTCCGATACTTCCAGTGAGTGGCATTGTGAATCCAGCTGATTTTGGTTCGACTTTCAGCCATAAGAACGAATCGTCGCATCCGGGCTACTACCAGGTCTATCTTGAGCGATACGGCATCAACGTAGAGTTGACTTCGACTCTGCGGACCGGATACCACCGCTATACCTTTAAAGAGAATAGTCAGCCCAAGAAGCTGATTGTGAACATCGCCGTTTCGAACGAACGAATCCGTGACTGGAAGTTTGAGCAGGACGGAGATTACGCCTTCAAGGGCTATCAGACGGCAAGCGAGAAAGTATATTTCTATGCGGTGTCCAACTACAAGATCAAGGAAGTCGAGATGCTGAAGGGCGCGACAGCCGACCTGCCGGTCGTCGACTTCATCGATGGCAGCAAGCCAGTGGAGATCAGGATTGGGCTGTCGTTCGTCAGCACCAAGAACGCTAAGGAAAATCTCGAGAAGGAGCTTGGGGACAAGAGCTTCGAAACGGTCAAGGCTGAGGCGTCGGCGAACTGGGAGAAGCTCCTATCTAAGATTCAGATTTCGGGCGGAACCGAGCGGCAGAAGGAACTTTTCTACTCTTGCTTCTATCGGTCGTTCCTCTGGCCGGCGCTGAGAAGCGATATAAATGGCGAATACACCGACGCCAAGGGAGCAGTGGTCAAGGCGGACTTTCAATACTACACGCTGCCCTCCCTATGGGACGACTACCGGAACAAACTGGTTCTGCTGGGCATGATTTCTCCCGTTGTAACCATCGATGTGATTCGTTCGCTGATCGACCGCGGCGAGAAGACCGGCTTCATCCCAACCTTTTTCCACGGAGACCATGCTGCGGCCTTTATCGCCGGCTCTTACCTTCGCGGCCTGCGCGGCTATGACATTAGGAGCGCCTACAATTTGCTTCTTCGAAATGCCACATTGGAAGGAGGTACGCGGCCCTTTATTCGCGAGTACATGGAAAAGGGGTACATCTCCGATCCCGACGTGGCCAATCCCGTGGTCGAAACAAAAGGGAAGGCGGGAGTCACCAAGACGCTTGAATACGCCTACGACGATTACTCAGTCGCATTGCTGGCGAAGGAACTTGGCGACCAGCCGAACTATGACATGTTGATAAAGCGTTCGAAGAACTATAAGAACATGTTCGATCCTTCGACTGAATTGATGCGGGGCCGCCTGGACAACGGCGAATGGGTGAAGAACTTTAATCCGGAGTATCCCTACTACGAGTACATGTACCGCGAGGCCAACGCCTGGGAATCTTCCTTCTTTGCGCCTCACGATACCGAGGGGCTCATCGGTCTCTACAAGAGCAAGGCCGACTTTGAACAGCATCTCGACTCTCTTTTCACTATCCCCTGGAATCCCAACTACATCGCTGAGAACATTAACTCGTTCATTGGGCAATATTGCCAGGGAAACCAGCCGGATCACGGCTTCGCTTATCTCTATTACTTTGTCGGCAAGCAGGAAAAATCCCAGGCTATCTTGAATACCATCATGAGCCGCTTCTACGGGATGGGCGACCTGGGCCTGGCGTTGTCGGGAATGGACGACGCCGGAGAGATGTCTTCGTGGTATGTATTCAACGCAATCGGCCTATACCCCTATTCGCCCGCAGACCCCAGGTACATTGTGTCGGTACCGCTATTTCAGAGGATTAGCTTCAAGTTGAATGAGGGAAAGACCCTGACGATTCTGAAGAGGAATTCGGGCCTTCGGATCACCAGCATCACCTATGGCGGCAAGAAAATTGATGGCTACTTTGTGAATCACAGTGACCTTGAGGCGGGCAAGGAATTGGTGATTACTACAAAGTAGTCGGCGTTTCTCGGACTACGCACTCATGCTCAGGAGGAAACATGAACCGGTATCTGAAAGCTGCAATCTCCATTCCATTCCTGGTTACAATCTGCGCCTTCGCAAGTGGGAACAACTACAAGAACTTCGATGTGGCCACCTACGCCACGGTACGCGATGTGGTGCTGATGAATGACCCCGCGTATCTGGAGAGCCGCTGGGAAGCAATGTCGAAGTACGTCAAGTACGACAAGATCTATCTCGAGACCAGCCGGGACATGATTGTTGCCGATCAGGCGAGCCTGGATGCCGGAAGGAAATTTTTCCTGAGCAAAGGGCTCACAGTATCAGGCGGCATCACCTGGACAGTGGACGAACGCAATGGCGTCACGTATTGCTATTCCGATCCGAAGCAACTGCAAAAGGCGATCGATATTATCCAGTTTACTGCCAGAAACTTCGATGAGATTCTCTTCGACGATTGGGGCTTTACTAACTGCAAGACCGACGAAGCCATCGCCGCCAAGGGCAGCCAGAGCTGGAGCCAGTACAGGCTGGCGCTGATGGATAAGGTCGGACGAGAGCTGGTTGCGGCGGCCAAAGCGGTTAATCCAAAGGTCAAGGTCATTATCAAGTACCCACAGTGGTATGACCATTACCAGGAGACAGGCTTCAACCTCGAAACGCAGCCGAAGTATTTTGACGGGATCTACACCGGCACCGAGACCCGCGATCCCATCAACAATCCCATGCAGATCCAGCAGTACCACGGCTACTCGATCGCTCGATACCTGTCCAACCTCAACCACAATGATCGGGGCGGCTGGGTCGACGCCGGCGACAGCGGCATTCCCAACCGGTATGCCGAGCAACTCTGGATTACGCTCTTCGCCAAACTACCGGAGATTACGCTCTGGCCATCTACTCCCAGTACGAACCTTCCATGCGAGCCGATGGAACGATGGTTCCCGATTCGAGGCTGGGGCGCATCGCCGGCCCTGTGTTCGAACAAGTGGACCAGTTTATCGGCAAACTCGGCAATCCCGTCGGTGTGAAGAGTTACAAGCCATTTCATTCCTCGGGTGAGGATTATCTGCAAAGCTATCTGGGGATGGTCGGCATACCGATGGACATCGTTCCTGAGTTTCCGGCCGACGCGCAGACCGTGCTGCTAACGGAGCAGGCGCGTTTCGATCCGACGATCGTCTCCAAGATCAAGAAGCAGTTGACCGACGGAAAGACAGTCGTAATCACCTCGGGCCTTCTCAAGGCTCTTCAGGGCAAAGGCATTGAAGATATAGCAGACCTGATCTACACGGGTAGCACCGTATCAACGCACGAATTCATGGCCGAGCGCAAATTCGTCGCGGTCAAATCCGACTCTGAAATCCTGCTTCCGCAGATCACCTTCTTCACCAACGATGCTGGCGCTGATATCACCGCCTACACCTCGGGGTCCAAAACCTCGGGCGATCCTGTGCTGCTGAAGACGAAATACTCCAAAGGCCTTTTGTACGTTCTGACAATTCCCAATGCGCAGGGTGACCTTCTGTGTTATCCCCAACCCGTGTTGAGCGAAATTCGCAATGTGCTCGCAAGGGATATGTTCGTGCGCCTGGACACTCCCAGCCAGGTGGGTCTGTATGTTTACGACAATGACAAGTTTATTGTCGAATCGTTCCGACAGGACCCCATGCGGGCGGTAATTATCACTGACAAACGCATTACCAGGCTGCGCGACCTGCAGTCCGGGCAGCTGCTTACCGGAAGTGAGGGGACCGGAACAACGAACTTTGAAATGCCACTCAATCCCGGCTCGTACAGGGTTTTCTCAGCGGAGTGAGGCGGCGCAGAATGGAGCTTAAGAATTTTGGCGAGGAGAAAATAACATTGAAGAGCATACTGCTTTGTTCGACCGGAATCGTGTTAATGTTTGCCGCCTTACCCAATGTGCGCGCGGTAGGCCAATCGCTCCCGCGAAGCACACCCGAGGCAGAAGGCATCTCGTCACAAGCGATCGTCGAGTTTGTCGAAGCGGCCGATAAGAATGTGAACACCTTCGATAGCTTCATGATTTTGCGACACGGCAAAGTGATCGCCGAGGGCTGGTGGAAACCCAATTCAGCGGAAATCCCGCATGTCTTAAACTCGGTCAGCAAAAGCTTCACTTCCACCGCGATCGGCCTCGCAATTCACGATCACAAATTGAAGCTTGACGATCCGGTGCTGAAGTTCTTTCCTGCTGACGCTCCGCAGGATCTGTCTGAGAACCTTAAGGCGATGACGGTGCGCGACCTGCTCACCATGTCCGGTGGACACGAGGTCGAACCCAAGGCGGTTGGGGGCGCCCCTTCGGTGAAACAATTCCTCGCCCAGCCTGTTGTCTACCTGCCGGGCACACATTTCCTCTACAACACCATGGGCAGTTACGTACTATCGGCCATTGTGACAAAGGTGACAGGGCAAACCGCCCTTGAATTTCTCAAACCGCGGCTTTTCCAGCCGTTGGGTATAGAGAATCCCCGCTGGGACAGTAGTCCCGAGGGGAATTCGCTAGGCGGCTATGGGTTGTATCTTCGCACCGAAGGCATCGCCAAGTTCGGCCAGCTCTACCTGCAAAAAGGAAAATGGAATGGTCAGCAGTTGGTCCCGCGCAAATGGGTGGAAGAAGCTTCATCAAGGCAGATTTGTAACGAGAATGAAGGCCATGCCCAGATCGGCCCGGATTGGAAAGAAGGGTACGGCTTTCAGTTCTGGAGATGCCGCCACAACGCCTTCCGCGCCGATGGAGCAGGAGGCCAGTTCATTGTCATCATGCCTGATCAAGACGCGGTCGTCGCTATCACCGCCAATACCGGCAATATGCAAGGTGAGCTTGACGCCATCTGGGAGCACCTGTTGCCGGCCTTTCAGTTCAAGCGGCTGCCAGAAAACTCCGCTGGACAGCAAAAGTTAAAGGAGGCAGTTGCGAATCTGGTGGCACATCCCAAATCGAGCGGCAACTGATAACAAAAGCAGTCCCGGTTCGGCTGTATAAGGGCAGTTCCCTCACGGACGGAAGACGCTCTCAAATCAAGCGCTTTCGCAGACTGTGGAACGCTACGCGTTGGCCGGCAAATAAATCAGTTCGATGCCTCGTCCGCTCTTGGGATATTTGTTCCGCGAATACTCCCGAGCTCTTCGTTGCCTCAGCGCTCGAATATCCCCAAGCTGGTGACAGGTTTGCCGTCCTTACGTAATGATGCCGGGAAGCCGGGGCCCGATGCCGTAGACGATGCAGCGTCGGCATTGAGGCTCATGCACGGCGTCCAGGGATCGCGGCTTTGGAAGTTGAGACTTTCCTCGGCTTTGCGTTGAGCGAGTTGCGCATCGGTTTGCGATTGCGCGGAAGCGGTGAAGGCAGCAAATAGCAGGAACACGATCGGCATGCAGGCCGAAATCTCTAATCTCTTCTGGTTCAGCATTGCTGGGCCGTGCACCATACCGGTCTGTCTTAGTCTCCTTGGTATAGAGTTCGCCGGGCACTCCAGCCGTGGCCGGGAACTGTTTTCATTTCCGCGTGGGCTGGCATTCCGCTTGGCATCGGACCTGTCACTCACTGGTATACAGCGGCACCCAAAGCGGCGCCATCTATCCCTGTGTCGCCGAATTACCACAGAAAGACAGATTCGACGCTTACCGAATTCGGAACGCCGACGCCGGCTCTGATATGGAGCAGAATCTGCATATTCTTGTGATTCCAATCTCGTGGCAACCCCTTGACAGCATTGGCAATCTGTTGAGGGCTGTTCAAGAACTCGCCCGCAGCTTGAGTTCCTTCTTGCCCGATCCCAGCGGCGGTGATGATCGTGGCCCCGGATTTCGGCTGGACCAATCTGGAAATGATTGCGTAGTCATCCACCCAGTTCCCCTTAGCGTCCCAGACGACTGACCAGGAGAGCCGCGGATTGGCGCGGTCTTTTATCTGGTTTCCTCCAGCAAACTGGAATCGAAGCTGATTTGTTAGCGCAAGCGTCAGGGAATTGTTGAAGGCGCCAATCAGGATGACCGGGGCGTGCCGCAGATCCCCGGGGGAAATGTCATGGCCCCAACGCAAGTCAAACTGTTTGTCCCGATGGTTCAGGAACGTGATCACTTCAGCCGCTGCGGCAAAGTCATTGACCATGACACGATCGTTGGCGGGCACGAGGTCTTTAGCGTCGATCTTGGTGCCGGGCGGGAAATCGACAAAAAACTCCCGGCCTTGCTGGTCCACCGGGTGCGAACCGCGATAGTTGTCAAGAAATTCAAAGGAGAGGGTATAAACAGCGTCGGTGCCAAAGTAGATGATCGCGGGCTCCGGACTTTTCAGAACCGGTTCCCAAAACAAATCTGCCGCGGATTTTTGCATCTGGCGCATCAGTCCCGCCACGATAAGCGCAACCAAACAAAGACCGGCAACAACCGCGGCGGGGTGATTGCGAAACAGACGAATGGGATGCCGCATGGCGGCAGCAAAGGCAGGCTTGAGCGCAGGTGGTGACGCCGCGTCGCCTGCAGCCGGCGGCGAAGCGGGTTCGTCAGTCCTCGCGGCCGGATTGCGCGAAGAGGAAGGGAAAGAAAAAATCGGGTGATATGAACCCGGATGTATTTCTATCCTTACCTGCTCTTCCGCGCCCTCGACTGAGTAGTATTGGGCGAGCCGCTTTCTGAGGTCCGCGGCGCGCACGCGCACCACCGGGTCGTCGCCGGTGTTGTAGTCGGCATTCCTCTCAAAAACGCGTATGCCGACGATCCGCTCTTTGAGCATCCCGTCATGGCCTCGCAGTGTTTGGTCGACTAAATATTGCAGGAGGCGTTGCGATTGCTTACTTCCGCGAAAGGCGGAGCTGACCAGAATGGAAGTCAGCGCCTGTTCGATCTGAAGGTCAGTCGGTCCCTGAGATCCAGTTCGAAGAGGCGACGGGACCGCGATCTGTTCGGCATGACCCACTTCTTCCATCGTTATTTTCTCAGAGCCCGATCATCATAGCATAGCGCAACAGCTTCAGAAAATCCGCGTACAGTCCGGCAATCGCACTGCGCGGAAATACGGTAACGGCGTGGCGCCGTAACCGTAACGAATACTGAGACGCGCCTCCAACATACTGCACCGTACGTTGTAAATCGCACATGCGAAGGCGCTTGCTTGGTGACGCAGCTTCAGGCGGCAATTGAGCGCTGCCAAACTGCCGCGGTTCGAAAGGATCATAAGCCTGAGTTGGATATGGAAGCTGGGCGATTGAGCGCCTTTCGTTTTTTCACATTTGTGACAACAGTACAGGGCACCCGTTCTCAGCAGAGGGAGCCCCATTCAAAGGAGACATCCATGAGTACAAATTCTCAGGAGCAATCTATGACGCAGCAATGCCGCAGATTCAGTTTGTGGCTAACCTTGCCGGGCTTACTTCTCGTTGGGCTGATGGCAATCGGGATCTCCGGACGAGCATTTGGTCAAGGCGATCCAACCACGGCGAGCCTAAGAGGAATCATCGCAGACCCTTCGGGCGCTCGCATCAGCGGAGCGACAATCACTCTCGGCAGTTCCGAGAGGGGCATCACCAGGACAACCGAGGCCGACAAGGAAGGCGGCTATTCGTTCGGTCTGCTTCCGCCATCCACCTACACCCTCACGGTAGAGGCGAAAGGCTTCAAGGGGTATAAGCAGACAGGCATCACGCTCGACGCCGGACATTCGGTGAGTCAGGATGTGTCTTTGACCCTTGGAGCGCAGCAGGAAGAGGTGCTGGTGTCAGCCGAAGCTCCCTTATTGCAGACATCGAACTCCAACGTTTCAGCCGATATCGACCAGAAACAGGTGGTGGAGCTGCCGCTGAATCTGCGCAATATCATTGGTCTCACAACGCTCAATTCCTCAGTCAATAACACTACGCTGAGCCAGTCGCTTTATGGCGGTAGCGCAGCCACGAATGGAAATGCCGACCAGGACATCTCGTTCCTGGCCTTCGCGGGCGGGTTTTTCGGCACCTCGGCCTACATGCTCGATGGAGTGTGGGATACATCCGGCGACTGGGGCGCTTCGATTTATGTGCCTTCTGTTGACGCGGTTCAGGAGTTCAAGATTCAAAACAACTCTTTCACCGCTCAATATGGTTTCAGCACCGGCAATGTGGTCGATATTGTCACCAAATCCGGAACAAGCAAGTTCCACGGAAGCGCATTCGAGTTTTATCGCAACTCCGCTATGGACGCCAACCTGTGGTTCGCCAACCACAACGATCAACCAAAACCCGACTTCGACCGGAACCAGTATGGTGTGTCGGCAGGCGGGCCGCTCTATCTCCCTGGAGTCTACAAGCAAAAGGAGAAGACCTTCGTCTTCGGCCTCTACGAGCGGCTCCTCAGCGCGACGCCTTCTTTGTCTACCGACACTGTTCCAATTCCCGCATTTTACACGGGCGACTTTTCTGCACTGCTGGGCCCTCAGGAGGGCGTTGATGCTCTCGGCCGTCCAATCTACTCAGGCCAGCTGTACGATCCCAACAGTGCACGGCAGATCACCGCGGGAGCGACGGATCCAAAGACTGGGTTGCTGGCAACCCAAACCGGATACATTAGGGATCCGATTCCCGGCAACAACGTCGCGGCATACCTCCCAACATTCAACGCGATGGCGGTGAAGATGCTCTCGTACTATCCGAAACCCACGGGAACGGGGCTCACAAACAACTACACCGCATCTGCAAGCGATCCTTCCGCTTCTCGCGAATATTTGATTCGCGTCGATCACAATATCAATGACAGATCCCGGGTCTTTGGCCGCTACTCCTACAAGCAGGAGTACAAGACCGGAACGCCGGAGACGTGGGGATCCGATCCGGCCGGTCCGGGTAACCTTCGGCCGAACAATCGCTACAATCTGACCGCCGGCTTTAGTCATGTGTTCAGTCCGACATTGAGCATGAACGCTACGGCTGGGTTCGAGCACTGGGGAGAAACATCGACCAACCAATCCCTTGGCTTCAAGCCCTCCACGCTGGGCCTGCCCAGTTATCTGGACTCCTTCAGCTCCGAATTTCCGTACATCAACGTCGGAGGGGAGACCACCTTGGGACCGCGCGGCGGCGCCGAGAATGTTGCGCTCCGCCCGACCGGCAGCGCCGCAGTAGACTTTTTCAAGACACGCAACGCCCACACCATATCGTTTGGCTTTATGGGCGTGGGCTCCGAACAAAACTACTCTGGTCTATACCAGACCTCTATTAACTTCGGCGGCAGCTTCACCAACGGCCCGGACCCCGACAATCCGAGTCCGAATACCGGCAGCAACGGAATGGCCCAGGCTCTGTTTGGGGTCCTCGATGGCGGCAATACGGGCGTCCAGTTCAACCCGGCCATCATCAAAAAATACGTCGGCTTCTATATTCAGGACGACTGGCGTGTCACACGCAAGCTCACTCTGAACCTCGGCGACCGCTATGAAATTCAGAATGCACCGACCTACCGTCACAACACCGCCGGGTTCTTCGACCCAGAGGCGCAAAACCCTCTTGGATACACGATGAACACGGCGCTTCCCGGTGCGATCGTCTTTACAAGTCCGGACCACCGCGGAACCTACGACACCAACTACAAGAACGTTGCGCCGAGGTTAGGGTTCTCCTATAACCCGGTAAACAAGCTTGTTTTTCGAGGGGGTTTTGGAATCTTTTTCCCACCTTCCGCGTTCTTGAACCAGACCACCACGGACGGCTTCTCAACCAACACGAATGTTATCTCCGAACTCAGCGGGCAGCGCGTACCGAATCCATCGGTTAGCATTTCAAATCCCTGGTACCAGGGATTGCGAGCGATCACAGGAAACACGCTGGGAGAATTGCAGGATGTGGGCTATGGCACCGGCGCCTACTATCGGTCGCGGCATTCTAGCTACATTGAGCAGTACATGTTTGGACTTCAATATGCGTTCCGGGATAGTGACGTATTGGACATTACCTATGTTGGGTTGACCGGCAAGCATCAGCTAACCGGCGGCGCCAATGAATCCCAACTCGATCCCAAATACCTTTCACTTGGCACCACCGCCCTGAATAACGGCGTAACCAATCCCTTCTACGGCTACATTGCACCCGGGCAGAGCGGTTGCGGTATGGATCAGGCAACAATTTCTCAAAGTCACCTTCTGGAGCCCTACACTCAGTACTGTGGCGTAAACCAAAACGATGCGCCGATCGGATTTTCAAACTACAACGCCCTTCAAGTCAATTTCAACCACCGCTTCTCTCAAGGCCTCAATGTCCTGGCCTCCTACACCTTCTCGAAGTTCCTCGATAACGTTGAAGGCACGGACAGCTGGTCGTACACCAGCAACCAGGGTCCTGCAAACAACTACAACATGGCTGCCGAAAAGAGCGTTGACTCTGGAGATATTCCACAGTCTCTGGTCATCAACTACATCTATGCTCTGCCCGTCGGCAAGAACAAAGCGATCGGCTCGGGATTCAATCGCGCCACCGATGCGGTATTGGGCGGGTGGGAAGTTTCCGGTATCAGTTCGTTCAAGCAAGGCATTCCTCTGGGCTTCTCAGGAAATAACATCAACTCCTACGGCGGCAACCCTCGGCCCGACGTTACAGGCTCTCCGAAGGCATCGAGCCGCTCCATTAAAGAGTGGTTCAACACGGCTGCATTTTCATATGCGCCGTACGGAACATTTGGCACGGCTCCTCGGAATTTTTCTAATCTGCGTGGCCCGAACTATCAAAACTGGGACCTCGCAATTATGAAGAATTGGGGCTTGCCCAAAGAAACACGGCTGCAGTTCCGGGCGGAAATGTTCAATGCATTCAACCATCCGAACTTCTATACGCCGAACACAAACTACGGTGGCTGCGATCCGAATGCGAGCTCAAGCTGTAACTCGTCGTTCGGCTCAATTACACAAACGTTTTTCGCCAGAGATGTGCAGATGGCGGCGAAATATTACTGGTAAAACAATGCCGCAAGTCCTCACTGCAGTACTAGTCACACTTCTTGCCTGGCCTGCACTCTGTGCTGGCCAGGCAATGAACTCAAGCCGGCTTGAAGATCTTCTTGCCGATGCCAGGAACGCTCAGCAGAACAACGACTTTGCCCGGGCAGAGGCTTGCTACAAGCAGGCTGTCGTTTTGCGCCCCGACCTGGCGGAACTTTGGGCAAACCTCGGCGTTGTGCAGTATGAAGCGAACAAATCTACCGATGCGATCAAGAACCTGACCAGGGCCGATGAACTGAACCCTGCGTTGTTTGTTCCCGATCTTTTTCTCGGGCTTTCCTATCTGCATATTGAGCAGCCGAAGCGGGCGGTGGCTTACTTGGTGAAAGCCGTCGCCAAGAACGGCTCCGATCCGGAAGGGCATCTTGCACTGGGCCACGCCTATATGAAAACGGGCGACTACATATCCGCGGCGAAGGCGTATTCGGACGTAGCGCGGATCGATCCGCAAAATGGAGCTGCCTGGTTCGGAGTGGGGCTCGCCTCTCTGGAACTGGTGGAACAGGAATCACGTTCGTTTTCCGAGGCTGACCGCAACTCGTCCTTCGGGCAGGGATTGCTGGCGGAATCGCTGGTCAGGCAGCGTAGATATCGGGAAGCGGAAGATACCTACAAAGCGATACTGCTCCAGGCACAAAAGCCGCCTTGTGCGCACACCCGCCTTGGCATGCTTTATCTCAAAGAGCAAAAACAAGCCGATGCAAAGGCCGAATTTCTTGCCGACTCGGAATCAGACAACGTCTGCGGACTGTCCGATCTGGCGATGTCTGGACTGCCAATCGAAAACGGCGCAAACGAAGAGGCGCTTGCGCGCTTGCGGAAGGTTTGGAATCGCGATCCCGGCACGGTGACTGCTTACTTTGGGGAGCTGAGGGACCAGATATCGCGAGAAAACCTCGAAGCGTTCGATCGATTTCTCCTCGCGCAACGGCAAGCCGGTTTACTCGACGATAACCTGTTCGGCGCATTGACCGCATCGTCGGGGAGAGGCTATCTCGAAACCGTCCCTGTTGTTCCTGCTTCGCGGACAATCATCTCCTCGGCTGCCGCAATGCGCGACGCCAGGCAGTCCGATGCCGCGGGCAATTACGACCAGTGCGCGGAACGTCTCGCAGGAGCTTTGAAAACGGGTTCGGTATCGGAGCTGGCACTTCTCTCCCGGTGCGCTGTCTTCGCGGGAGAATTCGCTCTTGCGGCTCAGGCGGGCGAGGTGTGGCTGAGCAAAAGCCCGACCGATCCAATCGCTCTATACTGGTCGATCCAGGCCAATCAAAGGATGGCTGTGGAAGCATTTTCCCGATTTGAAAGTATCGATCCCGACTCCGCGCGAACCCACATCCTTCTTGGAGATATGTATCGTCAGCGTCATCGCTACGACGAGGCGCAGGCCGAGTACGGCAAAGCACTTCAGCAGGATTCCGGGAACTTTGCCGCGCTGTACGGCTTGTCGTGGGCATACCGGTTGAACTCCCGCCTGGCCGAGGCCGAGACCACCTGCGCCTCGGCGCTCGCGCTGAGACGGGAAGACCCTGAAGCCAATCTGCTTATGGGAGAGATCCTGTCCAGCCTTCACGAGTATGCCGAAGCGGAACCGTATGTAAGAAAGGGCCTCGAGTCCAAGCCGCAGATGCGTCCGCACGCACACGCTCTTCTCGGCAAAATATATGCCGACGCCGGCAGAACATCCGAGGCAATTCAGGAGATGCAACTCGGGCTTCAGGACGACGAGGATGGTAGCTTGCATTATCAGCTGGCGGTACTTTACCGAAAGACCGGAGATCTGGCCTCTTTCGCTACGATGCTTCGCGAGTCCAAAGAGCTTTCCAACTCCAGAGACAAGCGTGCCGAAATCGCAGTTGGCGGCGTCTCGACAAGCTCGACGGATTCCAGGGATGAACCGTGATGTAGAACCAATTCCATCTCACCTAGCCACATCACGAGTCAAATCATTTGTAGGGAATTCGACTAAACGCGGACAGGAAGTGATCTGCTTGCCGAAAACCTGTACCGCCAAATTCTGTTCTATTCACATTTTTTGATCTGGAGCCGACATGCAAGTTTTCAACGGTCACTCAATTCGATTTCAAGTCGTTTTACTCATTCTAGCGAGTTCACTTTTCCTTTGCCTAAGCGAAAGCCGGACTGGATGCACACAGACGCCAAACCTCGCCAGTACTTCACAAATGCAAATTGTGATCGCTTCGCCGAAAGGCGCTCTGCGTGCTGATATATGCAACGACTTCGTTGTGCATATTACTGCGGCTGCAGACCCAGTAGCGTTGCAGGACACTTCGTCGACCCCTTGGATTACAGGCGATTGCAAAGCGTCACCAAGTGAATTGACGCACAAAGACGGCTTCACAATTGTGAGGACCTCGAAGATCGAGTTGCGCATTAATGAAAGCAACGGAATTATAGAGTTCTTCGATGCTGCCGGGAACAGCTTGCTGCAGGAACAACCGGGCCGTTCGCTGGAACCGCTGCCCAACAGCCACGACTCCATCTACCGCGTCCAGGACAATTTCGCGCTGGTTGAAGACGAAGCAATCTACGGGCTTGGACAGCACCAATCCGGCGTGTTGAACAACCGTGGACTGTCCGTCTTCCTCTCACAGAGAAACACGGACGTAGCGATTCCGATATTCCTCTCAACGCGTGGCTATGGCGTCCTCTGGAACACCGCATCCTCCACGCTTTGGGACAATCGCCTTGCTCACAGAGTTACGATCACCACGGATGCCGCCCGCAAAATCGATTACTACTTCATTTATGGGCCGGAACCGGATCAAATCATACACGGGTATCGCGCGTTGACCGGTAAAGCTCCGATGTTCGGGAAGTGGGCATATGGATTGTTTCAGTCCAAGGATCACTATGAGTCTCAAACCGAGTTGCTCGGCGTGGCAGAGAAATATCGTGAGTTGCACATTCCCCTCGATACAATCGTTCAGGACGCACCCTGGTGGGTCAGACAGGGCAACACTCAGTTCATACAAAGCTATCCAGACATTGCGGGCGCAATCGATACGCTGCATCGCGACCACCTGCACGTCATGCTTTCTCTCTGGCCGAATTTTGACGTAGACACGCCCATCGCTGAACAAATGAAGAACCGCAACCTGCTTCTCCCTGGAACCACGGTGTACGATGCAACCAATCCCGAGGCTCGCGATCTCTACTGGAAATCGCTCGCTGGCCCTTTGTTTGAAAAAGGCGTGGATGCTTTCTGGCTAGATGCCTCTGAACCAGAACAACCGAATGAGGTGCAGGGCATTCAACCGGGTGGCCATATCTTTCTTGGTGACAGCAGGCTCTACACAAACATCTATCCGTATTCTCATACCGCAGGACTGTACGAACACTGGCGCGCTACTTCTATTCAGAAAAGAGCATTCATTCTGACCAGGTCTGCATTTCTCGGAAACCAGAAGAATGCAGCGGCCACCTGGTCGGGAGACGTCTACAGCACCTTCTGGTCCCTCGCCAAACAGGTGCCAGCCGGATTGAACTTTGTTGTCTCCGGTATCCCCTACTGGACTACAGATACTGGCGGCTATGGCTATCCTGATTACAAATCGACTCAGGATTCGGAGTTTCGAGAGTTGTTCGTGCGCTGGCTGGAATACAGCACTTTCTGTCCGCTTTTTCGTAATCACGGACATCGCGCAGACAATCGCAACGAGTTCTATGACTTTGGGCCTGTAGAACCGATCTTGGTCTCGTATGACAAACTCCGGTACAGAATGCTGCCATACATTTACTCATTGGCGTGGAGGGTCACCGATCAGGACTATACGATCATGCGGCCCTTGATAATGGACTGGCGCAATGATCCTGATGTGCGGGAGGTGGGCGATGAGTTCATGTTCGGGTCTGCGCTTCTTGTTGCGCCAGTAACCAAGGCACATGCGGAACAGCGTGACGTCTATTTGCCCGCCGCCTCCGCGTGGTATGACTTTTGGACTGGCGCGCAAGTTAAGGGGGGGCAAATCAGCTCCGCGGTTCCCTTAGACCGCATTCCTGTGTTCGTGCGCGCAGGCGCGATACTGCCACTTGGCCCGGAAATCGAATACGCGGCACAACACCCCGAAGATCCAATCGAGCTGCGCGTCTATCGCGGATCCGACGGGCACTTCGATCTGTACGACGATGAAGGCGACGGCTATGGATACGAACACAAAGCGCAATCCATCATTCCCATTCAATGGAACGACACCGAACGACGCCTAACTATTGGTCCGCGAACAGGCAGCTATCCGGGAATGCCACAATCGATTCGCTTTCGTGTCATCTTTGTCGGACCGAATCACGGCGCAGGGGCCGGGGTTTCCTCTCTGACCGACAAGGACGTCACCTATTCCGGCACTTCCATTCAAATTGAGGACAATTCGAAGGTATTCGTCCAGCCGATCTAAGGGAATGATTTCAGCGGTTTGATAGATGCCATTGTGTCGGGGTGATCTGGTTGAGCGACCGGATGAACTTGCAAGCCAGCCCGGGCAAGATATCGGCAAAGTATAAGCGTGGGCTTGTTTCGAGCCTCCGGCAGGATTCGATCACCGAAAGGATGGCAGCGACCTCTGGTCTGGCTTCCTTGTGGCCAAGATGTACCCAATTCTTTCGCCCGATCGCGATCGGGCGCATTGAATTCTCGGCCAGAATGTTTGATAGTTCCAGTTCTGGATAGTCGAGGAAGAGGATGAGCTTCTGCCACAGCGAAAGAGTGATGTTGCACGCTCCTGCCGGGGCGCTGGCAGGCAGCGAAGTATCGAGCGCAGCCTTCAACGCTTCGCGTAGCGGTTCGAGCAGCGGTGCGGACTCCTTCTGGCGCAGCTGATGGCGTCTTGATCGATCGAGCTTCTGCTCGCGGGCAATAGAGTCGACGGCAAACAACGCATCGTGGGTGGCAGCTTCGGTGTCGTAAACAATACATACCTCCCAGTACTGCGGCGGATATTTAGTGCGCAAATCATCCCAAAATACGCGATTTCCGGCCGTAGGCTCGGGCGGCTTACGTTCAGCCTGCGTGCCAACTCACGCTCAGGAGGGAGTTGATCTCCCGGCTGCAATGCCCCAGTGTCGATGAACGAACGCAAATGGGCAACCACTCGTGTGTTCACGCGCGGTGCGCTGCCGCGATCTCCAAGCGCGGGTATTTCGGAACCAACAGCCATTTGGTTAACCCGCTGAAACCATTACGATTGAATGCTTCCTTCCCGTGGTTATCGATCCAAACACAACGAACGTCTGTGTTGATGTTTGATCAGGGCAAGAATATATGAAAAATAAGTATTGACAACGATGTCATGTGCGTAATAATCTCGCTGCGTCAATCAATGACAGCGCTGTCATGGTCCATAAGAGACAGTAGTGTGATTGGGCTGCCCAATGACGATATGCCCGACTTTAGGAGGAGACGCATGGTGAAGATTAATGCAACATTGACACAAACTCAGAAGGCAATAATCCCGATTAGCCCAACGAAATTGCGAGTTATTATGCTCGTAATCGTCCTTGGCCTTTTCAGCTCCGCGTCCTTGATCTTAGCGCAAGGCACGAGCGGGAGCCTGACTGGCCAGGTTACCGATTCGACAGGTGCGGCCATCTCAAGTGCATCCGTCACCCTGACCAATCTTGACACGAACTACCCGCAAACCATAAAGACGGATGGTTCCGGTTCGTACCAGTTCAAGCTGGTATCGCCTGGCAACTATTCATTGACCATCGTGGCGCAGGGATTTGCCGAGTACGTGCAGAAGGGCATTGTGATCAATGCCAACCTGTACGCCACCCAGAACGTGCAGTTGAAGGTGGCAAGTGCCGGCGCGACGGTAAGCGTAACTGCCGACGCCGAGCTGATTGACACCACAACGCCCGAACTGGGCGTGACGATCAACACGGATTCGGTGAGCGAATTGCCCTTGAACGGCCGCGATCCATCCACACTGGCGCTGCTTGCGCCGGGCATGGTCGATGGCGGCAAAACCGGAATTGCTTGGGTGCCGAACGGCATGGCGTTTCCGAATGAGGCAGCGGCTTCGTCCAATGGTGGCCGCATCGGCAGCACGTTTTACATGCTTGATGGCGTATCCAACATGGACACCTTCGTAGGCAGCAATTCGCCCACGCCCAACTCGGACGCGACTCAGGAGTTTCGCCTCATCTCAAACAACTTCAGCGCGGTTTACGGATTCTCGACGGGCGGCGTAGTCTCCATGGCAACCAGGAGCGGCACCAACGACTGGCACGGAGGCCTCTTCGAGTTCATGCGTAATGGGGATTTTGACGCCGGGAATTGGGGCAATCACCATCAGGACACTTACCGACGCAACCAGTACGGGGGTTATGTCGGTGGACCAGCGCTCAAGGACAAACTGTTCTTCTTTTTTAACTACCAGGGAACCGCTGTCGCTGGTGGTCCGGGCTCCACGAGTAATTCGACAACAACGCCAACCGTGCAAATGCTGAATGGGGACTTCAGCGGGCTCATTAATTATGCCCAGGCGCATAACTCTAACTGCGGCTCAGGCTACAGCGTGTCTCCTGCACTCCAAACAACCAACTGCGGCTGGCTGAACGGGCCGTTCACAACCATCAATGGCATTCCGAACCAGTTGATAGGCGGCGCCGCATCGCTGGACCCAGTGGCCGTGCAGATTACCAATGACGGATTGCCCGGGCACGTGGCCCCGGCGTCAGGAACTGCTAATCCAACGTCCACCGCGCAGAACCTAGCCGGAGGCATGCTATACGCATCCGCGAATCTCGGCACCTCAAAATTCAACGAATATACCAGCAAGGTTGATTACGATTTGTCGAAAAGCCAGCGCCTTACCGTGCGTTCGTTCGTCGACCATTTCGTTCAGCCCAGCGGCTCTACGCCAGGCAACATCCTTTCTGTGCTCAACTTGACAAACTGGACCGAGACGTATGGCGAACAAATGTGGTACTTTAACGAAATTGCGCAACACACTTGGACGGTGAATCCGACAACGGTGAACACGGTCACGGCCTTCTGGACTCAACAGAGCGCGCACAACGGCGCGGATGTCCTCGACCATTCAAGCAAACCGATGTGCTGGTCGCGCTACATCAACATCGTTGAGCCGGTCTGCGTCATGGAAGGCGCAGGTTTCGGCGGCGCGAGTGGCGGCTGGACCACGCCCTCGGACGAAGTTCATAGCACGATGGGATTCTCAGACACCATGATCAAGACGATCCATCGCCACACCATTTCGGCGGGTATCGACTTGGTGCATCAGCGGGCAGTTGAAGACGCAGGCAACTATCCGGGAGATGCCGTCATCGGCTTCGGTGGTGGTTACACCGGTAACGGTGAGTCTGACTGGTTGCTGGGCTATATGAGCAGCTTTGAGCAAGGAGCGGGCGAACTGGCGGACATCCAGGGATGGATGGTCGATCCGTATGTAAACGACGAATTCCGTTTGAAACCCGGTCTTACCCTTACCCTTGGCGTGCGCTGGGATCCGGACCTTCCGCCCGTTTCGGTTGGAGGTCGTGGCGGGGCCTTCGTCCCCGGGCAGCAGAGCTTCATTTTCCCTGCGGCGCCCCAAGGGCTGATCTATCCTGGCGACTACAATATGACCGCCGGCCTTCGCCCGGGTGACAAGGCTTATGTGGAGCCTCGCATTGGTGTTGCCTGGCAACCCAGTCAAATGCCGAAAACTTCGTTCCACGCTGCATTCGGCATGTTCAGTGCCGCAGTGCCTTATTCCCAGTACAACCACGTAGTCGATTTGGCGCCCTTTGCTCCGACATTCAGCCCGGTCGCGCCATCGAATTCACCAATTTGCAATGGTGGCGCTACTTGCACGCCGAACACAGGCCAAACGGTCACTGGATACGAGAACTTCCACAATCCATGGGCAACTCCTTCGTTCGATGAGCCGAACGGCAGCCCATTTGGCAGCGGTCCTGGCAAGATTCCATGGGCTAGTGTTACCTACAAGCCTCCGTCCAACTCTCTGGTTGCAACCCCCATCAGTTTGGGCGCGACCTTCAACCGGAACTACAAGTCGCAAATGACCGAGGCTTGGAACTTTGCGGTGGAACAACAACTCAGCAACGTCATGTCTGTGCGTGTCGCCTACGTCGGCAGTGAATCGTATCATCAGAGCTATATTCAGGACGACAACTACTCTGCCTATAGCTACTGCACCTACTACAACAACGCGAACTGCGCTTTGCCAACGTCAGCGAATCTCGCGAATGGTACTCTTAAGCGGCCAACGCTTCCATACTCCAACTTCACCAGCATTTTGGAATACGACAGCGGGGCCACGAACTCCTATCACTCACTTCAGGTCTTCGTCCAGAGGCATCTTTCCCACGGTTTCCAGGCTCAGTCCAGCTTTACCTGGGAGAAGTCGCTTGACGAGGCTACTGACGCGAACATCTCCAACACTGGCGAAGAGATCGGAAATATCAGCAATCTGCGCTGGAGCCGTGGCAAATCAAATGCGGATATCCCATTCACCTGGGTGAGCAATTTCATCTACCACAGTCCGGACCTGAAGGGGCAAAGTCTGCTGGTACGTGAAGCGCTCGCCGGCTGGGAGATGAGCCCAATCTTTACCTGGCAGTCCGGCACGCCATTCAGCGTAGGGTCGGGCAACGACCAGGCTGCCTATGGTGAAGTCGGAATTGGTGACGGCTGTCTCCAAAACTGTGCTGGCGACCGCGCCGACCGCGTCCCCGGCGTACCCCTTAATGTCCGTCAAGGTGGGCGCTCTCACTGGACGAAGCAATACTACAACCCTGCTGCGTTCGTTACTCGCCACGACGGAACATTTGGCAACAGCGCCCGCAATATGATCCAGGGCCCCCCGGGCTTCAACATCGACACGGCGCTGATGAAGAACTGGTCCATCCTTGAAAAGTATAAGCTGCAGTTCCGCTTCGAGTTATTCAATGCGACCAACCACCCCATCATGGGCAATCCAAATGCTCAGCCGGGCGATGCGGGTGGGGGGCCTGCACAAATTAACGGCGGCAACAACGGCTTGGGAGGTCCTTCCAACGGCACTCGTATAGGCCAAGCCGCCCTAAAATTCACTTTCTAACCATCCCGCATGCCCGGGCGGCGATCTAGCTGCTCGGGCATGACTTTTTTCGTGAGGCGTATTGCCTTCTCTGCTTCAAGCTTGCAGCCGCGCAGCCGGTTCCGCTAATCTGTCATGATTTCACGAGTCACAGTTCGCGCGTGGGCCCGGAGGTTCGACTGATGCTCGAGTCAATGCCCCGGCCATCGTCTCTGCACAGGCGCTTGCTTGTGGCGTGCGCATCGATTCTGGCTACGCTTCTGATCTGCTCATCTTTTTCGCCTTCTCGCAGTAAAGTCTTCGGGCGTGCACTGCCCGGTGACCCCGAGGCTGCGCTTTGGCCAATCTCCATTGACTATCCTCTGGATGGATCCATCTTTCCTCCGGGCATTACGCCGCCCGCCCTTATCTGGCGCGATGCGACAGCCGTCTCCTGGCAAATCGAGTTCGCATTCGTTGATCACTCCGCTCACGTCCAGGTGCAAACCTCGGGAGAACGGATGCATATCGGGCCCATCGATCCGGACTGCGTAAGCAGCACCAATGAGCCGCCGAAGTTGACAGCTAAGCAGGCCGCTTCCTGGACGTGGACTCCCGATGCGGCCACTTGGGCGGCGATTCAGGCTCGCTCTACAAGCCAGCCTGCTACGTTGACCATCACCGGGTATAACTCCGCACACCAAGTTTCTTCGCGGGCACGCATCATCCTGTCCACTTCGGTTGATCCAGTGGGAGCGCCGATTTTCTACCGGGATGTGCCGCTGATGCCGAGCCAAGGTGCGAACGGAACAGTGCAGCCGTTATCTCCAACGGCAATTCATCTTATCCAGTGGCGTCTCAGGGATATTCGACAGCTTGAGAGCCATACGGTCTTGAAGGATATGCCCACCTGCGCCAACTGCCATTCGTTTTCGCGCGACGGCAAGACTATGGGCATCGACATAGATGGGCCGGCGAACGACAAGGGCCTCTATGCGGTTGTCCCCGTCGAACGCCACATTTCCATTCAGCACAAGGATGTTGTGCAGTGGAATACGGACGGTCAAGCCGGAAAGGTCCGGGTGGGCTTCATGTCACAAGTCTCCCCGGATGGACGCTACGTCATGAGCACCTTTGCCGGTTCGGAACTTGACATCTCCAACACCTATTACGTCACCAACTTCAAAGACTATCGTTTCCTCCAGGTTTTTTATCCCACGCGAGGCATTCTGGAGTGGTACGACCGGGCCTCGGGCAAGCGCCATCCGCTGCCTGGCGCGGACGATCCGCGCTATGTGCAAACAGATGGAGTCTGGAGTCCTGACGGTAAATACATCGTTTTCGCCCGGGCTGAGGCAAAGGATCCCTACCCCGAGGGCCAGCCAAAAGCTGTACACGCCAACGACCCAAACGAGACCCAGATTCAGTACGATCTTTATCGGGTGCCATTCAATGATGGCCGTGGCGGGATGGCCGAGCCCATCGCCGGCGCCTCGCACAACGGAATGAGCAACAACTTCCCCAAGGTTTCTCCGGATGGGCGGTGGATCGTTTTTGTGCAATGCCTCAACGGGCAACTGATGCGTCCCGACAGCCAACTTTATATCGTTCCTTTCGGCGGCGGCGAGGCGCGGCGTTTAGCTGGAAATACGCCGCTAATGAATTCCTGGCACAGCTTTTCGCCGAATGGGCGCTGGCTCGTCTTTTCATCCAAAGCCCGATCATTCTATACGCAGATGTACCTGACTCACATCGACGAGCAGGGAGAATCTAGTCCAGCAATTCTGATCGATAATGCCACAGCCGCCAACCGGGCCGTGAATCTGCCTGAATTTGTAAATACAGCCGGAGATGGGATCGAAGAAATCCAGGTTCCGGCCATAAATGAGTACAAGATGATCGACGAGGCTACACAACTGGAAGGAAAGGGAGAGCACGCCCAGGCCCTTGAAGTCTGGGAGAAGGCTGTGGCGCTCGATCCAGAAAATGGAGAGGCCCAGAACGGGCTGGGCGTGTCACTCTATCTTCATGGCGATGTCGAGGCATCATTCCAGCACCTGCGCGAAGCTCTCCGCATCAACCCTTTGTCTGTTCAGGACCACTTCGTCCTCGGCAAGTTCATGCTGGACCAAGGCCACGCGGAGCAGGCATTGCCGGAGCTTGAAGCGGCTATCACCATCAGGCCGCACTTTGAGTCGGGTGAAGAAGCTCTGGCCAGAGCTCATGAGGCGTTGGGAAAAAACTCTGAAGCTCTCTTGCATTGGCGAAAGGCGCAGCTCATTGATCCTACCAGCGCCAGCGCCATGATCGGTACCGCGTGGCTGCTTGCGACTGCGTCGGATGTCTCGTTGCGCAACGGCGCTGAAGCCGTGCGCCTGGCTGAAAGCGCGTTGAACGTCCAGCCGAACAATGCTGAGGTGCTCGATACATTGGCGGCGGCCTACGCGGAAGAGGGACAGTTCTCGCGCGCCTCTTCCACAGAGGTGCACGCTCTGGAACTAGCCGAAGCGCAAGCGAACAAGCCCCTTACAGCGGCCATCCGTGCTCACCTGGCATTATTTGCAAAGCAGAAGCCGTTCCGCGAGGACCGAAAAAGTCTATGAAAGTTCCTTTGAGAAATGGGATTAGATGATCCTATCGCGTAGAAACTTCCGGGATGTGGATGCACTTCCCACAATAGGGCTCATGTTGAACGGCGTTGCGTCGCCGGCCGGAGCGCATGCGCTCGATGGCGCACGTCAGAAAACAAGCCCTGAATCGACCTCGGACTGCGCAGTCTCGATCATCGCCGGTATCGAAAGTAATCAGCCTTATCCGCGGACGACAGTTCGCTTTGAAGCGTCTCCTTCCTCAAGAAGAGTGAACATAGCAAGGTGCGGCAAAAAACTAGCGTCCTGCAGCGCGTTTGTCACGCGGAACACGATCTATGCTGAACAAGAACGTCATTTTACCCGAGGTATCTCATGTCTATCGGATATACGCGTCGCGACTTTTTGAGCAATACGGCGATGGCTGTGGTCGCTTCGAAGTTGCCTGTCAATCTCTATTCTGAGAGCGCAAAAGAGAGCACTCTGCCGCTCCGTCAAACTGCCTTTGATGACGACTGGAAATTCTTGAAGGGAGACGTACAAGACGCGCATCTACCCGATTTTGATGACGAGAAATGGAGCAGGATCAGCTTGCCTCACGACTGGAGCATCGAAGGTCCCTTCAGCAAAGATGCCCCAGGGGGCGAGACATGTGCCTATCTGCCGATGGGCATCGGATGGTACCGCAAGCAATTTACGATGCCTGCCATCACAGTCGGGCAAAAGATATTTATTCGGTTCGATGGCGTTTATCAGCGCAGCGAAGTGTGGGTCAACGGCCATTCTCTGGGAATGCGTCCCAATGGCTATGTAAGTTTCATTTACGATCTCACGCCGCATCTCCAAAAAGGCCATCAGCCAAATGTTCTCGCTGTGCGCGTCGACAACTCGCTGCAACCAAATTCGAGATGGTATTCAGGCTCTGGTATTTATCGGCATACATGGTTGATCGCGACAGGGCCTGTGCGTATCGCGCAATGGGGAACCTGCATTCGCACCCCTCAAATCCGCAAAGAAAGTGCAATCGTCGAAGTCACAACTCGTGTGCAGAATGATCTTCTGCAAGCGGCTCCATCTTCGCTGCGATCTTTCATTCAGGACAAGGACGGAAAGACGATACAAGAGGCGACAATGAATGCCGAAATTGACGCCGATGGCGATTTTGTCTTTTCCCAACGCATGGAAATACCGTCACCGACACTATGGTCGACAGAATTGCCCTATCTTTATTCCGTTCGCCAGGTGCTTGAGCGCAACGGCCAGGTGGCGGACACGACAACAACACCTTTCGGTGTGCGCTCGATCTGCTTTGATGTCGATAAAGGATTTCTGCTGAACAACGAGCGCGTCAAGTTGAATGGCGTTTGCCTGCACTCAGACGGCGGCGCTGTGGGTGCGGCTGTTCCCGAAGCAATATGGCAGCGGCGGCTTGCTCTGCTCAAAGAGATGGGATGCAATGCGATTCGTTGCAGCCATAACCCTCCGGCACCGGAGTTTCTCGAACTATGCGACACCATGGGCCTCATGGTCATGTTTGATGCCTTTGACGAATGGCGCCGGGGCAAGGCGCAAACCCCACAGTATGGCTACCATATGTATTTTGATGAATGGGCGCATAGTGATTTGAAGGACATGATCGTGCGCGATCGCAATCATCCTTCTATCGTTATCTGGAATTCGGGCAACGAGGTGCCAGACCAAGGATCACTGCGAGGAGTCGATACCCTGCGTGCATTGAAGAACATTCTGCACGCGGAAGACCCGACTCGCCCAGTGACCGTGGCTTGTGACGGGATCGCTGCAGATCCCAGCGGCACGCTGCCAGAGTTTCTTGAGGAGCAGGATGTGGTGGGTTACAACTACGTCGACCGGTGGCGCGACAGGCGGGAGAAGTTCTACAGCATTGACCGACATCAGTTTCCAAATCGACGGTTTATTGGCACGGAAAGCGTCGCGTTAAGAGGCGCGCGCGGCGATTATAAGATCGGTGCGGAAGCAGCCGTATATGTTGACAAAAAGACGAACACTCTTGTCGAGGTCGAGCAGCTGCAGAAGTTTATCCAAACCTATGACTACGTGAGCGGCGATTTCATGTGGACAGGCATCGATTACCTGGGAGAGGCCGCCTGGCCCGCAAAAGGCGCGTCCTGCGGGGTGCTGGATACATGCGGCTTTTTGAAGGATAGTTATTACTTCTATCAAAGCCTGTGGACAAAAACGCCGATGCTCCATCTTTCTCCCCATTGGAATTGGAAGGGGCAGGAGGGCACGGTCATTTCGGTTATCTGCTATACCAACTGCGATACCGTCGAGCTCTTTGTGAATGGAAAAAGCTGGGGAGTAAAGGGCTATGCATTTCCCAGGCCGGGAATGGAAAAACGGTACGGAAATTATCCGGCGCGCGCGATGGTATTGCAGTCCACGGGCGATCTCCATCTGTCGTGGGATGTTCCGTATGAAGCCGGTACCTTGAAGGCAGTAGGCGTCAAGGACGGAAAAGTTGTCGGTGTTGCAGAGGTTTCTACAACGGGAGAGCCCGCCCGTCTGTTTTTATCCGCAGATCGAGTGAGGCTAGATGCTGACCATCGCGATTTGGCCCACGTTACAGTTGAAGTTCAGGACAGTGATGGACATCGCGTGCCCACCGCTAATCATGCCGTGACGTTGCAGGTTCATGGGGAAGGCAGGCTCCTCGGTATGGACAACGGCGATCCGGAAAGCCATGAAGATTACAAAAGCGCACAGCACAGTGCCTTCAATGGGCTCTGCCTTGCCATTATCGGTACGACAGATCGCGCGGGCGATATCGAAATTGTGGCTTCATCTCCAGATTTAGGTCAAGCAATTCTTACGTTGACCACACAACGTTCAAAATCTTCATCGACGGTTGGCTAACAGGTTGTAAGCCGCTCTCAGAGCCCCCGCTAGGAGCCTGGAAGGGCACATCGCCTTCAAGCGTAAAAAGTTTATGAGTTTACATTCACGGCGCAAAAAGCAGGTTCCGAAAGAGCGTGCAGATAGAAATCACTTTGGCCCTGAGGCAAATACCACTTTTACTGACTAGCATTCATGACGATGAAAAAACACAAGGTGGCCGTTTGTCACTTCAATCACATGCAGATGGTAAGAGAAGAGAATCGAGCGAGTTGCAAAATGGGAGGGCTACCGGGCGGTAATAAGCTCGAACGGTTTGCTGTCTTCGTCCTCGATATAAGGCTTCGCCTGCCAATTATCCAGGTTGCAAATGCGACAGGCGGCAGCCAGTGGTAATGAGAAGTTGCGCCAATAACTGTTCGTACTCCCAATTTGACCTTTTGTAGTAGCCAAGGAGACTTAAATGCAACGGACTGTCGTTCGAATTCTTTCAATTTTTTTTGTAGTTGTTTTTTCAGCATCGGCCATGGCCGCCGATATGTTTGTATACTTCGGCTCGCACGGAGCGCAGCCACATAACGGGTTTTCGCTGGCTCATTTCGATACCGACACAGGCAAGCTGACGACCCCGGTCTTTCTGCTGGAAGCAGTTGCGCCGGCTTATTTCATCATCAGTCCTGACGGTAAGCGTCTTTACACGTGCAACTCAGATCCGGGCAGTTCGGTGAGCGCATACGCAATCGATCCTGCTTCTGCGAAGCTAACGCTATTGAATCAGAAACCAAGCGGCGGTGGCGATCCCAGCTACGTGAGCCTGGACCCAAGCGGCCGCTATTTGATGGTTGCCAATTTTCTCGGTGGCAGCGTCGCGGTATTTGCGTTGCTCCCTGACGGGAGCATCGGAGAGCGTACGGCATTTGACCAGTACGTTGGCACCAGCCTCGACCCCAGGGATCCCAAACATGCCCATGCCCATTCGATCCACTTCGATCCGTCTAAGCGATTCGTGTTAGTGGCTGACCTGGGACTCGACAAGCTATTTGTGTATCGGCTTGACCCGAAGACTGGTGCACTTCAGCCGAATGACCCGCCTTCCATATCCGTCGCTCCCGGATCCGGTCCGCGTCACACGACGTTTGATCCCAAAGGCCGCTATGTCTATGCAATCAACCAGACGGCCAATAGCATTACTTGCTTTAGCTGGGACTCAAATCGTGGCGTCCTTAAGCCGTTCGAAACCATTTCCACGCTACCGGAGGGCTTTAAGGGAGTGAATACTGGGGCCGAGATCCTGATGCATCCAAGCGGTAAATTTCTTTACGCTACCAACCGGGGACACGACAGCGTGGCTGTGTTTTCAGTCCAGGCTGGTACTGGGCGCCTGTCCCCGATTCAGTACATCTCAACCCAAGGCAAGACGCCGCGAAACGCCGACTTCGATCCCACTGGCAAATGGCTGCTGGTGACCAATCAGGACAGCAACAATGCAGTGGTCTTTCGCATCGATCAAAACACCGGTCGTCTAACACAAACGGGGTCGCCGGTCTCGGTTCCAGCACCGTTTTGCGAGCGATTCCTTCCGGTTGGCAAGTGACTTCAAGGGTGAAATGGCTTAAATCCCGAAAATATTATTGGAATGGCTTGCTCACCGATCTCATATTCGACGGACTTTCCGTCCTGATCGGCATTGCAGAACACTTATCAGGGTGGGCACCGAAGGTCGCATATCTGTAGTGCATAGCATGGCGAAGCAAAGGCAAGGGAAAGCAGAACGTTCTCAGATCAAGGAAGATAGGTCCTATGAATTCAGAGTTTTCAACTTTGGCTCCCGGGATGAGCCGCCGTGATTTCTTACAGCGTGCGTCCGCTGCCGCACTTGCTGCGAGCGCCATCCCGGAGCATGCGTTGGCGAAAAGGATGAGTAGCGAGGAAGTCTCGACCCACACACTGTGGGACCTTGCCCAAAACAGCAAAGATATATTGACGCTGACCGTATGGTTTACCGCGCAGGATGTCAATAAGTTTTTATCGCATGTCGACGGGATGGAAGATGCCATCAGCTGGTGCAAGCAGAACGGGATCACGAAAGTCAGCTTGGAAGCATTCGGCAGAGGGCTATACGCCAATCGACAAACACTCCTCGGCGCCAAAACACGTTTTTTACGTGAGGGGTTTGCCGTTCGAGGTGGTGTGTTAACCACCAAATTCGGGAAAAACGGATTTGGGGACGATTGGAATGCACAATGCTATACCGACAGAACAACGCAGGAAGAGCTGCAGCGCATCTTCGAATATGCCGCCTCGATATTCGACGAGATTATTATCGATGATTGGTATTTCACCGAGTGTCAATGCGCAGAGTGTATTGCCGCATGTGGAGATGAGTCATGGTCGAAGTACTATCGGGACTTGATGGTCAGGATGAGCCGCGACCGCGTCATGAAACCTGCGCATGCGATCAATCCAAATGTAAAGGTAATCATTAAATTTCCGCAGTGGTACGACGAATTTCATAGACGCGGATATGACGTCGCCCGCGAGCCCGGGATCTTTGATGGAATCTGGGTGGGAACGGAATCGCGGAACTTTGAATACCTGAATGGCCCAGGCTACGAAATCGGCTATAACGCCTACTTTAATATGCGGTGGTTAGGAGGACTCGGGAGCGTTGGCGGCGGCTGGTTTGATTCTGAAAGAACAACCGTGGAGGCATTTGTGGAGCAGGCCCGGCACACCGTCCTTGGCGGTGGAAAGGAGATCATCCTTTGGTGCTATGGCCACATGCTCGAAGAGACGGAATCTACTGGTTCCATCAAGGGAACTCCAATCGTCAATATGAAGGCACTCAAGAAAGAACTCCCGGGGTTGATTCGACTGGCCGGGATAGTGCAGGGCCAACCAATTAGAGGTATCCATCTCCTGAAGCCGCCGAATAGCGAACCTTTTGAGGAGGAGTGGGTATGCAGCTTTCTTGGCTGTCTTGGGCTCCCTTTTGTGCCGGCTCATGAAATAGACGAACTTGCCCAGTCTGCGTTGTTCCCGGTTCAGGTGCTCAGAGACGCTGCATTTCCCGATGCCCTCCGGCGAATGTTGGACAAAGGAGCTTCGATTGTTATTACAGATGGCCTAGATAAGAGACTAACCAGTCACGCGGAGATTCCTGACGATCCGAAGCTAACGGTCTTGCATGTTGGTAAATCTCCGCGACAGCTTCTACAACTCACGCGCGAAGAACTCAAGCCTATCAGGGACAAACTTCTGGCGCCGCTGGAAGTGAGATTCGACGCACCGAACAAGGTGGAGTTGTATCTATTCGGCCAGAACAGCTTTGTCGTCGTGAATATCAACGATAAAGAGGTCGAAGTAACCCTTGAACTTGTGCACATTTCCGACGCTCACAAAGCACTGGTTCTTCCGGAAGACCAAGGAAGCGTTGAACTCTCGCAATCCGGCAACAGCATGAAAATCCGACTCTCGCCGAGAACACTTGTGGCAGTTGAATACCATGTTTCTTGAAGATGGGTGTACTGAAAGCCGGATGTCAGTACATTCAAAAAGGTTTTATCGGAGCCTGAAGATCCCTTCCGCGGCTGAGTCACGACTGTCTCCTTCTTCGCGCGCCATCAATGGTTCAGCTTTGGGTAAAGCTTCCGGCTGGAAGGATGACCTGCACTGATCACTTCATCGACTTGTTGCAGGACGTTGCCCCGCTACAGTGGTTTCAATTCTGCTGTTTCCGGAAACGTAGGCACTAAGTGGCATTTTTCTTAGGAAAATGCCGCCTCGCATGATTTCCAAATCGCAACATTTGAATAGAAACCGCTCTAAGGATCGAAGAGCTCCGAAGTTAAAAACGAGGGGAAAAAACCAGGGACAAGGAGATAAATTCACAATGGATGCGTTCAAAAACAATTGGGGCCTGGAGTACGGATTTCCGAGGAGGCGCGTTGCGATGGCAAAGATGAACAGGGCATTGAAAGGCAACGTTCTGCCGGCCGCTTTTTTCTTGATTGTTATGGCTTCGCACACGCTCGCACAGCGACGGCCGGTTGATTATGTAAATCCGCTTATCGGTACAGCCCCTATTACCGACAAGCAGTACTTGGGCAATAATCCTGCCCCGGGGGAGGAACTATATTCCGGAACCGTGAACCCATGTGCCATGGTTCCAGACCCTGCGGGGTATCTTTGCGTTGGTCCCATAACCGGCTTTGACGGCGCGTATCATGTACGCGGATCGGGGTATCGCTTTGATGACGCAACAATTATGGGCTTTACTCAAATGAATGGGGAATATAGCGATGAAAACAGGCTATTATTCATGCCGACCACTGGCCCGATAAAGACCAGCTCTGGCAGCCGAACCGATCCATATTCGGGCTATCGGTCGGCCAGAGACCCGCAAAGTGAGAAAGCATCAGCAGGGTATTATTCCGTATTCCTCACGACCTATGGGATAAAAGTTGAACTCACTTCCACGGCACACTGCGGCTTTCATCGCTACACATTTCCTGTTTCTCGGCAGGCTAATATTCTCATCGACCTGGCGAATTCGCGGCCGGCGGTTTCAAACGCCTCGGTGCATATAGTCGATAAGCAAACAATCGAAGGTTTTGAAGCGAGCGGGACCGACACCGTTTTTTTTCGTGCGGAATTCAATAAGGACTTTTCGTCTTCCGGGACCTGGAAGAACAGCATCTTGACGAAAGATTCTTCTACGGTAAGTGGATCTCCGATTGGAGCTTACGTCACCTTCAACACCTCACCTAGGGAGACGATCCTTGTCAAAGTAGGCACATCCACAATAAGTCTGGCCGATGCCGCGGAAAATCTGCAGAAAGAAATACCATCAGGAACAGGCTTTGAGGCGATCAAGCAACAATCCAGGACACTTTGGAGCCAGATACTTGATCGAATGGTAGTTGCAGGAGGTTCCGAAGACGATCGAACGAGTTTTTACACGGCAGTGTATCGCATGGCAGCCGGTCCTAAATATTCATGGTTCCCATTCTATGATGCCAATGGAATGCTTCTCGCTCGAGGTGGAGACTGGGTATCGCAACGGGTGGCAAGTAAGGAACGATTTTGGGGGTGGCATTGGGGCGGGGGTTATTGGGGGTCCGGAAACGTATCCGGCCTAGTGGGTTTGTACAAAATGGGATTTCACAACATCGACGTCAAGGCCGCGTATCAGAAACTGCGCAATGAGGCGTTGAACGGAGGCGGTGCCGCGGGAGCAGCTTATCGAAAATATAGGTACATACCTGCCAATTCTGGAGTCGACGATTACGTCAATCGCTCAATAGGTTTATCTCTAGACGATCGCTCTCTTTCAGAACTGGCTAAAATAATTGGCGAGGACAGTGATAGTGAGTTCTTCTTGAAGCGTTCAAACAGCTACAAGGAACTTTACAATTCATCGTTAGGATTCTTCGCACCACGTCGGAAAGACGGCTCGTGGATTGTTCCTCTAGATCCTGTGGAACCTCACGCCGAAGACATTTATCGCGAAGGCAATGCTTGGAATTACTTATGGTTCAACACGGCGGACATACCTGGACTTATCGATTTGCTCGGTGGCCCTCACAATTTCTCTGTAAAGTTAGACACATTCTTTACCAGCACCTATAACCCTAGAATGCCCTTACGCGACCTCACAGGAGTAATCGGCTTATATTTCCATGGAAACGAGCAGTATCGGCACATCCCATATCTTTACGACTATGTTGGACAACCTTGGAAGACTCAGGCACTCGTTCGAAGAATTCAGAGAGAGCTGTACCGTCCCCTTCCCGCCGGACTATGCGGCATGGATGATTTCGGCGATCTGGAGGGTTGGTATGTAACCAGTGCGCTTGGTTACATCCAGGTAGATCTCGCAAGCGAATACTATCAGATAGGAAGTCCGCTTTTCCCGATCGCGAAGATTCAGCTGGAAGGTGAACATCCCGGCACCTTTACAATTCGGGCCAATCACGTATCTGACTTGAACAAGTATATTCAGTCCGCCAAGTTGAATGGCAGACCGCTTAACGTTCCGCGTTTTAGGCAGGTCGATATGATTCCTGGAGGCAGCCTTGTTTTTGAGATGGGACCAACGCCTAACTTCAATTGGGGAGCGGAAAAGCCCTAAATGATGAGTCCCGGCATTTGATGGCGCATTCTTATCCAGAGGCTGGGAGGAGGCACAATGGGGCATCGATGGTCAAAGCCAAGTCACTTGGCCGCTGCTGAAAGCGCTTCAGCGTGAAAAGATACACAACCTTCGCAGAATGTCACCAATTGGTTCGACGATATTGCCTTGTGAATCTCGATTGCGCCTAACGGCCATCGGATCTCGATGTCAACTTTGTCTGCTTGTCCAAGTCCGAAGTGCAGGCGCGGGTCGTTCGAAGATACATAGCTGGATTGACTGAGCACCTCCTGGACTTGCAATTTTCCGTTAAAGCGGACAAACACTTTAGCTCCAATCGCGCTGCGATTGCTCTTCGTCCCTCGCAGCCGGATCTTGATCCAACGATTTCCGGTTGGTGCGTCATTCCTTAGCAGCGATGGTGGCTCGTTCTGGTTCATGATTAAAATGTCGAGATCACCGTCGTTGTCGAAGTCGCCGAAAGCGCAGCCGCGACTGACATGACGCGAAGCGAGTGCTGGCATGCTTTCCTCGTCTAGCTCTTGAAATCTACCGTCTCCTAGATTCCGGAATAATAAACGCGGGCCGCGACGCGGATATTTGGGGTATTTTGCTTCGAGCTCCGGATAGACCTGACCGGTAACCAGGAAGATGTCGGGGTAACCGTCATTGTCGAGGTCGACGAGTCCGACACCCCAACTCACGAAGCGGTGTTCGTGTATCAGACCTGACTGTACTGTAACGTCCTCGAACTCTCCTCTGCCCAAAGAATGGTAAAGGCCGGTTGGTTGATTGAAAAAATGCGTACGGACAATATCGAGATGGCCATCGCAATCGT